>R21__coassemble_166_pt1 | contig 56304 bp, 47 predicted proteins | sample R21__metabat2_high_PE_022 | metagenome-assembled genome bin R21
ATATTTATATTTCCAAAAAAAACTTGATTTTTTTTCAAATATTTTATTTCGTATCAAAGAACTCAGCCCCTCTTTCCGAACGGGGTTGCAAAGGTAGACATTTAATTTAATACGCCAAACTTTTTCGGAACTTTTTTTCGACTTTTTTCACCCAAAAACCCTATCTCGCTATCGTTCAGCGCGTTTTTTTATCAACTCTGGCGTTATAGCGTCAGTATGTCCGCTCCGCTTCGGGCACTATAAACGTCAGCGTACCCGCCGGGTCAGGCCGCGATGAGGTGAAAAGGCCAGCCCCGGCGGGTACACTGACGTTTTATAACGCACTGTTGACTCACACCAGGTTAGCCTGGCCGCAGTCGCAGGGGATATCCTTTCGTAAGCAAGCATCTTCCCTCATCAAAGCGAGCGTCGAAAGGATATCCCCTGCGCCTGCGGCGTAATAAGCGCAGTATGCCCGCCGGGTCAGGCCGCGATGAGGTGAAAAGGCCAGCCCCGCCGGGCATACTGCGCTTATTGCGCCGCTTGTAAATCGTTTAGAACAACTTCGGATAGTTGTCGTCGATCTGCTCGAGGATGTGGGATATGATTATGTTACGGAAAAGGGCGGACCGGTTGCCGATGGAATACTTGCGGCAGTACTGGTCGATGAAGGAGAGCTCCTTCTCGTTGAAAAGAATAACCTTGCGATAGCGCCTGCGCAGCGCATCACCACCCTTGCGGTCTGCCGTGGCAGGAGTCAGCTTTTTCTTCTTGGATCTGGACACCTATATAATATATTATGATTACTTCTCCAAAGGCTCACCGTCCCGGCCGCACCAGGTCGCCTGCATAATCGAATAGTCTATGACAGACACCACCTTGAGGGAACATTTGTACTTCTTTGTCCAGCGGCGGCGTATGCTGTTCCATCCGTTTGTAAGGTAAGCGGCAAAAACAGGATTCACCTTGAGCACAAAGTTAGTGAAATTTCTCTCTTTTACATAATATGCAAGCTGACGTTCAAGAGTTTCGTCAAAAAGAACCGTCGGACCGACCTTTCCGGTACCGTGGCAGGTCGGGCATTCCTCGGAGGTGTCTATCTCGGTTACCGGACGGACCCTCTGGCGGGTGATCTGCATCAGGCCGAACTTGGTCAAAGGCAGGACGGTGTGCTTGGCACGGTCCGTTGCCATAAGTTCGGTCATATGCTTGTAGAGCTGTATCTTGTGCTCGTTTTCATCCATATCGATGAAGTCCACGATCACTATGCCGCCCATATCGCGCAGGCGGAGCTGGCGCGCAATCTCCTCGGCGGCGTTTATGTTCACTTCGAATGAATTGTCTTCCTGGTCCTTGACCTTCGCGCGGATGCCGCTGTTGACATCTATCACGTGCAGGGCCTCGGTGTGCTCGATTACCAGATACGCTCCCTGCTTGATGGAGACGATTCGGCCGAACGAGCCCTTGATCTGGCGCGAAACCTCGAAGTGGTCGAGAATAGGCTCCGCACCTTTATATAATTTGACTATCTTCTCCTGCTCCGGCGAAATCATCGAAACATAGTCGTCGACCTCCTTGTAAACGGCCTCGTCGTTGACATAGACGTTGGTGAAGGAATCGTTCAGCAGGTCACGAAGCATTGTGGTGGTGCGGCTGTTCTCCGTAAAGAGCTGCTGCACACTCTTGCTGCGGGCAATCTTCTGCCAGGATCCCTCCCACTTGGCGATGAGGCTCTTAAGTTCGGCGTCTAGCACGGCCGCCCTCTTCCCTTCCGCGGCGGTGCGGATTATCACACCGTAGTTGCGCGGCAAGATGCTGTACATCAGGCGCTCGAGACGCTTCTTTTAATCCTTTGAGGTAATCTTTTGGGAGACGCTCACCTTATCGGCGAAGGGCAGCAGCACGATATTGCGGCCGGCAATTGAGATTTCGGCCGTCAGCCGCGACCCCTTCGTGGAGATAGGCTCCTTGACAATCTGCACGACTATCGGCTGGCCCGGAGAGAGGAACCTCTCCACCTTCCCCTCCTTCTCGAGAATGTCATCGATCCTGATGCTCTCGTAGAGGGATTTGTGGTCGGTGTTGGGATTGATCTTCCTTACAAACTCGTCGAAAGCCTTGAAATTGAGGCCGAGGTCGAGATAGTGGACAAAGGCTTCCTTTTCGTCTCCGATATCGACGAATGCGGCGTTGAGCGAAGGGAGAAGCTTCTTCACCCTGCCAAGATAGACGTCACCCACGGTAAACCCCCTCCCGTCAAGTTTTTCCTTGTTCAACTCGATGAGCTTGTGGTTTTCCTGAAGCGCTATCGTAACTTCCTTATCCTGAACGTCTATTATGAGATCCTTGTCCATTGTTCTAAAACAAAATAATCTAAAGCAGGAGAACCTGCTTTAGATTAAAGATTCTATCAAGAATTAAATGGCGACAAAATTACTTCTTCTTATGTCTGTTCTTGCGTAAACGTTTCTTGCGTTTATGCGTAGCCATTTTATGTCTCTTGTGCTTTTTTCCGTTTGGCATAGCAGTTAAATTTTATATGGTTTGGAACTTATTTAACCTTGCTAGCAAAAGTCTTTGAAGGCTTGAAAGAAGGAACTTTGTGAGCAGGAATTACGATTGTAGTGTTCTTTGAAATGTTACGTGCAGTCTTCTTTGCGCGTTTCTTAACAGCGAAGCTTCCGAAGCCACGGAGGTAAACGTTCTCACCCTTTGCGAGAGAAGCCTTTACGCTGTCCATGAATGCCTCGACTACGCTCTGAACCTTGATTTTTTCAACGCCTGTGCTTTTAGCAACTTCGTTTACGATGTCAGCTTTAGTCATAACAGTTTAATTTATATTATTTATTTGGTATATTTTTTCGCTAATGGGTTGCAAAAGTAGCGGTAATTTTTTAATTATCAAAATAGTATTGCATTTTTTTGGGGAGAAAATTATGGCACAAGTATTGACCAATATATAATTTGATTAATTTTACTGACAAATTGGCAGACAGACAAAACATGAAAGATTCATTTGAGACTATTTTCGGCGCAGGGGCGGAGGTTAACATCATTCCGGTTATGAACATAGAGGCCGGAGGGCAGGACATCAAAGAGGCGGAACTTCCTGACACATTGCCGATTCTCCCATTGAGAAACGCTATTTTGTTTCCGACCACGGTCATCCCCGTCACGGTGGGAAGGCCGAAATCCATACAGCTGGTGAACGACGCGTTCCGCACCAACAAACTTTTAGGTGCTGTGACACAGATAGATGCGAAGGTGGAAGATCCCACTCCCGGTGATATATTCCAAACAGGTACGCTGGGCAAGATCGTAAAGACTATCGAGATGCCGGACGGCACCGTCACGGCCATCCTTCAGGGCGTCAGAAGGTTCACAATCAAGCAGATAAATATCACCGCACCATATATGATGGCGCAGGTGCAGTATCGCCGCGACATAACACCGGCCCCGGGCGACAAGGATATGGACGCGCTGACAGGCTCCATCAAGGACACCGCAATGCAGATTGTGAAACTGACACCACACCTGCCACAGGAAGCCGGCTTTGCCATAAAAAGCATCGAAGGCTATGATTTCATCGTGAATTTCATCGCCTCCAGCACCGAAGTGGACAATCCGGTGGATAAAGTGCCGCTTCTGGAGGAGGACCACCTCAAAGGCCGCGCAATCAAACTTCTTGAACTGCTCCACAAGCAGATAGACATACTCAAGATAAAAGACGACATCCAGCGGAAGGTCAAGTCGGAGATCGACCAGCAGCAGAGGGAATACTACCTCAACAACCAGCTCAAGACCATTCAGGAGGAACTTGGCATAAACTCCGAGGATGACGACCTGATTGAACTGCGCGCCAAGGCCAAAGAAAAGAAGTGGTCGGCGAAGATGGCAGAAACCTTTGAAAAAGAGGTGCGCCGGCTCGAACATATCAATCCCAATTCGGCCGACTACAACGTGCAGTACGCCTACGCCGAATTCCTTCTGGAACTTCCGTGGGACGAGATGAGCGAGGACAACCTCGACTTGCAGAACGCCCGTAAAGTGCTGGAAGAAGACCACTTCGGCCTCGAGAAGGTCAAGGAGAGGATAATCGAGTACCTTGCGGTGCTCAAACTCAAGGGCGATATGAAGTCCCCTATCCTCTGCCTCTACGGCCCTCCGGGCGTGGGCAAGACATCTCTGGGCAAATCGGTCGCAAGGAGCCTCGGCCGCAAATACGGCAGGATCTCCCTCGGCGGCCTGCACGACGAGGCTGAAATCAGAGGCCACAGAAAGACCTACATCGGCGCAATGCCGGGCCGTATCATCCAGACTATCAAGCGCTGCGGCACATCCAACCCTGTAATCGTCCTCGACGAGATAGACAAGGTGACGGAAGACGTGCACGGCAGCCCCGCTTCAGCTCTGCTCGAGGCGCTCGACCCTGAGCAGAACACCACCTTCCACGACAATTATCTCGACATCGACTACGACCTGTCGAAGGTCCTCTTCATAACCACAGCCAACGACATCAGCACGATTCACCCTGCCCTCAAGGACCGTATGGAGATGATTGAAGTCTCCGGCTACCTGGCAGAAGAGAAAGTCAAGATAGCGAACGGCTACCTCGTACGCAAGCAGACCGAGGCCCACGGCCTTGGAGAGGCGGACCTCAAGTTTGCAAAAGGCGCCATCGAAACGATTATAGACGAGTACACCCGCGAATCGGGCGTCAGAAACCTTGACAGGCAGATTGCCAAAATAGCCAGGACCACGGCCAAGAAGATAGCTTTCGGAGAGAAGCTCCCGAAGAGCATCACTTCCAAAACGGTGAAGGAATACCTCGGTCTGCCGACCAACTTCCACGACATTCAGGAGGGAAATGAGGCTCCCGGCGTTGTCACAGGCCTCGCCTGGACCCAGATGGGAGGCGAAATACTCTTCGTGGAATGCAGCCTGAGCGAAGGCAAGGGCGCACTGACGACCACCGGCAACCTTGGAGACGTGATGAAAGAGTCCGTCTCGATCGCCCGCGAGTACCTCAAGGCGCATCCGCAGCTTGCCGGCACCACCGCCAAGGAGATGGCTAAGAAGGATATCCACGTGCACGTGCCGGAAGGCGCGATTCCGAAGGACGGCCCTTCTGCCGGGGTCACGATGGTGACGGCGATGGCTTCAGCCTTCCGCGGCAAGGCCATCCGCAGCGGCATCGCGATGACTGGCGAGATCACCCTCAGGGGCAAGGTACTGCCGGTTGGCGGCATCAAGGAGAAGATTCTCGCGGCAAAGCGCGCCGGCGTCAGGACAATTGTCCTGTGTGCCGACAATGAGAAGGATATCAAGGACATAAATCCTATCTACGTGGAAGGTCTTTCGTTCCACTATGTAAAGACCATAGACGATGTGATCGAATTTGTATTCGCTTAAGAAAATGGAAGTCAGCATAGAGGAAAGTTGGAAGCGCGCTCTCGCTGGGGAGTTTGAAAAGCCATATTTTCAAGCCCTCGCTCAGAAGCTTCACGAAGAAAAGCGCTCCGGAGAGGCAATCTATCCTCCGGGGCCGCTGATTTTCAACGCGTTCAATCTCACTCCGCTGGACAAGGTCAAGGTCGTGATAATCGGGCAGGACCCATACCACGGGCCCGGGCAGGCTGAAGGCCTTTCATTTTCAGTGCCCCACGGCATCCCGCTTCCGCCGTCACTTGTCAACATCTACAAGGAGATAAGTTCGGACCTCGGAGTGGATATGTCGCGCAAGGACGGTTCTCTGAAAGGCTGGGCCGACCAGGGCGTGTTTCTGTTGAACGCAGTGCTCACCGTGAGAGCGGGCCAGCCGACCTCGCACAGCCGTATCGGCTGGGCGGAGTTCACCGACGCCGTCATCCGCACGCTTTCCAGGCAGCGCACGGGGCTCGTCTTCCTGCTTTGGGGCAATTTCGCCCGCTCGAAAAAAGATTTGATAGACGCGTCTCGTCACACCGTCCTCGAGGCGGCACACCCCTCCCCTCTGGCTCGCGGCGCCTTCTTCGGCTGCCGCCACTTCTCAAGAACAAACGCCATTCTTCAAAGCGAAGGCCTCACCCCAATTGACTGGACCAGATAATTAAAGTCCCTGGTAGCAGTATGCCCGGCCGCCGGGCTGTGATGATGTGAAATGCCCGGCCGGCCGGGCATACTGCCACCATAACGCCTAAACGCATCTTTCGATAGTGACAGCGAAGCGGATACTTCAACTGGGGCGGGCATTTCACCCCAGCGCCGCCAGCCACAGTCGAAGTATCCGCTTCGCCACATTCTACAATCCCGCGGCAGCGGCGACAAGATAGACTATAGACTTGAAGGTCAGGCCGCTGTGGAGGCTCAGGCCAATCTCGCAGGTGCGGGAGACGGCGTAGCCTTCGGCGCAGCCCTCGACCTGAGGCTTGACATCACGCAGGCCGTGGGCGTTCAACTCCGGGAAGAAGAAGCCGCGGTCGCCGGCGAAGCCGTCGCAGTTGCTGTCGATGACGACATACTCCCGAGCGCAAGCCTTCGCAACCTGCTCCAGATACGGATTGACCGCCATCTTCTTTGAGGAGCAGACCGCATAGACAGCGACCTTCTCGTCCAATTTCCTGACAGGCAGCCTGTCGAGGACGAACTTCGCGATGAACTCAGCAGGCTCGTAGAGTTTGAGCGGAGTCTTCTCCATATTGTTCTTCATCGTGTAGAGGCACGGGGTCGTGTCGCACAGGACAGGAATCTCTCCGCCGCAGGAAGCCTCCATAAGAGCGGCCTCAAGCGCTGACGAAGCAATCTCGCCCGCCTTGACATAGCCCTTGCTCATAAATGGCATTCCGCAGCAAAGCTTGTGCATATCTTTCGGATAGACAATATCATAGCCTGCGGCTTCGAGCAGCTGCGCGGTAACTTGCGTAAGCTCTTTCTCCTCGCGATAATTGTAGGCAAGGCCCATAGAACGGGAGAGGCAGGACGGGAAATAGACAACCTTCGGCCGGCCGCTGTCGGCTGCGGCGGAGACTGGATTGAACTTCCGCGCGCCAATGGGCAGATGCTCGTTCCAAAGCGGCAGGGCGCCGAAAGTCAGCTTGCGAAGACCGCGGGCCAGGGCGCCGAATGCCTTTTTGCCCAATACAACGCGGAAGGCGTGCACGAACTTGAGCATGCAGCGAACGCACGCCGTGAAACCGCCAATATGGCGTGCAAGAAACTCGGCGCGCTTTTCAGTCCTTGGCGAATGGCCCTCGTGGCGCAGCTCCTTCGTGAGTTTTCCGGCATCGGCCTTTACCGGGCAGTGCAGGTTGCAAAGGCTGTCGGTAGCGCAGGTCTGCTCGCCGGCATATTTGTAGAGTTTCTGCATCTCGGCGGCCCGGTGCGGCTCCTCTCCGGAGGCCTTCAGGCGCTCGATTTCGCGAAAAGCGGCAACCCTCTGGCGAGGAGAGAGCGTCAGGCCCTCCGCCACGCAGTGGCCCTCGCAGAAACCGCATTCCATACATTTGTCAACTATCGCGCGCGTAGAAGGAATCGGCTTGAGATTCTTGATGTGGGCCTTAGGGTCGGTATTGAGAATGACTCCAGGATTGAGAATCTTCTTCGGGTCGAATATATCCTTGATCTCCTGCATCAGAGCGTATGCCTGAGCGCCCCACTCCACCTCGACGAACGGAGCCATATTGCGCCCCGTGCCGTGCTCGGCCTTGAGCGAGCCGTCGTAGCGGTCCACGACGAGCCTCACGACATCGTCCATAAACTTGCTGTACTTGTCTATCTCTGCCTGAGTGGAGAAATCCTGGTTGAACATAAAGTGCAGGTTGCCGGCCAGAGCGTGGCCGAATATCACAGCATCGGCATAACCGTCTGCAGCAAAGACCTTTCTGAGTTCTACCGTGGCCTCGGCGAGCTTTTCTATAGGGAAGCAGATATCTTCGATTATCGCGGTCGTACCGCTCTTTCTCATACCGGCGACGGTCGGAAGCATCTCCTTGCGGAGCTTCCACATAGTCGCCTGCTCGGCGGCAGAAGTCGTGAAGGCGAACGGAAGCTCAGTCTCCACGCCGCTTATGCTCTCCGTTATCTCTTTCACCTTCACTTCAAGTTCGGAGGCGTCGGCAGCCCTGGTTTCCACCAGAATCACGCAACTTTCAGGCCCGATGGTCTTGAGGAACTCCGGGATGCCCGGGGTCTGGTCCACGCTGCGCACGCCAGCCCTGTCGATGAGCTCGACGGCCGATACCTTGCCCTCCGCACGGAGGATCTGCACAGCCTCGCAAGCGAGGGCGATGTTGGGATAGGTGATCATCGCCAGAGCCTTGTGCGGATGCTCGACTACCGTGTTATAGGTAACGCCGGCAATGAAGGCCAGAGTACCCTCGGAGCCGATTATAAGGTGCTTGAGTATGTCGAAGCCGTTGCTGTAGTCGACGAAGGCGTTGAGCGAGTAGCCTGTGGTGTTCTTGATCTTGTATTTGCGGCGGATGCGTTCGCGGAGAGTCTCGTCGGCATCTATGCGGCGCGAGATATCTTCAAGAGTGCGGATTACGTCGCCGTGGGTCTCGAGAAAGGACTTGCGGGACTCCTCGTCCGCAGTGTCGAGCACAGTGCCGTCCGGCATCACGATGCGGATGTCGGCTATTGTCTTGTAGGAGTTCTCGCTCGTGCCGCAGCACATTCCGCTGGCGTTGTTCGCGGCTATGCCGCCTATCATCGCCGAATCTATGGAAGCGGGGTCAGGGCCTATCTTGCGGCCGAACTGCATCAGATAGCGGTTGGCCATCGCCCCGCGGATGCCCGGCTGGAGCATTATCTTAAGGCCGCTGTCCATTATCTTGTAATCTTTCCAGCCGTGGGAGCAGATCACGAGCACCGAGTCGCTGATGGCCTGTCCGGAAAGAGATGTGCCTGCAGCTCTGAAGGTTACAGGTATATTCATACGGTCTGCGGTCTTGAGGATTGCCTGAACTTCAGCCTCGCCGGAGGCCTTGATGACGAGTTTCGGGATAAGACGGTAGAATGAAGCGTCGGTACCGAATGCCAGTGTGCTGAGGGCGTCGTGCAGCATCCTTTCGGCAGGGATGGTGCCAAGCAGCGCGTCATAGAATTTTTTGTATTCGCCTGTAATCATAATGAAGCTAATGGCTGAAGTGCCACAATAATGTTTTCAGTATATCTGTCTTTATGTCTTTTGCAATTACAACTCCCTCATCGTCAAGAAGGTAAAGATGAGGTACATATTCAAGGTCGTAGAGTTCGCGCATACGGCTGCTGCCGTCAGGGTCGCTCAGGTATCGCCACCCCTTCGGGCTTTCCTTTATGAACTTTTTCCAGCTTTCAGAGTCGCTTCCGACATAGACCAGCGTGACGTCGGCGTCGCAGTTTTCGATTTCGCGGCGCAGGGCGGAGAGTTCATCTACGGCTTTGCGGCAGTCGTCGCAGCCTACAAGGTGGAACAGTATTATATGGAATGTCCTGAAACGCAAGTCGTAGAGATTCTTGACGCGGCCTTTCTTGTCCCGGAGCACGAGCTGCGTCGCCTTCGAATCCACCGGATTGAGCTTCTGCTGCATCAGCCCCCGTCCAATGCGGTCCACAAATTCTGGAGCCCAGCACTCGGGCCTGCCGACAATATGGTTCTCGGCAAGATACAGCGCGCCGTCCGCCAGTTCGGCCTCGTCTGAAAACCGTAGATATTGGAAAAGGGCCTGCATCGATTCCCTGAAAAGGGAGCTGTCCGCGCCCGCCTCGGGCAGGGTTTTTTGAGCCATCGCATCCACGACACTTGCCGCGTCGCCCTCCTCGAAGGGCCTCAGGGAGTTGAATATCCTGTCAAAAAGAGCCTTGTACTGGCGGTCCACCGTCAATTCGCCCTGCATCATCTGCCCGAGGCTCTCGGGGCTGAGCCTGCGGCCGACAATCTTGCGCTGACGGTCAATCAGATAGAGCTGCGGGGTCGTGAGCACTCCGTATTTTTTCGGAAAATCAGTCAGGACTTCAGGGTCCCACAGATGGACGAAGGTCACCGCCGGATTCTCGATGGTTGCAAAATGCTCTGCGACAAAAGATTCCCACTCCGCGCGGGTGCTCTCGGTATAGACTGTCACCATCGTCAGCGGCTCGCCTTTGTAGGAAGATGCGAAAAGCGCGAGGTCCTGCGCCTGCCTTCGGCAAGTGGCGCACTGGGCGCTATAGAAAAAGAGGACCGTGCGACCGGAGGTGAGGCCTCGCAGCGAAACCCACTCCCCGGTGAGGCTCTCCATCCAGAGCTCGGGAGCGTCGCATCCTACCTGGGAGGCTTCATTGAAGTCCACATACGACTCGAGCTGCACCAGAGGCGACGAGCCTTTCCACGGCAGAAGGCCGCTCAAGAAATATTTTTTCGCTACGTCTATGGCCACCTTCTCCACTCCCATCACGGGACTGACGGAGAAGAAATCAAAGGCAAGGCCCGCGATAGTTGACTGAGTGTCAGCTCCTTCAGAAGCAGACAGATCTATGAGCGCGAAGACTTTCGCCTCTATCGTGTCGACAGGCTCGGCCTGCAGCGAAGTGAAAAATTCAGTGACCGAAGAGTGTACGGTCTGCGCTTTCGCCGCAGGTGCGGACAAAAGCCCGGCTATCGCCAGTAGGACCGCAAGCACCCTCTTCATCAGTTGCCCCTCTCCTCGAGATATTTGTCTATGTCAACCCCCTCCGGGAGGAAGCGTGCGGCATCGCCTTCGTTTATCAGGACGTCGCGCACGACAGTCGAGGAGATGAAGGAATATTCGTGGCCTGCAGGGATGAAGACCGTGAGGATTCCCGGCTCCATATTGCGGTTGGCCTGGGAAATTACGCTTTCGAGTTCGAAATCGGTGGTGGTGCGAAGGCCCCTTATGATGAAGCCGGCGCCTTTCTGTCGGCAGAGATCCACGGTAAGCCCTTTATACGAGCAAACTTCCACATTCTCAAGGCCTTTTACGGAATCTTCAATTATCTTGACGCGGGTGTCGGGATTGAAGAAGCCGCTCTTCGAGCTGTTGTAGCCCACTGCCACTATCACTTTGTCGAAAAGATTGAGCGCCGAGCGCAGCACATCGAGGTGCCCCAGCGTGAACGGGTCGAACGATCCCGGAAAAATCGCGATTTTCATAGCGTATCTGAACTAGTGGAGATGGGCGGGGTCGAACCGCCGTCCGAATAAAGCACCCGATGGCTTTCTACACGCTTATCCTGCCTTTGATTGTCGGGGGACGCCTGCCGGAAGGCGGGCTGGCGGACCCTTATCTTCTGAATCTTGGCGCGCTTTAGAAGAGTCGGCGCGTGCAGCTCTCTTGGATGATACTCCTATTGCCGGCGATAGGGAGCTTAAACTCCGGCGGAGTACTCGTCGCCACGGACCTGGTCCGCGCGATTAAGGAGTCTGTCTTAGACAAGACTACGCAGCGAGTGCATAAGTGTTGTTGCCAGTTATGGCTTGAGGGCTGGGATTAACGAGAGGGGCCCTCGACTCTCGGCGTGCTTACCGTCCGGTATCATTTACCGTCAAAACCAATACATCCCCATTCAATATTATAAATCAAGCAGGCTGCCTTTTGCAACAGTCCGGTGGAATCTTACAAAAGCCTCGCCATACTTTACATTATACTGCATTCCGCGGAACTCGTCCATACGGCCGTGCTCCTCGTCGTACCACTCTTCCGGCTTCTGGCTCTTGTGGCAGAAGGTCGCTTTAACCTTGAGGTCCCTTACGGGGGTTATGTCCACAAAATCAGTCGGGAAGAAATGCCTTGTCTGAATACCGGCGCATACTTCGAAATAGTACAGTTCGAAGCACATATCGAGCTTCTGCCAAGCATCCAGAACCAGCGCGGAGCAAATCACGTGATCCCTGTGACTGTCTATTGGCCAGTGCGTTATGACTATATCGGGCTTCTCTGTGAGAATCAGCTTGTGCATCTCTTCGTAACGCTCGGGAGTTATTTCGCCGGCTCCGTCTATCTGGGTCATAAAGAGAGGCCTTACGCCCATTATCTTGCAGGCCTCCTCGGCTTCGGCCGTCCTGATGCGGGCGGACTCGTCCAGGCCGGTGCCGGGAATGCCGCGCTCGCCGCGTGTCATATACACTGACACGACGTCATGTCCGGCTTTCCGGAGCATCATCATCGTGCCGCCGGCTCCGGTTTCGGGGTCGTCCGGATGGGCGCCGATTACCAGTATCTTCTTCTTGCCGCCTTTCGCCTTGCCCGCTTCGCTTGCGCAGGCCTCGAGTCCCAAAAGGGAAGCACCGGCCACTGCGGCTCCGCTGACTTTCAGCATATCACGTCTTGATAATGTTTTCATTGCTTCGCGTCTATCTTATTTTTTTACAAATATAGTGTTTTATTTCGTATATTTGTATGTTCTAGTTTTAATAAAAATGGAAGTTTGGCATATATGGGCAATAGTGGCCCTCGTTTTTATCATTCTTGAAATATTCACAACCGGCTTCGCCGTAATGTGCTTCTCGTTCGGCGGCGTTGCCGCCGCAATCGCGGCAGCCTGCGACGCCACGCTTGTCTGGCAGATAGTCTGGTTCTGCATCTTCACCGCAATAGCGTTCGTGACTGTCAGGCCTCTGGTTCTCAAGACCTTCTTTAAAAATGAGAAAAGCACGGTCAAAACCAATGTGGACGCCCTTGTGGGCCGGCAGGGCCGCGTAACCGAAAAGATAGACCCCGCGACGGGCACCGGCCGCGTGGCAATCGACGGAGACGACTGGAAGGCCGTCAGCGAGGAAGACTGCATCTTCGAGAAGGGCGAAAAGGTTGAAATCACAAAAGTCGAAAGCGTAATAGTGACAGTGAAAAAAATATAACAATACAAAACTATGACAGGAACAACAATCATAATCGGCATCATTGCCCTGATAGTGATAATCTTCGTCCTTACGGGATTCAAGATCATCCAGCAGTCCGAAACCCGCGTCATCGAAAGGCTCGGAAAATTCAACCGCGTGCTCCCTTCCGGCATCAACATAATCTGGCCGATAATCGACAAGCCGCGCCAGATTGCAACCCGCTATGTAAGAGAGAGTTTTGACGGAACTTCGCGCGTACTCTTCAGAATGTCTGACAAGATAGACCTCCGCGAACAGGTGTTCGATTTCCCGAAGCAGAGCGTGATTACGAAAGACAACGTCACAACCACAATCAACGCCCTGCTCTATTTCCAGATCACGGACCCGGTGAAGGCCGTCTATGAAATCGACAACCTCCCGAACGCAATCGAGAAACTCACGCAGACAACCCTCCGCAATGTCATCGGCGAACTCGAACTCGACGAGACACTGACCTCCCGAGACACAATCAACTCGAAGCTCCGCGCCGTCCTCGACGATGCAACGAACAAATGGGGCGTGAAGGTCAACCGCGTCGAGCTGCAGGACATCACCCCTCCGGACAGCGTGCGCGACGCGATGGAGCAGCAGATGCAGGCAGAGCGTGAGCGCCGTGCCAAAGTGCTGAAGGCCACCGGAGAAAAGGAGGCTGTAATCCTTCAGTCAGAAGGTGAAAAAGCTTCACTCATCAACAAAGCGGAAGCTGCCAAGCAGACCCAGATTCTGAAGGCCGAAGGTCTCGCTGAAGCGAAGATTGTGCAGGCGAAGGCCGAGGCGGAGGCAATCCGCAGAGTTGCCGAGGCAGTGCAGGGCGCCAATATCACTCCTGCCCAGTATATGCTGGCAGACAAGTACATAGCAGCATTCAAGGAGATGACCTCAGGCAAGGACGGCAAGACCGTTTACATCCCATATGAGGCTTCAGCGGCCCTCAGCTCAATGGGCGCCATAAAAGACCTCTTCGGCAAGAAGTAGGAGGTCGTTTGTCCGGGAGACTGTCCGCCTGAGCGGTTCGACGAAAATCTGTTCGACTGCCTGGCGGACATTCTCTTTATCGGGAGATTTCGGGCCTCCGACCATAAGCGGCAGGACAGCGTCCCTGCGATGGGTTATGCAGGTCACGTGAAGTTTGCGGAGCCCATCCTCCGCAGACTCCTCGCTCTTTTGGATATAGCCCTCGATGACTATGTCGCTTTCGCACGGAATGTCTATGTCCTGCGTGAAGGCGCTGGTCAGCTGCACGCCCTTGCCACGGAAGAAGCCCGCGAGAAAATAAGGGTCTATGCCTCCGGCCTTCGGCGCGACGGCAATCAGAGGAAGCAGGGGGTCGCCTCCGAAGCAGACTGCCAGCGGAAGGCGGTGGGTGCATTGCTTCAGATGGGAGGAGATTTCTCCGTGGTCCGGAATCTTCAGGCCTGCCGTACATTCGTCCAGAATATACAGGGTGTTTGCCTCGAGAGCCCTTTCGCCGCCGGAGGGGTGCTTGGAATTGACAAGGGCAGGAGAAAGAACCGCCGGCGATCCGGCTGTATTTTTTGTAAAAGGTATAAGGCTCAGGTGCGAGATGTTCTGAATGCTGTCCTGACAGGCAGGGTGGCCGGAGCGGAAGAACGGCGTCCAGGCGGACATCCGGCTGGAAAGCGACAGAGCTTCCAGCGGGCCTTTTACCCCCTGCCCCATCTGCAGAAGCGCTTCCCTCATCTTTTCTGCGCGGCGGCATATATCCTGCGGAGAATCCGCGCCGATTATCATACCCATCCTGCGGCTCGAGGCAAACACGTTGGTCAGGACAGGATAGCCGGCGCCGGTGTTTTCGAACAGAAGAGCCTTGCCGCCGTCCGGCTGCAAAGCCTCCTCCCTTGAGCGCGCGGCGATGAGCGACGAGGGGTCCGCAAACTCCTTCACGCGCGTCAGTTCGCCCTGAGACTCAAGATATTCTACAAATGCACCGATGTTCTTATACATACTGCAAAGTTATTTATTTTTCCTAATTAATTACCAAATCCTCCGTATCTTTGCACAAAGCATCTTTATGGACTGGCTAGAGAAAATATGTGAGTGCCCGTCGATGACGAGGATTCGGGAGATAGGGATGAACTGCGGCTGCGAGTACACCAGTTTTCGCCGCTTTCTGGGCATCGGCGCTTACAGCCGCTACGCGCACAGCGTCGTGGTCGGGCGCATTGTGTGGCAGCATACGGGAGACGTACGTCAGAGCATAGCAGCCCTGCTGCACGACGTGGCCACGCCCGTCTTTGCGCACGTCATAGACTTTATGCGTGGCGACCATATGACTCAGGAGTCCACAGAAGACCGCACGCTGGAGATAATTGCCTCAGACCCTGCGCTTATCAAAATCCTGCAGAGGCTGGGCCTCCAGCCGGAAGACGTATGCGACTACCATCTTTTTCCGATAGCCGACAACGACACTCCGCGCCTTTCCGCCGACAGGCTCGAATATACGCTTGGCAATATGGTCAATTACCGCCTTGCCACGCGTGAGAAAGCCGAGGCGCTGTACTCGGATATAGTTGCCGGGGTCTGCGAAGAAGGAAAGCCGGAGTTGATGTTCCGAAGCCTGCAGGCGGCGGAGGAGTTCGCTTTTCTCTCGCTCGAATGCTCGAAGATCTATGTCAGCGACGAGGACCGCTATGCGATGCAGCGTCTGGCCGAACTCGTGAAGAAATACGTCACGGGCGGAGTCCTGTCCGAAGATGATTTGTGGACAACTGAACCTCGAGTGATTGCAAAGATTACGGCAACGCCGGGCGGCGCCGCGGACTGGGCCGCCTACAGAGGTCTGCACGAATTGAAGGTTTACGGCACTCAGGCGCCGGTCTCAGACGCCGCCGCCCGATGCATCAATGCGAAGAAACGCCACATAAATCCTTATGTGCAGGGCCTCGGCCGCGTCACGGACCTTAGTCCCGCCTATCGCGACGCTCTTCAAGCATATCTCGACAAGCCGTTTGACTATTGGATTGCAGCCCGCTAGGCTACTCGATATACTGCGAGTAGGCCCTTTCGCCCCAGAGTTTGTAACCCACACCTTCCTTCCGAGTGCCGGTGAGGAATGAGTCGATGAAGCCGTTTTTCTCTACGAGAACGGTGTGATATATCTCTCCTTCAGGGTTTTGCAGAAGTTTCAGGGAGATGCGTCCGCCAAGGCCACGCCAGATTTCCCACTTCCCATCCTGCTTCATCCTGATTTTGTAGGTCTTTCCAAGGTCTCGCGCTATGGCGTGGCTTCGGCCCCAGGTGCCGCCCTCCTTGGTTACAAGAGGTTTCCCTTCGTAGATGACATTGCTGTCTTCGTAGGAGATGACGCTAAGATAATGGCTCTTGTCCTTGAGCCAGGCGGCGAGTTTAGCGCAGTGCACATCCTCGAGGTAGCCGTATGTGCTGTCGAGGAACACCAGACGCGTGATGCGGGGGTCCGGTTTTTCGGCGGTACGTATGTATTCGAAAATGAAATATCCGCCTCCCGAGTGGCTGCTGAGGGTTATGCTCGGGTTATAATCTTTGTAAATGTCGGCAAGGTCACCGATTATCGCCGGCAGAGTCTCGGCTATGATGTCGGCGTGGCGCTTGCGCCAGGTTGTCCAGCTGCGCTTGCTGTCGGCAAGGCAGACGGTGACGAAATTCTTTTCCGGCTGCGTCGCCCTCAGGAACTTTGTCTGGGCGGCCAGATGCTGGATGTCGTAATGCCAGTCGTCGCCCTCCGTCATATATTTGCCAAGAGTCCATTCGTTGGTGTTTCCGTTTGGCAGGGCATATAGGATCAGTTCCGTGGGTTTGGAGGGGTCCATCGTCTGCGGGGCATCCACGGTGATGCGGACCTCGGGGTAACGGTCATTGATAGTGTATGTTCCGAAAATCGTTTCACAAAATGCCGCCGGCGACAAGGCCGCCAGCAGGGCGATGGTCAATAATACATTTTTGCGCATAAGGCAAATGTAAGCATATTTTTCGCTAATTTTGCATTTGCAACAGAAAAGCAGTCAAAATGAAAAAAATCCTTTTATCGCTCCTGCTCATAGCGGCAGCACCCACCACCTTCGCGCAGGAAAACGCCAACCACTCAAGCAACACCATTACGCGTATGGAGGAGGAAATCCTTCTCTTCCAGCGCCTTAGCGACATAGCATACGTCGATGTCGTCCGTCTTGCCGGACCGGCAAAGGCGGTGGCAAAGGAGAAAGGCTGCGAATTCGTCGACAGCCTGCGCTTCAATCCGCTCAAATTCTACGCATACGTCTTCATTCCGCGCTTTGCAAAGCAGGGAGAAAAATATCCGCTTCTCGTCTATTCGCACGGCGGCATTCACGCCAATGTCGGCCCCGGCCTCTATCACACTATCCGTGAGATGGTTGCGCAGGGCTACATAGTCGTCTCGGCCGACTACCGCGGCTCGACAGGCTACGGCAAGAGCCTCTACGAGGCCATCGACTATGGCGGACTGGAGAACGAAGACGTACTCGCCGCACGCGACTATATGGTTGAAAACTACAGCATTGTGGACTCCACGAGAGTCGGCGCAATCGGCTGGAGCCACGGCGGAATGATATCGCTGATGAACGTTCTGCGTTACCCTGAAAAATACGCCTGCGCCTACGCCGGAGTGCCGGTCAGCGACGTGACCTATCGCCTCTCCTATCAGGAGAAGAGCTACCTCGGCAACTTCATCCAGCCTTACCACATAGGCGCTTCGCCTGAAGAAAAGCCTGAAGAGTACGCCCGCCGCTCCCCTGTCACCTACGCCTCTCAGTTGCAGCGCCCGCTGATGATAACCACCTGCATCAACGACGACGATGTCAGCTGGACCGAAGTTAACCGTATGATCGAGGCCCTGAAGGCCGCAGGCAAGGATTTCGAATACAAGATTTACGGGAAGACCGCCGGAGGCCACGCCTTCGAGCGTCTCGATATCAAGGAATCGACGGACATCCGTTTCGAAACCTACAAGTTCCTCGCTAAATACCTCAACCCGCCGTATCCGTTCAAGAGCCACGACGAACTGCGTCAGGCCGGCTACTACTTCTACTAACCCCGTCCTGGATTCTTCCCGCAATTCACCTTCCGCGGGTATGTGGCTCACAGTGCTATAGAAGGCATTTCATCAATGAAGGTGAGGCAAAATTGCCTCACCTTCATTGCTAAGACCCTTCACATCGCGTTATAACGGCCATCGGTGCGGAAGGTGAATTGCGGGAAGCGGTATGTTTCAGAAACAACAAAATATTTATTACATTTGTGGTAAATAAGGAAACTGTCAAAATGAAAAAAGTATTAGCATCTGCAAATGCGCCGAAGGCGGTAGGTCCCTACTCCCAGGCCATCGAGCTGGGAGGGACCGTGTTCGTATCCGGGCAACTGCCTGTAAATCCGGCAGACGGGAAAGTTCCGGAGACGATTGAAGAGCAGACCCGTCAGTCGCTCAAGAACATAGGTGAAATCCTCAAGGAAGCCGGACTATCGCTTGGCGACATCGTAAAGACCACTGTCCTGCTGGACGACATAAAGAACTTCGCGGCGATGAACGCGGTCTATGCCGAATTCTTTACGGCAGACAAACCTGCTCGCGTATGCTATCAGGTGTCAGCCCTCCCGATGGGGGTGAAAGTGGAAATAGACGCAATAGCAGGCAAGTGATGGAAAGAGATATCAACTACCTGAAGCTCCTCTCGAAGAGCTTCCCGACAATCCAGTCCGCCAGCACCGAAATAATCAACCTCGAGGCCATAATGAACCTCCCGAAGGGAACGGAGCACTTCGTGACCGACCTTCACGGCGAGAGCGAGGCTTTCGAACACGTGCTGCGCAACGCCTCAGGCGTCATCAAACGCAAAGTCGAGGATATCTTCGGCCACGAAATGAGGGAGAGCGAGAAGCAGGACCTGTGCACCCTCATATACTATCCTGAAGACAAACTCAAGATTGTAAAGCAGACCGAAAAGGACTTCGACGAATGGGCGAAGGTCACTCTTCTGAGGATGGTCCGCGTCCTGGAAGGCTCCTCAACCAAATATACCCGTTCGAAAGTAAGAAAGGCTCTGCCGAGAGAATACTCCTACATAATCGAGGAACTCCTTCACGAACTGCGCGGCGAACAGGCCAACAAGCACGACTACCTCCTCTCGATTGTGGAGAGTATAGTCTCCACAGGCCGCGCCGAGCACTTCATCATAACAATCAGCTATGTCATCCAGCGCCTTGTCATTGACTCTCTGCACATTATAGGCGACATCTACGACAGGGGCCCGGGAGCGCACCTGATTATGGACCGCCTTTGCGGCTACCACGAATTCGACATCCAGTGGGGCAACCACGACGTCGTGTGGATGGGCGCCGCCTGCGGCAGCGAGGCCTGTATGGCAAACGTCTTGAGAATGTGCTTCCGCTATGCCAATCTCGCGACTCTCGAGGACGGCTACGGCATCAACCTGCTTCCTCTGGCGACCTTCGCAATGCAGCGCTACGACGGTGACCCGTGCAGCTGCTTCACTCCGAAGTCCAACGCCTATGAAAAGATAGAGGACAATCAGAAGCACCTTATAGCCCAGATGCACAAGGCCATAGCCATCATCCAGTTCAAGCTTGAAGGCGCCCTGATCGACCGCCACCCGGAGTGGCATATGGAAGACCGCAAACTCCTGCATCTGATAAATTACGCGGAAGGCACCATAACCCTCGGCGGGAAGACATACAAGCTTCTTGACTCCAACTTCCCGACGATAGACCCTGCAGACCCTTATAGACTGACTGACGAGGAGCAGGACATTGTGGACAAACTTATCCACAGCTTCAAGGCCAGCCCTCGCCTTATGAAGCACATAGACTGCCTCTATACCCACGGTTCGCTCTATCTCGTACGCAACAACAACCTCCTCTACCACGGCTCCGTGCCGCTTCTCGAGGGCGGAGAGTTCGACAGCCTCGAGATAATGGGCGAAAGTTTCAAGGGCAAGGCTCTCTTCGACAGGATAGACACTCTCGCAAGAAAGGCCTTCTACGACGATGAGAGAAGCGCCGTGCGTCTCTACGGAGAGGATCTTATGTGGTACCTCTGGTGCGGCCCGGTCAGCCCTCCTTTCGACAAGCACAAGATGGCGACCTTCGAGCGCTATTTTCTCTCCGAAAAGGAAACACACACCGAAGGCAAGGGTATCTATTACACCCTCAAGAACAACAAAGATGTCTGCGAGAAGATTCTCGCCGAATTCGGTATCGAGGACGTGGAGCACGCCCATATAATCAACGGTCACATCCCGGTGAAGGCCTCACACGGCGAAAGCCCGATAAAGGCCGGTGGCAAGCTCCTTGTCATAGACGGAGGATATTCGAAGGCATACCAGTCAGAGACAGGCATAGCAGGTTATACGCTGATTTATAACTCCCAGTCGCTCAGGCTTGTACAGCACGAACCTTTTGAGACCAGGGAGCACGCCGTAAATCAGGGTATGGACGTGATATCCGAGACCAAGGTCGTGGAGTTCGCCCAGCACCGCCAACTCGTGAGGGATACGGACAAGGGTAAGGAGCTCAAGACCCAGATCGAGGACCTCTACCAGCTCCTTGCCGCCTACCGCAGCGGCCTGATCCGCAGCAAATAAACGACGTCGCGTCCCGCAATTCACCTTCCGCACCGATGTTCGTTATAACGCGATGTGAAGGGTCTTAGCAATGAAGGTGAGGCAATTTTGCCTCACCTTCATTGCTAATATGCCTTCTATAGCGCTGTGAGCCACATACCCGCGGAAGGTGAATTGCGGGAAGGGCAAAGCCCCCGCGCTCGTTCGGCCTTATCCGAGGGCTGCGACGACGTCGGAGACAGTGTCGCAGAAGGTTATCATTGTGCGGCACATTTCTTTCATCATATGGGCCTGCTCCATATTGCGAAGCAGATCCCGGATGGGATTGTAGTAGCCTTTGTGATTGAGAACGTATATCTGCTTGGTGTGCTTGCCGATGGCGCGGTTGCAGGCGTAGGTAAACATCTCGTCCATCGTGCCGAAGCTTCCGGGAAGCACCAGGGCGCAATCTCCCTCGTCCTGCATCACCTGCTTACGCTCGTCGAAATCCTTCACCATTATCATTTTCGTGAGCCCGCCGTGGAACACTTCGAAGCCCTTTTCCCAAACGTCCTTCGTACCGTGGAAGCCCTCCGGAAAAACGCCGACGACCTCTCCACCGGCAGCCATAGCGCTGTCGGCCAAAGCCTTCATAGTCCCCACATTTGCTCCGCCATAGACAATCGTGTGGCCGCCGCCTGCCAGAGCCCTGCCCACCTCGGAGGCGAGAGTCATATATTCTTCATCACACCAAGGTGACGAGCCTAGATATACAGAAACCTTCATTTTATATTTTTCGATTTGTTACAATTCTCAGCGTGAGGGCATCCGGAGCAACTCTTGCAATCTCCTCTGCGATAAGCTCTTATCGCAAAGAACAACGCCACGGCCACGGCCGCCAGCACAACTATGTCGAGCCACCCCATCATAATATCATCAGTGCAAGAAGATGCGCCAGATAGGCTGCGACCCACGCCACAACACACTGTCCGACAACCATAACAGCAGCCCACTTGCCTCCCAGTTCACGCTTCACCGCCGTAATTGCGGCAACGCAAGGGGTGTAGAGCAATATGAAGACAAGCAGCGCAACCGCAGCGGCCGGCGTGAAGAACGCTGCGAGAACGGCCTCGCCATCGCCAAGCAGCACAGCAAGCGTGGAGATTACGCTCTCCTTTGCCATAAAGCCCGTAATAAGGGCGGTCGATGCCTGCCAGCTGCCGAAGCCAAGAGGAGCGAACACCGGCGCAATCCACCCTGCCACGATTGCGAGGATGCTGTCCTGTGGCGCAGCGGCCACGTTAAGCCTGATGTCAAACTCCTGAAGGAACCATATCGCGATAGTCGCGATGAAAATTATCGTGAAGGCCCTGCTGATGAAGTCCTTGACTTTGTCCCAGATGAGTCTTGCTACAATCCCGAGGCCCGGAAGACGATAGGTCGGAAGTTCCATCACGAAAGGCACCGGTTCGCCGCGGAAGAGTGTCCGCCGCATAAGGCGCGCCACCACTATACCTATAAGAAGAGCCAGCAGATAGAGACAGATTATCATCAGAGAACTGCTGCGGGGGAAGAAAGCCACGGTCAGCAGCGCATATATCGGCAGTTTCGCCGAGCAGCTCATATATGGCGTAAGCAGCACGGTCATCTTTCTGTCTCGCTCGGAAGGTATTGTGCGAGAGGCCATTACGGCAGGTACCGTACAGCCGAAGCCCACCAGCATCGAGACGATGCTGCGGCCTGAAAGGCCGATGCGCCGCAGGGGCTTGTCCATCACGAAGGCGATACGCGCCATATAGCCGCTGTCCTCCAGCAGAGAAAGGCAGAAGAAGAGCAGCACTATGTACGGCAGAAAACTCAGCACCGCGCCCACGCCCGTGAATACGCCGTCTATCAGGAGCGATTTTACCACAGGATTGAGGCCGTAGATCGTCAGGCCCTTGTCTACCAATGCAGTAAGAGCGTCTATACCGCTGTCCAGCAGGCCGCTGAGCCACTGTCCGAGAGGGCCGAAAGTTATCCAGAAGACAAGCGCCATTATCGCCACGAAGGCCGGCAAGGCGGTCAGGCGGCCGGTGAGAATCTTGTCTATGCGGCGACTGCGCTTATGCTGACGGCTTTCTGAGGGGCGGATGACTGTGTCACGGCAGATGTCGGTTATGAACTTGTAGCGCATATCGGCCATTGCCGCGCTGCGGTCGAGACCTCCCTCCTCCTCCATCTGGACGAGAAGATGCTCGAGGCTCTCCTTTTCATTGCGGTCCGGCCCCAGAAGGGAGAGTATTTCTTCGTCACCTTCGGCAAGCTTCGAGGCGGCCCAGCGCAGCGGCACTCCGGCCCTTCCTGCGTGATCCTCGATAAGGTGCATTATCGCGTGCAGGCAGCGGTGCACGGCGCCGTTACGGTCGTCCGCGTCGCAAAAGTCCGTCCGGCCCGGCGTCTCCTGATAGTGGGCGACGTGGATCGCGTGGTCCACAAGCTCGTCTATACCTTTGTTCTGGACGGCCGAAATAGGGACGACAGGGATGCCCAGACGCCGCTCCATCTCGTTCACGAGGATAGCCCCGCCGTTCGCCGTTACCTCGTCCATCATATTGATGGCCAGCACCATAGGAATATTCAATTCCATCAGCTGCATTGTCAGGTATAGATTTCTCTCGAGAGCCGTTGCATCGACTATGTTGATTATGCCCTTCGGGCGACTGCTGAGGATGAAATCGCGGGTTACCCTCTCCTCACCTGAATAAGGCGAAAGAGAATAGACGCCCGGCAAGTCGGTCACCAGAGTGTTGGGATGGCGGCGGATGACACCGTCCTTGCGGTCTATCGTCACTCCCGGAAAGTTGCCCACGTGCTGGTTTGCGCCTGTCAGCTGATTGAAGAGCGTGGTCTTGCCGCAGTTCTGGTTGCCCACGAGGGCAAATGTGAGCGTTGTGCCTTCCGGGAGCGGATGTTCACCCATATGGGTATGATAGACGCCGCCTTCGCCCAGTCCCGGGTGCGGAGCGTCTGTCCGGACGGTCTGCGTTTCTATTATATGCTGGCTTCGGACATCCTTCACTTCAATCTGCGCGGCATCCTGCAGACGGAGAGTCAGCTCGTAATTGTGTATTCTTAGTTCCATCGGGTCTCCCATAGGAGCGAGCTTCACGAAGGAAACGTCAGCCCCGGGGATTACACCCATGTCGAGAAAGTGCTGCCTTAGAGCACCTTGACCACCGACGGTCGTGATGGTGGCCGTCTGTCCTACTTTCAGGTCTTTGAGAGTCATAGCACCGCAAAGGTACTAAAAAAACTCTCACGTTATTTCATAATGAAAAGTTGGAACAGGGCCTCGGCAACGGAAAAGAGTCCGAGGAGGGCGATCGCTATGCCGGCTATCTTGTTGACGGTTATCAGCTGGCGCAGGCGGAACTTGCTACGGAACTTGCTGATGCCCCAGCTCAGGGTGAACCACCAGAGCATTGTGCCGGCGAAGATGGCGGCGAGCACCATAGAGACGTCGTACGGCTTGTAATTATCTCCGAGATTGAGGTTGAAGAAGGCGAAAAGGCCGAGCATCAGGACCAGCGCACCGGGATTCGAAATCGTCATCAGGAGTCCTGTCAGGAGATCCTGAACGTGGCGGCTGCTGCCCGTCACCTGGCTGTCGAGATCCTTGACTGGGTTCTTTACAGCTATATGAATACCTATAAAAACTATTATGGCTCCGCCTATCAGCATCACCCACAGGCGGTTGGTCGAGATGAAATCATCTATGAACGCAAGCGAGAAGAGAGCTATCGCGGAGTAGAAGGTATCGCCGATGGAGGCTCCAAGGCCCAGTGAGAAACCTGCCGAACGGCCTTTGCTGAGCGTCTTCTGGATACACATTATGCCCACGGGGCCGAGCGGAATCGACGCACCCAGACCTATCAGGACAGCCTTTATGATATTCTCCATCAACATAACCGAAAACGACCGACAAAGATAATACAAAATTTATCAAAAAGACTTACCTTTGTTTGACAACTGTTTTTGAGATGAAAAGCAAGATAAAATTGCAGCTGTGGCTTCTTGCCGTCGGATTTGCGGCATTTCTTTCGGTGCCGTTTCTGGTGCCGCATACCGCTCCGGTGGCGCTGGTCGCCTTCATTCCGCTGCTCGAACTTGACCGGCTGCTCGACAAATACAACGTCAGACACGCATTCTGGTACTATTTCACAGCATTTCTGCTCTTCAATATCGGATCCACTTTCTGGATCTGGTGGGTGAGCAAAATCGGAGCTGCGGCGGCAATCGCGCTGAACAGTTTCGAGATGGCGGCAATCTTCGCCCTCTACAGGCTCAGCAAGAAGAGGTTCGGCGTGTGGGCCTATGCCTTCTTCATCTGCACCTGGCTCGCCTGGGAGCACATCTATTTCAACATCGAGATCTCCTGGCCGTGGCTCGTGCTGGGCAACGCTTTCGCCACCTCTCCTCAGGCAGTGCAGTGGTACGACACCCTCGGCGCGGTGGGCGGCTCGCTTTGGATTCTGCTGTGCAACGTCCTGATTTTCCTCTGCCTCCACAGCGACTCTGAAAAGAGGTGCAAGGTTCTCTCCGGCTGCTCGGCTGTGGTAGTGACGGTTCCACTTATAATTTCATATGTCAAATACGCCACATATGAAGAGACATCCGACCCAGTGGAAGTAGTTGTGGTTCAGCCTAATATAGACCCTTTTGCCAAATATGGGGCAACCCCGCAGGAAGCTCTGGACAGCACCCTGACAGCCCTTGCCGAAAAGGTGATGACCCCTTCGACGGAATACGTCATCACCCCGGAGACCTTTACCTACGATGTCAATATCGATAACATCTCTTCAAACGCCTCCGTGCGCCGCTACGCCGACTTTCTCGGCAGGCACCCCGAGGCCCGGCTGATCTTCGGAGCCCTCACCTACCGCATATACGATGCCGCCCTCAAGCCGACCCCGTCCGCCAGAAAGTTCGGTCGCAGAGGCTGGTACGACTCCTTCAACACCGCCCTGCTGATGGACAGCAGTTTCAACTTCAGCTGCTACGTCAAATCCCGGCTCGTCCCGGGAGTTGAGATAATACCTTATCAGAACGCCATCCCGTTTTTCGGCAAGCTCATAGAGGCCTGCGGAGGCTCCAGCGGAAGCTACGGCACACAAGAGAAGATGACTCCCCTCTCCCTGCCCGGCGAACGCACAAGCGGCGTAATGATCTGCTACGAGTCCGTTTACGGCGACTTTTCGCGCAATGCCGTAAAGGAGGGAGCCGAGTTTATGTCCGTGATGACGAATGACGGATGGTGGGGCGACACGCCGGGCTACCGACAGCACTTCCGCTATGCGGCCCTGCGCGCCGTCGAATACCGCCGCGACATAGTCCACGCCGCCAACACCGGCATCAGCGGCATAATCGACCAGCGTGGCGACGTAGTGGTCGCAACTCCTTGGTGGGTCGAGACTTCCTTCAACGCCAAGGTCAACTGCAACAAAAAAATCACCCCGTTCGTAAAACGGGGCGATGTGGTAGGAAGGACAGCCTGCCGGCTTTTCCTGATAATGGCCGTAGCGCTTATCGTTTGCGTGCTGGGTAAACTATCCTTGAATGGTAAATCTGCATAAGATATTCCTTGAAAGATTTCTTCACGATGAAGAGTTCCTTAAGCGATATATCTGAGGTTTCTATCTGGTTTTCAGCGACTTTACCGGCTACGATATCATCCACCAGCTTGGATATGGTCTCCTCTTTGTAGTTCTTGAGGGTTCTTGCGGCGGCCTCGACGGCATCCGCCATCATAAGGATCACCTCTTCCTTGGTCTGCGGGCGGCGGCCAGGATAGGTGAACGGCTCTGTCACCTTCTCGTCTCCGCCTTCGTTGCAGAATTTCGTATAGAAATACCGCGTCATTGTCGTGCCGTGGTGGGTTATGATAAAGTCGGAGACAATTGAAGGGATTTTGAACTTCTTTGCCAGTTTCATTCCGTCCTCCACGTGCTTTATTATGTCGTGGGCGCTTTCTTCGGGCTTGAGTGACTTATGGTAGTCGGCAGTGCCCTCCGAACGGTTCTCCACGAAGCAGGCAGGGTTTTCCATCTTTCCTATATCGTGATAGAGAGCGCCCACCTTTACAAGCATAAAGTAAGCGCCTATCTTGCGGGCCGCGTTCTCTGCCAGATTGGCCACTTGAAGGGAGTGCTGGAAGGTGCCGGGAGCACGGTGCTGCAGTTCTTGAAGCAGGCGGTTGTTTGTATCGGCCATTTCCGTCAGTTTTGTGTATGAGACAAGAGAGAAGGCTTTCTCGAAGACGAATACGAACGGATAGAGGACCACTGTCAGGAACGCATTGCAGGCCATCAGGACGACGTCCATCTTTTTGAAGACAACGTCGCCGTCGCCGCTTGCCAATATGCCGGCAGTATAGACGAGCATCATCGCGACGAATACGAAAATGGCGTTGGCGAACTGGAGCCAGCCCCTGCTGAAACGCTCATAGGCGAAAAGCAGCACGCATCCGGCCACTACATAGAGGATGAAGAACTGCACTCCGCCCTCCGGTATCAGCATAAGCGGGAGAAGCGAAACGATATACACCGGCCATACCACAGCCTTTTTGTAGAATGCGTCCATATAGAGCACTATCACAGAGAAAGGCATAAGGTAGAAGGTATTATGTCCGATTGCGTACGCTATCAGCACAAAGAAGAACGACAGGAGTGGCATCAGCGTCAGGAAAAGGACATTCCGAAGGTCCTGCAGGAGGCTTCTGTCCACAAAGAAGATAGTGAGCAGAAGAAGCACGGCGAAAACCAGAGCATAAAGGAAATGGCTGAGCCACATCGCCCATTCGGAGCCGGCATAGCCGAAACTGAGCTTGTATTCCGTCTTGTAGGAATCCAGCATCTGGCAGATGTCCGACGTCACCATCTCGCCCTCCGAAACAATCAGCTGGCCGGCATATATCATACCTTTTGTGGGAGATATATAGTCCACGGCCTCCTTGTGGGCCAATTCCGTAGTATTGGCGTCGAAAAGCAGGTTTGGCGCAATGTAATTGTTGATATTGAGAACTTTGAAGAGAGAATCAGCCATACTGAGATTTGCCGTGGCGGCATTTATTCTCACCTGCGCGTCATAGAGCGAGAGAACGTTCACGGCCGGGGTCTGAACATAGCGTTTCCCGTGTTTGACGAATATCACCTTGTCGGAAATGTCCTCGTCACTGAACTCCGAGACTATGCCTGCCTGGTACAAATTCGAGAATTGCGTGGCTATGTTTCTGTAAAGGGCCTGAGAAAATCCCGCGTCACGCGCAGCCTGAACGAATTCGGAGATTTTCGCCTCCTCGACCGAGCTGTCGAAGTTGTAGTAATCCACTATTTCGGAACTCTTTTCCTCTTTCTCCCTCAATATCTCGGCTTCAGTCTTGAGCAGGGGGAAGTCGAAGCGGGCTATCAGAGTCTCGTAAGCCCACGGACGACCTTTTGAATATTCATATTTAAACTTGCCCTCCTTCGGATAAAGTACCGCCACAATAACAAGCAGGGCAGCGAAGCACAAATATATTCGATAATTTTTCATAACTTTGTTTCTGCAAACGGTAAATTTAGAAATAATTCCTGACAAATGAAAAAATACATTCTTTTGCCGCTTCTGGCACTACTCGCCTTTGAGGCCGGCGCTCAGCAAATCACCGTAATATCATCTGAAAATCTGCACTGCGACGACACCGTCAAAGTTTACATTCCTTCACAAGTGGCGGCCAATTATGCTCCCGAATACTGCGTAGAATGCTGCGGCGAGCCCGAGGCCGCGCCGGCTCTCTTCCTGCTGCACGGCTGGGCAGGCAACTGGCGCAACTGGGGCGACAAGAGCGACCTTCAGCGGATATCGGACTCCACAGGATTCATCATCATCTGTCCCGACGGTTTCTACAACAGCTGGTACGTCAATGCCTCAGACCCCGAGAAGATGCAGTGGCGCACCTTCTTCGACAAGGAGCTTTATCCTCTTATGAAGGAGAAATACTATCTTGATCCCGAGAAGACCTTCATCACGGGCCTTTCAATGGGAGGCCACGGCGCAATCAACATCTTCCTCGACGATACCTCCCGCTTCAAGGCCGCAGGTTCAATGAGCGGAGTCCTCGACTTGAGAAGCACGTCTCTCAACGAGAAATGGACATCGCAGATGCTGGGAGAGTTCACACCCGAAAATACGCGCTACGACGAGGAGTCGGCCCTCAACAGGCTCTCAAGGGCGAAGGACTGCGGCAAACTGATGGTCATAAGCTGCGGCTACAACGATTTTTACGCCTCCAACACAAGGAGTTTCTGTGACAAGTGTATGGAAGAAGGGGTGAAGTTCATCGAAATCCTCTCGCCCGGCGTACACTCCTGGAAATACTGGGACTACGCCCTCCGCCTCCATCTCTTCTACTTCGACAAAATCCTCAAAGTCGAACATCTGGGCTTTTAACTAACCTCCAGCGAAGGGGATATCCTTTCGTAAGCGAGTATGCCGGCGATATGACGCTTAGGCGTCGATGTTGGCGTACTTGGCGTTTTCTTCGATGAACTGTCGGCGAGGCGGAACGTCGTCGCCCATCAGCATCGAGAAGATGCGGTCCGCTTCGGCCGCGTTTTCGATGTGCACCTGACGGAGGATTCTGTGGTCAGGGTCCATTGTCGTGGTCCAGAGCTGCTCGGCATCCATCTCACCGAGACCTTTGTAGCGGGATACGAGAAGACCGGAGTCCTTGCCTTTGCCTAGCCGCTGGATGGCTTCGGAACGCTCTTCCTCTGTCCAGCAATACTCCTCTTCCTTGCCCTTCTTCACGCGGAACAAAGGAGGAGTAGCGATATAGACGTATCCGTTGCGGATGAGGTCAGGCATATAGCGGAAGAAGAATGTCAGGATAAGGGTTGCGATGTGGCTGCCGTCCACATCGGCATCGGTCATTATTATGACTTTGTGATATCTCAGTTTTGAAAGGTTCAGAGCCTTAGGATCTTCTTCTGTTCCGATCGTTACGCCGAGGGCTGAGTAGATATTGCGGATCGACTCGCTTTCGAAGGCTCTGTGCTCCATCGCTTTTTCCACGTTGAGAATCTTGCCTCGCAGAGGGAGGATGGCCTGGAACTGACGGTTGCGGCCCTGCTTTGCGGTTCCGCCTGCGGAGTCTCCCTCGACGAGGAAGAGCTCGCAGTTTGAAGGATCTCTGTCGGAGCAGTCTGCAAGCTTGCCAGGGAGACCTACGCCCGACATAACGGTCTTGCGCTGAACGAGTTCGCGGGCCTTGCGGGCGGCGTGGCGCGCGGTTGCGGCGAGGACGACCTTATCGACGATGGCGCGGGCGTCTTTCGGATTCTCTTCGAGATACTGGTCGAGCGCGGCGCTGACGGCCTGGGAGACGGCGGCCATCACCTCGCTGTTGCCGAGTTTTGTCTTGGTCTGGCCTTCAAACTGAGGCTCAGCCACTTTCACGGAAATCACAGCTGTCAGGCCTTCGCGGAAGTCGGCAGGGTCAAGATCGAACTTGAGTTTGGCGAGCAGGCCGTTTTTGTCGGCGTAGCTCTTCAGGGTTGACGTGAGGCCCCTGCGGAAACCGCTCAGGTGAGTGCCACCTTCTATAGTGTTGATATTGTTTACATATGAATGGATATTCTCGCTGAAACCGGTGTTGTATTGCATTGCGATTTCAATCGGGATTATCTTGTCTGTTTCGAGGCAGATAGGTTTTTCTGTCAGTTTTTCGCGAAGGCCGTCGAGATATTCGACAAACTCCACGAGGCCGCTTTGCGAGTAAAATACCTCTTCCTTGAATTCCGGGGTATATTCGTTGCCGTTTTCGTCAACTTCCACCTGCTGCGGGCGGACGTCCCTCAACGTCAGTCTGACGCCCTTGTTCAGAAATGCGAGCTCACGCAGGCGGCCGGCAAGGATATCATAATCGTATATTGTTGATACTGTGAATATTTCAGGATCAGGATGGAATGTGATGAATGTTCCTGTGTCCTGAGCCTCGCCCGTGACCTTCACGTCGTAGAGAGGTTTGCCTTTGGAATATTCCTGCACGAAGATCTTGCCTTCTCTATGGATTTCGGCTGTCAGATGGTCGGAAAGAGCGTTTACGCAGGAGACACCCACGCCGTGCAGACCGCCGGAGACCTTGTAACTGTCCTTGCTGAACTTTCCGCCGGCGTGGAGGACTGTCAGCACAACCTCGAGGGCGCTTCTATGTTCCTTTTCGTGCATTCCTGTAGGGATGCCTCGGCCGTTGTCCTTTACGGTTATGGAGTTGTCCTTGTTTATCTGTACAAATATGTCGGAGCAGTATCCGGCAAGTGCCTCGTCTATGGAGTTGTCCACCACTTCATACACCAGGTGGTGCAGACCTCTGGCGCCGATGTCGCCGATATACATTGAAGGGCGTTTACGCACTGCCTCAAGGCCTTCCAGCACCTGAATACTGTCTGCCGAATAGTTTTCGCTCTGTTTGATGTTCTCGTTTTCTTCCATCATAAAATCATTCTCGTTAAACAAACAAAGATAACAAAATTTCCGCAGAAAACATCACATTTTTCATCCTAAATTTTTAGAATCATCCACGAGCCCACCTAAAAGCGAGACACCCTAAGCCTAATGAAAACTGTGGCCACCCTCGGCCCCATAAGAGGGAGGGGCCCGAGCAGGCCGAAGGCCGTAGCGATCGGGAGGGGTCCGGCGAAGCCGGACGTTTTCATAGGCTTAGGGTGCGAAGCAGGTGGGCTCGTATATCCAGACATAACGAGTCTGTAACTCCACCGGCCGGAGCTGTGATGAGGGGAAATGCTCCGTCCGGCGAAGTTACAGACTCGTCACTCGCAGCTATTCTAGAAGTTGACGCAGATGCCGCCGCCCCAGTTGCGGCCAGGTTCGAGATACATAGGCATATACTGGTTGCGCTGATTGAAGACGTTGCCGACCTTTGCGAAGATAGAGAAGTTCCTGCCTATGAGATAGTTGACATTGACCGAGGCATCCAGCAGAGCCGGCACCTCGTAGGCGCCGAGAGCCGTGCCGCTCACCTTGCTCCTGTACGACAAATCGAACGACGCTATCAGGCGCTCACGGAAACTGTATCTAAGAAGGGCCTCGGCCGTGAGTTTCGGAAATTCTGTAACCTCGCCGGGCTCATCGTAGCGTCGCGAGTACATATGGTACTGCACCTTTCCGCTGAGAGTCAGGTCCTGCGACTTCCAGAATGTCTCCGCGCCGAAAGACCAGCTGTTGACATCCATATATTGAGCCTGCACACGGCAAAGCGATGCGTCGGCGTCCGTCATAGGGGCAAAGAAAAGCTTGTTGTCGTATATGACGTACGAGCCCAAAAGATTTATCGCAAGCCTGCCGCGGATCACACTCTCGACCGACAGGCGGGCATCCAGACGCCGCACGCCGAACTCACACCCGCTCGCAAGGTCCACGACCGGGCAGCGGTCTGTAAGAGACGACAACTGGTTAAGATCTTCCCCTCCCGTAACGACGGTCCTGACCCACAGCACCTTGTCCACAAGCTTGAACCTCGCGTCTATTTCGGGAAAGAAATTGTTCTCGACTCCGAGATCCTGTCCTCCCTTGTCCTCACCTATGGCATACGTGGTGCCGAACTTGGCACCTATGCGGGCGCTGACAACACGGTTTTCTATCTCATACACCGGCGAAAGTTCCACCACTCCGGAAGAATACTCCTTCATACCGGTATACTTCGAGAACTCTATGTTCATATTGACGCCTATGCGGTGGATGTCGAAGGTGGCTCCCACGTCGCCGCCGACCTTTATATAATTCTCCCTCACATTACCCGAACCGCCGGCGGAAGTGGTCAGGCCCATATTGGAATTGCGGTATTTGGCAGTGATGTCATAGAACACGCTCTTGTCCTCCACGTGAGCGGAGTTGATGTTCATTGAAATGAGCAGATTGCCGTCCGTTGACAGAGAATTTGCCTCTCCCGCGTCGAAGCTATGGCGGTTGTAGTTGTACTGCGCATCAAATATAAACTCGCCCGTCGCCCAGTCGTATGTGAACGCCCCTCCGACAGAGTTGGTCATCCTCGAGTTATCCACGCTGGCATCGGAAGCCACGTCCGGCCTTGTGCCTATGAAGGAGTTGTGACGGCCGTATATGCCGAGGCAAAAATCGTTTTTCGGCCTGGTCTGGAAATAAATTTCTCCTGTCGGGATGAAAGGATACTGCAGGCCCAACTTCGCATAGAAATACGGAAGTCTGTTGGGACCCTTCGTATTGAGCAGCAGAGCCTCATACGGATTGAAATCGTACAGGTCTGCGTATGGACGGTTGAATATCGAATAGTCGAACGAAAGGTTGAAGCGTTCCAGAGAGTCGGACACGTGCGTCGGAATGGCGGGCTTTCTGATGTCGGAGAGCGGAACTGTCTGAGCCGCACTCTGAAGGGCGGCTGCAACAAGGGTAAGTGCAAGTATCAGTCTCTTCATATCACAACCGGTTTGATTTCATTGACGACAGGCGGCTGCGGAGCTGGTCGGGAACATCGTCCTCGTCGCCTGACGGCACATAATTCTGCAGAATATTTTCCAGGAGCGTGCGGGCCTGCTGCAGATTTCCACGGTCCGCCAAAGAATCTCCCATCACGATGAAACTCTTGGCCAGCCAGTACTGCTGCCCGTCGCCTGCGGCATCCGAAAATGCCTTCACCAGAGTCTCTACAGCCTCGAAGTCTCCGCTCTCGTAGGCGTTTTTCACAAGCAGATACTCGCTTTCAGCGCCGATTTCATCATTCAGATTGCGGGAGAGCTCATCCAGAATGGAGCGGGCATTTCCTCTCTGCCCCAGAACGAGGTAGGATTTGGCCATAATGAAACGGGCCTCCCTTATCTTTTCAGGGCTCACATCGGCAGATGCTATGACCGACGAGGCGTCACGCACGGCATCAGCGTATTTCTTGCCTGCGTAGCAAGCGCGCATACGGCTTTCATACGCGGCGTTCTTTATTTTGTCGGACTTCGACGAGGCGATAAGCTTGTCGAGAGCCTCGATGGCCTTGTCGTAGTGTTGCAGGTCGTGATTGATCTGCGCATAGTTGAGCGCCGCCTGCTCGGAAAACTCGCTGCGGCCCATCCTGACTGTCTGGTTGTAGGCGTCGAGGGCAGACTCCAGACGGCCCGTAGCCCGCAGGCATTCAGCCATATAGAATGTTGCGGCAGGCGCCTTGAGGCCTGACGGATATTGCGTCAGGTAACGCTGCAGAGCGTTCATCGCGCTCGGATAGCGGCCCGCATTGAAGAGTCTTTCGGCCGCGCCGAACACCATAAGATCCTTCTCGTCTTCAGACTTGAGCTCCGACATTCCTATGTCATCGATGAAGGAGAGGAACTCCTCCGGTTTGTTGATGGTTTTGTACACCTCTTCCAGAGAGGTCAGCGCATCGGTGACCTCAGGAGCGTACGGAAGGTCGCATATGATTTCCTTATAGCAATTTATCGCCTTGTCGTATTTCCTGCCGGCAGTGTTCAACGCGCCTAGTTCCATCAGGGACCGGGCGTAGAAAGTGCTGTCCTTCTCCATTCCGAGAAGGGTATAGAAGCATTTTGAAGCATTCTCGGAGTCGCGTCCGTCGGCGTATGTGCAGCCGAGTTCGAAAAGGGCCTGAGGATACAGCGGAGAAGATCTTTTGCCGCGGACCAGAGTGTTGAGCATATCTGTCTTGGTGCGTACATCTCCCATAGCGCCGAAGGCCATTGCAGACTGCAGGGCAGGATAAATGTCCTCTGCCGGAGAGTCGCTGTCGTACACTTCCTTGTAAAGAGAGGCAGCATCTTCATATTTCTTCTGCATCATATAGCAGTCGGCCAGACGGATACGGGCGTCACGGACAAGAGCTCCGCTATAATGGCCTCCCTCGGCGAGATACTCCTTGAACGAGTTTTCCGCCGCGGCGAAATCATTTGCCTTGAAATTGTCGTAAGCCAGATTGTACAGCGCCGTGGAATATTCTCCGCTGCGGCGGAAATCCCTGTCGGCGATAAGCTCCTCATTGATCCGGGCAGCGTCAGTATATCGGTCGTTACGATAATAACATTCAGATAACCAATATTTTACAAGATTATCCAGTTGCTTGTTTCCGCTCCCGTTGGCTGCGGCGGTCTCCAGCATCGGAATCGCGGAGCGGTAGCCTCCTTCGCCAATCAGTTGCATCGCGGTAAAAAACGCCGCTTTCTGCAGGTTGGCCGAAGCCTCGCGGCTCGGATTCTTTATCTTTTTGAGGGCTTCTACGGCCGAGCGGTAGTCCTTCGCGCCGAGGAAGGAAGCGGCCATATAATTGTTGATTATGTCTTCCCTGCCGCTTTCGGGATATGCTTTCAAGTAAAGTGCGAACTGCGAGATGTCGGAGTTCACGTCAAAAGAGAGCTTCGCGTAGTTGAAGAAGGCATCTTCCTTGATAACGGGGTCGAAGTCATACTCCGCCGCAGCCTTGAAATCTTCCAGAGCCGCCAGTTTGTTACGGGTCTTCAGACGGCTGTTTGCTGAATAATAGTATGCGTTCTGGCTTAGCTCATCGTCGCTCCCGACAACTCTGGAGAATGACTCGAGGGCAGCTTCGTAGGAGCCCATACCGTATGAAAGCAGGCCGGAGAAATAATAGTCTTTCCTCGACATCGAGCCTGAACTTCTGCGGAAGAAATCAAGATACTCTTTTGCCTTGACCTTGTCTCCCGTCTCGAAATAGGCTTCGGAGAGAATGCGAGCAAGAGAGATCTTCATATCTTTCTCCAGTTCTGGGAAAAGCTTCTCTCCGTGCTTGATGACATATGCGTACTCCTTCAGCATAAACTGGCACTCGACGGCATAGTATTGCGACATCTTGCCGTACCGGTCGTTGTCCCTGACGCTCTCGAACAGCGGAAGGGCTTTTTCGAACTCTTTCAGACAATAATAGGAATAGCCGCGGTAATAGGTACTGGGGGCGGTGTAGCGGGAGTAAGGCGCCGAAAGGACAGCCTCGTAGCCGCTGCCGGCCTCCTCGAAATGGCCGCTGCGCATATTGCAATAAGCTTTCTTGAACTCGAATTCGGTCATCTGGCTCTTATACAGATGATTCTTTCTGATCGAGAGCAATACCTCGAGACACTCGTCATACCTGCCGGTTTCGAAGTATCTGGAGCCGAGAGCCCATTTTACGATATCCTGCTGCGGAGAGGTCGGGTATTTGTCACAGAAGACTTTCACGAGACCCGCTGCGTTCACCTTGTCCATCGCTATGGCGCACAAGACCTTGTAAGCCTCGATTTCCGTACGGGTGAAATCGTCGGCCTCGGAGCTGAGCTCCATAAAGGCCTTTTCTGCGGCATAGTATGAGCCGTTATAATAGAGCTGGCGGGCGCTCTCGAGTCGGCCCAGCAGAAGCACGTTCTGCGTCTGGGCGAAGGCCGGCAGGGCCGCCGTCATAAGGAGGGCGCAGAGCGCCATATTTCGAAATACTCTTTTCACAACTGAAGTTTAATATGCAAAAATACTTATTTTAATGTAAATTTGCGAACAAATAATTTCATATGGAATCAAGACCCATCGTAGCCTTCGAAGACGCCGAAATCTCCAACGGAGAGATTACCGTGCTGGAAGGAGTCAACCTGAAGATTTACCCCGGCGAGTTTGTATATGTCACGGGAAAGGTAGGTAGCGGCAAGACCACAATAATCCGGACGATGACGGGCGAAAATCCGCTCTTCGGCGGAGAGGGCCGCGTCGGCGAATTCGACCTGACGAGCCTCAAGCGTGGGCAGATTCCATATCTTCGCAGGTCCCTAGGCGTTGTCTTTCAGGATTTTCAGCTGCTTATGGACCGCTCCGTCGAGGAGAACCTCCGCTTTGTACTCAAATCCACAGGCTGGAAGGACCCTCAGAAGATGGACACCCGCATCAGGCAGGCTCTCGACCTCGTAGGGCTCGCCACAAAGGCCCACAAGATGCCGCACCAGCTCTCCGGCGGCGAGCAGCAGAGGGCCGCTATCGCCCGTTCCCTTCTCAACGACCCGCCTCTTATTCTGGCTGACGAGCCTACGGGCAACCTCGACGAGGACACCGCCCGCGACATAATGAACCTCCTTTTCAAGATCAACAGGTCCGGCACCGCCGTAGTTATGGTCACACATAACCAGGCCCTCATCAGGGAGTTCCCGGCCCGCCTTCTGACGGTGGAAAACGGTACCTGCCACTAAAGCGAGATGAAAAAGCGCTACAAGGATGTCATCGGCTGGTTTTCGGAAAATATGCCGGCGGCCGAAAGCGAACTGGACTTCGCTTCGCCCTACCAGCTCATCGTGGCGGTAATCCTTTCGGCCCAGTGCACCGACAAGCGTGTGAATCTGACCACTCCCGCCCTGTTTGAGAAATACCCTACGGTGCAGGATCTGGCCGCGGCTGAGCCATCCGAAGTGTTTCCTTTGATAAAATCGATCTCCTACCCCAACAGCAAGGCCGGGCATCTGTGCGCAATGGCCCGCAAGGTAGTAGCGGATTTCGGTGGGGAAATCCCCTGCGAGATTGACTCTCTGATGACTCTTCCAGGGGTCGGGCGCAAGACTGCAAATGTCGTTGCCTCAATCGTTTACAACAAACCGGTGATTGCCGTGGACACCCACGTATTCAGGGTTTCCCACCGCCTCGGGCTTTCAAAGGGCAGCACGCCTTATGCCGTGGAGACGGATCTGGAGAAGGAGATTCCCCCGGAGCTGCGGCCCGTCGCCCACCACTGGCTGATTCTGCACGGGCGTTACGTCTGCACGGCTCGCAGTCCGAAATGCGGAGAGTGCGGCCTCTCGCGGTTTTGCGAATATCACAGGAAAGGCGATGGCGGGAAGTGACATATATTCCGATATCTTGCTGGAGCTCAAGGCTTATCTGAAGCTCGAGAGAGGGCTTTCCGCCAATACTGTCGGAAGTTATCTTTCGGACTGCAGCAAATATTTGGAAGGGCTCAAGGCCTGCGGCATTGCGCCGCAGGAGGCATCGACCGATGACATTTCCTCCTTTCTGGCCTCAGAGGCCTCCGCTGGGCTGACAAAAAGGTCGCAGGCCCGCGTCCTAAGCGCATTGAAAGCTCTCTACCGTTATCTCGACTCGGAAGGCCTTCTGCCCTCCTCAGGCAATCCCTGCGACAAGATATCCGCACCGAAGATAAATCCGTATCTTCCTACGGTTCTGACGTTTGAAGAGATTATGAAGATAATCGCCGCGGTGGATTTGTCCAAACCGCAGGGCCATCGCGACAGGTGCATTCTGGAGATTCTCTACTCCTGCGGACTGCGCGTGAGCGAGCTTGTAAATCTCAAGATATCGGATATGTTTCTTCGGGAAGGCTTTCTGAAGGTGACCGGCAAGGGGAGCAAGCAGAGGCTGGTGCCTATGGGAGAGCCCGCTGTCAAGGCCGTACTGCTTTATCTCGAAACGAGGCGTGGTCTGCCCGTGGCACGAGGCGCAGAGGATTTTCTGGTGTTGAACAACAGGGGCGGACGACTGTCGCGAGTGTCGGTCTTCAATATGGTGAAGGACAGGGCTGCCGCCGCCGGCATCACGAAGGAGATTTCGCCGCACACTTTCCGCCACAGCTTCGCGACGCATCTGGTGGAAAACGGCGCCGACCTTCGAGCCGTGCAGCAGATGCTCGGTCACGAGAGCATCCTCACGACCGAAATCTACACCCACATCGACACCGCCAAGTGGCAGGAAACCATCCTCAAGTATCACCCGAAGCGATAAGTCCGCCGCCTGGCATGTTATGGCGGCAGTATGTCCGCCGGGTCAGGCTGCGATGAGGGGAAATGCCTGGGCCCGTCGGGCGGTGCTGAGGGGAAATGTCTACCTCGCCGTCGCTGATCGTATGATTAAATTGGCGTCCACGGCTGCGAGTTACGACACAAAACTACCGTGCAGAGCCGATTTTCGTAGTAACTCTCGCCCGAAAATGCCTGCTCCCGGCGGGCATACTGACGCTTTTGGAAAGAAGTTTTGAAAAAAAGTTAAAAAAAGTGTACAATGTAAAATAATTGTTGTACATTTGCAGTCCCAAAAGGCCCAGGTGGTGAAATTGGTAGACACGCTAGCTTGAGGGGCTAGTGCCTGTTATAGGGCGTGCAAGTTCGAGTCTTGTCCTGGGCACCAATAAAAGAGAGAGAAGATTTTCTTCTCTCTTTTTTATTATTGGAGGGGCGTACCCCTCCAAACCTCCCTGCCTCTACTATATTGTGGCGTACCCCTCCAAACCTCCCTGCGGGGCGGGGCGTCAGCGGGCGCCGCCGCCGAAACCGCCGCCGCTGAAGCCTCCTCCGCCGCCGAAGCTGGCGTGACCGCCACGGCCGCCCACCGAAGACTTCGTCTGCTGCGAAGCCACGGCGCTAACCATAGACGATCCCATAGTGTTGGAAAAGCGCAGCACGTAATACATAGTGGCATAATCGTAGCCTACGGCCTCTTCGAAAGCCTTCGGATTGATATCTTTGAGCTCCTTGGCCACCTTGTCGGCTATGCCGTAGAGCGAAGCGTAGATAAGGTAGTCCTGCCAGAGGGCGACTTCGGCTGACCGGCGCTCGCCAATTATCGTGAAATCCTTCAAGTAATTCTTGAAGCCTATCACGCGACGCGCCTGGACCTGTCCCTCAGGCGAGAAATTGGTGCCGGCTCCGTAGCCGTGCTGAGAGAGGAACGACGCTCCGGCGGCGTTCAACTCACCGACCCATTTGGTTATGAGCTTCTGATTCGTGTTCTTGCGGGACCAGCGCGAAAACTCCTTCTGCTGAAGGATGCCGTCGTCACCCGCCGCCTCTCGGAGCATAGCGTAGAACTGCCGCTGCGAATCGCACATTGAATCCAGGGAAGCATTCGGGGCGAACGATATGAGCACCTTGCCGGCGCCGTCGTTGTAAACCAACAGTTGCTTATCCTTTATCATCTTGAGTATCAGAGCAGAGGCCATATTACCTTCGCTGCTTGAAGAATAAAACTTGCGATAGACATAGCGTGTCTCATAGAGATTGCCGTCGAACGGAAGGTCGCGCTGGTAGCCGATTTCCTTGACTTTCAGCACTCCCAGCATCCCTTTGTTGCGCTTGCGGTCTGATGTCTTCTTCAAGCCGAAAACAAATACCGCCAAAGCTGTCAAGAATGACGCTATGCCAATCATTTCCCGGCGCTCTTCTTCCGCCTCATCTATAAACGCTTGATAGTCAGAGCCATCAAATGCCTTATCCAGAGACTCCTGAAAAGGTGTGTCCTGCTCCCCGAGACTTTCGGGGGCGAACATTCCCTTGTTGAAGCGGCAGAGGACTACCACGGAATTGGACTGTGACGTGAAGCCTTTGTCTGTCTGCGCAACGACGGTGCCAGCGGCAAACTGAATCGTGCCGTCATAACCGAAGGCCCAGATGGCGGTATTCTCTTGCGTAAGAAATACCGAATCAGCCTGTGCCGAAATCGTGACTTTAACGTGACGGGGAAGAGGGCTGATGCCGGGAGAGACAACCTGCAGATGCAGCTTGTCGTAGTCCTGCATAGCCTTCACGGCGCCGGTCATCGTGTATTCGACGGTATAGATGTGGCTGCCGTGAGAGCCAAGGCCCCAGCAGATTTCGCAACCGTCGCTCTTACGCACGATGCCGCAGCGGCCTGCTTTCGCCGCCAAAGAGCGATCCACGTCCCAGGCTCCTTCATTGCTATACACAAGGCCGTTCTCGTCGCTGACTTTCAGATCTTTGATGGTGATGTCGCCAAGGTTGCGGCGGACAAGGTACCACTCCGTCCCGCGGTAAATGTCCACGTTCCAGACTTCCCTGACCAGTGCGCTTCCGTTTTCGGTCAAAACCAGCGATATGTCTATGTCGCGGACAGCCGAGTCCTCGCCATAAACAGATGACGCCGCGGTAAGCGCCACGGCGGTCATCAGAATTGTCAGAAACCGTTTCACGGGGTTATATCTTCATTGAAGGCATATTTTCCTTGCCGATATTCTCGACCAGATATTCTCTTGCCGAAAATCCGAGAAGGCCCGCAACCAGACTGTCAGGGAACTGACGGATGATGCGGTTGAAGGCGGTGACGCTGTCGTTGTAGACCATACGGCTCATACGCACCTGATTTTCATAGGTGTTGATGCTGTCCATCGTCTTAGTGTAGGTCTCGCTTGCCTTAAGGTCGGGATACTGCTCGCCGACGGCCATTATGTGGGTCATCGCCTCGGTGAGCATATTTTCCTGAGCGTTGGCCTCCGCTGAGGTGCTGCCCGCAGTTATGGGACGGCGCTGCGCAATTATGTCGGAAAGCGTCTTGTATTCGTACTCTGAATAGGATTTGGTCATTTCCGCAAGCGCCTTGAGGGCATCCCAGCGGCTTGCCTGCTGAACGCCGATCTGGCTGAGGGCGTTCTTGCAAAGTTCTTCCTTGTTTACGAGTTTTCTCTGAACGCCGATCACCCACAGAACAAGCAGGACGATGACGGCAATGATGATTATGACTGTCATATTATTGTTTATTGGTTAGATTCGTAAAAAGGCCGCTTTCGCGGCCTGTACCCCCGGGCAGAATCGAACTGCCATCTAAGGATTAGGAAACCTCCATTCTATCCGTTGAACTACAGGGGCCGATAAAAATGCCGGGATGCTTTCGGGCCCCGGCATCTTACTGTCTGATTGTCAGAGATTAGTTGACGCTCTTGTCAATGATCTGACGGCCGCGATAGAAGCCGCATTCAGGGCAGACGTGGTGATACATTACGGTAGCACCGCAGTTAGGGCAAGTTGCGAGCTGAGGAACTACGGCTTTGTCGTGGGTTCTTCTCTTATCTCTGCGCTGCTTTGAGAGTTTGTGTTTCGGATGTGCCATTTTAAAATATTTTAATTGTTTTTCTTGTTCAACATATCTTTGAGGTCCTTGAAAGGCGACAAGGCTTCGTCTTCCTGACCGGCCTGCCTCGAAGCATCCTGTACTGAAATATATTTCAGCATCTCCGGATTGCATTTCCCAGGAGCATGGGTCTTGACAAGCGGCAGGCTAAGGCAGACATAATCATAGACGAACTGGTCGAGGCTAATCTCGCTCTCAGAAGCGTCCACGAGCATTACATCTTCATCACTCCCCTCTTCATCCACCTCTACGTTGCCCAGGCCCACTGTCAGGTCGCGCTGCACGTCAACTTTCAGAGTCAGATCGTCCAGACACCTGTCGCACTCGCAGACAACATAGCCAGCGACATCGCAGGTCACCTTCAAAAGTGTCTGACAGCGAACGACTTTCACTCTTACGGTGCAGTCCGCGTCCTTGATCTGGCTATTTTCAAAACCTTGAAAGAACTTGCCGTCAATCGCGGAAACGAACGAACTCTCGCCCATCGGAAGCCCCTTGACGGGAATCATAACCGTATTTGAAATTTCGTTCATAACCGCAAAATGGGCTGCAAAGATAGTAATTTATTTTTTAAAAGTCTAATCTCTCGACATTCTTTTTCTCATCGTTTCGTCGAGAATAATCTTCCTCATACGCATTGACTTAGGAGTGACTTCCACAAGTTCGTCCTCCTGAATGTACTCGAGAGCCTCCTCGAGGCTGAACTTGATTGCCGGCGGCAGGACCACCTTCTCGTCGGTTCCTGCGGCACGCACGTTGGTCAGCTTCTTTGTCTTGCAGATGTTGATTGCAAGGTCGAAGTCACGGATGTGCTCGCCTACCACCTGTCCCGCATAAATATCCTCTCCCGGCTCGATGAAGAAGCGGCCTCTGTCCTGAAGTTTGTCCATAGCGTAAGCCACTGAAAGGCCGGACTCGTGCGCTACGAGAGAGCCGTTTGTACGCTTCTCGATTTCACCCTTGTATGGCTCGTAGCCCTTGAAACGGTGCGCCACTACAGCTTCGCCCTGCGTTGCGGTCAGAAGGTTGCTGCGAAGGCCCATCAGGCCTCGGGCAGGAATCTCGAAATCGAGATGGGTGCGGTCGCCGCGGCTTTCCATATGTATCAGAGCGGCCTTCCTGCGGGTTGAAAGCTCGATTGCGTGGCCCACGTGCTCTTCGGGCACATCTATCGTAAGGTATTCGATAGGTTCGCATCTTTGGCCGTTTATTGTCTTGTCGAGGACACGTGGCTGACCCACCTGAAGCTCGAATCCCTCGCGACGCATAGTCTCGATGAGAATCGAAAGATGGAGCACGCCGCGGCCGTACACGACGAAGGAATCGGCGTTCTGGCCCGGCTTGACTCTCAGGGCGAGGTTCTTTTCGAGCTCTTTCTCGAGGCGCTCCTTAAGGTGACGGGATGTCACGAACTTTCCCTCGCGGCCGAAGAACGGAGAATCGTTGATGGAGAAGACCATACTCATAGTAGGCTCGTCCACGGCAATCGGCGGCAGCGCCTCAGGATTCTCGAAGTCGGCGATTGTGTCTCCGATTTCAAATCCGTCAATACCTACCACTGCGCAGATGTCACCGCACTGGACCTCGGGAACTTTCTCTTTTCCAAGACCTTGGAATATCATAAGTTCCTTGACCTTCTGCTTCTCCGTAATGTCATAGCGCTTGCAAAGGGTTACGGGCATACCGGCCTTGAGGGATCCGCGGGTGATGCGGCCCACCGCGATACGGCCCACATACGGAGAGTATTCGAGGGAAGAGATGAGCATCTGCGGAGTGCCTTCCTTGATTTCGGGCGCCGGAATCTCTTCGAGAATGGTGTCGAGCAGAGGAGTGATGTCGCCGGTAGGCTTGCGCCAGTCGAGAGACATCCAGCCCTGCTTGGCGCTTCCGTAAACTGTCTTGAAATCAAGCTGGTCTTCGGATGCGTTGAGAGAGAACATAAGGTCGAAGACCTGCTCGTTCACTTCGTCCGGACGGCAGTTCGGCTTGTCCACCTTGTTGATGACGACTATAGGCTTCTTGCCCATCTCGATTGCCTTCTGCAGCACGAAACGTGTCTGCGGCATCGTGCCTTCAAAAGCGTCCACCAGCAGGATTACGCCGTCCGCCATATTGAGCACTCTCTCCACCTCACCTCCGAAATCGGCGTGGCCCGGAGTGTCTATAATATTGATTTTGTAGCCCTTATATGGAACTGAAACGTTCTTTGCCAGAATAGTGATGCCTCTTTCTCTTTCGAGGTCGTTGTTGTCGAGAATAAGTTCGCCAAGGTTCTCTGCCCTGCGCGTGAGCTGGGCCTGATAAATCATTCTGTCCACGAGAGTTGTCTTTCCGTGGTCTACGTGGGCGATGATCGCTATATTTCTGATGTTTTGCATAATCTGATTTTGTGGCGGCAAAAGTAAAAAGAATCTCGCAAATACCGATATAAATATCGAGATTTTTGCTACCTTAGCGGCCTGTAAAATAAAACGCCATATGTACAACGGAGAAAAACTCAATCCTAAGCAATTCGTCGCAGACGCTATTGCCGAGATCAAGAATAACGTCGGAGGGGACACCGTCGTTCTCGGCCTTTCAGGCGGAGTCGATTCCACGGTCACAGCCCTGCTCGTAGACAAGGCAATCGGCCACAATCTGGTCTGCATTTTCGTGGATCACGGCCTTCTGAGAAAAAATGAATTCGAAGACGTTCTCGCCCACTACGAAGGTATGGGCCTCAACGTCGTGGGCGTGCGCGCCGCAGACCGCTATTTCGCTCAGCTCAAGGGCGTTACAGACCCTGAGCAGAAGAGAAAGATAATCGGCAAACTCTTCGTGGACATCTTCGCCGAAGAAGCACGCAAAGTAAAGGACGCCAAATGGCTGGCGCAGGGCACAATCTGGCCCGACATCGCCGAGTCCTTCTCTGACAAGGGCACAATCAAGAGCCACCACAACGTGGGCGGCCTGCCGGAGCAGCTGAATTTCGGTCTCGTGGAGCCTCTCAAATACCTTTATAAATATGAGGTTCGCGAAGTGGGCGCAGAGTTGGGCCTCGACCCGCACTTCCTCGGCCGCCATCCGTTCCCGGGCCCGGGTCTCGGAGTCCGCTGCCTCGAAGAGGTCACCCCCGAGCGCATCCATATCCTGCAGGAGGCTGACGCCATCTATACAAACGCCCTGCGCGAGGCCGGTCTCTACGACAAGATCTGGCAGGCAGGCGCCGTTCTGCTCCCTGTAAGAAGCACCGGCATCACCGACGGCCGCCGCACCTACGACAACGTAATCGCCCTTCGCGCCGTCAACTCAGTTGACGCCGTGACCGCCGACGTGATCAACCTTCCGTTCGAATTCCTCCAGAAAGTCGCCACCGACATAATCTCCCAGGTAGAGGGAGTCAACCGCGTAGTTTACGACATCTCTCCGAAACCCCCTGCGACAATCGAATGGGAATAAAAGAAAAAAGGTGGATTTAAAATCCACCTTTTTTTATATTCTCGGCAATCTTGCTGATTAGGCACTCGCGAGCCTCTTTGCTGGCCCAGCCTATGTGCGGGGTGAGAAGAAGTCTGCTCTTGTCCTTTACCTGCATATACGGATGGTCCGCCGCGAAAGGCTCTTTCGTGAAGACGTCCACTGCGGCGCCGGCCAGGAGGCCTTCGTCGAGCGCGCGCACAAGGTCCGCCTCGACGATTATGCCGCCGCGGCCCATATTTACTATGTAGGCGCCGCGCTTCATCCAGCCGAGCTGCTCATAGCCCAGCAGGCCTTTTGTGCGGTCGTTGAGCGGACAGTGTACTGAAACGATGTCACAGAAAGAGAGGAACTCCCTAAGGTCAGTGACAGCTTTGTACTTGTCGCTGTGGGCCTTGCCGGAAGTAGGATAATAGACCACCTCCATTCCGAAGGCTGCGGCAAGAGCCGCCACGCGGCTGCCGATATTGCCCAGACCGACCACACCATAACGCTTGCCCTTGAGCTCAAAGAAAGGCTCCCACGCATTCGTGAAGCATCCGCTTGCGGAGTAGTCGCCACCTTTTACATATCCGTCGAAGAATGAGGCCTTTCCAACGAGATTGAGCACCTGCATAAAGGTCACCTGGGCGACGCTCTCCGTAGAATAGTCAACCGCGTTGCGCACCGGTATCCCCTTTGCCGCGGCGTACTCCATATCTACGTTGTTCGTGCCGGTTGCGGCCACGCAGATGAGTTTCAGCGTAGGGCAGGAATCTATCTGTTCCTTGCCCATATATACCTTATTGGTGATTACTACGTCAAATCCCTTGATGCGCTCGAAGACCTGCTCCGGAGCGGTCGCGGGATAGCTGACATATTCGCCAAGTGAAGCGACAGACTCGAGGGAAACGTCGTTCCCAAGAGTCTGCGCATCAAGAAATACTATCTTGAGTTTACTCATAGCTATGCCTTTGTAACTCTTTCAAGCCATTTCACCATACCGAGCATCACGCTCATCGCCACGACGCAGATGATGAGGAATACCATCCAGCACTTCCAGATAGGCCAAGCGTTGTACATAATCGGGCCTACGAAGATGAAGAGGTTTCCGACGGCGGTAGCGCCGAGCCAGAGGCCCTGGCAGAGGCCCTGCATATGCTTAGGAGCAACCTTTGAAACGAATGAAAGTCCGAGAGGAGAAATGAAGAGCTCTGCCACGGTGAGGAAGAAGTAGGTCAGAATCAGCACCCACCAGCCTGCCTTCATACTTTCGGCCTCGGCTACAGGCATTGCGCGGAACTCAGCTCCTGAAGGATAACCGTTGCTCAGGGAGTAGAGCATCAGGAAGAGATATGCCAGACCTGTGATGCCCATACCGATGGCGATCTTTCGAGGAGTGGAGACTGCCTTGCCCTTCTTGCTCAGGGAGCCGAAGATCCACATAATGACCGGAGTCAGCACAATGACGAAGAACGGATTGACAGCCTGCCAGATTTCAGGAGCGATGGCGTCGGTCTTGACGAAGTCACGCGCAAGAAGCGAGAGGGACTGACCGTTCTGGTGGAATGAGAGCCAGAAGAAGATGCAGACGCCGAGTACTGCGAAGAGAGCTGCCATACGCTGCTTGATTTCCTTTGCCATAGCGAGCTTTTCTTCCTGAGTGTAGTTCTCGGCCTCTTTTGCAACCTTCTTTGCAGGCTCCGGAAGGCCCTTCTTTGTGCACAGGAAGATTGTCAGGGAGATGAGCATTGCAGCGACAGACGCGAAGAATGAGAAGTGAACGCCCGCGTTGAACACCTCGAGGTAGCTCTGGCAGAAGTCCATTCCGACTATAGCGTCACCATTTACGGATGCCTTCACGGCAAGGTCTGTCAGGTTAGCCATCTGGTCTGCAGGCAGATTGCCGCCTGCTTCGATATACTGGTGGCAGAGTGAAGGGAGAGCCGCGTTATAGAGGAAGCCGTTGGTCTTGAGCCACCAGCTGCGAAGCAGCGGAGCCACGAACGGAGCGATGAGGCCGCCGATGTTGATGAACACGTAGAAAATCTGGAAGCCTGAGTCGCGCTTGTCCTTTGCCTCTTTGAGAGCTTCAGGGCCCTGTTTTGCCGCCTCTGCCTCAAAGTTGTCGTAGAGCTGTCCCACCATTGCCTGGAGATTACCCTTGAAGAGGCCGTTGCCGAACGCAATCAGGAAGAGTGCAAAGCAGGTGAAGACGAGCAGTCCAGTAGAGTTTCCGGTAGTTGCCGTGATAGGAATCGCGAGGCAGATGTAGCCTACGGCCATAACCATAAGACCGGTCTGGATTGTGCCTTTGTAGTTGCGGGTACGGTCTGCAATGATGCCGCCTACGAGGCTGAGCACGTAGATTCCGCAGTAAAAGAATGAATAGATCAGTGCGCTGGTCTGGTCTGGAATTCCGAACTTGGAGCAAAGGAACAGCACGAGAACGGCGTTCATAATGTAGTAGCCGAATCTCTCGCCCATATTGCTCAGAGCCGCAGCCAGCAGTCCTTTAGGGTGGTTTTTAAACATAATTGATTGATTTTAAGTTGATTATTTATTTTTTACAGATTTTTTCGCGGGTATCTTGACCGAATCTATCACGCGTCCCCGGCGATCAAGAAGGTTGAGCTCTATGCATTTTGCGCTGACGGCCATATGCAGGGCTCCGACGGTATGCGGACCTTCGTTCCAGCGGAAATCCACCTTGTCGGCGTTCTCCTCCAGAGCCTTGAGAGGACCCTGACCACGCTCATTGTCGCTTGACGGGGTCTGCACATAAGTGACTCCGCCGCTGTGGGCTCTCACATAATAATGGTTGTTGCCGGCAAGGGCCAGATCGACGCCGCAGCGCTCGAAGGTTTCGTGCCATCTTTTGTACTGTGACGTGGCGCCGTTGTGGCCATAGAACCACTGATAGTGCTCGCACACAATCTTGTAGCGGACATCTTTTCCCTGCTCGGTGAGAACCTTCTCCGTCCACGCGCGGGCCGCTTCGAAGGCGGTGCTGTCGCGCATCTCCTCGTTGTTGAGCATCACGAAGAGGGCGTCGTTGTACTTGAACCAGTAGCAGACTCCCTCCTGCCCCTCGTAGCCGTTGCGGGGAACATAGTTGGCATTTCTGAAAAAGTCGCCCGTCAGGCGGTACTGGCGCGTCATATTGTCGTGATTGCCGTTCACGCCGGCCCACATATAGTCGTGGAAAGGCTTCTCTTTGTATAGATAGGTCCAGAATGAGTAGCTGCCGCCCCAAGCGCACACGTCGCCGAGGTTCAGCACCCAGTCGAACGGTTTGTAGTCCTTTACCGTTTCTATCATATTCATTGCGGCCACAAGACGGCCGTTCAGCGGAGGATAGCAGTGGAAGTCCGAGATAATGCAGGCGTTCCACTTGCCGGAGCCGGCGGTCTTGAAGAAGTGGTCCGGGCTCTCGACGGAGGTGCCGTCGGAGGCCTTGGCCACCACTTTATATTTGTAGCGGGTGTCCGGCTCCAGGCCCCGGATCTGCGCGCCGTACTTGCAAAAGCGCGCGTCCTCATAGAAATCCGCGCCGCCGGCAGCCCTTGAATAGACGCTGTCGTAGCAGGTGCAAAGTTCTGCCTGAGACGGCACCTCAACGGCCTTCTTCCATTTGCGGTCGGAAGCTGTCGTAAAGAGGAGTTGCGCACCGGTTGTTGCTGTATCGCAACCCCAGCTGACATTTATGCCAGTGGAGGCGTCAGCCGACGGGTTGGCCGTCACCGAGAATATCCGAAGAGTGTCCAGCCCCTGCGCCGCAAGACTGCACACTGATGCGGCCAGGATGGCGGCCGCTACAGCTAATTTTCTCATAATCAGATAATTGTGATGATATGAGAGAAGCCTGTTATGTCAAACACCTCCTTAACCTGAGCCTTCATATTCTTCATAACCATCTTACCGCCCCGCATAGTGACGCTCTTCTGAAGCATCAGGAACATACGGAGTCCCTGGCTGCTGGTGTATTCCATCTTTTCGCAGTCGAGCTCGATGTCTGGGTTTGCGCCCTCCATAAGAGGAGCTATGTCTTTCTGGAACTGCTCGGCGTTTGTCGTATCCAGACGACCTTCGAGGACCACATAGGTTTTTGAACCTTCTTTGTTGATTGTAACGTTCATTGCCGTTTATTTAATAATTATTGTATTTTCTTTTTTATTGTCAGGATGTTGCATCCGTCTGCATATTCATACTCTACGGCATCCATCATCTGCTTGCACAGGAATATGCCAAGGCCGCCTATCTCGCGCTCTTCGAGCGGGGCATTTACATCAGGGTCCTCCTTCTCAAGAGGGTTGAAAGGCTTGCCGCCATCCTTGAGTGTTATGGTCAGGATGCCGTCTTGCACGGAGGTGCTTACATTCATAAATCCGTTGCCACTGGAATAGGCATAGCGGACTATGTTTTCCACAACCTCCTCAACGGAAAGACGCAGTTTGAACTGCAGCGCCTCATCCTGAGGCATATCTTCAGAGTTCATCACGGACTCTATTATATCGCCGCTACGGCCTTCTATCGGGTCAAATTTCTTTTCCATAATCAGTTAAAAGGCAGATTGTCCAATATGAATTTCTTCTCGAAAGGCTGCATACCGTTGCGGGCGCTGTAATAGAGCATCTGCAGGGCAGCGCACAATCTGACTCTTTTCTCGACTTTTACGTATTCCTCCTGCGAGCCGAAATACTCCTCCACGAAAGCGTTCCATATGCGGAGCATTGTCGCGCAGTCCATATGGTAGAGTTTCATCGTCATCTCTTCGATTCCAAGATGCGATACAAGATAGAACATTCCCAGGTCAAATGCTGGATTGCCGTAGGCGAAATCGGAGAGGTCGATCCAATAGTTTTCCGTGCCGGTTGTAATCATATTGCCGACGTGCAGGTCGCCGTGAAGGCAAGTTGTGGCCGCGGGGATTTCATCCATAGCGGCAAGGATTTTCGCCTTCTGCTCAGGGGAAAGCCACTGGGAGGCATTTACTGCATTCCTATAGAATTCATCTTTTGAAGGGAAGACTAGAGTGTTGCACTGCGTGGAGTGGAGAGTCTTTACCTCACGGGCGAACTCACGGCCGTAAGATTCAGCCTTCCCGGGCTCCTGAGACACGGCGCGCGCAAATGATTTCTTAGGCGTAATTCTTTGGAATTCAACGCCTATCCGCTTACCGTCCGTTACCAGACGGTAGGCCGCCGGGATCTTCATTCCCATCTTCATTATCTCCCAGGAGGTTCTCAGTTCTTTCATAGGTTCGCTTCGAGGAATGAAGTCGGCGTAGAGCTTCATCATCCTCTTGCCGCCCCTGTGGTTGTAGCTTACGGCGGTGTAGCCGTCGCCGCTCTCCTCGTAATCGGACATATCTATCATCTCGGGTTGAGGCTCATTGAACACTTTGTCTATAAGCGACACGAATTCTGTGTAAGCGAATGTTCCGGAGAGGTCGCACAGGGCGCCTGCCAGGCCTCTGTAGTGCCAGTCGTGGTCTTTCCTTCCGCCGGGGGCGTGGAACAGGCTCCAGAGTTTGTCACCTTGCCGTGCGTAGTCGCGCGCGATGGCTCTCATATTGGAAAGTTTGTCACCGAGGGCCACGATCTTCGCCTCGTGGGAGGCATTCGCCAGGCGGTCTATGGCGGCCTGCTTGCGGGCTCTCCAGCTTTCGGCCTCGCTGAGGCCTTCTATGACGACGTCGCTCTCGCTTGCGACCAGAGAAGCCACTTTCTCTCCGAACTCGCGGCGGATATCGTCAATTGTCACGTCCGTATCCTCGACGGTGTCGTGCAGAGCAGCGGCGGCGAGAAGTTCCTGATCCGGAGTTATTGTGGCCACAATTTCCACAGCCTCAAGCGGATGCACGATGTAAGGGTAGCCCTTGCCGCGCCTTTCCGTACCGGCGTGTGCCTTGACGGCGAAGATTATCGCCTTGTCAAGGAATGATGTCTCGAGATACTTGTTTCCCATATCATTAGATTTTTATTGTTTGTTTTTCTGCATAAAAGGAAGCCCTGAAATTGTTTCGAATATTCTGCGGGCCGTCGAGTCGTTGTACGGAGAAGACCCGTTGATGTTGCCGAGGAATTTCCTCAGGCCGTCCACCCCGTCTCCCCTGTCCACTATATACACGTAACAGAGGTTCTGCAGTCCGAGGGTGGAGGCGATTATGTCGAGGTCTGTGCCGCTCATCTGGTGGAGGGCCAGCTGATAGGCTGCCTCGCTGTAATCCTTCTTGAGTTTCTCTATGTCACCCAGCGTCCTGAGGCCCATCCTCAGCAGAGGCTTCAGATAATACATTCCGTTGACGCTTTGGATTTCAGCCTGATTGATATCCGCTATCTTCCGGTTGAGTTTCTCGAACGGGTCAACCGCCAGATAGCTTCTGAAGGTGTCGCTGTTGAGTTCGACGTCGTCGAAACTGCCGTCTTTGACGAGCTCTTCAACTTTCCGGCGGTAGTCCGTTATTTCGTGACGGATGCGGCCGAATTCGGTGTCGGCAAGTTCGAGAAGGCCCGCCAGGCGCGCGAGGCTTCTGCCGTATTCGGCCGGGATCTCGACGCCGCTCTTGTAGCCGGTGTCGTGGTTCATATTGGCCCAGACGTGCTGCAGGGTGGTTCTCATCTGGACTTCGAAGCGCACGCTGTTGAGAAGCGGGAACCGCTCGTCTTTATACAGGCTTTCAGGTATGCGGCAGATATAGTGGAGCGACATATAGCCGAACGTGTCTTTGCCCAGCAGTTTGCGTTTGTCCACGGATTCGTCCCAGTCCACGTCGAACATTTTTTCGATGAGGGCCGCTATTTTGTCGACTTCGTCGCTGTAGAAGGTTATGACGCGGGTGCCGACAAGGTCTGTTATATCATCCAGGGATTTGTAATTGTAGCCCTTGAGTTCGAGTTTTCCGGCAAGGCTTGCTTCGGTCTTGACGCGGCCCTCGACGGCAGTGACAAGTATATTGCTGCGGGAGAGGCACTCGCGTATTTTCGAGAGTACGACTTCCTTTATCGTAGAATACATTTCCTGATTTGCCCTGAACATTTCGAGCATCATCGTGCATTTCAGGTCAAGTCCGTAATCTTCAACGTTTTCTTTGTATTCCATAATATTATACTTTAACTATAAATTCATTACGCTCCGCAGGTTGTGCCCAAGTGAAACGTCCGCTTCGCGGACCCCTCCCGGTCGCTGCGGCCTTTCGGCCTGCTCGGGCCCCTGCCTCTTATAGTGCCGAGTGTGTCATAGTTTCTTTGGGCACAACCTGTCTCCGCTTACTATTACTATTATCAGACAGCAATCGTGCGCGGAGGCTATTGATGTCGTCGTCGGAGACCATCAGGATGTCGCAACAGTAGTTGTAGAGGGAGCCGTACTTTTCGTCTATGAAGTCGAGGGTCGCTTCGAAGACTCCGACATTGGCGCCGACAAAGGTCGAGAGGACGTCGTAGTCTTCCTGGCCGGCGCCGACTCCGGACAAAAGTTCCCTTAATTTCTGAAGGTCATCCCTGTAATATTCGTTGCTCAGCGCATAGTCTTCGACTATGGCCCGGCGGTCGGCGCCCAGGAGCGAGAGCAGGTATGCTGCGCCCATTCCTGTGCGGTCCTTGCCTTGCGAGCAATGCCAGAATACAGCGCAGTCCGCCTCGGCAGAGGCTATCATCTGGATGAAGGCGGCGTACTGCAACTGCGTGTATTCGTTCTCCACAAGTTCGATATACATATTTTTCGCCACATACCTGACTCTCTCGTCGGAGCGGTTTTCCACAAGGAAATTGAGCAGGTCGCGATAGGCGTGCGGGGGAAGATTCGTCTTGCCGAGCCTCTCCGTGTCGGGGTCTACCGTGGGCAGCCAGACGTTGTCGGCTCCCGCAACGGCGCGGTCCGGAGCATACTTGATCTCCATATCGGTGCGGAAGTCGAAGATGCGGGCGACTTTGTACTCCTTTGCGAGACGCTCAAGGTCTCTGTCCGAGGCTTTTGCCAGGGAGCCTCCGCGCAGCAGGAGGCCTTTCCTCACAACGAAGCCGTCGGCGGTCCTGATTCCGCCGAGATCCCTTGCGTTGATGATTCCGTCAAAGGTTACAAAGCTATCCGACAATTCTGCCATCACATATGACTGTCTTTATGGCACGGCTGTCAGCCGCGTACACCCAGTTGGACACGAGGTTGTGGCAAGGCTGCATCTTTATGTCGCCAAGGTCCACGAGAAGCGCGTCCGCAAGGGCTCCCTCCTCGATACGGCCTGAATCAATGCCGAAGGCCTCGGCGCCGGCGGCAGTGGCGCAGCGGAGAATCTCCTCTGCAGGGGCCGCCTGAGGGTCGCCGCTGCTGACCTTCGCCAGCAGGGCCGCGAATTTCATCTCCTCGCGCATATCCAGGTTGTTGTTGGAACTGTCTCCGTCTGTGCCGATCGTTATGCGGCAGCCCGCCTTGCTGAGCATCTTGTAAGGGAATATGCCGCTGGCAAGCTTCATATTGGAGCAAGGGCAGTGAGAGATTGTCACTCCGCGCCCGGCGAGGATATCTGCCTCCTTTTCATTCACGTGAACGACGTGGGCGGCAATGACGTTCGGCCCGAGAACGCCCAGATTTTCAAGGTATTCCACCGGACGGCAGCCGTGCAGACGGATGCAGTCCGCCACTTCCGATTCTGTCTCGGAGAGGTGAATATGGTATTTGAGGCCGTTCTCGCGCGCGAGTTCGGCGGTTTTCTTGAGCAGCTCGGAACCTACGGTGTAAATCGCGTGCGGCGCTACCGTAATGGTTATCCTGCCTCCTGTAGGGTCACTCCAATGCTTGATGATGTCTATCTTCTCGCTCTGCTGGGCCTTGGTGTGGGATTCCATAAAGGTGACGCCCAATGCGGCGCGGATGCCGAGCTCATCTACGGCCTTCACCGTGCGGTCTATGTCGAAGTACATATCGTTGAAGAAGACACTTCCCGTGGCAATCATCTCGCGGACTGCCAGATATGAGCCTTTTTCTATATCGTCGGAGGTCATCTTCGCCTCGTAGGGCCAGATGTACTCCGTAAGCCACTTATGCAGTTCCATATCGTCGGCATAGCCGCGCAGAAGCGACATCGCGGCGTGAGTGTGGGTGTTGAAAAACGGCGGCAGGATTGCCAGGCCGTCGGCCTCGATCACCTTTGCGAAAGGCACCTTCTCCGGAGCATCGAGGCTGCTGAAGCGGTTGCCTTCAATCAGAATGTTCGTCTTGCGCCCGGCGCAGAGAACGTTTCTTATGAGCATCTTTCCCATAGTCTAGAAATATTTGACCTCCCTGCCTTCGAGAGCCGAGAGAAGATTGTTTGCCATACGGCTTGCGCCGAAGCGGAAATAATCCTTGCAGAGCCACTCCTCGCCAAGGATTTCTCTCACTATGTTATAATAGACGACCGCATCTTCCGCCGCTGAGATGCCTCCGGCAGGCTTGAAACCTACCTTGCGGCCGGTCTTTTCGTAGTACTGTTTTATGCAGGAGCACATTATGCGGGCGGCCTGAGGTGTGGCTGCGGGCTGCATTTTGCCGGTGGAGGTCTTTATGAAATCTGCTCCCGCCTCCATAGCGAGGAAGGAAGCGTCCTCTATCAGGCTCTTTTCCTCCAGCGCGCCTGTCTCCAGAATGACCTTGAGACGCACATTTTCATTGATGGCGCGGATTGCGCCGCCGATTACCACAATTTCCTCTGCGGCAGCGTCGTAGCGCTTCTCAAGGAAACTGTTGAGCGCCAAGACTATATCCACTTCGTCTGCCCCCTCCTCGACTGCTGTCTCGCACTCCAGCACCTTGACCGCCAGAGGGCTCTGCGAGGCCGGGAAGCACCCGCCCACCACGGTTACGTGCACATCCCCGCTGCAGCGGTTCTGCGCCACGGTTGACGCGAAATTCGGATAGACACAAATCGACGCAGGCAACGGATACTGCGGATAGAAGTCGTGGAATCTGTTGACTTTTTCCACCATTGCGGCAATCTTGCCGTAAGTGTCCGAGCCGTTGAGTGACGTGAGGTCTATGAAGCCCAGGGCCTCTTTGTATATCTGTTTAGGTTCCATATTCAATTTTTGTTTTCATCCAGGCCGAGGTCCTTACGGTTCTGCCTGTCGCGTTTGTTTTTTTCCCGAGCCTTGACGAGCGAGTCGCGGCGCTCGAGCAGTTTTATACGGTCTTTTTCCTTCCTCTCTTCCAACACTTTTTCCTCGTCCTCGGCCTGAGAATCGTCTTCCGTCTCCAAAGAGAGGTTTTCAGCCTCCACAAGTTCATCGAGCCTTACTTTCATCTTCTCCTGCACGGCGGAGAAGATTTCCTTGAAAGCGTCCGGCTCGGAGAGCCAGTACCGGAGCGAAGAGAGGAACTTCTCTTGGGTGTAGCCATACTTTTCTATCACAGGAATATACACAAGAGTCGTATCCGCCTGGGCGCGCAGGTCGTAGGCATCGTCCAAGCATCTGTCTATCAGCAGGCAATCATACAGAATGCCCTCCATATCCTCCTTCGGAATGGGCTTGTCCTGCCTGCAGCCCGTGCAGACGGCGGCGAGAACCATAATAAAAAACAGATACTTTTTCACCAAATATGTAAATATTAACCTTCAAAGTTAGTAAAAATCTTAACTTTGCACAAATGAAACGCAACAATAGTTTTTCCATTTTTGCAGCCGCGGCCTTCTGCGTCGCTTTCTATATCTCGGGTATTCCGCTTGCCGAGGCCGGCGCCCCGTTATGGAAGTTCATCGCTGCGGGGGCATCCACCGCAGCCACCGCTTCCGTCCTGTATTTGACCAATCTGCGTTTCGGCTCCAAACCGGGATTTTTCGTGCCTCCGATTTACATAGTTCTCGCGTCAGCTAATCCGAATGCTTTGGTGTTCAATGTTTTGCACCCTGTAGCACTGGCTCTTGCGCTGTCTCTTTTCTTCGGGATGCGGTTCTTCAGATGCGACCTTCACCAAGGCGATGCCTTCACCGCGCAGATGTTTTTGGGCCTGGCGGGCTGCTTTTTTCCTCCCGCTCTATGGCTCGCGCCATTGTATTTCATAGCCTCCCTGTTCAGAGCAGATGATACGGCAAGGTTTTTCGTAGCCTCGCTTGCCGGTCTCCTGCTGCCCGTGGCCGCGTGGACGGCAGTCTCCTATTTGCTCGGCGGAGTGCAGCAGGCTGAAGATTTTCTGGTCTCAGTCGGAAGCGGGGCCGTGGCCATAGGACCGAAGTCCATATATTACTCGGCCGCAACCATTATCAGGATGCTGGCAGTCTTTGTCCTTACGGTGGTGGCGATAGTGAATTTGAGAAAGACCGTCCTTATTGTCTTCATTACGGGCGTCTGCCTCGTGTCGCTGCTGTTCTTCGACAACTCCTCTGAACCGATGTGCCTTCTGACCTCCCTTGCCGCCGCCCTGCCCCTCAGCAATTTCCTCTACGGCAACTCATCCCCCCGACGCCGGATCTTCGTAGCCCTCATCCTCTTTCTCCTCATCGCCGAGCGCCTGACTTTCTAATTTAGTAAATTACATACGAGCCAACATAAAAGCGAGACACCCTAAGCCTAATGAAAACTGTGGCCACCCTCGGCCCCATAA
>R21__coassemble_293_pt1 | contig 42880 bp, 34 predicted proteins | sample R21__metabat2_high_PE_022 | metagenome-assembled genome bin R21
CCGTCCGACATATCTACGAAGCGTTTAAAGAAAGAATATAATCGAAATTGTTTAGATTTGTCGCCGATACTTTTTATCTTTGTGTAGAATAAATTAAAACCCTCTATATATGAAACGCATTCTAGTTGCAGGAGCCGGCGGCCAGATCGGTACCGAGCTGGTCCCTTATCTTCAGAAGATATACGGTACAGACAATGTAATCGCCGCAGATCTGAAAGACGAGCAGGTTGAAAAACTGGGAAAGTTCGCCATCGCCGAGAAACTTGACGTTCTGGACGAAAACAAGTTCCGTGACATTGTCAAGAAATACAATGTCGATGCGATATACAATCTCGTGGCACTTCTCAGCGCGACAGGCGAGAGAATGCCGGGAGTTGCCTGGCATCTCAACATAACTGCCCTGATTAACGCACTGAACATAGCCCAGCACAACGGCTGCGCGGTCTTCACCCCGAGCTCCATCGGAGCCTTCGGTAAAAACACTCCGCACGACAACACCCCGCAGGACACCATAATGCGTCCGAGCACGATTTATGGAATCTGCAAGGTTACGGGCGAACTCCTGAGCGACTACCACTACGAAAAATTCGGCGTGGACACCCGCAGCGTCCGTTTCCCCGGCATCATCTCCAACGGAGCCCTTCCGGGCGGCGGCACGACGGACTATGCAGTCGAGGTCTTCTATGAAATCCTCAAGCCCGGCCACCACTACACCTGCGAAGTCCCCGAAGATAGCTATATGGATATGATGTATATGCCTGACGCCCTGAAGGCTGCAGTGCAGGTGATGGAAGCCGATCCTGCAAGGCTCATACACCGCAACAGCTTCAACATCGCCAGCATGAGCTTCTGCCCTCGCGAGCTTTTCGCCGCCATCAAGAAGCGCATTCCGGACGCCACGTTCGACTACAAGGTGGACCCTGTAAAGGCCGCCATAGCGGACTCCTGGCCCAACAAGATGGACGACAGCTGCGCCCGTGCCGAGTGGGACTGGGCTCCAGACTGGGATCTGGACCGGATGGTGGACGATATGCTAGAGGTTATCGGCAAGAAATATCAGAACGCCTGACGGATGGCTGAAAGAGAGCGAAATCTCGCTTGACGAAGCCTCGTTGAGGGTTGCCTTCCAAAGCGCGTCGAAAACCACAGAGTCGGTCGGATACTTCAATCCGGCCGACTTTATTTTAAGGGTAGGGTCGAATGCGAAAATAGATATCTGCGTGCCCTCGCAGCAGCGCAGTGTGCCGCTGTCGAGCATCGCCAGGAAGCGTCCTGTCTCCGTTATTATATCTACGGGGCAGGGGGCTGCCGCCGTGAAATCTATCAGGTGTGAAATGTTGCCGAATGTGTGGTCCTCGCGGCCTCCGGCTGCGCCGAGAATTGTGATTGCAGTCGGGTCCAGCGTAAGAGCGTAGCGGAATGCCTTGCAAAGGTCGTTTGTCTCCTGCTCGTCCACACGGATGATTATGTCGGCGTAGCGCTCTTGCAGCTCAGGGGCAAGGCTGTCCATATCGCCCACGATGGCGTCGGGCAAGACCCCGCGGCGGATGAGACCGTCGGCCGCGCCGTCGCAGCAGATGACCTTCTGCGCGTGGCGCAGCGCGCTCTGCGCGGGAGCTTCGGTCGGGAAATCCCCGTCCGCCAGAATGACTATATGGTTCAACTTATACAAAGCGGCAGTTTTCGCAATCCCTGAATCCGAGGAGGAAGGCTTTGACGTCCATCCTCTTCTTTCCGGCAAGTTGCAGACTTACGATGCGCAGGGCGTTCTTTCCGCACTTGACCTCGATGTATGTCTTTCCGTCGGAAGATACCGTTCCGGCAGGAGAATCGTTTTCACATCGTACGACATAAGCCTCGAAAATCTTGGCGCTCAGCTCTTTACCGTACTTTTCAATAAGGGTGAAGGCAGCAGGGTAGGGGCTCAGACCGCGTATGAGGTTGTTCACGTCGCAGGCGCTTGCCGTCCAGTCTATGCGGCAGGTTTCCTTTGTGATTTTCGGAGCCGGACGGATGGCTCTCAGCGTGGAGATTTCCTGCTCGTAAGGCTTCACGCGGCGGTCTTCGATGGCATCGACGGTCTTGACGACAAGAGCGCTTCCCATCTTCATCAGTTTGTCGTGCAGGCTTCCTGCGTCTTCGAACTCATCTATGCTGCAGGACTCCTGGAAGATTATCTTGCCAGTGTCTATCTCCTTGTCTATCATAAAGGTGGTGACGCCAGTAAAATTCTCCCCGTTGATTATCGCCCAGTTGATAGGGGCGGCGCCGCGATACTGCGGCAGCAGGGATGCGTGAAGGTTGAAAGTGCCTAGGGCCGGCATACTCCAGACCGCTTCAGGCAGCATCCTGAAGGCCACCACAACGAAAAGATTCGCCTTGTATGAGGCCAGAGCGCTCAGAAAATCGGGGTCTTTCAGCTTTTCGGGCTGCAGTACGGGCAGGCCGTGCTCCACGGCGTATTTTTTCACGGCGCTCTCATTTACGGAGAGACCTCTGCCGCTCGGCTTGTCAGGCACTGTGACGACTGCCGCCACTTCATATCCTGCCTTTATGATGGCATCGAGCGGGGCGACCGCAAACTCCGGAGTGCCCATATATACAATGCGGATCTTCGAGCCGCCTTTTCTCAGATGGTTAAGCATACGGTTGAATGTCTTTGAAATCTTTTTCTTTACGGTTCTGAAGGCCTCTTTGTAGGAGTCGGCGTTGAACACCGCAGAGTCGCGGGTGGACTTCTGCGTCAGGAACCAGCCTATCGGAATCAGCACGAGAGTCGATATTATCGTGCCCTCTATCGGTAGCAGGGTCCCGCTTCGGGCCAGCTTCTCGCCTATCATATCTATAATATAGTAGAGCAGGAAGAAGAATACCGATATGACCACCGGCGTGCCAAGGCCGCCTTTTCTTATTATGGCGCCAAGAGGCGCTCCGATGAAGAAAAACAGCAGGCAGGCCAGCGAGAAGGTGAATTTCTGGAAGATCGAGATGCTGATTCTCTTTATGGGGTCTTCGTAGCGGAGCTGCTCACGCTCGAAATTGTCAAGCTGCGTGATGGCGTTGCCTATGCCCTCCTTGGCGTGCTCGAGCACAAGCCTCTCTGTAGTGGGATTTTCCAGAATGACGGCGATTGTGTCATACTGGAAGAGGTCCGGAAAGTGCCTGTGACATACGGCAGTGTCGAGCTTCACGAGCCTTTCGATCGTGCCGCTTGTCATAAAGCGTTTGTACTGGTAGTTGAGCGTCGAGTCCAGCTGCCGAGAGAGAGAATCCCTGTTGAACAGCAGGTCGCGCAGCCCCATAGACTTTATCTCGTCTCCGAACTCGGTGTCTTCGGTGCGCGTGAAACTGTAGTTTTCAAGCGGAACTATCAGCTTCTGGCTTATGAATTCGGTCTTGTCGAGCTTGAGAGAGGTGTCCCTGTAGTTCTGACGGTTGGTCTCCTGATACTGACAGCCGTCGTAGAGTTCGAATATAAGATTCTGTTTGTCGGGGGTTATCGTTATTTTGCCCGAGTCGGCCAGCGTCATACTGACCTTGCCGTTGTTTGTGGTATGGTCATAGACAATCAGATCGTGCATCATTCCTGTCCGCTTGTCGGACGATTCCACGCGCATTATGTAGCCGTCGATGCCGTCGTAGAAGATACCCGTCGGAATCTTGATCTCCTCTTTCGTGCGGCCGATGTCGGCCCTCAGGGTGAGAATCTTGTTGAAGGCGTGCGGCACGAGGTTGTTGGACGCGAAGAAAGCCCCGACGCTGATCAGCACGGAAAGGCCGATCACCGGAAGCATTATACGCGTCAGCGAAATACCGGCTGCCTTCATCGCGAGCAGTTCGTTGCGCTCGCCGAAGTTGCCCATCGTCATTATGGAGGCCAGAAGCGTGGCTAGCGGCAGGGCGCGCGGCAGCAGCGTGCAGGCCGCCCAGCCCATAAACTCGAAGATCACGCCCAGCCCCAGGCCTTTGCCCACAAGCTCATCGATATAAACCCACAGGAACTGCATCGAGAGGGCGAACACCACAACAATCAGAACCGCAAAGAACGGTCCGAGAAACGAAGTGATGATATATCGGTAGAGCTTCTTCATCCGAGGGGCAATCTGCTATTTGAGAGCCGACTCTTTCATAATGGAGAGCGCGGCTTCCAGGCCGTCGGCGTTGCGTCCGCCGGCAGTTGCCAGACCGCTCTGGCCTCCGCCTCCGCCCTGAATCTGCCGTGCGGCCTCCTTGACGTCGGCCTGCGCGTTCTTTCCTGCGGCCACGAGATCTGCTGAGTACATCAGCAGCAGTTGAGGCTTGCCCTCGACAAGAAGAGCCGACACTATGACAAGGTTCTGCGCCTCTTTCTGAAGGCTGAACGCTGCGTTGCGCAGCATTGCAGGGTCGACGTTTTCAATGTCGCCTCCCTTGCCCACGACGAGCACCCTGCGGCCGGCGCGCTCGACTGCCGCCGCCACAAGAGTCTTCTTGAGGGCTGCAGTGCGCTCTTTTTCAACCTCTTCCATCTGCTTTTTCATCTTCTCGTTCTCGTCCAAAAGCTTACGGATTGCTCCGGCTACATCGGGAATGTTGTTGAGAAGTGCCTTTGCCGCCGAGAGAGTGTCTTCCAGGCCTTCCACCGTAGATTCCGCTTCGCGGCCCGTGACGGCCTCGATGCGGCGGATGCCGGCCGCTACGGCGCTTTCAGCCTTGATCTTGAAGAGACCTATGTTGCCTGTAGCGCTTGTGTGGCAGCCTCCGCACAGCTCCACGCTGTCGCCAAGGCGCACGATGCGCACACGGTCGCCGTATTTTTCACCGAAGAGCGCCATTGCACCTTCGGCGCGGGCCTCTTCCATAGTGGCGTCACGCTTCTCCACGAGCGGACTGTTCGCCCTTATGAGCTCGTTCACGCGGCTTTCCACGCTGCGCAGCTGCTCCCCTGAGAGCTTCTCGAAGTGAGAGAAGTCGAAGCGGAAATATTTGTCGCAGACAAATGAGCCTTTCTGTTCCACGTGGCTTCCCAGAATCTCGCGGAGAGCCTGGTGGAGAAGGTGCGTGCAGGAGTGGTTTGCGGCAATGCGGCCCTTTCTCTCGCTGTCAACTTCAAGGACGAAGTTGCTCTCGAAGTTTGTCGGAAGTTTTTCGGCTATGTGAATCGTAAGGTTGTTCTCTTTTACGGTGTTGAGTATCTTTATCTTTTCTCCGTCGGCCGAGCGGATAGTGCCGGTGTCGCCCACTTCGCCGCCCATCTCGCCGTAGAACGGCGTGCGGTCGAACACCATCTGGAGCATCTCCTTGCCCTTCGCCTTGACGGTGCGGTATTTCATAAGGCGGCCAATGCAGGTGTCGGTGTCGTAGCCGACGAATTCGCAGCTGCCAAACGGCAGAATTTCCACCCAGTCGCCGTTTTCGATGGCGGTTGCGTTGCGGGCGCGGTCCTTCTGCTTGCGAAGTTCCACGTTGAAGCCCTCCATATCCACGTCGAAGCCGTTTTCACGCGCTATGAGCTGCGTCAGGTCCACAGGGAAGCCGTAGGTGTCGTAGAGAGTGAAGGCGTTGACACCGGCCACTGTCTTGTCGGCGTCGCCCCTGTGGGCTGCCATATAGTCGCCCAGGAACTTGATTCCGCGCTCGAGGGTGCGCAGGAATGCGTCTTCCTCCTCTTTGACGACCCTCTCCACGAGAGATTCGTTCTCCGCTATTTCAGGGTAGGCCTCGCCCATATCCTTTACCAGCTGCGGCACGAGACGGCACAGGAAAGGCTCCCTCAGGCCGAGGAATGTGTAGCCGTAGCGGACGGCGCGCCTCAGGATCCGGCGGATGACATAGCCGGCCTTCACGTTGCTCGGGAGTTGGCCGTCGGTTATCGAGAAGCAGATGGCGCGGATGTGGTCCGCGATGACCCTCATCGCCACGCCGATTTCCGTGTCAGGCTCGTATTTCATTCCGCTCAGGCGCGAAATTTCGCCTATCATTCCGGTGAAGACGTCCGTGTCGTAGTTGCTCTTCTTGCCCTGAAGGGCCATACAGAGGCGCTCGAGGCCCATTCCGGTGTCCACGTGCTTTGCCGGCAGAGGCTCCAGCGAGCCGTTTGCCTTGCGGTTGTACTGCATAAACACGAGGTTCCATATTTCGATTACGAGATGATGCCCCTTGTTGACCATTTCGGCGCCGGGCACTGCCTTCACGTCGGCCTCGTCGCGCAGGTCCACGTGGATTTCGCTGCAAGGTCCGCAAGGGCCCGTGTCGCCCATCTCCCAGAAGTTGTCGTGCTTGTTGCCTTTGATTATGTGGTCTTCGGGAAGATATTTCGCCCAGATGCCGAAGGCTTCGGTGTCCATCGAGAGGCCGTCCGGCTCATAGCCTTCGAAGACTGTGGCGTAGAGGCGCTCCTTCGGCAGCTTGTACACCTCCGTAAGAAGTTCCCAGGCCCAGGCGATCGCCTCCTCCTTGAAGTAGTCGCCGAAGCTCCAGTTGCCGAGCATCTCGAACATAGTGTGGTGGTAGGTATCGTGTCCGACCTCTTCGAGGTCGTTATGCTTTCCGCTGACTCTCAGGCATTTCTGGCTGTCTGACACTCTTTTTGACTGAGGTTCAGCATTGCCCAGGAAAATATCCTTGAACTGGTTCATTCCCGCGTTGGTGAACATAAGCGTAGGGTCGTTCTTGACGACCATCGGCGCCGACGCCACGATTCTGTGCCCCTTGGAAGCGAAGAAATCCGTGAACGCCTTTCTGATCTCTTTTGATGTCATATCTTTCGTATCTGTATCTTGTTCAAAACTTAACAAACTACAAATATACTCACAATTCCGCAATTCTGCAAAGCGCCGGGGTGTTTTGCTTTTTTGAAAGATATCAGTATCTTTGCAAGTTATGCTTTTTGGCCACAGAAGATATACTTTCAACGAAAAGACGCTCTCTTACGACATCATCAGAATCTCCGCGAGGAAGGTTCTGCTCAAGTGTGCCATCTCTCTGGCCGTAGGCGTAGGGTGTTTCTTCGGCTATTTCTACATCTATACCGGCGTCCTGGGGCTCGAAACCCCGAAGGCGGCTTTGCTGGAGAAGGAAAACAGGGAGCTCGTGGCCCGGTTGCAGATGTATGGCGAGGAGATCGAGGCCAAGAGCGCGGTTCTGAGCGACATCCAGCGCCGCGACAACATAGTTTACCGCCCGATTTTCGGTATGAAGGAGATCTCCGGCGAGGTGCGCGAGGCCGGCTTCGGTGGCGTGGACAGATATTCCCATCTGGAAGATTTCGAACATTCGGACCTGATGGTTTCGACGGCGCTGGGTATGGACGTTCTCACCAAGAGGGTGTGCGTGCAGTCCCGCTCGTTCGACGACGTGGAACTTCTGGCCCGGCAGGCCGGCCAGATGGCCTCTTGCGTGCCTTCCATCAGCCCCCTCAAGCTTGACAATATCCGTATAACCAGCTCTTTCGGCTGGCGTATGCATCCTGTCAGAAAAACCCGCGTATTCCACGAGGGAATAGATTTCGCCGGCAAGCCCGGCACAGATATTTATGCCACCGGCGACGGCACTGTGGAGGCCGTCTATTACAATTTCTTCGGCTATGGCAACAGCGTGGTGGTCAATCACGGCTTCGGCTACAAAACCCGCTACGCGCACCTCAAGGAGGCTTTTGTGCACGAAGGCCAGAAGGTGCAAAGGGGCGAGCGCATAGCTTCGCTTGGCAACAGCGGAATGTCCACGGGCCCGCACCTGCACTACGAGGTCCTCTATATGGGCAAGCAGATGAATCCCTGGAACTTCTTCAGCAACGACATCTCTGACGAAGAATATGAGAAATTCGTGAAGGAGGCGAACAATTAGATGCGGCACTTCGTTTTCGACAAGGATCATATGAAGTTCCGTCCGCGCAGGATCGGATTCAAGGGCATATTGCTCTCTTTCTTCAAATATTTGGCGATGAGTTTAGTCGTGGCGCTGGGGTGTTATCTCCTGCTGGCTTTGGTCTTCAATACGGACCGCGAGAAGAGTCTGACGGCCGAAAACCGCAGGATGAGGGAAGAATGCGAGCAGTTGGAGCAGAAGATGCAGCTTGTGGACAGGGTGGTGGACAATCTCTCCGAACGTGACCGCGCCATATATCGCGAGGTATTCAACGCCGAAATTCCGCAGATAGGCGGCATCGACGTAGCTGACTCTCTCTATGTGGACTGGTCCAGAATGGATGAGTTCAGCGACAGGGAACTTGTGATGAATACTGCCAAGACCGCAAAGAGTCTGGAATACAGCGCAAACAAGGTCAACTACTGGATAGCGGTGGCGAAAATGGCTCTCGCGCAGGAAGGCGCAGGGGCGACAAGCATTCCTTCCATAGTCCCGATACGCAATTTCGAAGTGCTCCAGACCGGCGCATCGGTGGGCAAGCGGGTGAACCCTTTCTATAAAACGATGAGAGAGCATAAAGGTCTGGACATTATGGCTCCCGTGGGGACGGAAGTTATTTGCACGGCCGACGGAGTGGTCAGCGACGTTGTAAAGACAAGAAAGGAGCTTGGCAACCGCGTGGAGGTTACGCATCCGGGCGGCTATGTCACCGTATATGCGCATATCGATCCAGGACGGCTCCGCAAAGGTCAGAATGTACAGCAGGGGGATGTCGTGGGAGCGGTGGATATGAGCGGCTCCTCTTTCGCCGCCTGCCTGCACTACGAAGTCTGGAGGGATGGCGTCTGCCAGGACCCGGCCAGCTACTTCTTTGCCGAACTTAACCCTTCGGCATACAGAGAGACGATGACAATAGGCCGCACAAGCGGCCAATCTATGGACTGACGATATGGAAAAATTACTTTACAAAATGGGCGAAGCCGCCGAAATTCTGGGAGAGGAGACCTCCACTGTCCGCTTCTGGGCAAACACTTTTTCCAAGCACATCAAGCCCGAGCGCAACGCGAAAGGCAACAGGATGTTCAGTCCGAAGGATATGGACACGCTCAGGACGATATCGTTTCTCGTGCGAGAGCAGGGGCTGACGCTCGACGTCGTTGCAAAGAAGCTCGACGTCGACCGCGACGGGCTGGACGAGAAAATGAAAGTGATCGAGAAACTGCAAGGTATAAAATCTATGCTCGAAGAGCTTAGGGAAAGTCTTTGAATCAAGGAAAATTTAACGTACCTTTGCAAACTTACCCGCAAAGCAAATTATCAAAATAACTAATATATTACTACTCAGTAGATTATGGCAACCAGTAAGGTCAAGAAGATTGAAACCCCTATCGACCAGAGGGAAACTTTCGTGTCCCTTCAGACAAATATGGCCGATGCAGACGGTGCAACAATGGAGCAGAAGCTCCGTGCTCTCTATCAGATTCAGCAGACAGACACCAAGATAGACAAGATCTATCTGCTGCGCGGCGAACTTCCTCTCGAAGTGCAGGACCTCGAAGACGAAATCGAGGGCCTCAAAACCCGTATTTCCAGAATTCAGGGCGAAATCGCCGAGATTGAGGCGCGCAACGCGCAGTGCCGTCAAAGTTATGACGAGGCTCAGACAGAAATCGACAAGTACACCCTCCAGCGCGACAACGTGAAGAACAACCGCGAGTACGACTCCATCACAAAGGAGATCGAATATCAGGAGCTCGACCAGCAGCTTGCCCAGAAGCGCATAAAAGAGAACAACTTCGAAATCGAAGACAAGCAGAAGCTTGTGGCCGAGGCCCGCTCGAAGATGGAAAATCTCTCTATCAGCCTTCAGGAAAAGAAGCAGGAGCTCGACGGCATCATCGAGGAGACCGCGAAGGAAGAGGAAGAACTCCTTAAGCAGAAAGACGAACTCGTGGCTCAGATAGCCGACGAACGTATGCTCGTGGCCTACAACAAGGTCCGCTCCAACGCCCACAACCACCTTGCTGTCGTTACAGTGCAGCGCGGCGCCTGCGGCGGCTGCTTCAACAAGATTCCGCCTCAGCGCAACCTCGACATTCTCGAGAGCAAGAAGATCATCGTCTGCGAATATTGCGGCCGCATCCTCGTAAACCCTGATTTTGACAAGAAAGAGGAATAATCCCCTATGGCGAAGGTCGAGAAAAAAAGAGAAAAGATTGACATTGAGGCCATCGGCGAAAGCCTGGGCGGCCTGAAACCTCCGCAGGACATCGCCATCGAGGAAGCCGTGCTCGGAGCCCTGCTCCTCGAGCCCGATGTCGTCACTGACGTCCTCGACCAGATCCAGACAGACTGCTTCTACAAAGACAGCCACCAGAAGATTTTCGACGCCATAGCAAGGCTTTCGTCGCGAAATGACCCCGTGGACATCCTTGCCGTGGCCGACGAGCTTTCCAAGCAGGGGCTGCTGGACGAGGTGGGCGGAATGGCCTACCTGAGCCAGCTCTCCAACAAGGTCGGAGCCGCCGCGCACGTAGATTACCACACGAAGGTCCTTCTCGAGAAGTTCCTCCAAAGGGAGCTTATCAAAATTTCCGTGGAGACGCAGAAGACCGCCTACGACAACTCCCTTGCCGTGGACGAGCTCATCGACACCGCCGAAGAGCGCATCTTCACCCTTGCCGAGCGCAATATGCGCCGCGAGACGGAGCCTATCCGCAGCATAATCTCCAAGGCAATCGGAGAAATCGAAGAGAATCAGAAGCGGGAGGACAGCCTCAGCGGCGTGCCGAGCGGCTACACCGGCATCGACCGCATAACCTTCGGCTGGCAGAAGGCAGACCTCATCATCGTGGCGGCCCGCCCTTCAGTGGGTAAGACGGCCTTCGTGCTGACGATGGCCCGCAATATGGCCGTGAACCACAATATCCCGGTAGGCCTCTTCTCCCTTGAAATGCCTGCAACGCAGCTGGTAAAGCGTATTATGGTAAGCGAGACTGGTCTTCCGATAGACAAGATCCGCGGCGCCAAGAAGATGACCGATATGGAGTGGAAACAGCTCAACGACGGGCTGAACCTTCTGAGCAAGTCTCCGCTGTGGCTCGACGACACCCCTTCGCTTTCAATCTACGAATTCCGCTCGAAGGCACGCCGTCTTGTGCAGAAGCACGACGTCAAGATAATAATAATCGACTATCTGCAGCTTATGGCAGGTCCTCCGGAACTTCGTGGAATGCGCGAGCAGGAGGTTGCCGCCATCTCACGCTCCTTGAAGTCAATCGCCAAGGAGCTGGACGTCCCGATAATCGCCCTCTCGCAGCTGAGCCGCGCCGTGGAGACCCGCGGCGGCAACAAGCGCCCGCAGCTGAGCGACCTGCGTGAGTCAGGCGCAATCGAGCAGGACGCCGACATTGTAATGTTCATCCACCGTCCCGAATTCGCCGGCGTAGCCGACGAGAACGACTATCCGGGCAAGACGGACCTCATAATAGCGAAGCATCGCAACGGCGAAGTCTGCGACGTGCCTATGAGGTTCATCGCCACGGAAGTGAGGTTTGTGGACGCCAACGAAGGCAATATAAATATAGTGGAGTCGAAGATGAACTCCCTTCCGGATCTGGATGAACTTCCTTCAAATTCGGAATTCGGCATATGAAAAGGTTCGTGAAATATCTGATGCTCGCCCTGGTGGCGCTTTCTTTCGGGGAGGTGCGCGCAGAGGAGCTCCCATATGCCCCCGGAGAGCATATCCAGCTGACAATCAACTTCAAATGGGCTTTCCGTTCCGATATCGCCACAGTTGACCTCAATCTCAAGGAGGACTCCGACAGCACCTGGCATTCGATGGCCTCCATCCGCACGAAACCTTTCTTCGATGCTTTCTACAAGATAAGGGACATCTACGAATGCAAGTTCCGTCCGGACAAGGAGGTGACTCCGGTATGGTACCACCGTAGCGTGCAGGAGGGCAAATATTGGGTCGAGGCCTCTTACGACTGGACGCCCGATGCCCTTGAAATGAAAGCCAGCATAGACAAGAGCACAAGGCCGCACCGCGATACCTTATATAAAGAAGACTACATAATCCACGACATAATCAATATCTTCTATGCCGTCAGGGCGCAGAACATCGGCCCGGACAACCGTATGGATACAAGATTTCTGATCGTGGACCGCGACATAATGGAGGTCCGCGCCCGTTACGTGGAGACCGAATACAAGAAAATGAAAGGCAGGGAGGAAAAAGTTCCGGCCAGAAAGATAGCCGTTGCGGTTCGCAGCGTGACCCCGTCCTTCGACACGAACAACGTCGGTCTGGTGCTTGACGCCGAATGGCCTGAAGGCGAGGAATTCGGACAGGAAGGCATTTTCCTCTGGCTTACGGAAGACGGCAACAGATTGCCGGTCGCCTTCAAGGCCCCTCTCAAGATGGGCTCGATAAACGGAGTGCTTGAAGAGGCAAGCGGACTGAAATACGAATAGAATATGGCAAAGCAACTTGACAAGGTAGAACACGAGGGTCGTGTGATTGAGATTTCGGAGCAGTACATCAGCGTCGAGATTGTCAACAAGTCCGCCTGCGCGGCCTGCCACGCCAAGGGCGTCTGCGCCGCTTCGGACGAAAAGATAAAGGTAATAGAAGTGCCTCTTTCAATAGACACTCTCGCCGAGGATTACAAGGTGGGGGATATGGTGAATGTGGTGATGAAGGGCTCGCTCGGCCTCAAGGCCATCTGGCTGGCCTACGTGGTGCCGCTTCTCGTGCTGATGGCCTCGATACTCGTGCTGTCGCTTCTGCACCTGCACGAAGCTGCCGTCGGCCTCGTCTCTGTCGGGGTGGTGGCGCTATACTATATCGTGCTTTTCTTCTTCAGGAACAAATTATCCAAAATATTCACTTTTTACATACAACCAATTAAATGACCGGAACTATCTTATTTACAATTGCCTGTCTGGTGGCCCTCGGCCTCCTGTTCTCGGTTGTGCTCTACTTCGTAGCTCAGAAGTTCAAGGTAGAAGAGGATCCGCGCATCGATGTCGTGGAATCCATTATGCCTGGAGCAAACTGCGGTGGATGCGGACATGCAGGCTGTCGCGCATTCGCGGAGGCTGCCGTAAAGGCTCCTAGCCTCGAAGGGTTCTTCTGTCCGGTGGGTGGCAACGCCACAATGGCGAAAGTTGCCGCCGCCCTTGGTCAGGAAGCCGTCGAGAAGGAACCTATGGTGGCAGTGGTCCGCTGCAACGGTGCTTCGTGCAACCGTGCAAAGACAAACCAGTATGATGGTTATGCATCCTGCAAGGTGATGAGCGCTCTCTACACGGGCGACACCGGATGCAAATGGGGATGTCTCGGACTGGGAGACTGCGTTGCAGCCTGCAAGTTCGGCGCCATTACCGTCAACCCTGAAAAGGGTATCGCTGAAGTTGACGAAAACAAATGTACAGCCTGCGGTGCCTGTGCAAAGGCCTGCCCTAAGGGTGTCATCGAGATTCGTCCTAAAGGTAAAAACGGCAGAAGGGTCTGCGTCTCCTGCGTCAACAAAGACAAGGGGGCCGTTACCCGCAAGGCCTGCAGCGTAGGCTGCATCGGCTGCGGCAAGTGTGCAAAGGCTTGCCCGTTCGAGGCCATCACTGTCGAGAACAACGTTGCGTACATCGATTTCACAAAGTGCAAGAGCTGCCGCAAGTGCGTTGCAGAGTGCCCTACAAAGGCAATCAACGCTTTCAACTTCCCGACTCCTCTTCCGCCGAAGCCGGCACCTGCCCCTGCAGCAGCGCCCGCTCCTGCCCCTGCACCTGAAACTGAAACCAAATAGGGAGGAAAAACGATGAAAAAGACATTTAGAATCGGTGGTGTCCACCCTGATGACAACAAGATTTCAAAGAACGCCGCTATAGAGGTGTTCCCTGCTGTGGAAACAGCATACATTTCAATGGCCCAGCATCTTGGAGCTCCTGCAAACCCTGTGGTTGCAGTGGGTGACAAGGTTAAGGTAGGCCAGGTTATAGGCGAGCCTAACGGCTTCATCTCAGGCTTTGTACACTCTTCAGTGTCAGGTACCGTAAAGGCTGTCGAGCCACGGGCTGACATTGCAGGCAATCCTGTAATGAACGTCGTTGTGGACGTGGAAGGCGACGAGTGGTGCGAGGAGATCGACCGCAGCACCGACATCGTCCGCGAGTGCAGCCTCTCTTCAGAAGAGATCCTCGAGCGCATCAAGAAGTGCGGCGTAGTGGGTATGGGCGGCGCTTCATTCCCGACTCACGTGAAGCTCAACCCTCCGAAAGACAAGAAGGCCGTAGCCCTCATCCTCAACGGTACAGAGTGCGAGCCGTACATCACTTCCGACGACCGCATAATGAGAGAGCGTCCTGTAGAGATCCTCATCGGTGCCGACATTATGAAGAAGGTCCTCGGCGTGGAGAACTGCTATGTCGGAATCGAGGAGAACAAGCCTGAGGCAATCGCTTCAATGACTGCTGCAGCCAAGGAGTTCAAGGGCATACAGGTAGTCGTCCTCAAGAAGAAATATCCGCAGGGCGGTGAGAAACAGCTCATCGACGCCATCATCCGCCGTCAGGTGCCGTCAGGCAAGCTGCCTATCGACGTAGGCGCCGTAGTCCAGAACGTTGCAACATCCCTGGCAGTGTACGAGGCAGTTCAGAAGAACAAACCTGTAATCGACAATTCCGTTACAGTTTCAGGCCACTGTATGAGTGCCCAGCACAACTATCTTGTAAGAGTGGGTACCCCTATCTCCAAGATTTTGGAAGTAGCCGGCGGTCTGCCTGAAAATGCGGCCAAGGTCGTAAGCGGCGGCCCTATGATGGGCAAGGCCGTTGTGAACCTCGAGGCTGCGACTGTAAAGGCAAACGGCTCGTTCCTCATTATGACAGCCGAGGAAACAGTAAGAAAGCCTGAAGGAAACTGCATCCGCTGCGGCAAATGCGCGGACGCCTGCCCTATGGGCCTCGAACCGTATCTGCTCAACAAGCTTGCACGCGTGGGCGGACGTTATGACGAACTCGAGAAGGAGCGCATCTATGACTGCATCGAATGCGGCTGCTGCATCTACACCTGCCCGTCAAACATTCCGCTGCTCGACCTCATCCGCATCAACAAGGCGGAAGTTATGAAAATTATGCGTAGCAGACCTAAAAAATAGAAGAGTATGAATAAACTTATAGTATCACCTTCTCCGCACGTTCACGGCAAGCAGAGCACAAACTCCATAATGATGGATGTCATCATCGCTTTGCTTCCTGCAACTCTGGTCTCCATTTATGCCCACGGCTGGAACGCTCTTGTGCTCGCTCTGGTAGGCGTCGCTTCCTGCGTTCTGATTGAATGGCTCATCCAGAAATTCATCTTCAAGACAACTGTCGGCTGGTGCGGCAGCGCTGCTGCGGTAACCGGTCTCCTGCTGGCCCTCAACCTACCTCCGACGGCCCCTTGGTGGCTTATCGTGATAGGTTCCATCGTCGCCATCGGCATCGCCAAGATGACCTTCGGCGGCCTCGGCCAGAATATCTTCAACCCTGCAATTGTGGGCCGTATCTTCCTGCTCATCTCGTTCCCTGTCCTTATGACCAGCTGGGACGCTTCAGGAAGCTGGTTCGCGATCGACGCCTTCAGCGGCGCGACTCCTCTTGGAGCCGTCAAGGAAGGCCTCGCAAACGGACTGACCCTCTCTCAGATCACGGCAGACGACGCTTCCTTCGGCGAGCAGTTCTTCTTCTCGACAGGAGGTTCCGCAGGTGAACTTTCTTCACTTGCCCTGCTGATCGGTTTCATCTACCTTCTCTGCAGAAAGGTCGTCAAGGTCACTATTCCTCTGACTATCCTCCTGACAGTCTTCGTGATGACCGGCATCTTCTGGCTTGCAGACCCTGAGCAGTTCACCAACCCTGTATTCAACATCTTCCAGGGCGGTCTGCTTCTCGGAGCATTCTTTATGGCAACCGACTACGTTACAAGCCCTATGTCAACCAAAGGTCAGATAATCTTCGGTTTCGGCATAGGTGTAATCACAGTCCTGATCCGTTACTTCGGTGCATATCCGGAAGGCGTTTCATTCGCAATCCTGATTATGAACTGCGCCGTTCCACTTATCAACAAATATTGCAAACCGCGCAGGTTTGGGGAGACCAAATAAATGGCAAAACCTTCAACATTCGGCAATATGGTGCTGAGTCTCAGCATTATCTGCCTCGTTTGCTCAGCCCTTCTCGGCGTTGTATATTCAATCACCAAGGACCCTATCGCAGAGGTTGAGGTGCAGAAGGTCAACAGCGCAATCGCTGCCGTTGTCCCTGCATTCGACGCTACGGAGGAGTCTGCAGTAGGTGAGAGCACGGTCTATACCGCAAAGTCAGGCGACGAGGTGGTAGGCTATGCAATCAAGGTTAAGACTTCAGGTTTCGGCGGCTCTATCCAGATGATGGTCGGCTTCCAGCCTGACGGCACAATCTACAACACTTCAGTCATTTCCCACTCCGAGACTCCGGGCCTCGGCGCAAAGATCGCTGACGAAAACAGCGCTCCGCGCTCCGGCGTCAAGGGTAAGAACGCTGCAACAACCAATCTTACAGTTACAAAGGACAAGGGTGACATTGACGCGATAACCGCTTCAACCATCACTTCACGCGCCTTCCTGAAGGGTGTCAGCGCAGCTTATGACGTTTTCAAACAGGTTGCAGCTCCTGCTCAGCAGGAGGAAGAAATCTCTAATACAGAAGAAAATGAGCAGTAAATTGAGACTGATACTTGACGGTATCGTAAAGAACAACCCTACATTCGTGCTTGTTCTCGGTATGTGCCCTACACTGGGTACCACCACTTCCGCTATCAACGGTATGGGTATGGGTCTCGCGACAATGTGCGTGCTCATCCTCTCCAACATCACTATTTCTGCGATTGCCCGCTTCATTCCCGATAAAGTGAGAATCCCTTGCTATATCGTGGTTATCGCGGCGTTCGTTACAATAGTCCAGTTCCTCCTTCAGGCATACGTGCCTTCGCTCTACGAGACTCTCGGTCTGTTCATCCCTCTGATTGTGGTGAACTGCATCGTTCTGGGTCGTGCAGAGGCATTTGCCAACAAGAATTCTGTGGGCGCTTCCGCTCTCGACGGTCTGGGTATCGGCCTTGGCTTCACCATCGCCCTCACCTGCATCGGTCTTGTCCGTGAAATCCTCGGCACCGGTTCCGCTTTCGGATTCAAGTTCATCGAAGGTGACGGTATGCTGGCATTCGTGCTCGCTCCGGGCGCGTTCATCGTGCTTTCATACCTTATGGTGATTTTCAGAAAGATAACATCTAAAAAGGCTTAGTCTATGGAATACGTAATCATACTTATATCAGCAATATTCGTCAATAATATTGTTCTGTCGCAGTTCCTGGGCATCTGCCCTTTCCTGGGTGTTTCCAAGAAGGTCAACACAGCCCTCGGTATGGCTGCGGCCGTCACTTTCGTGATGGCTCTCGCAACGCTTTTCACATATCTTCTGCAGACCTATGTCCTGAACCGTTTCGGTCTCGAGTTCCTTCAGACAGTGAGCTTCATCCTTGTGATTGCTGCTCTCGTGCAGATGGTTGAGATCATTCTCAAGAAGATCAGCCCGTCGCTGTATCAGGCGCTGGGTATCTTCCTGCCTCTGATCACCACGAACTGCGTTGTTCTCGGTGTAGCTATTCAGGTGGTTTCCAATGAGTTTGACTTTATCAACAACACTGTTGTGGTCAACGGCGTGGAGACTGTCTCCCATATGATGAACCTCGGCCAGTCGATTGTATTCTCAATCTGTACGGCTCTGGGTTACGGCCTCGCACTGATTCTCTTCGCAGGTATCCGCGAGCAGCTCGATCTGAGCAAGGTCCCTCAGTCATTTAAGGGCGTTCCAATCGCTCTTCTGACTGCCGGCATTATGGCTATGGCATTCATGGGCTTCTCCGGACTCGTATAACAAGTTCAGTATAAACGTGAAAGAGCCGACGACCTTCGCCGGCTCTTTTTTTTGAATCATATACGAGCCCACCTGCTTCGCACCCTAAGCCTATGAAAACGTCCGGCTTCGCCGGACCCCTCCCGATCGCTACGGCCTTCGGCCTGCTCGGGCCCCTCCCTCTTATGGGGCCGAGGGTGGCCACAGTTTTCATTAGGCTTAGGGTGTCTCGCTTTTAGGTGGGCTCGAGGAGGCTCCACAGGACGATGCCGATGGAGACGGAGACGTTGAGGGAGTGTTTGGTGCCGTACTGCGGGATTTCGAGGCAGAGATCGGAGGCGTCCACGACGTCCTGACGCACGCCGCGGACCTCGTTGCCGAAAACGAGCGCGTATTTTTGCCCCGCCTCCGGGCGGAAGTCGCCCAGCATCGTGGAATTTTCTGTCTGTTCGACACTTATGATGGTCCAGCCTTCGGCCTTGAGCGCCTCTACGGCGGAGAGGGTGTCTTCGTGATATGTCCAGTCCACGCTGAATTCGGCCCCGAGGGCGGATTTGTGGATTTCGGCGCTCGGCGGCGTGGCCGAGATGCCGCATAGGCAGATGCGCCCCACGCGGAATGCGTCGCAGGTGCGGAAAGCCGAACCTATGTTGTGCTGCGAGCGAACGTTGTCAAGTATCAGAGCCACAGGCGCCTTCTCCGCCGCCTTGAACCCCTCGACGTCAAGCCTGCCGAGTTCGCTGTTTAAAAGTTTTCTGAACATTTCCCTTTAAATTCAACGGAATTTAGTACCTTTGTAAAATATGATTACAAAGTTACAAAATTAAAATATATGAAACAGGACGTACAGATATTGGATTTGATCCGCAAGGAAGAAGAACGCCAGACCGAAGGCATCGAGCTCATAGCATCGGAGAACTTCGTAAGCAACCAGGTACTCGAGGCTCTGGGCAGCGTCTGCACAAACAAATATGCAGAAGGCTACCCCGGTGCCCGCTATTATGGCGGATGTGAAGTAGTTGACCAGATCGAGCAGCTTGCCATCGACCGCCTCTGCAAACTTTTCGACGCCGAATACGCCAACGTGCAGCCGCACTCCGGCGCGCAGGCAAATATGGCCGTATTCCAGGCCTGCCTCAAGCCGGGCGACACCTTTATGGGTCTCGACCTCGCTCACGGCGGTCACCTGACCCACGGCTCTCCGGTGAATATGTCAGGTATCCTCTACCACGCCGTTGCCTACAAGCTCAGCGAGAAGACAGGCCTCGTAGATTACGATGATATGGAAGCCAAAGCTCTGGAATTCAAGCCGAAGCTGATAGTTGGCGGCGCTTCCGCATACTCCCGCGAGTGGGATTGGGAGCGTATGAGGGCAATCGCAGACAAGGTGGGCGCTCTCTTTATGGTGGATATGGCGCACCCTGCAGGCCTCATCGCAGCCGGCCTTCTGAAAAACCCTGTCAAATACGCCCACATCGTGACCTCCACAACCCATAAGACCCTCCGCGGCCCACGCGGCGGCGTCATCCTGATGGGCAAGGATTTCGACAACCCTTGGGGCCTGACAACTCCTAAGGGCGTGGTCAAGAAGATGAGCCAGATTCTCAACTCCGCAATTTTCCCTGGCATCCAGGGCGGCCCTTTGGAGCACTGCATCGCCGCGAAGGCAGTCGCTTTCTACGAGGCTCTGCAGCCTGAATTCAAGGAGTACCAGATGCAGGTCAAGAAGAACGCCGAAGCTCTCGCTCAGGCCTTTATAGACAAGGGCTACTACATTGTTTCTGGTGGTACAGACAACCACCTGATGCTCATAGACTTGCGTACAAAATTCCCTGATCTGACGGGAAAAGTGGCCGAGAAGGCCCTCGTAAGAGCCGGCATCACCGTAAACAAAAATATGGTTCCGTTCGACAGTCGCAGCGCATTCCAGACCTCCGGCCTTCGCGTCGGCACTCCTGCCGTCACAAGCCGCGGCCTCGTTGAAAAGGATATGCCCGGCATCGTGGACCTCATCGACAAAGTACTCTGCAACGTAGAGGACGACAGCGTAATCGAAGAGGTCAAGACCCAGGTAAGCAAGAAGATGAAAGGCTTCCCTCTCAACCGCTGGTAGCCTCCGCAGGAGCGGACAAAAAAGTTGGACACTACGCGACTCACTCGCGAAGTGTCCAACTTTTTTGTCGGGAAGAGGTGACTCGAACACCCGACCTCTGCGTCCCGAACGCAGCGCGCTAGCCAACTGCGCCACTTCCCGTTCCCGTTTGGGACTGCAAAGGTATATAAAATTTTTAAAAAGTATAAAAAAGTTGCTAAGTCGAAAATATTATTTACCTTTGCAGACCCGAAAAAAGGGGATAACATTTATTAACAATTTTTTGCATTATGTCAGAATATCTTAACGCAGACAAAAAGCAAGAGATTTTCGGTCAATACGGAAAGTCTAATGTTGACACCGGCTCAGCAGAGAGCCAGATTGCTTTGTTTTCCTACCGTATCGCTCACCTGACCCAGCACCTCAAGGCCAATAAGAAAGACACCGGCACCCAGCGCGCCATGCAGCGTCTTATCGGTAAACGTCGCCAAATGCTCGACTACTTGAAGGTTACCGACATCGAGAGATACAGAGCTATTGTGAAGGCGCTCAACCTCCGCAAATAACAATAGGAAAAATTGGGAAAGGCCGCCGAAATATGCGGCCTTTTTTGTAAGGACACTTTTAAGACGATATGAATATAATTAAGAAGACCATCCAACTGGAAGATGGCAGAACAATTGAAATCGAGACCGGCAAGTTGGCCAAGCAGGCAGCCGGCTCGGCTGTAGTGAAGATGGGGGGCACGATGCTCCTGGCTACAGTGACAGCGGCAAAGGAGATGAAGGAAGGAACCGACTTCCTCCCGCTCCAGGTAGATTACAAAGAAAAGTATTATTCAGCAGGACGCTTCCCGGGCGGTTTTATGAAAAGGGAAGGAAAGTCATCGGACTATGAGATTCTCATCTCACGTCTCGTGGACCGTCCTATCAGACCTCTGTGGCCGGATGATTTCCACCTCGAGGTATTCGTGAACGTAAATCTGATCTCTGCGGAGAAGGACATCCAGCCGGACGCTCTGGCAGGCCTTGCGGCTTCCTGTGCCCTGGCGACAAGCGACCTCCCGTTCCAGGGACCTATCTCCGAAGTGAGAGTGAGCCGTGTTAACGGTCAGTTCGTCATCAACCCTACATTCAGCCAGATGAAGGACTCGGACCTCGAACTGATGGTGGCCGCAACAGAGGAGAACATAATGATGGTGGAAGGCGAAATGAACGAGGTCAGCGAGCACGATATGCTCGAGGCCATCAAGTTTGCCCACGAAGAGATCAAGCGCCACTGCCGCGTGCAGAAGGAGCTTATGCACGAGCTCGGCACCGACGTTAACAAGCGCGACTACCCTCACGACCTTGAGGACGAAGACCTCAAGAAGGCAGTCCACGACTTCTGCTACGACAAGTGCTACGCCCTTGCGAAGGCCGCAAAGCCTAAGCACGAGCGCGAAGACGGCTTCGAGGCCATCAAGGAAGAGTTCATCGCAACTATCCCGGAGCCTGCAACAGAAGCTGAAAAAGAAGAGTACGACCTCAAGCTCTCTCTCGTGGACCGTTACTACCACAACGAAGAGAAAGAGGCTATGCGCAACCTCATCCTCGACGAGGGCATCCGCCTGGACGGCCGCGTCTGCAACGAGGTGCGCCCTATCTGGTGCGAAGTGGACTACCTGCCTTGCGCACACGGAAGCGCAATCTTCACCCGCGGTGAAACACAGTCCCTTGCGACCGTGACCCTCGGCACCAAGATGGATATGAAGGAGACCGACGAAGTCCTCATCCAGGACGACCAGCAGTTCGTTCTCCACTACAACTTCCCTCCGTTCGCGACAGGTGAAGCCAAGGCGCAGCGTGGCGTAGGCCGCCGCGAAGTGGGCCACGGCAACCTCGCAATGAGAGCCCTAAAGCCTGTAGTGCCACTTGCTCCCGAAAACCCTTACGCAGTACGCGTGGTTTCTGATATTCTCGAGTCAAACGGCTCATCTTCAATGGCTTCCGTATGCGGTGGCTGCCTCGCTCTGATGGACGCCGGCGTGAAGATCAAGAAGCCTGTGGCAGGTGTCGCAATGGGTCTCATCACAGACGCCGAGAAGCCTAACGACCGCTACGCGATCCTGACCGACATCCTCGGCGACGAAGACCACCTCGGCGATATGGACTTCAAGGTGACCGGTACCGCAGACGGCATCACCGCAACCCAGATGGACATCAAGGTGGACGGCCTGAGCTACGCAGTGCTTGAAAAAGCTCTCGAGCAGGCACGTCAGGGCCGTATGCACATTATGGGCGAGATGATGAAGACAATCGACAAGCCTCGCGACGACTACAAACCGTTCGTTCCTCGCATCATCCAGATTCAGGTTCCGGGTGAATTCATCGGCGCGATCATCGGCAAGGGCGGCGAGACAATCCAGGGTATGCAGAAGGAAACAGGCTGCACCATCACAATCGAAGAACAGAAAGACGCCCAGGGCAATGCAATCGGCGTTGTTGACATCTTCGGCGACGACAAGCAGGCTATGGACAGCTGCCTTGCCAAGATCAAGGCAATCACCACAGTTCCTGAGGTCGGCGAAGTTTATCACGGCAGGGTTGTTTCAACCCTCGAGTTCGGCGCTTTCGTGGAGATTCTCCCGGGCAAGGAAGGCCTCCTGCACATCTCCGAGATCGACTGGAACAAGACAGAGAAGACCGAAGACGTTCTCAACGTGGGCGACGAAGTCGATGTCAAGCTCCTCGAAATCGACACCAAGACCGGCAAGCTGCGCCTGAGCCGCAAGGCCCTTCTCCCTAAGCCCGAGGGCTATGTGGAACCGGAGCAGCGCGAGAGACGTCCGCGCCCTCAGGGCGACCGCAAACCTTCCGGAAACGGCCCTCGCAAGCCTTTCTCCCGTGACGGCCGCGGCCCTCGCAGAGACAACCATAAAGACAACAACTAATAATTCAGACAATGAACTTAAGAGTTATCAAGAAGGATATTGAATTCCTCGTAGGCGATTTCATCGAAGACTGCCTGCTTTTCGCAATGTTCCACGAAGAGGTTCCTACCGAGAAGGTAGAGGTGCTTATGAACGAGGCCAACGATCTTGCAGACGATCTGATCGCCAAGGTCAACCATCCTCAGACAGAGGGCAAGCTCAAAGCTTACTACAATCAGATTGTGAAGGATCTCTACGCAGGTCTCGACGATCTTTGCGGCAAGCTCAGCGCTCTGGCGAAGAAATAGCTTTTCCCTGACGGGAATCGCGCTCCTCGAGGCGGTTCTCCAGCATACGAAGCAGCTCCACATTCCGGACCAAACCCCAGGGTGTGGAGTTGACGTATCTTGGCGGCACCTCTCCGGCGAAGCGTTCTATGGCCAGATCGGGTCTCAGCCGCTCGAGAAAATCTATAAAAAAGTCGATATATTCGTCCAGCTTCCAAGTGACAAACCGCTCGGGATGCAGGGCGAATTCCTTTTCCATAGGGGTACCCTTTATTATCTGGAGCTGGTGGAATTTGACGCTGCCAAGGGGCAGGGAGTTGATTGCCGCGGCGCTCGAGAGCATCATTTCGCGGGTTTCGCCGGGCAGGCCGAAGATGAAGTGGGCTCCTGTGCGGATGCCGCGCGCGGCGCTCTGGCGGATGGCCCACTCGGCCCGGGCGAAGGTGTGGCGGCGGTTTATGTGGCGCAGGGTCTCGTCGTAGCACGATTCGATGCCATATTCGAGGATCACTTCGCAGCTGCGAGAGAGCTGGGCGAAGTAGTCGAGTTTTTCTTCATCGACGCAGTCGGGCCGGGTGCCGACGGCGATGCCTATGATGCCGGGGTGGGAGAGGGCCTGTCCATAGAGTTCCTTCAGGCGCTCCAGGGGAGCATAGGTGTTTGAATATGGCTGGAAATAAGCGATATACTTGGCGGCGGAGCGGTAGCGGACTTTGTGGAATCCGATGCCTTCGTCGAGTTGCTGCGCTATTGTTTTGTCGGGGGTGCTGTAGGAGGGGTGGAAGGCGTTGTTGTCGCAGTATGTGCAGCCTCCCAGGGCCAGCGATCCGTCTCTGTTCGGGCACGTGAATCCCGCGTCCACGACGAGCTTCTGCACGCGACACCCATATTTCTCTCTGAAATAATCCACGAATTGATTATAACGTTTCTCCATAAATCTGTTTGCTTTGCATCGGGGATTATATACGCCTGCTTCGCACCCTAAGCCTATGAAAACGTCCTGCTTCGCAGGACCCCTCCCGGTCGCTACGGCCTACGGCCTGCTCGGGCCCCTCCCTCTTATGGGGCCGAGGGTGGCCACAGTTTTCATTAGGCTTAGGGTGTCTCGCTTTATAGTGGGCTCGTATGTGATTCCCCAAAAAAAATCTTGCACAAAGATAAGAAAAACGTTATATTTGTTGGATAAACTAAAATGCCCGAGAACTAATTCAATGTCAAATATGAAACGAATATTCATCCTTGCGCTCTGCCTTTTCACATTGGCAGCCTGCGGCGAAGGCCCAAAGGGTCCGAAGGCCGTGGAAGAACCTCAATATGAAGAACTTGACCAACTCGCGCTGGCCAATCTCTCCGTAATCAATATGAGAGAGGATCCGGACTATGCCGCCGAGATGGGGACTCAGGCTCTGATGGGCACTCCGCTCAAGCTCCACTATGCTCCCGAAGACGACTACTGGGTGAACGTGGAGACTCCGGACGGATACAAGGCGTGGGTCAACGATATGGCAGTCAAGATCATAACTCCTGAGGAACTCAAGGCCTGGAAGGCTTCCAAGAGAGTTATCGTCACAACAGACTATACATTTTTCCTTTCCGAACCGAAAGAGGGCTCAAGGCGCGTTTCAGACGGCTGCTGGGGCTGCGTCGTAGAGTACAAGGGCACGAGCGGCCGCTACACTGAAGTCGCCCTGCCTGACGGCCGCAAGGCCTTCGTTCCGACCTCAGACGTGATGGACTTCGAGCAGTGGGCAAAGACCCGCAAGGCAGTGGTTCCTGCAGGTGCTCCACAGTCGGAGATAGACGCTGCGCGTCAGGAGGTTCTCAACACCGCCTACAAGTTTATCGGCGTTCCGTACCTCTGGGCCGGCACCTCGATCAAGGGCGTGGACTGCAGCGGATTCTCCAAGACAGTCTATTTCCTCAACGGCTATGTCCTGCTGAGAAACGCTTCGCAGCAGTACAAGACAGGCGACCCTGTCGACATAAGTGAAGGCCTGGACAACCTCGAGCCTGCGGACCTCATCTTCTTCGGCCGCGAAGCTACGGAAGACAGACCTGAGCGCATAACCCACGTTGGTATCTACATCGGCGACGGCCTGTTCATCCACTCTTCAGAGCTTGTCCGCATCAACAATCTTAAAGTCGGCGCCCCTGACGAGTACCACCGCAAGCCTATCCGCGCAATCCGCGTAATCGGCAACCAGGACTGCGGCAAAGACATCGTGTCTGTAGAGAAGGGCGGTATTTATTTCGAATAGTAACAAATTGAAAAACATACAATTATGAGCGATCGCAGAACATTTTTGAAGGCAGCCGGCCTGCTTACCGCAGGGGCGGCAATGTGGAAACCGTCAGATCTTTTCGCAGCATCAAAAGCGACGAAAAAGAGCGGCAGCAAGAAACTTGAACTCGAGTGGGAAGACTTCCAGGGAATAATGAAGTTCACCTTCCACATCTCAGGCTCGTCCAGAACCTCCACTCCAATCGTCATCACCCGCCTCACCTGGGACGGCTACGAAGGCTACGGAGAGGCTGCAATGCCTCCATATCTGGGTGAAACCCAGGCTTCCTGCCACGAATACTACAAGAAAGTCGTAAGCGACGTCCTTCCTAAGTTCGACAATCCTTTCCAGATCGAGGACATAATGAAGGCCTGCGACAAGCTGACCACAAACAACACCGCGGCAAAGGCTTCAATCGACATCGCCCTCCACGACCTGTGCGGCAACATTATGGGCCAGCCTTGGTGGAAGATGTGGGGATTCGACGCAAAGAAAGCTCCATATACCTGCTACACAATCGGTTACGACGAGTCCGACGAAATGCTCCAGACAAAGCTCGACGAGGCCAACTGGAACAAGATCATCAAAGTGAAACTCGGTATGACCGAGAAGGAAGACAAGCGTATGATAGAGTTCATCCGCGCCCGCGACAGCCGCAACATAGTGGTTGACGCGAACCAGGGATGGCCTGACAAATACTACGCCCTCGATATGATCAACTGGCTCGCCGAAAAGGGCGTCACGATGATCGAGCAGCCTATGGGCAAGTACAATCTCGACGAGATCGCCTGGGTGACGGAGCGCAGCCCGCTGCCTATTATGGCCGACGAATCCTGCCAGAGACTCATCGACATCCCTAAACTCAAAGGCGTCTTCACCGGCATCAACATCAAGCTGATGAAGTGTACCGGCCTCTACGAAGCGCGTCAGATGATAACAATGGCCGAACAGCTCCATATGAAGCTGATGGTAGGCTGTATGACAGAGACTTCAGTGGCAATCTCGGCGGCAGCCCAGATCTCTCCTAAGATGGAATGGGCCGACCTCGACGGCAACTACCTCCTTGGCAACGACTGCTTCGACGGAATGAAACTTGTGGATGGCCGCATCACACTTGAAGACAAACCTGGCCTCGGCCTTACAAAGAAACCGGGCATCATTAAGATATAGTATATGATTTCAGACAGAATAGTAAAGGAAGGCCTCACCTATGACGACGTTCTCCTCATTCCGGCAAGAAGCGAAGTCCTGCCGCGCGAGGTGAACATCTCCACGCAGTTTACAAGAGGCATAAAGCTGCAGGTCCCTATCGTGTCCGCCGCAATGGACACCGTGACCGACGCCAATCTGGCAATCGCCATTGCCCGCGCCGGCGGTATAGGCGTGATTCACAAGAATATGCCTATCGAAATGCAGATGGACCAGGTGCGCAAGGTAAAGCGCGCCGAAAACGGAATGATCTACGACCCTGTGACGATCCACGTCGACGCCAATGTCGGTGACGCTCTCAGCCTGATGGCCGAAAACCATATCGGCGGTATCCCGGTGGTGGATGAAAAAAAGCGCCTTATCGGCATCGTAACAAACCGAGACCTCCGTTTCCAGGACAATATGTCAACTCCTATCAAGGAGGTGATGACAACCGAAAACCTCATCACCGTCAGCCCGAAGACCACAATCCCGGAGGCGACCGAGGTGCTGAGGGCAAACCGCATCGAGAAGCTTCCTGTAGTGGATGCCGACGGCAAACTGGTGGGTCTTATCACATATCGTGACATCTCCAAGATAAAGGACAACCCTATCGCAAGCAAGGACAGCTATGGCCGTCTGCTCGCGGCTGCCGCCGTAGGCATCAACTCCCACAGTCTGCAGGACGTGGAGAAGCTCATCAGCGCAGGCGTGGATGCAGTGGTGCTCGACACCGCCCACGGCCATTCGGTAGGCGTGCTTAACACAATCAAGAAGATTCGTGCGGCATTCCCTGACATTCAGATAGTTGCGGGCAACATTGCAACCGGCGAGGCGGCTCTCGCCCTCAAGGAGTGCGGAGTTGACGCCGTTAAGGTCGGCATCGGCCCGGGCTCAATCTGCACCACCCGCATCATCGCCGGCATCGGCGTGCCGCAGCTCACTGCGGTTATGGACGTGGCCGAAGCTCTCAAGGGCAGCGGCGTTCCTTTGATCGCCGACGGCGGTCTGCGCTACAGCGGCGACATAGTGAAGGCTCTCGCCGCGGGCGCAAGCACTGTAATGTGCGGCTCCCTGTTCGCAGGCGTGGAGGAGGCTCCTGGCGAGGCTATCATCCTCAACGGCAGAAAGTTCAAATCATACCGCGGAATGGGCTCCCTCGAGGCTATGCAGAAAGGCTCTAAAGACCGCTATTTCCAGGATATGGAAGAGGATATAAAGAAACTCGTGCCGGAAGGCATCGTCGCGCAGGTTCCGTACAAGGGCCAGCTCGCAGAGGTCATCTACCAGCTTGTAGGCGGCCTGAGGGCAGGTATGGGCTACTGCGGAGCGCCGGATCTCGAGGCTCTGCGCGAGGCCAAATTCGTCAAGATAACGGCTGCCGGTATGGCGGAGAGCCATCCTCACGACGTCACGATCACCCGCGAGGCTCCAAACTACTCGAGATAATATGACCCGCCGCCTCGTATCGCTTTTAAGCCTTCTCCTTCTGATGGCCTCCTGCCAGGCCCTCAGCAGCACCTGGCACAGCCAGGACCGCCGCGTGGCCCGCATCGGGATGGATGTGCTCTACGAGAGCGAGATAACAAGCCTTCTTCCTCCCGGCACGTCTCCCGCCGACAGCGCCCAGATGGTAAGGCAGTACATAGATACGTGGGCCCTCAGCAAACTCCTGCTGCTCAAGGCAAAAGATGAGTTGTCAAAGTCCGACCGCGACATTTCCGACCAGCTGGAGGAGCTGCGCCGCAACGTTCTCGGCTTCCGATACGAGAAGCTCTATGTCGAGAACAATCTCGACACGGTGGTCTCCGCCAAGGAGTTGGAAGAATACTACAACGAACATTCGCAGAACTACGTCTTCTCCTATTCCGTCGTCAAGGCGAGATTCGTCCGCATTTCGTCGGTGTCTCCCTACTATGAAACAATTAAAGCCGGCTTCCGCCTCGACAACCCTACTTCAAACGCCGAACTTGCGGAACTGTGCAAGGGAGTTGCGGAAAAGTACTCCCAGTTCGGCGGCGAATGGATATCGGCCGGGGTTCTTGCGGGAGAAATCGGCCGCAGCATCGAGGATTGCGAGAAAGATCTTGCCTCCGGAAGCTTTTTCGAATATGAGGAAGGCGACAGCCGAGTCCTTGTATATATCTTTGAAAGAGTCGCTCCGGGCGAAGTTTCGCCGTTTGCCTTCAATAAGGCGAGAATCCAGGAAACCGTAATAAGCAAAAGAAAACAGGAACTCATTTCAAAATTGGAACGAGAGTTGCTAAGTGAGGCCATCGGTAACAAAAAATTAAAAATTTACGACTACAATGAATAGGAAGTTATTTGCTCTTCCACTCGTGGTTGCCCTTATGGTGGTGACAGTGCCGGCAAAGGCGCAGAAATATGAGGGCGGACTTGTGGACAAGTCCGTTGCCCTTATCGGAAATGAAGTTATAATGCTCTCCCAGCTTGAGGCTGAGGCGCAGCTTATGTCGGCCCGCGGCCTTACTGTGGACAAATCCGCCCGTTGCGAACTGCTGGAAGATATGATGACTTCCAAACTTTTCCTCAACCAGGCCAAACTTGACTCCATCGTAGTGAATGCCGCCAATGTCGAGGCTTCGCTTGAGAGCCGTATGAATGAGATTTACTCATCTCTGGGTGGAGAAAAGCAGACGGAAGAGTACTTCGGCAAGCCTGTCTATAAGCTGAAGGCCGAATGGCGCGAGGCCCTCAACGAGCAGTCCCTCATTCAGGAGGAGCAGCGGACCGTGGCCGGCAATGTGCCGAAACTGACTCCGAGAGACGTTGAAAAATACTGCAAGGAGACCCCCGAGGAGGATCTTCCTGTGATCAGCACGAAGTACCGTCTGCGCCAGATAGGTCTCTATCCGGACCGCGAGGCTGCTAAAGTTGCTGTAAAAGAAAAACTTCTCGACCTTCGCGAGCGTATCGTGAATGGAGAAAAGTTTTCTACGCTTGCCCGTATGTATTCGCAGGATCCCGGCACAATCAGCAGGGGAGGCGAGCTCGGAATGGCGCCGAAGAGCGTCTTCTGGCCTGCATTCTCCGATGCGGCGATGGCCCTGAAAGTGGGGCAGGTGTCGCAGATAGTAGAGACGCCGGATGGTTTCCATATCATCCAACTTATTGCCCGTGAGGGAGATATGTTCAATGCGCGTCATATCCTGATGAAGCCTTCCTACACAAGCGAAGACCGCACCCGCGCATTCGCGCGTCTCGACAGCATCCGTAATCTCGTGGTGGCCGACAGCATAACTTTCTTCAACGCCGCGCGCCGCTTCTCGGAGGATCCCAAGACTCTTGTCAACGGCGGTCTGCTGGCAGATGAAAACACAGGTTCATCCTATTTCGAGAAAGACCAGTTAAAGCCTGCGGATTATGCCGCCATCCGTTATATGAAGGAGGGAGACATCTCCGAACCTTTCGAATCGCTTGACACTGAGGGCCGTAACGGCAATACAATCTATAAGGTGATCCTCCTCGACAAGATCGTCCCGTCGCACGTTGCCAACTATCGTGAAGACTATGACGAACTTACGCAGGCCATAGATGCCCGGAACGCAGAAAAGGAGATTGAGAAGTTCATCAGGGAAAAGCAGAAGAGCACGTACATTCTGGTCGACCCTATGTTCGAGGGCTGCGAGTTCAAATACGCCGGCTGGTTCAAGTAAAGATGCCCCTGCTGAGGAAGATACTTTCGTCGGTCGCGCTGCTTTTTTGCGTCTTCTCTTTGTGGGCGCAGGAGTCGCAGCCTCCGCAGGACAGTGTCTTCAGGCTTGTGCAGGCGGACCTGGCGCGGCAGATAGAGACCTACGGCACCCACTACCGCATAGCGCAGGGCAACGCCAAGTTTTTCCATAACGACACCTATTTTTTGTGCGACTCGGCGTCCTGGAACGTCGAGGCGCAGCGCGTCGAGGCCTACGGCAACGTGAAGGTCCTGCAGGAGGGCACTATGCTCCAAAGCGAAAGGATGACTTACGATGCCTCCGACAATACGGCACGCTTCAGGGGTTCTCTTGTGGAACTCTTTGATAAAGAGAAAAATACTCTGCGCACAGAATGGCTGGACTACAACACCCGCGACAGCGTCGCCGTCTTCGAGGGCGGAGGCGCTATGATGAGTGCCGACAGCTGCATTGTCGAAAGCAACCGTGGCCGCTACGAAGCCAAGGAGAGGCTGTTCCATTTCTACGATGACGTTCAGGTCTGGATGGACTCGGTCGTGCTCTCTACGGAGCGGATGGACTACAACTCGGATGAAGACCGCGCATATTTCTTCGAAGGCACGAAAGCCTGGAAAGACAGCGGTTTCGTGAGCGCCCAATACGGCTGGTACGACCGTCCGAAGGAGAAAATCCATTTCGCCCTCGACGTCTATATGAATGACCCGACGTATGAGGCGTGGGCAGGCAAGGTCTATTACGACAAGCCAAGCGGCGAAATCAATATGTTTGAGAACGCGCAGGTGCTCGACACGACGCGCAAATCGTATTATACGGCGGACCATATCCGCTACGAGCAGGATTCCGTGGCGGGCCGCGTGACGATGTCCCTCGATCCTTCGATAATTTACTGTGGCACAAACGACAGCGGCGAGCCTGACACGCTCTATGTCAGGGCCGACAGCCTGTTTGTATATTCGCGCTACAAGTGCGACATACCGAAGGATGAGATTGACGAGGCCGCACGCAGGGTTGAGGACATTCTGTTCGACTCCCTGTCCAAAAAGCGCGAGGAGCAGGCCGCCGAGCGGGCAAAAGCAGCCGAGGAGGCTATGCAGGCCGCAGGCAAGCTGCCTCCGGCGGGCCTCCGCAAGCCTTCGCAGGCGCAGCTCGATTCGCTCTCCGCACAGATGCCCGCCGACACTCTCGCCGCGCCCGCCGACACCCTTGTAGCCGCGCCCGACACCCTGCCGTCCCTGCCGCCCCCGCCGGACTCCACGGAGGTTCGCTATGTGCTTGGCTATCACCATATGAGGGCCTTCCGAAGCGACATCCAGGCCTCCTGCGACTCCGTTGTCTTCTGCGAGCTCGACTCGATTGCCCGTCTGTTCGGCCGCCCGGTGCTCTGGAATGAAGTGAAAAACCAGCTCACGTCCCAGACTATGCAGATACTTATGAAAGACGGCTGTCTGCACCGCGGAAGCCTCCTCGACGACGCCTGGATAATATCGCAGGTGGACTCCGTCTATTTCAATCAGATAAAGAGCACTGAGATGCTCGGATATTTCCACGACGACGACCTCTACCGCTACGACGCCCTGGGCGGCGTCAACGCCCTTTTCTTTATACAGGACGGAAGTTTCGTCACAACTGCCAACCTCAAGGAGGCCAAGTCGCTGAGCGCTATGATAAAGGACGGCAATGCCCGCAGGCTCCTGTACAACGACCAGATAAAGAGCGACGCATACCCTGTCCTCGACCTTCCGAAAGAAAAAATGTACCTTAAAGATTTCGAGTGGAGAGGGAAGGAGAGACCCGCGACCCGCGGGGCCGTTACGGAGCGCGAACCGAAAATTTCTCAGCGAGAGGACTTCGCCCCTGTTGAGCGACCGACCTATCCCCGGACAGAACGCTTTTTTAACGTCGTCAAATAAGTTTTTTTTTCGTACCCCCCCCCTAAATTTTCTTTGGGATTTGTAAATTTTTTTGTATAAATTTGTAGTTGCAAAAATTGAAAGCAATTTTTATACATATAACCTATTACTAACCAAACCAAACTACTTATGAAGAAAGTAATGCTACTCGTGCTCGCTGCATTGACAATCAATGTGGCATTCGCACAGAACAAGGTCGCCGGTGTGGTGACTTCTTCAGAAGATGGTTCGCCGGTTCCATTTGCAAGTGTCGTCATCAAAGGCACTATGACCGGTGTTGCCACTTTGGACAACGGCGCGTATGTACTTGAAAAAGTTCCTGCAGGCGCTGTCCTCGTCTTCTCTTCTATCGGTTTTGTTGATCAGGAAGTTCCTGTAAACGGAAGGACTGTGATCAACGTGGCCCTCAAGGCAGACTCCGAATCTCTTGAAGAGGTTATGGTCGTCGCCTACGGTACCGCAAAGAAAGGCACTTACACAGGTGCCGCTTCAGTGGTAAAGCAGGATGCTATCAAGGACCTCCCGAGCACATCATTCGAAAACGCATTGTCAGGTAAAGTAGCCGGTCTCCAGATGGGTAGCACCTCAGGACAGGCAGGTTCGACTTCAAGCATCCGTATCCGTGGTATCGGTTCTATGAATGCTTCAAACGAGCCTCTTTACGTCATCGACGGTGTGCCTGCAATCTCAGGTGACATCGGACAGATGAGCGACTACACCTACTCCACAAACAACGTAATGAGCACCATCAACCCTTCAGACATCGAGTCTATCACAGTCCTGAAGGATGCAGCAGCTTCCGCACTTTACGGTTCACGTGCTGCAAACGGTGTCATCCTCGTCAACACCAAGAGAGGTAAGACCGGCAAGCCGACCGTATCCTTCAAGGCTTCCGTAGGTCTCTCTCCTGCCTGGGCAGTGAACAGCTATCAGCAGGCAACTACCGAGCAGAGCTTGCAGATGCTCTATGAGACATTCTGGGATTACAACTACTATTGGACAGGCTCAAACTACGGCAGCGCAGAGAAATCTTCAGCTGATGCTATCCGTCGTCTGAACAGCAAGTACAATATGCACGGTTACAAGATCGTCTCTACCGGCAACGGCCGTTACGACACCCCTAGCGTTGATTCATACGATGCTAAGGCAGCTGCTGCTGGCCGCACCGCAGGCAACTACTTCGATTGGGACAAGGCATACTTCGGAACAGGTGTATATCAGACCTACGACCTCAGCGTAAGCGGTGGTACTGAGAACACATCCTACTATTCTTCAGTATCTTACACCAAAGATCAGGGCCGTGTCAAGATCAACACCTACGATCGTATCTCAGCCCGCGCGAACGTAAACCAGAAGATCGGCAAGCATTTCGAATTCCTGACCAACGTCAGCATCGCGCACACCAACAAATCAGGTTTCAACGATACCTGGAACAACTCATCCAACCTCTATATGCAGGCAAAGAACCTGATGTGGGGCTTCTACTGGCCATACGACTACGAGACCGGAGATCCTTGGACAGCACGTTACGACAGCTACGGCTACAACAACGTTTACTACAACGAAAAGTGGAGCAACTCTTCAAAGACCTTCAAGACTTCCATCAGCGAGACTTTGACAGCCCACATCATCCCGGGCCTCGACATCAAGGAAGTCATCTCAGTGGACAATACCGACACAAAGGACGACTACTACATCAGCGCCGAGCACTTCAACTGTCCTGCAGTTGACGGAAAGGACGTAGCAAGAACAGTCGCAATGGACACCGAGATCCGCAAGCTCGTTTCTTCAACAACCCTTACCTATAATAAGACATTCGCAGAGAAGCACAACATCAACTTCCTCGCAGGTTTCGAGGCTGAAAGCAACGACACCCGCTATATCCGCGCAGAAGGTAAGAACCTCTCCACTTCTTCTCTTACAACTGTGGCAACCGCAGGTGTCCTTGACGCAAACGCATACAGCTGGGGCAACTCAATGATGTCTATCCTTTCGCGTCTCGAGTACAACTACGACGGCCGTTACTATCTGTCAGGCAGCTTCCGTCGTGACGGTTCTTCAAGACTTTCTCCTGAGACCCGTTGGGGCAACTTCTGGTCAGTGGCCGGCAGCTGGAGAATCAGCAACGAAGGCTTCATGAAGAGCCAGGATGTCATCAGCAACCTCCGTCTCCGCGCATCATACGGTGTCAACGGTACCCTTCCTTCAAGCAACTACGGCTGGAGAGCTCTCGCATCATACGGTTCCAACTACAACGGCAACCCTGGCGGTGTGATCAGCAACGTGGCTTCCGACGACCTCCGTTGGGAGAAGAGCTACACATACAACATCGCCCTCGAGTTCGGTCTCTTCGACGGCCGTCTCTCAGGTAGCGTAGAGTACTACAACCGTGACTCAAAGGACCTCCTTATGAACGTTCCTATCTCACGCGTGACAGGTTTCTCTTCTACACTGCGTAACATCGGTGAGGTAAACAACCACGGCTTCGAGATTGAACTCAGCGGTGACATCATCAAGACAAGAGACATCACCTGGTCAGCAGGTCTCAACGCTTCATTCACCAAGTCATCCGTTACGAAACTTTATCGTCAGGAAGGTGAGACTGTGGGTCAGGACATCATCTGGTACGACCCTACAGGCGGTGACGAAATCGCACAGTTCATATATCGTGAGGGCGAGTCAATGCTCGCAGTTTACGGTCTCGAGTGGGCAGGTGTCGAGAAGTCAACAGGTCTCAATCTCTGGTATTCAAACAACAGCAACTGTGACTTCAAGGATGAAAACGGCCGCAATATCGTTTACGACCACCGCGATGCAGACGAACTGATAATCGGCGACCTCGTCCCTAAGGTATACGGTGGTATCAACACAGACTTCAGCTGGAAGGGCCTCTCTCTCGGCTTGAACTTCAACTACAAGATCGGTGACTTCTATGACGGTGCCGAGCAGAACACAACTGATGACGGTTACTTCTGGGGCCGTATCCGTTCAAAGAATATGTGGGAAAACCGCTGGACAGACGCAACCGCTGAAACCGCAACACTCCCTCGTATCATCGGTAACGACTCGACTGATTTCCAGCAGTTCAGTACTCGTCACCTCCACAACGGCAACTACCTCCGTCTGAAGACCGTCACTCTCGGTTACTCTCTTCCTAAGAGCCTGATCAGCAAGATCAAAGTACAGAACGTACGTGTTTACTTCTCAGGTCAGAATCTCTTCACTCTCGCAGCTTGGAAGTATTGCGACCCTGAGGTCAACGCTTACGGTTCGCAGGGTTGGGGAGTTCCTCAGAGCAAAACTTACACATTCGGTCTTGAATTCTCCTTCTAATCTAAAATCTTAAGACAATGAAAAAGATATCAATTATACTAATGGCTTTTGCGTTGGTTCTGGCAACATCCTGCAAGGATTTCCTGGATGTAGCTCCGACCAACCAGGCAGGCTCCGAGACCTGCATCACGAGTGCGGATGATGCAAAGGTTATGCTTGACGGCCTTTACAGCGCTTTGACTTCGTCAAACTTCTACGGCCGTAACTTCATAGTCTATGGAGACCTCAAGAGCGACCATATGACTGTCGAGTCAAACGGTAGAGGTTATGACTATATGTACGCGTATTCCCACACCGCGACAAACGCTACAATGTCCGGCTTCTGGACAACAGGCTACAATATAATAATGCTCTGCTGCAACATCATCGAAAACTGCGCATTACTCGATGACACCGATGCTGAAAATTATGCGGCACAGGCTCAGACAATCCGCGCAATGGTTCACTACGACCTCGCCCGTCTCTACGGCAAGTGCTACAACGACGACAAGACAGCTCTCGCAGTGCCTATCGTATCCGAGACTCAGGCTGCAAGCGCTCAGCCTTCACGCAACACTGTTTCTGACGTTTACGATTTCGTTATCAAAGAGCTTGACGATGCTGCTTCAAAACTTTCAAAGAGCAAGGATGACAACTACATCAACTACTACGGCAACCGCGCCATCAAGGCAAGAGCCCTTATGGATATGGAGAAATATTCAGATGCTCTCTTAGCTGCTGAAGAAATCATCAATTGCGGCAAATACGAGCTTTACACTCCTGAAGAGTGGGTTGACTCCTGGGCAGAACAGTTCGGTTCAGAGTCCATCATCGAACTCGGTATGTATGTGAACGAAGGCGCGCTCGGCACAACCAGCGACATCGGTTCATTCTACATCCAGGGCGGCGGTAACGGCAAGAACCCTCAGCTCTTCCTGGCCAGCGTATCATTCCTTGACCGTCTTATGGAAGACCCTACAGACGTTCGTTGGGGCGTAATGGAGAAAGACGTAATCTATGAAAACGGTATTGTAGGCGGTGACCCTGTCCGTGAAGCAAAAGCAATCCGTCGTCACGGCTCTTGCGGTTCTTGCAACAAGTACAGAGGCGGCCCTGCGGGCATCGGTGACGGCAAGGCTTCAATCTCTGCAGTCAACATCAAACTCTGCCGTCTTTCAGAGATCTATCTGATCGCAGCTGAGGCAGCATTTATGTTCGGAAGCAAAGCAAAGGCGGCTCTCTACACCAACGAAATCAGCAAGCGTGCAGTAGGACTCGACCCTTACACCGAGGCTACAATCACCCGTGAGAAGATCCTCGACGAGAAGTCCAAGGAATTCCTCTGCGAAGGTATCCGCTACTGGGACCTCATCCGTACAAATCACGAGATTGAAATGGACGACTACACAACTGACGTTGTCGTTACAACACGTACAACCAAGTTTGACCGTTCATTCTACAGATGCATTCTCCCTATTTACAAGGATGAGCTCAATGCAAACCCTAACATGAAGCAGAATCCTGATTATTAACAGCAGGGTTAATATCTGATTAATGCCTACGGGGACCGCCAATCGGCGGCCCCCGTTTTTTTTTGCTAAAATCTGATTATATCGAAATATTCGCTACCTTTGACCCTAATTCGACAAAATGTAAATGTTAACCTAATACATTAACCTATGAAGAAACTCTTTCTAGTCGCGCTTGCAGCATTGATGGTCAATGTTGCTTTCGCACAGGTGAAGGTCACCGGTAAGGTGACTTCTTCAGACGGCCAGCCTATCCCTTTCGCAAGTGTAGTTGTGAAAGGCACAATGACAGGTGTGGCTTCCGCTGACGACGGTACTTACGTACTCGAGAAAGTTCCGTCAGACGCTACATTGATTTTCTCTTCTATCGGATATAACGACCTCGAAGTCGCAGTAAACGGCAGAAGCAAGATCGATGCAGTTCTCTCTCAAAATGCCGAGGCTCTCGACGAGGTAATGGTCGTGGCTTACGGTACTGTTAAGAAAGGCTCCTATTCAGGATCTGCAGCAGTCGTAAAGCAGGACGCTATCAAGGATGCTCCTGTCGTAAGCTTCGAGCAGGTTCTCGCAGGTAAGGCCCCTGGTGTACAGGTGGCATCTTACTCAGGACAGCCTGGTGCTGAGGCCGACATCTCAATCCGTGGTTTCGGCTCCTTCAACGCAGGCAACCAGCCTCTCTACGTTATCGACGGTGTTCCGGCTACAAGTGGTGACTACTCTTCAGGTAACATTTCCACAAGTGCAATGAACTTCCTGAACCCTTCAGATATCGAGTCCATCACCATCCTCAAGGATGCTGCTGCGGCTTCCCTCTACGGTTCACGTGCTTCAAACGGTGTCATCCTCGTAACCACAAAGAAAGGTAAGGCAGGCAAGCTCACCACTAACTTCAAGGCAAGCGCAGGTCTCTCATACTTCGCATATGACAACTACCCTCTCTGTAATGACGATGAGAACGTCCTGATGCACACTATGTCCTGGACCAACTACGCAATTGACGAAGGTGAAAGCGAGTGGAAGTCTTACGGTTCAATCGAGAAATATGCGGCTGCAAAGGTCGAGAAGTACTATCCTTCAAGAGATTACACAAAGTATATCTACAAAGATTGGGAGGATGTCCTCTTCCGTACAGGTGTAACTCAGGACTATCAGCTCAGCCTCTCCGGCGGTTCTGACAAGATGAGAGTCTTCGCATCCGTAGCTTGGTTCGATCAGGACGGTGTCGTGACAATCGACTACTTGAAGAGACTCTCTACTACAGTAAACTTCGATGCAGACGTTGCCAAGTGGCTCAAGGTCGGTGCAAACTTCCAGTACTCTTGGCAGTATCAGACAGGTCACCAGGACGGTTGGGCTTCAAAGGACAACCCGTTCTTCATCTGGAAAGTCGTTCTCCACGAAAGATGGCCATATGCATATGCAGACACAGGTGAGCTCTATCTCGAGCCTTGGAACTCAGCATTCTCTACCGTAAACCCTGTTGCAACATACGAAAACCAGGTCAACGACGCATATCAGAACCGTCTGATGCTCAAGGGTTGGGCTGAGGCTTCATTTGCAGACTGCCTCAAACTCAAGTCAACAATCAGCGAAGACTGGCTCTATGTACGCGACCGTTTCGCGTGGACATACGGACACCCTAACTTCTACGCTTATTCAGACGTGGGAGGTTACATCGGCGACCGTCACCGCAACGTCAACCGTCTTGTCAGCTCTACAACTCTGAGCTTCAACAAGTCATTCGGCGGCCACAACGTCAGCGCAATGGTAGGTTGGGAGGCAGAGAAGGAGCATTACTTCATGTCAACAATCGGCAAGATCGACTTCTCTTATATGGGTGCAACCGAGTCATACCTCGCAACAGGTTTCGACAGCGGTTACAGCTACAGCCGTGACGCTACACTCCTTTCAGCTCTCGCAAGCTTGAACTACGACTACGATTCAAGATACTACATCACCGGTACCTTCCGTCGTGACGGTTCTTCAAAGCTCGCTCCTGAAAAACGTTGGGGTAACTTCTGGTCAGTATCAGGCAGCTGGAGATTCGGCAAGGAGTCATTCCTGGAAGGCGCTTCCTGGCTGACAGACGCCAAGATCCGCGGATCTTACGGTACCTCAGGTACTCTTCCTTCAGACTACTTCGGCTATATGTCTCTCTATGACTATACAACCTACGGCAGCGAAGGTGCAAGCTACCCTGGCAACATCGCCAACACAGACCTCAGCTGGGAGAAGAACAAGAACTGGAACGTCGCTCTCGACTTGACCCTCTTCGATCAGGTTACTTTGACAGCTGAATATTACAACAAGAAGACCACAGACCTTCTCCTCGATGCAACTGTTCCTTCAACAACCGGTTTCTCTTCAACTCTGATGAACATCGGTGCAATGAGAAACCACGGTATTGAAATCTCAGTAAGCTGGGACATCCTCAAGAACAAGAACGGTTGGGATCTGACAGTAGGTGCTAACTGGTCAAAGAACGACAACACTATCCTTGCGCTCTCTGAAGAAGGTGAAGTCATCACCGACACTCCTTATATCTACAAGGCAGGTTACAGCTTCTATCAGTTCTATACAAGAAATTACCTCGGAGTATGTCAGGAAGACGGTTATATGGGCAACAGCCGCCTCTATGCAGGTAACCCTATGTACGCAGAAGGTTCATACTATGAGGCAGGTGAAACTGCAGACCAGACAGTCGTCCTGAAGAACGGTACCGTTATCGCAGAGGGCGAGACTGTTCCTGAGGATACTTACAACTACTATCCTACAAACCGCCAGAACTCAAGCTCAATGATTCTCGACGGCGTCACCGCTATTCCTAAGGGCTACGGTGGTTTCAACGTTAACGTAGGCTGGAAGGGCCTCACTCTCGATATGGCTTGGTCATACAAGTACGGCCACTATATCTGGGATGAAGGTGTAGAGCAGATGGAATCCGACGGTTACTACTGGACACACAGAAACATCGCAAAGGGCCAGCTCAATGCTTGGACTGAAACCAACACCGACACTGACGTTCCTCGCCGTTGGGCAGACAACAACCAGGGCGGTTACTACTATTCAAGCCGTTTCGCAAAGAAGGGTGACTTCCTTCGTCTGAAGAACCTCACTCTCGCTTACAACCTCAAGGCTAACTTCCTGCAGAAGATCAACGTAAGCAACTGCCGTTTCTATGTGGCAGGCTCCAACCTCCTTACCTTCTCAGGTCTGAACATCGACCCTGAAATCAAGTCAAGCGGTTACTACTATTACACTATGCCGGCTATGAGAACTGTCACATTCGGTATTGATTTGACTTTCTAGAAATCCCAAATACTCAGAAATTATGAAAAATTTGAAAATATTCGTAGCTGCAGCTGCAATGGTCCTCGGACTTTCAGCTTGCCAGGGTTTTCTTGATACTGTTCCTACAGATTCAGTTCCTGCTTCAAAGGCAATGGCAACCATCGAGGATGCTACAGTTGCCTGCAACGGTTTCTATACCAAACTGAAGTACTATACACTCTACGGTACCTATATCCCATATATGGGTGATGTCAGAGCCGACAACATCTATGCAAAAGAGGCAGGCGGCACAGCATCTTCAATCTATACCTGGGACTATGATTCAACCCAGAACACCTACTTCAGCACATTCTGGAGCAACTACTACAACATCATCATGCGTACCAACACTTTCCTTCAGAACATCGACGCTCTCGAAGTTTCTTCATCAAAGGAAAGCCTGAAGGAAGACCTCATCGGTCAGGCATATGCAGTAAGAGCTCTCTGCTACTTCGATCTTGCACGTCTCTATGGCCAGCCATACACATATGACAGCGGCGCATCTCTCGGTGCAGTGCTTATCGAAACTCCTGTAAGCCCTTCAGAGGCACGTCTTCCACGTTCAACCGTGGCTCAGACATACGCTCAGGTTTTCAGCGACCTTGATCTCGCAAAGAAGTACCTGTCAAAGGACAAGAACTACGGCCATTTCAACTATTGGGGCGCTCTTCTTCTCGAGGCAAGAGCATACCTCTATACCGGCAAATATTCAGAAGCTTACGCTGCAGCAAAGGAAGTAATCGACGATTCTCCTTACGAGATGGTGGAGCGTGACGAATACCTCGCACACTGGGGCCTTGAGGGCAACACAGAGTCTGTTCTCGAGCTTATGGTCTCAATCCAGGGTGATATCGACGATGACGGCGGTTTCTACACAATGTATCACAACCTCTGGTTCGACGACAACAATGCAGGTGCAACCCTTATCCCTACTCTGAAGTGGAGAAAACTCTTCGACGACACTCCTGACGATATCCGCGCTCAGTGGATTCAGGATCCGAACAGTGCCGCAAAGAAGGGTGAATACTGGCTCAAGAAGTTCATCGGCAACAAGACTCAGGGCTACACTTTCCGTCGTAACAACCCTCGCGTGATGCGTATCACCGAGGCTTACCTCATCGCAGCTGAAGGCGCTCTCGAGAGCGGCAAACAGTCAGAAGCAAACAAGTATCTGAACGACGTTCGCAAGCGTGCAGACAACACAGCTACTGACGTAGTGGCAACTCTTGATCTCATCCAGACTGAGCGTCAGAAAGAGTTCATCGGTGAAGGTCACCGTTTCTTCGACGTAATGCGTCGTGGCGGAGAGTTCGTACGTGACGCCAGCGACCCTCACGAGTTCGGTGCTAAATCTCAGTATCTCAACAGCCTCAAGGTTGGTGACACTCAGGTTTGCCTCCCAATCTCACACACCGAGAGACTCCGCTACCCTGAACTCCAGCAGAACCCTGGTTACAAAGACTAACCGGCCCTCTGTTTAAACCAAAAGAGCTTCGCACCCCGCGAAGCTCTTTTTTTAATTTTTTTTACTATTTTTGGTTTGGCATTAAACTTCACCGCTATGAAACATCTTACCGCATTTATATTGGCACTTGCCATCTCGTTCGCGGCATTCGCCCGGCAGAGCGAAAAGCTTGATTCCATACTTTTCATATTTCCTCAATTCGAGCAGGGAATAGTGACGTTCGACGACGGCTCGCGCAGCGCCGGCCCGATCAATATCTATCTTGTGGACCAGTCCGTCAGAGTTCTTTCAGATGATGGGGAATTCCTTCTGGTGAATGGCAACGAAAGCATTATGAAAGTCAATGCCGGAGGCCGCATTTTCTACCGCGGCCGCGAAGGAATGATAGAGATTCTCGCCTATGCCGACGACGCCTTCCTCGGCCTCATCCGCAGTACGACAATGATCGACAACGCCAAGAAAGGCGCCTACGGAACAGTCTCCACGACAGCGTCGATCGACAACTATTCATATGGCGACAACGGCCCCTACGGCAATCTGTACCACTCGATCGCCGACCTGCCGGAAAACTATCTGTACAAGGAATACCCTTGCCTCTACAGGCGCGGCGCACAAATCGCCGCCTCAAAGAAAGGCTTCATCAAATGCTTCCCCGAGGACAAGGTCTTCATCGAGAACTACCTGAAGGAACATTCCGTAAACTTCGGTCGTCTGGACGAAGTGCGCGAATTTTTCCTCCTGCTCAAAGAGAGGCACTAGCAGATGCCTTCGCGGGCGACCTCCGGCGCGATTTTCTTGACAAGGCCCTGAAGCACTTCGCCGGGGCCGCATTCCACGAAGCTGTCGGCTCCGGCGGCGACCATATTCTGGACGGTCTGAGTCCAGAGGACAGGCGAGGTGAGCTGCAGCAGCAGATTTGCCTTTATCTCGTCCGGAGCGGTGTGCGGCTGGGCGTCAACATTCTGATATACAGGGCAAAGAGGTTCGAAGAAAGGAGTCTTTTCGATGGCCTCGGCAAGCTCCACGCGGGCCGGTTCCATCAGCGGGGAGTGGAACGCTCCGCCCACCTGGAGCTGCACGGCGCGCTTG
>R21__coassemble_480_pt1 | contig 32743 bp, 27 predicted proteins | sample R21__metabat2_high_PE_022 | metagenome-assembled genome bin R21
GGTTGCCGCCACCTTTGAAGCCCCGAGCTGTTTTAGCCCGGGGCTTTTTTTATGCAAAAAGAGCCGGCTCCCGAAGGGGCCGGCTCTCCTTACTAACCAAAGTATCATCCGCATTTTTAGCCATGTGGCATACGGGGCGGTACCCGTATTTTTGTTGTTACCTTAGCTGTTATCGTACAGAGAGAGGGTGAACGAAGATGCCCTCATACTGGTCGATCACGCCGTTGTTGGTAACGTTTATTTCTACTTCGTCTCCGGTTGAGATGCGGTTAGACATTTCGGTTACGAGACCATAGGCTCTTTCGAAGATTGCCTTGACCTTGATTGACTGTCCGTCTACATCTATTGTCATCTCGCAAGCCTCGAGGTCCCAAGGGTTCTCGCTGTAGATTGTAGACTGCTCGGGACGGATAGGGTTGATGTACAGGCCAGAGTTGCCGAGGGCGCCGGAGTAGGATTCAACTGCGCTGATAGACTTGACTGTTCCGATTACGTAGTGCTGGTCGTTGTCGCCGTCCAGTGCGGAGAGTGAGTGTGTGGAGTTGAATTTCTTGACTTCGTCTGCGGTCATCGCGAGAGTGCCGTCTTCACCTTTCTGACGGATGCAGACAGGATAGTTGAAGTAATCAAAGCCTTTGATCTTGCAGATTTCGAGAGGACGCAGGTAGATGATTATGTCGCGGGTGAGGCTCTTCTTTTCATCTCCAATCTTGACAAGTTCGATTTCGTCGTAGAAGATGTCGAAGGAAGGACGGGTGCTAGGGTCGCAGGACCAGTTTCCGGAAGAGTAAGCCTTGATGGTCACGTCGAACGGGAGGTTGCTCTTGACCTTCACCACGCCTTCCTCGGCGGTTGCGGTGAAGTAGTTGGCGTTGACCGCGTTGGTCACATCGAAGGAGTATTCGTATTCCTGTTCTTCGATGTTGTTGTCGTTGTTGTACGGTTCGCAGGAAGCGAGGCAGATGATGGTGAGAACTGCGGTGATGAGAAGTGTAAGTTTGCCTTTCATGATAGTTGTGTTTTTTAGGTTAATAATTATTTTTTGTGTCATTTTGTCGCCGTTTGTGAGAATAAAGAGGAGAGTCCCCGCTGAAATCTAACATTTGTGAGTAAAAAATTTAACAGACCCACGCCGTGAGTAAACAACGCGTTGGTTCACGACATGCGTTATAAAGGGCAGTATGCCCGATAGTGCAAGCATTTCCCCTCATCGCAGCTTGCACTGGCGGGCATACTGCTCTTTATAACGCCCAGGCAGGCATACTGACGCATTATAACGCACTGGCGGGCATACTGCCCTTTATAACGCCCCGGCAGGCATAAGCGCTGGCTACGCCAAGTGCCGTTATTTTTGTTATCTTTGCGTTATGAAAAAGATATTACTTGTTGCAGTGGCGGTGGCGATGGCGGCGGGAGCCGGGGCGCAGACCAAGGCCGAACTGAAAATGTATGACAAGACGGTGGCAAGGCCCTCTGTCAAAGCCTATGAGAAATTTCTGCAGAAATACCCGTCTTCGACTCTGGCAGGGCAAATCGAGCTGGGCCGCGATTCGATGGTATTTCAGGCAATCGATCTGGAAGATGAAAGGGCCCTTGAAGCCTTCCTTTCAAAATACAAATCAGAAACTTATGTCAAGAAGGCCCAGGAGCAGCTCAATAATCTTAGAACCAGCAATTTGACTGCTGAAGAAATAAAAGCGGCATTGAAAGCAAATGCTCCGGAGGGCGCTTCCGTTGCAGGGACAGCCCTTCGCAAATATGGAGTTGACTATGTCATCGGCGCGGCAATCGCTCCGGGAAGCGGACAGATTGAGACAATGCTTCTCAAATCCGGTGGCGGCCTCTGGTCCAAAGAAAAATCTTCGACTCACGAAATCAACACTATGATGACTCCAGCAGCCTCGGCAATGGTTGACGGAGCATCACTTTGCCGCATAAATTCTTCAGATACCGACTATTTGAAATTCGCATATCTGAGCAAAGACGGGAGCGGCTCCAAGGCGGAGTATGTCGTCAACCTTCTGGACTGGAAAAACGACATTCTTCACTCGGCAATCTTCTACGGCAACAATCTGCTCAAAGCTGGCGAAGATGGCTATCGCATTGAAGGCCAGAGCCCTGCAATGATAGGCGGCGGAATGATGTCTCCCGAGCAGCTTTACCTTGGCGGCGTGATGGCCGAAAACCCGAACCTTGTGAAGATAGCCGACGAGGACGCCTGGACAGACGAAGCTATCCAGTGGTGGCTCGAGAAAAATCCTAAGGCTCAGACGACCGCCTCTTCGCTTTCTTTCGGCATACTGAAAGAAGGATGCGGAATCGTGAAGAAATTTCTTGGGCAAAGCAAGGAAACCTCTTCAGGCTACAGCGCAGCGCTTTTCGACATCCGCGGCTACACAGTAATCTGCGCGAAACACGCGGGAGAGTATGTGCTCGTCTGGTGCGAACCGGTGGCCAAAAACAAGAAAAAAGACAGCCTTCTCAATTCAATATACTTCGAGAAGGGCTCGACCCTCTGCCTCTTCTACTACAAAGGCAAGTCTACCTTCAAGTACAGAGTCAATCTGGCAGGCAAATCGATCAAGCGATAAGGTCAGTAATTGTTCCTCCTCATAAAGTCGATCAGCAGACGTCCCATCCGCGGATTGCGCTTGATGTAGCTGCGGTGGTCGGCGTGTGGCACCACGACCAGCTCGGAGCCCGGGATATTGTCCGATATCAGATGGGTATGTTCGATGCTGATAAGGTCTGCGTCGCCGACGGTGATGTGCGCCGGGCACTTGATGGCTGAAAGGGAAGAAGGATCTATATCGGGCTCGCTAAGCATCATCATAGCGATAGGGGAGCCGTCCTGCAGAATCCACGCCTTGAAATCTTCGAAGCCGGGGCCGCAGTCGGGGAAAAGGTTCGCGCCGCTGGCGGCGATGGCGCTGCAGGTGCCGGGATGGGCCGTCTCAAGCATCAGAGCCAGAATGCCTCCGTCGCTCCAGCCGTAAACGACCGGCTTACCCAAGTCGAGGGCTTTTATGAAGCAATATACATCCTCGGCCATATCGGCGTAGTGGTACTCCGGCAGAGGAGGATTGGCGCCCTGTCCGCGGGAGTCCGGGCTATAGACCCTGTAGCCTGCCTTTGCGAGCTGTTTTGCCTGAGTCAGAAGGCTTTTGTGTGAGCCACCGTTGCCGTGCAGCAGCACCACCGGCTTTCCGTCCTGCGGCCCTCGCACCGCGTAAAGCAGCCTCTGCCCGTTCACTTCGACATAATCCGTAGCCTCTCTCCACTTCAGGCACGAAAGGCTCAAGAACCAATAATAAATATACCCCAAGAGTTTTCTCATATCTTCAAAATTTAATTTCGCTAAGTTATCAATTTTTTGGGAAAACTTAATTCCATTTATTTGTAAATTTGTAGTTTGATAAAGATTTTACGAAATGAGACAGAAGAGATTTTTCCTTGCGGAGAAGGACATTCCAGAGAACTGGTATAACATTCAGGCGGATATGAAGACGAAGCCGCAGCCGCTTCTTAATCCAAAGACGCGTCAGCCGATGACACCTGAAGACCTTTTTCCTGTATTCTGCCAGGAATGCAGCCGTCAGGAACTGAATGTGACAGACAGGTGGATAGAGATACCGGAGAAGGTCAGGGAGATGTACACCTATTACCGCTCGACTCCCCTCGTAAGGGCCTACGGCCTCGAAGAGGCTCTCGACACCCCTGCACACATATATTTCAAGAATGAAAGCGTCAGCCCTGTGGGCTCGCACAAACTCAACTCAGCCCTCGCGCAGGCATATTATGCCAAGCAGGAGGGCCTGACGAACGTCACCACGGAAACGGGCGCCGGCCAGTGGGGCACGGCCCTCTCCTATGCGGCGCGTCTCTTCGGCCTTGAGGCGGCAGTCTATCAGGTGAAGATCAGCTACGAGCAGAAGCCTTACCGCCGCAGCATGATGCAGGTTTTCGGCGCGCAGGTGACCCCGTCCCCTTCAATGTCGACCAGGGCCGGAAAGGACATCCTGACCGAGTGCCCTACGCATCAAGGCTCGCTCGGAACAGCGATTTCAGAGGCAGTGGAGCTGGCACGAATGACCCCCGGCTGCAAATACACCCTCGGCTCAGTTATGAGTCACGTCGCTTTGCATCAGACAGTTATCGGCCTTGAGACCGAAAAGCAGATGGAGATGGCGGGCGAATATCCGGACATAATCGTAGCCTGCTTCGGCGGCGGCTCGAACTTTGCCGGCCTCGCGTTCCCGTTTATGCGCCACACGATTCTGGAGGGCAAAAAGACCCGCTACATTGCGGCCGAGCCTGCCTCCTGCCCGAAACTGACCCACGGCAAATTCGAGTACGACTTCGGCGACGAGGCCGGCTATACGCCTCTGCTGCCGATGTTCACCCTCGGTCACAAATTCAAGCCTGCAAACGTCCACGCCGGCGGCCTGCGCTACCACGGAGCCGGTGTCATCGTATCTCAGCTTCTGAAGGACGGCCTTATGGAAGGCGCTGACATCAAGCAGCTTGACAGCTTCGAAGCCGGCTGCCTCTTCGCAAAGGCGGAAGGCATAGTGCCTGCCCCTGAGTCCTGCCACGCAATCCGCGCGACAATCGACGAGGCCCTCAAGTGCAAGGAAAGCGGCGAAAAGAAAGTGATCCTCTTCAACCTGACGGGACACGGAATGATGGATATGGCGGCCTATGACCAGTATCTGGCCGGGAACCTTGTGAACTACACGCTATAGGCCAAGGCTCCGGAGTTCGCTCTCCAGCGTGCCTTTCCTGTATAGAATGCTGCGGATGCCGACCTCTTCGGCGGCCGCAGTGTTTTTTTCGCTGTCGTCTATGAAAATAAGTTCATCGGCCAGGTAGCCTGTGCATTCGATCGCCTTCAGATAAAATTCCCTGCTGGGCTTGAGCATCTTCATCTCATAGGAGAAGAAACACTTTTTGAAATAATCGGCCACGGGAGTGCCGTTTTCGTCCTTCAAGCTGCGGAACACCCTGACTGCTATGGGATTGTTGTTGCTGAGAACGAAGAGGTCATAACGGCCTTGGAGCGCGCGGATAGCCCTGCACGCTTCTTCGTTAAGGCCGATCAAAAAATCTTCGAAGCACTCCGCCACAATCTCTTTAGTAGTGCCTGGGCGGCAGTGGCGCAGACAGCGGACATAGAATTCTTCTTCCGTTATCGCGCCCGCCTCCATATCGCCGATGAAGCCTTTCTGATGGAACGGATCCAGATAGTCGGTTATGCGCTCGCATCCGGCCTTTTCTTTAAAACTCCTGATGCAGCGGTCGATGTCAAGGTCCACAATGACACCGCCCATATCGAATATCACGTCTTTTGTCATAGTTTAGAAGTTATACGATACGCCGATGACGAGTTGACGCCGGTAGTAGTTTGCAGTCTCGATATATTCGTAGATTCCCTCTTCGTTGGTCGTGCTTGTGACGAGGGCCCGGTCGAGAAGATCGAGTCCGGCCACCCAGATTTTAAGTTTGCCCCAGACCTTCTCAAGCTTAGTGTTGAGAGTAATGTATTGGGACACCTTTGTATATGCTTTTCTGGTCGGGCTCGAGTATGCCACGTCGGCGCTGAGCTTCAGATCCCAAGGGAGCTGATAAGATGCTTTCGCCTTGGCTGAGAATGTTTTGCTTGGTACTGTCTTGCCGGAGGCAAGGGTCGCCTGATATTGCTTGTAGTTGCCTGAGGCTTCTGCTTTTAACTTTTTTCCGTTCCAGGCCGCCGAAATTTTGGCGTTGAAAGTGCGGCTTGATGCGGAGTTTACCCAACTCCTTGTCTTTATGTTGGTCAGGGTGTCGATGTCGACGACTTTTTCGATTTCGTTCCTTGAAAAGTTGAATTCTGTGCCGCAGCCAAGCGTCAGAGAACCGGTTTTGTAGGCGTAGTCAAGCCCCGTGACATTGGAAACGGCGGCTTTCAGTTTGGTGTTACCCACTATCACTTCATCGGCTTTCGAACCTTGGATAAGGTAGGGGTTCGTCTGGTCGTATGTAGGCCTTGTAGCGTTCCGTTTGTATGAAAGTGCCAGGCTGCTTCCTTTCCCGATGTTCCACCCGGCCTTTGCATTCATAATCATCTCGGGCTCGCTCCATCCGAATTGTCCGCCTTTCCAGTCTTCATTCATCAGCCTGTTGAACATCTGCAGGTAGGCGTCCCCCGAGAGGCTAAGCCCTCCTTTTTTCCAGGATGCGCCCGCGTAAGGGCCGTATTTGAATGCCGTGTATCTGACATATCTCGAGTTGTCTTCATCGAGAATCCAGGCTTCATCCTCGCTGTCGGATGGCTTGAGCCGGGAAAGGTAATCGCCGTCGAAGTGATTGTCTGTTTTCAGGCCGGCGCGGCCCGTCAGATTCTTTATGCCGGCGAAGACGGTGTTTTCATAGTAAATGTCAGCGGCGACGTCAAGATCCGTGCGCAGGTAGGCGGTCATATATTCCGACATCTCTTCTGATATTATTGTCCATTCGGACTTGTCGTCAGTTTTGACGAGGCCTGCGTCAACATTGCTGTGCAGCGTCTTTCCTTCGGAGAAGGTGTGGACATATCTGATTTTGGTCTTGTCGGAACTTTTCTTGTTGTTGAGATGTTCGTATCCCATTTGAATCAGTTCGCCTCCCGTCAGTTCAGCCAGTATATTGGCCGTCATACCGATTTTATGCTGCGCCTCGCGCTCATATTTGACCGTCAGGTTGTCCGCGGACGATATTTTCCAGTCGCAGTCGAATATTATATTGTATTTCCAGGTGCTGTCTCGGAAGTCGTTGTATCCTTTTTTCCATTGTACGGAAGTGGGATCTACATTGTCGTCAAGGAAATTGCCTTTGAATTCGTCGGTCTCCATAAAGTAGTTGCGTTTGTCGCGCAATCCTTTGAATGTCAGGTCGGCTTTGAACTTGTCTCCCTTGTAGCCGCCTTTGAGGCCGGCCATAATGGTCGATCTTTGCCACTTGTCGTGATTTCCGGAGAGTTCGTAGGTGTTATATGGAGAGAAATTGTCCTGCCACTGGCTTGTGGCGCCGAAGCTCCACTTGGACTCCTGCGCCGACGCGGCTACGGAGGCGAATGCAGTTGCCGCCAGTATGATATACACCAATTTTCGCATAGGCCACAAATTTACAAAAAATACGTTGTTACGCAACATAAGAAAAAAGCACCTGCAAAACTGCAGGTGCTTGATTTGGAGGGGCTCCTCAAGTAGGACTTGAACCTACGACCCCCTGATTAACAGTCAGGTGCTCTAACCAACTGAGCTATTGAGGAAGGTTGCTTCCCGTTTGGGACTGCAAATGTAGAACATTTTGTCAAGAGTGCAAAATAATTCAACAAATTTTTTAAAAAAAGATTATTTGCGTATATTTGCACTCTCGATTGAAGAGCCCGGATGGCGAAATCGGTAGACGCGCTAGTTTCAGGGACTAGTGGACGCAAGTCTGTGCAGGTTCGAGTCCTGTTCCGGGCACTTTTCTTTTTTATCTTATGGAAGTCGGCCTCTTCTCTAAATGTATAAAAGAACAGATAGGCGACCTAGGGCAGGTTGCCGTTCCGCATTTAGGGATTTTTTCAACCGAATTTGTAGGGGCCGGTTATTCCGACAAACTGACGACAATCAACCCTCCGTATTACAGGGTAAGTTTCTTGAAGAAAGATGTTTCTTCGACGGAAGGCAACGCTTTTCTGTGCAGGGTCGCATCTGAAGTGGGCACCGACATCGACCAGGCCGAGGTCGAACTTGGATGGTGCATCAGCCGCATCTGCTCCGAACTGGAAGGCAGCAAAGTGTGCGCTCTGCCCGGTCTGGGCTTGATGAAGGCCAATTCGAAGAACGAATTTTTCTTCATAAGCAGCGAAGAGACCGAACTCTATCCGGAAGGTCTTCTGCTCGATCCCATCTGTGTCAAGCGGCGCTCCGAAGAGCGTAAGCCCGAGCCTGTTGCGACAGCGCCTGCCGTACCGGAGCCTTTGTTTGAGCCCGAGCCCGAGCCTCAGCCTCAGCCGGAGCCGGAACCTCAGCCGGCACCCGAACCGGCATCTGAGCCCGAGGCGGCTCCGCTGCCTGAGCCTGCGCCCCGCAAAAAGTCGCTGGCGGGCCTGATTGTCCTGCTTTCCATTTGTGCCTTGATTGTCGTGGCCCTGATACTTGTCTATATCTGCCAAGTGGATATGTCCGGCCTTCTGGACAGGCTGCTTTATACCCAGGAAGAACTGGAACTGCTCGGGAGGTAGCCGGCTATGATAGATCGCGCTACCGTTGACAGAATCCTTGACGCCGTCAGGATCGAAGAGGTCATAGGAGACTTCGTGTCGCTTCGCAAGAGAGGCTCCAACTATCTGGGCCTGTGTCCGTTCCATCAAGACAAGAACCCGTCGATGAGCGTCTCCACGACGAAAGGCATCTTCAAGTGCTTCTCCTGCGGAAAGGCCGGCACTGCCGTCAGCTTTCTTATGGAGCACGAGCACATAACCTATCCCGAAGCGCTGCGCTACCTTGCCGGCAAATACCATATAGACATAGTGGAGAAGGAGGAGACGGCGGAAGAGATAGCCGGCCGCCTGAAGTACGAGAGCCTTCTGGTGGCGTCGGACTATGCCCAGAAGTTCTATCAGAACATTCTTTGGAATACGGATGTTGGCAGAACCGTCGGACTTTCATATTTCCGCGAGAGGAAGTTTTCGGACGAGACGATACGCAAGTTCGGCCTCGGTTATGCCGCGTCACGGGGCAACGAACTGCACAAGGATGCGTTGATGCACGGCTACAAGGCTGAATATCTGATAGATTCCGGCCTTTGCGTGCAGCGCGAAAACGGCGACCTCGCAGACCGTTTCTTCGACAGGGTGATGTTCCCGATACACTCTCTGAGCGGACGCGTCATCGCCTTCGGCGGCCGTACGCTGCGCAGCGACAAGACGGTCGCGAAATATGTCAACAGCCCCGAAACCGACATATATGTAAAGCGCAACAACCTTTACGGCCTCTTCCAGGCCAAGAGCGCCATCGCAAAGGAAGGGAAGTGCATACTCGTGGAAGGTTACGCAGACGTCATCTCGATGCATCAGGCCGGCATAGAGAACGTCGTGGCCTCATCCGGCACCTCGCTGACAGTGGAGCAGATAAGGCTGATAAAGCGCTTCACGGACAAGATAACCGTAATCTATGACGGCGACGAGGCCGGCATCAAAGCCTCCCTCAGGGGCATAGACCTCATACTCGAGGCGGGTCTCGGCGTCAAGGTGGTGCTTCTCCCTCCGGAGGACGACCCGGACTCTTTCGCGAAAGCCCATCCGAAAATCGAGATACTGGAGTATATCGAAGAGAACGAGAAGGATTTCATAGCATACAAGAGCGAGATACTTGCCCGTAGCGTCGGTAGCGACCCTCTGCTGAGGGCTCAGATGATAAACGACATAATCGGAAGCATAGCCGTGATTCCCGACCCTATCTTGCGTAACGTCTATGTGGATATGGTTGCGGAGCAGTTCTCCCAGAAGAGCGACGTCGTCCATCAGAAGGTGGCGCAGATGCGCCGGCGCAAGATGGAGGCTGGTGCCGCGTGGCGAGAGGGCCAGCCGGCGCGCCCTTCGCCTGCTCCTCGCGAGCAACCCGCCCCTGAAGTGCAGCGGCCCGCAGCCGGCATCGTGGATGCCGACCTTGCCGTGCCTGAAAAGGAAATAATAGGCTATCTTCTCAAATACGGCTCATACACTCTTCATCTTGAAAGCAATATGTATGTCGGGGCGGAAAAGGTGGAGGAGCCGACCGTTGCGGAGTTCATCCGCGGCGAGCTTGAAGCGGATGAACGAGAGCTGGTAAACGAGCCCTACAGGACTATGTATGAACAGTATTTCGCTTACGCCGCGACTTTGCCGCCGGAGGAGCCGGAGGAGATTCAAAAGAAAGTAATCCGTCACTTCTCGACTCACGAAAACCAAAGCGTAACCGAAGCCACTCTGGATCTTGTATGCGAGAGCCATCCTCTGACCGTCAAGGAGTTCGAAAATTCCGTAGAACCAGAGGAATTGACACTCGGCAGGGTCGTGCCTCGGACAATAATAGACTATCGCCTGCGCATAATCCGCCAGCTCTGCGCGCAGATAACCAAGAAGATAACCGAGCTGCAGCACAGCGCCGACGCCGACCCGGAAAAGATGAAGGCTCTCGTCGGGCGGCTGCAGGTCCTCAATAAAGTGAAAAACAAATATTCAAAAGAAATAAACAGACTGTAAAATGAAGAATTACAAAAGAAATCTCATCACCTGCGCATTGCCTTACGCAAACGGACCGGTTCATATCGGACACCTTGCCGGAGTGTATGTTCCGGCCGACATCTATGTAAGATATCTGCGAATGCGCGGCCGTGAGACTCTTTTCGTGTGCGGTTCGGACGAACACGGAGTGCCTGTGACGATGGCTGCCCGCAAGGAGGGCTGCTCACCGCAGGACATTGTCGACAAATACCACGGCATAATAAAGAACGCTTTCAAGGAGTTCGGAATCGACTTCGACGTCTATTCAAGGACCAGCTCCGCAACCCATAGGGAGAACGCTTCGCAGTTCTTCCGCAAGCTCTACGACGAGGGCAAGTTCATAGAGAAGGAGAGCGAGCAGTTCTACGACCCGGAGGCAAACGTTTTTCTTGCAGACCGCTACATAGTCGGCACCTGCCCGAAATGCGGCGCCGAGGGCGCATACGGCGACCAGTGCGAAAAGTGCGGCAGCACCCTGAGCCCTGAAGAACTCATCAACCCGCACAGCAAGGTGAGCGGCGCCGAACCTGTAAAGAAAAAGACCAAACACTGGTATCTGCCTCTGGAACAGTATGAAGGCTGGCTCCGAGAGTGGATTCTGGAAGGCCACAAGGAGTGGAAGACCAACGTTTACGGCCAGGTGAAGAGCTGGCTCGACGGCGGCCTCCAGCCAAGGGCCGTCAGCCGCGACCTGGACTGGGGCGTGCCTGTCCCTGTGGATGGCGCCGAGGGCAAGGTCCTCTATGTGTGGTTTGATGCCCCTATAGGATATATCTCCAATACAATAGAACTTCTGCCGGACAGCTGGGAGAAGTGGTGGAAGAGCGAGGACACCCGCCTCGTGCATTTCATCGGCAAGGACAACATTGTCTTCCACTGCATCGTTTTCCCTTCAATGCTCAAGGCATACGGCGACTTCGTGCTGCCGGACAACGTGCCGGCCAACGAGTTCCTCAATCTCGAGGGCGACAAGATCTCGACCTCCCGCAACTGGGCCGTCTGGCTTCACGAATATCTGCAGGACTTTCCGCTCCAGCAGGACACGCTCCGCTACGTGCTGACCGCCAACGCTCCCGAGACAAAAGACAACGACTTCACCTGGAAGGATTTCCAGGCGCGCAACAATAGCGAGCTCGTGGCCGTTTACGGCAACTTTGTCAACAGAGCTATAGTATTGACGCATAAGTATTTCGGCGGCAAAGTTCCGGCAAATCTCAAGCCCGGGCAGATAGACGCCGACACTCTTGCGCAGATTCCTGCACTGCGCAAATCTATAGAGGACAATCTCGAGAACTTCAAGTTCCGCGAGGCCCTCAAGGATGCGATGAACCTGGCCCGTCTGGGTAACAAATACCTGACCGACACGGAGCCTTGGGCAGTGGCCAAGACAGATATGGACCGCACCGCATCGATTCTCTACACTGCTCTGCAGATATGCGCCAACCTTGCAATCGCATTCGCGCCGTTCCTGCCGTTCTCGACGGCCAAGCTCAACAAGATGCTCGCCATCGAGCCGGGCTCTTGGGAGAGCCTCGGCAGCGCTTCCCTTCTCGAAAGCGGCCACCAGCTCGAGAAAGCAGAGCTCCTCTTCTGCAAGGTCGAGGATGAGGCAATTCAGAAGCAGCTCGACCGACTGGAGGCAATCAAGCAGGCCCGCCTCGCGGCTGAGGCTGCAGCCGCTCCTAAGGCCGCTCCTGCAAAGGAACCGTGCACATTCGACGAGTTCGAGAAGATGGATATCCGCACCGCCACCGTTCTCGAGGCTGAGCGCGTGCCGAAGACCGACAAACTTCTCAAGCTCACGATCGACACGGGCCTTGACAAGCGCGTGATAGTCAGCGGAATAGCTGAATACTACACTCCTGAGCAGATGATCGGCAAGCAGATTTGCATCCTTGCAAACCTCCAGCCGCGCACAATCCGCGGCATCGAGAGCAAGGGTATGATTCTGATGGCGCGCCAGATAGACGGCAAGATGCGCATAGTCACTCCGGAAGAAAAGCTCGACTGCGGCGCCACAATTGGCTAAATGCATAAGGATGCAGATAAATTAAAAACTATAGATATGAAAATCAAACACTTAATCATTGCGTGCTGCTTCGTTGCGGCATTTGCGCTTATCTGCCCGACGGCAGCGACGGCTCAGGATATTATGGCCGGTCATTACAAGAAAGCCCTTATCGTGGGCGCTCATCCGGACGACCCTGAATCGATGTGCGGAGGCACAATGCTGATGCTCAAGGAGCAGGGATGCGAAGTCGTGTGCGTCTATTTCACCAACGGAGAGGGCGGCATCCCCGGCAAGAGCGAAGCGGAGGCTGCCGCAATCCGCCACCAGGAGGCTCTCAGTTCATGCGAGCTGATGGGCATCCGTCCTGTGTTCTTGACCCAGATCGACGGACGCTCGGAGATTAACAAGGATCGTTACGCAGAGATGAAGGCCCTGATGGTTGCCGAGAAGCCCGACCTCGTGATAACCCACTGGCCTATAGACTGCCACCGCGACCACCGCAACTGCTCTCTTCTTGTCTTTGACGCGTGGAGACTTGGCGGATACAAATTTGACCTGTATTATACAGAGGTGATGAGCGGCCTTCAGTCATTGAACTTCACCCCGACAAGCTACGTAGACATCACTCCGGTTCGTGACCTCAAGATAAAGGCATACCTTTGCCACGTGAGCCAGAACCTTGAAGGCAACGTTCCGAAGTTCCACGACACGATGGAAGGCCTGCGCGGCCGCGAGTTCCAGTGCCAGTGGGCCGAAGCCTTCCAGAAAGTAATCTGGAACAGAAAGAAATAATATATAGTCATAACGTATATCCTGCCGTAAGCGAGCATTTCACCTCATCGCAGCTCGCTTGCGGCAGGATATACGTTATGACTATATGGTCCTATTTGAACTGAGCGAAGAAGTCGTTGCCCTTGTCATCCACGAGGATGAATGCAGGGAAGTCTTCGACGCGGATCTTCCAGATAGCCTCCATTCCGAGCTCAGGATACTCGACGCACTCGATGCTCTTTATGTTGTTCTGGGCAAGGATTGCGGCAGGGCCGCCGATCGAACCCAGATAGAAGCCGCCGTGCTTCTTGCAGGCATCCGTGACGGCCTGGCTGCGGTTGCCCTTCGCCAGCATAATCAGAGAACCGCCATTGTCCTGGAACTCATCTACATAAGGGTCCATACGGCCTGCGGTTGTCGGGCCCATTGAGCCGCAAGGCATTCCGGCAGGGGTCTTTGCAGGACCTGCGTAGTAGATAGGATGCTCTTTAAGATACTGAGGCATACCTTCTCCCGCATCGAGGCGCGCCTTGATCTTCGCGTGGGCGATGTCGCGGCCGACGATGATGGTGCCATTGAGACTCAGGCGTGTGCCGATAGGGTATTTGGTCAGAATCTTGCAGACCTCGCTCATAGGCTGGTCGAGATCAATCTTCACCGCGTTGCCTTCGCCCGCCTCGCGCATAGACTCAGGAATCCACTGTGATGGATTGTCGTCGAGCTTCTCGATCCAGATACCGTCCTTGTCTATCTTTGTCTTGATGTTGCGGTCTGCAGAGCAGCTTACGCCAAGGCCGATAGGGCAGCTTGCGCCGTGGCGCGGCAGACGGATGATGCGCACGTCGTGGGCCATATACTTGCCGCCGAACTGCGCGCCGAGGCCGATCTTGTGAGCCTCTTCGAGCACCTGCTTCTCGAGCTCCACGTCGCGGAACGCGCGGCCGGTCTCGTCGCCGGTCGTAGGCAGATTGTCATAGTAGTGGCAGGAAGCGAGCTTGACTGTCAGAAGATTGCGCTCGGCTGAAGTGCCGCCGATGACAAATGCAAGGTGATATGGAGGGCACGCTGCCGTGCCGAGAGTCTTCATCTTTGCCACAAGGAAAGGAATCAGAGTGCCCGGATTCTGGATGCGGGCCTTGGTCTCTTGATAGAGGTAGCTCTTGTTTGCGCTGCCGCCGCCCTTCGTTACGCAGAGGAAGCGGTATTCCATACCTTCAGCGGCTTCGATGTCTATCTGCGCCGGGAGGTTGCACTTCGTGTTGACTTCGTCATACATATTGAGCGGAGCGTTCTGGCTGTAGCGCAGGTTCTCCTCAGTGTAGGTCTTGAAAACGCCCTTCGACAGAGCCTCTTCGTCGCAGTAGCCCGTCCATACCTGCTGGCCCTTTTCGCCGTGGATTATGGCGGTTCCGGTGTCCTGGCAGAAAGGCAGTTTGCCCTTGCAGGCAACTTCGGCGTTGCGAAGCATAGTCAGAGCTACGTATTTGTCGTTTTCCGAAGCCTCCGGGTCCGAGAGAATCTTCGCCACTTGAGCGTTGTGCGCCGGACGAAGCATAAACGAAACGTCGCGGAAGGCGGTGTTGGCCATAACCGTGAGGCCTTCGGCCGCCACTTTGAGAATAGGTTTTCCCTCGAAGTCGCCTACTGACACGTAAGCTTCAGAGCCGGGAATCTTGTAATATTCAGTGGTGTCTTCACCAAGCTGAAACATTGGAGCATACTTGAATTCCATCTGTTAATTTCCTCCGTTTTCCATTAGATATATTTTCATAAATTCATTCAGATCACCATCCAGAACTCCCTGCGCGTCAGAGGTTTCGTAGCCTGTACGAAGGTCTTTCACGAGTTTGTACGGATGCAGGGTATAGGAGCGTATCTGCGAGCCCCACTCGATTTTCTTCTTCTGCCCCTCGAGCTCGGCCTGCTTTTCCTGCCTCTTCTTCAGCTCGAGGTCGTACAGATGCGACTTGAGAATACGCAGGGCATTCTGGCGGTTGTCCAGCTGGGAGCGGGTTTCCGTATTTTCCACGACAATGCCGGTAGGGATGTGGCGCACGCGGACTCCCGTCTCCACCTTGTTGACGTTCTGACCGCCGGCTCCGGAGGAGCGGAAAGTGTCCCACTCAAGGTCGGAGGGGTTGACCTCTATCTCGATCGAGTCGTCCACGAGTGGATAGACGAATACCGAAGAAAATGTGGTCTGGCGCTTGCCCTGCGCGTTGAAAGGCGAAATTCTCACGAGCCTGTGCACGCCGTTCTCGGCCTTCAGATAGCCGTAGGCGTAGTCGCCTTCGAACTGGATTGTGCAGGACTTGATGCCGGCCTCGTCACCTTCCAGATATTCGGTGACGGTCATCTTGTAGCCGTTACGCTCTCCCCAGCGGGTGTACATCCTCATAAGCATCGCGGACCAGTCGTTGGCCTCCGTGCCGCCCGCGCCGGAATTTATTGTCAGCACGGCGCCGAGGCTGTCGCCTTCGCCGCCAAGCATATTGCGGAGCTCGAGGTCTTCGATGCGCCCCAGCGCAGCGGCGTAGGCGGCATCGATGTCGTCAGAGGCGTCTTCGCCGAACTCCATAAGGGTCTCAAGGTCGGCAACTGCGCCGCAGGCGCCGTCGTAACCGTCAACCCAGTATTTGACTTGCGATATCTCCTTCATAAAGGCCTCCGCAGCTTTCGGGTCGTCCCAAAAGTCGGAGGAGAGAGTCTTCTTTTGTTTTTCCGAGAGGTCGGCGCGCTTCGAAGCGACGTCAAAGACACCTCCCCAACGTCTCTAACCGCTGTTTAATCTCTTTTATCTGTTCTGACAGTATCATAAGCTTTCAGTGTTTCTTCATAACTGTAACCCCTGCCGATGGCGAAGCGGAAAAACTTTGCCTTTTTCTTCTCCGGATCGGTCTCTCTGGAAAGGCTCTTCCACTTCTGCCGTGCGGCGGAGAGGAACCTGTCGTCCGCTTTCGGACGGTCTATTTCGGCAATGGCGCCGGCGATGTCCGCGGCGCTGATGCCTTTCCGTTGCAAAGCTACTTTAATTTTCGAAGTTCCCCAACAATTGAGGGAACTTTTGTCCCGCGCAAATGCCCTCGCGTAGCGCGCGTCGTCGATGTAGCCTTCTTTCAGCAGCCGCTCGACGAGAGCGTCCGCGTCAACGTCTTCATACTTCTCCAGACGGCGCCTGATGTCGCTTGTGCAGTGCTCGCCGAGGCTGCAAAGGCGCATCATCCGTCCAAGTATCTTTTCGCCACTGTCCATAACCGTCAGAATGAGTAGCCTATGCTTGCGTAAAAGCCGAACCCGGCTATGTTCGACCAGCTGAAATTGGCGGAGCCAGGTCCGATGAGAGAGTCGTAGGAGTAGCCGAGCCTTGCTCCGAATACAGGCGCATTGAAAATGTCGGAAATATCCTGGGCGTCACCCGCCATTGCCCCGGAGGCGAAGAAATAGTGGCTGTCCATCAGGCGATAGCGTAAATCGACAGTGGCCGTCGTGAGGCTGCTTTGGAACATTCGCGCGTTGTTGAATCCGATAAAAGAGATCTGCTGGTCCATATACCGGCTGCTCTGGGTACCTCCCATCAGGTTCATAAATGCTGCGGGGGTGTCGTTGCCTATGAGAGTCCTGCCTTCCAATGTTCCGATAAGGGCGAATCTGCGCCCCATAGGCGCCACGAACAAGAATTTCGCGTGAAGCGACATAAAATCGTTGTGCTCCTTGTCTAACAGGCGGTTGAAATAATAGGTGTAATCCGTCTGGAAACTCAGGCCCTTTGTCGGGAAATAGCTCCTGTCGAGGCGGTCAATCGCAAAATTGAAGTAACCGCCGAGGAAAAGCTTGCGCGCTTCACTGTAGTCGTAAGTCTTTATTGCCTGCGCAGTCCCGATATTCGACATTGACGAGAAACGGTCCATCTTCAGGCCGAAATCCATCTTCGTGATTTTCGTGTTGTGATTGGAGAATCCCATCCAGAGAGAATGCTGCCGGAAGGCGTAACTTGTATTGGCGTCTATATTGAGGATATTGAGATTGGAGTTCCTGAACTTGTAGCCTGCCTCGAAGTGGGCCACGTTCTTGAAGGCGTAATTGTAGCAGGCCTGCAACTGGAGATTGTATGCAAGTTTGGCCGAGAGCGAGAGTTTGTGGCCGTAGAGAGCCTTCTCGTTTATTCCCACGTTCAGCAGGATTGCCGCGATTTCCTCGCTGTCCACCCTCATTCCAAGCCCTATCTGCGATTTCGGACCCGGCTCGAAATTCAAGGTCATATGGTACGGCTCTTCTTCTCCTGTGAGCGTATATGTGACCGAATCGAACGCTCCCGTGCTGTAGAGAGCGTCCAGCTCTCTTTCGATCATTGCTCCCGTAAGGGCTGCTCCCGGCTGGAACTTGCTGTGGCGCAGGAGCTGGCGCATATGGGACAGGTCGAGACCGTTAACCTGCACTGACGCTATGCGGACCGTGTCGGTTTCACCTATGTAGATGGCCTTGCGATATTTCTCCTCAGGTTTTGCGGTCGGGCCCACGAAGTCTTCCTCCTCAATGCGGAGGCTGACCCTCAGGCTGTCCAGAGCTCCGCCTTTTTCCATAGCTGCCTGACGACCGTTTTCTATCAGATTTTTGAGACTTTCCGTATCGAAACTAAGGGCGGAATATCCGGTGACGTCGGGCGTTATGAGGATGTCTGTGTTTTCGACCGCGCTGGCAAGTTTCGTGTCCATATAGAGATCCATCATCTCATTGACCATATCGCCTATATTGCCGATATCCTGCGGCTCCGGGTTGAAACCTCCCAATTTTACACCTATCACTATGTCGGCACCCATCTGCTTTACGACGTCAACCGGATAATTGTTCAGCAGTCCGCCGTCACAAAGGACCATATCGCCCTTGCGCACCGGATCGAAATAGCCCGGAATGGCCATCGAGGCTCGCATCGCCTCGATGATGCTGCCGCTATGGAATACATATTCCTTTTTGCCCGCTATATCCACCGCCACGCAGGCGAAAGGTATAGGCATCCTGCTGAAATCCAGGGAGTCCTGATAGCCAAGAGTGAGTTTCGTGAATAGATTGTAAACATTGTTGCCATTTACTACAGCCAAAGGGATGTTGTCCAGCACGCTGGAGGACTTTGACTTCAGGCGGGAGAACCCGTTCTTGCCCAGCGGTATGCGCAGCAGGTACTTGTCTTCGAACTGTTTCTGGTCGATATCTTTCTGCCGCCTCGAAATCTTGTCTTTCATTATCACGTTCCAGTCCTGCGCCAGTATCAGGGAGTCAAGTTCGTCGGCCGAATAGCCGATAGAGTAGAGGCCGCCCACGATGGCTCCCATACTGGTCCCGGCAATGTAGTCTATCGGAATATTGTTATCTTCCAGAGCTTTAAGTACTCCTATATGTGCCGCTCCCTTCGCTCCGCCGCCGCACAGGACGAGGCCCACTTTAGGCCTCTGGGCCGAGGCTGTAAGGAAGACGGCAAGCAGTGACAGTATGGAAATGAATCGCTTCATTGAAATGATCCTAAAATCTATATCCGAATGTCAGGTAAAGACCCATACCCTTGTTGAGGTCGGACCAGTGCAGAGTGAGTCCGAGCGGACCGAGGAAGGTGTCAAGTGAATAACCCAGAGCCAGGCCTACGGAAGGCTTTGATTTATAAACTTCTTTGAGCCTTTCAGCCGTGAAAAGGACATTGCCGGCGGCTGTGACGTAGTGGTTTTTGTAGAAATTGTACCGCAGGTCCGCCCGGCCGATTGTGGTGAAGCGGGCTCCGTGATATGTGTGGTTCAGTCCCACGAAAGGCAGATGACCGGGAAAGCGGCGGTCTTTTTCATAGCCTCCGAAAGTCGAGCCCGTGATGGAGGCCATCTGCGTGTTGATGTCCTCAGATATGAATATGAAGCGGGAATATACTTGCGGTATCAGGGCGAGCTTCCTGCCCAGCGGAATCACCGCAAGGAAAGAGGAATTGTGGTCGAGATACGGCTGTGTGTATTTGTTTTCGTTGTCGCCGTAAAGCACTGGAACGTTGCCGCAAAGGTTGAATGAAATTCCGCGCTGCGGGAAGTATGCGTTGTCGCGACTGTCGAAGCCGAAGGAAGCGAAGGCCGAAAGTGACTGCCAGAAGTAGCCTTTTTTGAATGCGGCGGCATAGTCGGGACTGAGCATCACGGACCTGTATTTGGCATTGAAACCTTTTGCTCCCAAAAGCAGCTCGAAGTTTCTTCCTTTGCACTGAAGATCGAACTGTGCGCGCAGGAGCCCTATGTCGGCGTTGAGAATCTTGAGGTTGCCGGAATAGATGTCGGTGTCTATATCGCTCAGGTATGCGTTCAGATTGAGTTGCCAGTTGTTGTTGAACGCGTAACTTCCTGTCAGACTCAGATAAGGGCTCTGCGCGAGCTTGCCGCTCAGCGACGCCTTCCATCCGGAAATCTTGTGCTTGTTGAGTGACAGGTTCACCAGTATCGCCGCCATTTCATCCGTGTCGAAGCGGAAGCCCAGCCCGAGTTCGTGCAGTTTTTCCGGGGAGAACTTTATCTTCAGATTGTACTGGTCTCCCTGCCCTGCCATAGAGTAGGAGACCTTTGAAAAGGCTCTTGTGCGGAAGAAGTCGTCTATGACTTCCTGCATCTGCTCTCCGCTGACCATAGTGCCGGGCAGGATGCCTGAATCTTCCAGCAGGCGGCCCGTCACTTCGGGATCCGCTCCGCTGATTGAAATCTGTGAGACGAAAACCGAATCCTTCGAAATGTCGATGGCTTTCTTTCCGCCCGTGAACCTGCGGCCGTCGTAGCCGGCTTCTTTCTGCTCCCGGGCCAGATCCTCAAGTGCCGCCCTCTGCCTCTGGGCGGCTACATATCCGCTGTCCACCAGGGCGGTGAGGACCTTTTCGTTGAAATCGAGGATGCCGTACGATCCGGTATCCGGGCAGATGAGGATGTCCGCCGCGCTTCGGCCTTCGTTGTACTTGCGTCCGTTCATCAGGTTTAGCAGGTTGCCGAACAGGTCTCCCACGTTTTCCACCGGCTTGACTATGGCCTTGTCGTAGGCGTGGAGGTCCACGCCAATCACTATGTCGGCGCCCATCTCGCGGGCCACGTCCACAGGGAAGTTGTTGGCCATTCCGCCGTCAACCAGATACATTCCGTCTTTGCGCACCGGGGCGAAGAAGCCCGGAATCGCCATACTGGCCCTGATAGCCTCCACTATGTTGCCGCTGCGGAAGACGACCTCCTTCTTAGTGTTGAGGTCTATGGCAACGCAGGCGAATGGAATCGGAAGAGAGTTGAAATCCACTGAATCCTGATAGCCGACCGATACGGCGGTGAAGAGCTGGTCCAGATTGTGGCCCTCCACGACGCCGGACGGTATTTGGCTGAGCAGCGGCTTCTTGCCGCCTGGATTGGCCTCGCCGGCCTCATCCCTGAAGGTGCGCGGCGTCATAAAAGGAATCCTCAGGATAAGCTTGTCACCGAGCTGTTTGTCTTCGTAGAGACGTTCTCTGCGGTGGACGTTGTCCTGAATGAGTTTTCCCCAGTCCTGATGGCCCAGAAGGGAGTCGAGTTCCGAGGCGTTGTAGCCCAGAGCGTACATTCCGCCGACAATCGAGCCGATACTGGTGCCGACAATGTAATCCACGGGGATATCTAGGTCTTCAAGCACTTTGAGGGCGCCTATGTGCGCCACGCCTTTCGCGCCGCCGCCGCTCAGGACGACGCCGACCTTCGGGCGGGCCGTACCTTCCTCCTCTTCCGCCTTCAGAGGGGTAAAGAGAATACCGAGAAGCAATATTGCGAGAATCTTCCTCATTTCGTGACAGACTTTTTCAGCCCTTTGCCGGCCAGAAGCCCGCAGGCGGCCATTATGTCCTCGCCGCGGGAGGCCCTTAGGGTCGTGGTTATGCCGGCGTTGCAAAGCCGAGTCTTGAAAAGTTCGATCCGCTCTCTCGGGGAGGTCGCAAGCGGGGAGTCGGGGATGGCGTGGAAGCGTATGAGGTTCACGCGGCACTCAAGGCCTCTGAGCAGCCTGACGAGGGCGTCCGCGTGCGCTTTTGTGTCGTTCACTCCGGCGAACATCGTGTATTCGAAACTGACGCGCCGCTGGCCGGTGAAATCGTATTTGCGGATGAGGGCAATCACATCTTCTATGTTGTAGGCCTTCTGCACAGGCATAAGCGAGGCCCTTTCCTCCGGGAAGGGGTCGTGCAGGCTCACGGCGAGGTGGCAGCGGCTCTCCTCCAGATACTTCTCGAGGTTGGGCAGCACACCGATGGTGGAGACGGTCACGCGCTTCGGGCTCCAGGCAAAGCCCCACGGAGAGGTGATGATTTCGAGGGCTTTCTTTACATTGTCCCAGTTGTCCAGCGGCTCTCCCATACCCATAAATACGGCGTTGGTCAGGGTGTCCGACTCGTCTATGCCCAGAAACTGGGAGATTATGTCGGCTGTGGAGAGCTGCCCGTGGAAGCCTCCGCGACCCGTCATACAGAAGCTGCAGTTCATCTTGCAGCCCACCTGCGAGGAGACGCAGACAGTCGCCCTCGAGGGGACGCCTTCCTCGTCGTCCCACTCGGGAATCATCACGGTTTCGATATATTTTCCTTCAATGGGGGTTTCGAACAGATATTTTTTCGTGCCGTCAGAGGATGTGAATATCTCTGCGGGAGAGCGGCGGCCGATTTCGTATTTTTCCGAAAGCGAGGCGCGCGCGGCGAGCGACAGGTTCGTCATCGCGTCGATGCTCCTGACCTTTTTTTGGTAAAGCCATTGGGCGATCTGCCCGGCGGCAAAGGAGGGAAGTCCTTGGTCGGCAGCTATTTTCTTCAACTCATCCAGAGTCTTTCCTATGAGAGGTTCCAACATATTGCAAAATTAGTAAAAATAAAGTATTTTTGCATAGATAAACAAGGAATGGACAGCGATTTATTAACTTACTAACAATCAACAAAATGGCAAAAGAAAACGAAGAAATTGAGAACAAGGGTGCCGAAAAGAACGCTGAAAAGCTGAAAGCTCTGCAGGCAACGATAGCCAAAATCGAGAAGGATTTCGGAAAGGGCACCATTATGAAAATGGGAGATCAGCCAACCTGGGAAGTTTCTACAATCGCAACAGGCTCGATAGCTCTCGACAACGCCCTCGGCATCGGAGGATACCCAAGAGGCCGCGTCATCGAAATCTACGGTCCTGAATCAAGCGGAAAGACAACTCTTGCGATACACGCCATAGCCGAGGCGCAGAAGCAGGGCGGCATAGCCGCGATAATAGACGCCGAGCACGCCTTCGACCGCACCTATGCGCGCAACCTCGGCGTTGACTGCGACACGCTTCTCATCTCGCAGCCGGACAACGGCGAGCAGGCCCTCGAAATAGCCGACAACCTCATCCGCAGCGGCGCCGTGGACATCGTCGTAATCGACTCTGTGGCAGCGCTTACTCCGAAGGCCGAGATAGAAGGCGAGATGGGCGAGAACAAAGTGGGCCTTCAGGCCCGCCTGATGAGTCAGGCCCTCCGCAAGCTGACCGCCAACATCGCGAAGACCAACACCTGCTGCATCTTCATAAACCAGCTGCGTGAAAAGATCGGCATCCTCTTCGGCAATCCGGAGACCACTACCGGCGGAAACGCCCTGAAGTTTTACGCCTCTGTCCGAATCGACGTGCGCCGCGTGACCCAGCTCAAAGACGGCGAAGAGGCAACCGGCAACCGTACCCGCGCGAAGATCGTCAAGAACAAGATGGCCCCTCCTTTCAAGAAGGCCGAGTTCGACATCGTCTTCGGCGAGGGCATCTCCCATATCGGCGAAGTTGTGGACCTCGGAGTGGAACTCGACGTGATAAAGAAGAGCGGCTCGTGGTTCAGCTATGAAGAGTCCAAACTCGCGCAGGGGCGTGACGCCGTGAAGGCCCTGCTCAAGGACAATCCTCAGCTGGCGGACGAAATCGAAGCGAAGATCCGTGAAAAATTGAAAGAAGTAAAAGACTGATGGGTAAGATAATTCTGACAGGCGACCGTCCGACCGGTCGCCTTCATATAGGCCATTACGTGGGCTCTCTCCGCCGCCGCGTGGAACTGCAGAACAGCGGAGAATTCGAGAAGATATACATAATGATTGCCGACGCGCAGGCTCTGACCGACAACGCCGACAATCCCGAAAAAGTGCGTCAGAACATAATCGAGGTGGCCCTCGACTATATGTCCGCCGGTCTGGACCCGGAAAAGAGCGTGCTCTTCATCCAGTCGCAGGTGAGCGAGCTGACGGAGTTGACATTCTTCTACAACAATCTGGTCACCGTCCAGAGGCTTCAGCGCAACCCTACCGTAAAGCAGGAGATAAAGATGCGCGGCTTCTCCGAAAATGAAGACGGCTCCGACAACAAGGCCGGCACTCCTGTCGGATTTTTCTGCTACCCTATCAGCCAGGCCGCCGACATTACGGCCTTCAAGGCCACTACCGTGCCGGTAGGCGAGGATCAGGAGCCTATGATCGAGCAGACCCGTGAAATCGTGCGCAAGTTCAACGCGACCTACGGCCCGGCTCTCGTGGAGCCTGAAATCCTTCTGCCGGACAATGCCGCCTGCCTGCGCCTGCCCGGCACAGACGGCAAGGCGAAGATGAGCAAGTCGCTGGGCAACTGCATATATCTCTCGGATTCAGCCGAAGATGTGAAGGCAAAGGTCAAGGGTATGTACACAGACCCTCTGCACCTGCAGGTCTCAGACCCCGGCCACGTCGAGGGCAACACCGTCTTCACATATCTCGACGCTTTCTGCCGTCCGGAGCATTTCGACAAGTTTTCAGGCTGCTTCCAGGGCAAGAAAGTCAGTTTCGAGTTCCACACTCTCGACGAGGTGAAGGCTCAGTACAGAGCCGGAGGCCTTGGAGATATGATGATAAAGAATTTCCTTACGGAAGTCTTGAACGACACTCTGGAGCCTATCCGCGCCCGCCGCGCCGAACTTGAGAAGAACATACCTTATGTATATGATGTCCTTCGCAAGGGCTGCGAGGCTGCCCGCGCCGCTGCCGCCGAGACTCTCGCCGACGTCAAGCGCGCGATGCGCATCAACTATTTCGACCCTGAGGTCCTCGACCAGCTTATCAGGGAGCAGGCAGAAAAGTACAAATAAACAGACGCGATAATGAAGAAAGTATTGTTGGCTGCGGCAGCCTTTGCCGTGATAGCTCTGGCAGCGGGATGCTGCGGCCAGAAGAAAACTGCAAGTTTTGAGGAAAGCATTCCAGAAGGAGAATTCGTGTTCAACCTCCCTTGCAAGGTTGTCGGCATCAATCAGGACAAACCTGGCAAGAGCATAATGTTTCTCTGGCTTCACGGCGGCGTGGACGACGTTGCAAAGCACAGTCTTTTCGAGTTCAACCATCTGGACTGCTGCGCAGCTGACGACAGTGTTCTGAACTATCTGACAAAGAGAGGAATAAAAGCAATAGCCCTTTTCCCTGTATGCCATCAGGCAAGCGTCGAGCACTCCGTCACCTGGTATGACTGCTACTCAGACGTGAAGGCGATAATGGACGCCTTCATAGACAAAGGCTATGTAGATACTGACCGCATCTATCTTGCTGGCTCTTCAGACGGCGGCACCGGCACTTGGGATTATGCAGAGTTTTACCCTGACTATTTCGCAGTCGGTATGGCGCAGTCCTGCGGCCGCCCGCGCAAGGCCTCCCTCCCTGTATATTACTTCAACACCGCCAGCGAACTCGACCGCACCGAAGAAGTGCAGGCTCTTGTGGATGAAGGCTATCCTGTCTATTACAAACGTTGCGACGACGTAAAGCACGGCGGCGACGCCCGCGAGTGCACCGAGGAGTTCCTCGACAAATACTTCTCCTACCGCCGCTCTGACCGGCAGTAAAAAAGTTCTTAAAGCGATTGGTTTATGAATAAAAGTCAAACACTCGGCGAATACCTGGCGCCGAGTATAAAGGTAGTGGAGACGAAGTCTCAGGGCGTTCTGTGCACCTCTGGCGATACCGAGAACTACGGCGACGGCGCCTGGAAGTGGTAAGTTATTGATTTTTAAACGAAAGAAGATCATGAAAAAGACTGTAAGCAATATACTTTTTGCAGCCCTCGCAGTACTCGCGGTTGCATCTTGCCAGAAAGAACCGGGCTTCGGACAGGAAAGCGAAGCGGGCGGAGCGCGCGTTCTCACAGCGTCATTTGCCGCCTCCGACACAAAATCAACCCTTGACGGCAAGACGCCGAAGTGGGAGGTGAACGATGAAGTGAAGCTCACAGACGGTACCGTGGCCAATACGCAGACCTTCAAGCTTGTAACAAATGCTCAGAATGACAATGAGGCTCAGATTGCAAGCGACGGCGCAAGCTTCACAGTGACCGTGCCGGAAGGCTGGGCCAACACAATTTACGCAGTGTATCCCGCAAGCGCATATTCATCGATAGACGGCAGCGGCAATATCGTCATCAGCATCCCTACCTCTCAAGACGGGAGCTTCGCCTCAGCCAACATCTGCGCCGCCAAGTGCACTGATGGCAAAGTTCTTTCCTTCCGGAACGCCACGGCAATCCTGAAGATCGATGGCAAGACGAGCACAATCTCCTCAATCGAAATTCCCGCTACCGACATCGCAGGCACGTATACCATTTCCGGCTTTGATGGCGGCACGCTATCAGCCTCTGTCAGTTCCGGCGAGGGCAAAATCACCCTTAGCGGTATGTCCGGCTCCGGCCCGTTCTACGTTGCCGCAGCACCTGTCTCGATACCTGCAAGCACAACGCTTACCTATAAAGACAGCGGCTCCACCGAAGTTGGAAGCAGAACCACCGGCTCTGCCAACACTCTTGCTCTCAACAAAATCTATAGCATCGGACCTGCGGTGCCCACAAACGCCATCCCCGGCCTTTTCTCTGTCAGCAGCAACAAGAAGGTAGCCTTCTCCAAGGGCAACCTGTGGTGCAATACTACGGCAAGCCCCATCGTCTGGTACTTCGAGGACAATCAGTACGACACAAATAATGCTTCCAGTATATACAATTCTGCACACGTTTCGCGTTTCTTCTGGTCCAAGACTGCGTCTATCGCTTATGCCAAAGACTACAGCGAAAGCGGAAGTGCATCAGATGTTCTCTTCACCAACAAACCTGACGCCGCCGACGCGGCAAATCCAGATTTCACCGTCAGTAGCCAGAGCGGAATGTGGCGCGCCCTCACCGGAGGTGGAGAAGGCGAGTGGAAGTATCTTATCGAAACTCGCGAAAAGGCTGCCGATCTTCGTAAGAGCAACGTTACTGTATGTGATATCGGAAATTGTCTTGTCATAGCTCCGGACGGTTTTACCGGTACAATTGAAGACTCATACACTGCAGAGGCGTGGGTAGCCGCCGAGGCTTCAGGTCTTGTCTGCCTTTCGCCTGCAGGCTACCGCGAAAATACGCTTCTGAAAGAAGTGGGCAAGCATAGCTATTATTGGTCATCCACGCCGAATGGTGAGTACCAAGCTTACTTCCTGTACTTTTATAGCGAAGGTTTCTACACCGCAAACTCCGGAAATCGCAACTCCAAAGGCAGCTCTATCCGCCTCGTCACAGAATAGTTACTACTATTTCTTGATGCCGAATTTGGATTTGCCGGTGAGGCGGAATTCAACGGGAAGGACGATGCGGGTGCGGACTTTTTTACCGCCTATCTGACCGGGGATCCATTTAGGGGAGACATTGACAACGCGCAGCACCTCGTCGTCGAGACGCGGATCGAGGCTGTTCTCTATGTTGACGCCAGTCACCGTGCCGTCCTTTTCCACAATGAAACTGACCACTACCGTGCCTCTTATGCCCTCATCTATGGCACTTTGCGGATAGCGGAGATATTTGTACACCCAGTTTTGCAGGAAATGCACCTCTGTAGAATGGAAGAACTGGGGCTTTTTGTCACATTCGCCCTGTGAATAGATTTTGTCGGACTTGATTTCCCTCGTCACCTTTCCTTCCTGGTCGATCTGCGGCAGGCTTTCCTCGGAGGCGAGAGTCATCAGGAAATGGTAGATATAGTTGCACGCCATCTCCATATCTGCATATGAGAGAGTCTGGGGAGTGTCTCTGAGCGTGTGGTATTCGCGTGTCAGGCCTGTCGTGAAATAGAACACCGGTATCTTCTTCTCGTAGAACGGCAGGTGGTCGGATGGAGCCACATCGGTCACATCAAGAGAAGGTGTCAGCACAACAGGCTGCTCGGCCGTCCGGTTCACAAGAAATTCCAGGTCTTTTCTGGAAAGTTGTGAAAACAGTTGGAAAGGATTCTCCGCCCCGCCGCGGCCTACCATATCGAGATTTATCATCGCCTTCACGGAGCCTATCTGTTCGAAGGCCCTGTTGGCAAAGTACCAGGAGCCGGCGTTGCCCTTTTCGGAGGCCCCGAAGCCGACGAAGATTATGGTTCGCGGGAACATAAAGCTGTACTGCACCGCCATTTTGGCCAGTTCGATCATTATGGCCACGCCGGAAGCGTCGCCGTCTGCGCCGCTGTAAATCTGCAGATTCTTTTCGCCGTTCACTTCGATAACGTTGCAGCCCGGGGCGTCGAAGTGGGCACCTACGACTATGTACTCCTCGCGGAGATTACGATCACTGCCCGGCACGGCCCCGACAATGTTCAAAGAAGAAAGCTCGCCCTGCGGGAGATCCATCTTGAAATCCTGCCCGTTTTCGTCGGTAAGCATCGTCACGCCTGCGCCCCGCAGGGCTTCGAACACGTATTCGGCCGCGTCACGTTCGCCACGGCTGCCGGGGGCTCTTCCCTGAAGGTCCACGTCGCAAAGGCTTTCCACGTGGCGTCTAAGATCGCCTCTGACATTAAAATTCTGCGCCGAGCAGAACACGGCGCAGAACAATCCCAAAATAAAAATAAGTCTTTTCAATTATTTCTTGTAAAATGGTGTCTTGACAACTTCGGCCTTCAGGAGCTTTCCGCGGATTTCGATGAAAATCTCGCTGCCGACCTTGTTGTAAGGTACATCTACATAACCCATGCCAACCGCTTTCTTTACGGTCGGACCCATTGTGCCGGAAGTGACGTGGCCTATCTGCTTGCCTTCGGCGTCGCATATAGGCATTTCGTGGCGGGCGATGCCGCGGTCCACGAGTTCGAAGCCGACGCGCTTGCGCCCGACGCCGGCAGCCTTCTGGTCGAGAAGATACTGCTTGTCGATAAAGTCGCCCTTGACGTCGTTGAACTTCGTGATCCAGCCGAGACCTGCTTCAAGAGGAGATGTTGTGTCGTCTATGTCGTTGCCGTAGAGGCAGAAACCCATCTCGAGACGGAGGGTGTCACGCGCGCCCAGGCCGATAGGCTTGATGCCGAACTCCGCGCCTGCCTCGAAGACAGCCTTCCAGAGCTTGTCGCCGTACTCGTTGGGTACATACACTTCGCATCCGCCGCTGCCGGTGTAGCCTGTAGTTGAGAGAATTGCGTCAGGAATGCCGCCCACTTCAATCTGCTTGAAGGTGTAGTACTCCATATCCATAATGTTTTCCTTGCAGATCTTCTGCATCACTTCCATAGCCTTCGGGCCCTGGATTGCGAGCTGGCAGGTTGCGTCTGAGGCGTTCACAAGATCTTTGCCTATTTCGATGCCGAAACAAGGAGCGTACTTGCACAGGTGATTCCAGTCTTTTTCGATATTTGCCGCATTCACTGCAAGAAGATATTTCTCTGTGCTGAAGCAATATACGATGAAATCGTCAACTATGCCGCCCTTTCCGTTCGGGAAGCAGGTGTACTGCGCCTTGCCGGGGAAAAGAACGGATGCGTCGTTTGAAGAGACATATTGGATGAATGGAAGAGCTTTCGGCCCTGTAACCCATATCTCACCCATATGGGAGACGTCGAACACGCCTACGCCCTCACGGACAGTAGCGTGCTCTTCATTGATGCTTGTGTATTGGATAGGCATATTGAAGCCTGCGAACGGAGCCATCTTCGCGCCCAGCGCGATGTGCTTCTCTGTAAAAACTGTATTTTTCATCTGTATGTTTATAGTTTCATTGTCTGAATGTCGTACACCCAAGGCATATCATCCTCGAGGAAATCCTTTCCGTTAAGGGCTGCGCATTTTTCATAGGCAACAGGAAGATTGTCCGTGCCTTCCACGCCGACGGCGGCAAAGCCGTTGTTGAATTGGAACTTGACAGGGCTGTACCCCATTGAAGTGAGTTTGTCCATAAACCTGTCAGCATTGGAGTAATTGATGAATGAGCCAAGAATCACATAATAGCGGTATTGGGGTGCCGCAGGCCGGTTCGCTTCTTCGGCCTGTACCGTGTCCTTCGCGGCGAGGGCTGCGAGGGAATCTTTTTTGACCTTGCGGAGGACTTCCTGCTCCATTCTGATTCGGGCGATATCCTTCGATGTCGGTTTGCCGAGGATGGACCGTACAAAATCGCAACCTGTCAGCAGGGAAGCGGCAAGGGCGATGACGGCGAAAATTCTCAAATGTTTCATAGTCTTGACGATTTATGTGCGCAATCACACAAAGATAATAATTTTTATTAACTTTACTGCAATTACTGCATTGACTATGATAGAAAAGACAATCGTTCTTGAAGAAATCGACCCCGTGGAGATTTACGGCGTCAACAACAAACTGTTCAACCTGCTCTCCGGCCACTTCCCGAAACTCAAGGCCGTGGCTCGCGGTTCGGAAATCTATGTAGCCGGCCCGAACGACGAGATAGTGGATTTTGAAAAGAAAATCAACTCTCTGATTGCCAAACGTATGCGCAAGACAGGTCTGAACGAGTACGACGTGGAATCCCTCTTCGAGGATCAGGAGCAGAACGCCGAAAAAGGAATGGTCGACCTGTCTGAAGACCACGAAAGCATCATAGTTTACAGCACCGACGGCAAGCCAATCAAAGCCCGCACGACAAATCAGAAAAAGCTTGTCGGCGAATACTATAAAAACGACCTTCTCTTCGCGCTCGGTCCCGCCGGCAGCGGAAAGACCTATACCGCAATAGCCCTGGCGGTAAGGGCCCTCAAGAACAGGGAGGTCAAGCGCCTGATACTCACGCGCCCCGCAGTGGAAGCCGGCGAGAGGCTCGGATTCCTCCCCGGAGACCTGAAAGACAAGCTGGATCCATACCTTCAGCCGCTGTACGACGCCCTTGGCGATATGATTCCGGCCAAAAGGCTGCAGTCGTTTATGGAGGAGGGCATAATCCAGATAGCGCCGCTTGCGTATATGCGCGGCCGCACGCTCGACAAAGCTTTTGTCATTCTTGACGAGGCCCAGAACACGTCTCTCGGGCAGCTCAAGATGTTCCTCACCCGAATGGGCTGCGACGCGAAATTCATAGTTACAGGCGACGTCACGCAGATAGACCTCCCCAACAAGCGCGACTCGGGCCTTGAGCGCGGAGTGCAGCTATGCCGCGGCATAAAGGGAGTCAGCGTGGTGCAATTCGGAAAAGAGGACATCGTGCGACATCCTCTTGTGACTAAAATTGTGGCTGCTTTTGAAAACGATCAGAAATCTACTGAGCAAGTCTGACGCATCTGACTGACGCGCCGAAATCCGACTTGTCTGCGTAGTTCATCGGGAATGAACCCAGATCGTAGTAGATGTAGCGGTAGTAGGCGTATTTGCCGTCCCTCTCTGAGGAACTCCACCAGAAACCGTATTTTTCGTAGTCGTTCACGTCCTCGTGATAGAAGGTCGTGTTGCCCACAGGCAGGGCGTTCCAGCCAAAAGTGTTTTTGTGGTCGTTTTTCGGAGAGTATGGCCAGAGCCTTTCTTCAAGAAGATATGCATCGGTGGAGGCTACGTCTCCGAGGCCTTCCCATCTGTCGTTGAAAGGAAGCTCATCGCCGCCGTTCATTGCCTTTGCGAGGTCCTCCCAGTCTTCATTCGTAGGTACGCTCCATCCTTCAGGGCAGGCGCCTTGAGGTCCGCCGCCGAGGCCCGAGCCCGCAACGCCGCCGGTAGCGGTGTCCCAGTGGTAATATCTGCCGAAGAGGCCGTCCATAATAGGAGAATTCTTGAATGTGGTGCCGGTCCTGTAGGCAAGGTTCTGTGAGAACCAGTCGAGGCTGCCTATCGTGACATAACTGTACTCCTTGCCGTCACGGGAGTCGGTAATTGATTTGCCGGAGCGGGTGATGCCGGTGAGGCTCTTGTTGAATGTCGTATCTATTACGTAAAGGATGAAGGAGCCTGAACTTGAATAATAGTCCGGATGGGTGGCCAGTTCGACGAAGGTGAAGGAGTCGGTGGTGTCAGGCATCTGAACGGTTATCTTCTGCGCGGTCAGCGTGTCTTCCAGAAAGCCGGCGATATACCACTTGTACTTGACGTCTTCGGGGCAGAAAATGCCGGAGCCGTTTATTGTCAGGAGGTCGCCCACCGACGCATACGACGGGGCGTCGTTTGCGATGGAGCCTGACATATAAGGCTTTGTATCTTCGTCGTCATCTGAAGAGCAGGCTGTCACAAATGACAGGCAGGCGAGCGCTGAAAGCAGAAAATATTTTTTCAAAGTATCCATCAATCTTCCTTTTTACAACTTGCAAAGGTGCATAAATTATAGTAAATTTGCAAGCGTATCGGTAAACTAAAATCGTGCCACCAAATGCGCCGCACAACATCTCAGTCTCTGATTCTTTCCGCGTTGCTCGCGGCCGTCCTTCTTTCGGGATGCCGCGGCGTAAATTCAGGCTATGTCCAGATTCAGGGCTATGCCCAGGGCGGTACTTATCATATAATATACCATAAGCCTGCCGGTGTGGACGAAAAAGCCGTGGAGAGCTCCGTCGACAGCATCCTCGCTGCAATCGACAATTCCCTGAGCGGCTACAACAAAGGCTCTATTCTGAGTAGATTCAACCGAGGGGAAGACCCCGCGCTGGACGGCCTTTTCGTCGAATGTTTCCTCCGCTCCAAGCAGATATGGCTTGAGAGCGACGGTGCCTTCGACCCTTCGGCCGCTCCGTTCTTCGACCTTTGGGGCTTTGGCTTTGAAAGCGGCAGAGAGGTGTCTCAAAGCGCGATAGACAGTCTCTGGGGAGCCGTTGGAATGGAGAAGTTCTCGCTCGAGGAGAGGACGGACGGCACGCACCTGAAAAAGGCAAGTGACGCTTGCCGGCTCAATTTCAACGCGATAGCGCAAGGCTTCAGCTGCGACGTCATAGCATCTCTGCTGCAGGACTTCGGAGTGGAGGACTATCTTGTAGAGGTAGGCCGCGAAATTGTCTGCAAGGGCCACAGCCAGCGGGGAGACCTGTGGAACATAGGCCTCGACAGGCCTTCGGACGGCAACTTGGAGGAGGGTAAGGATCTGCAGGACGTTTTCGCCGTGACGGACCGCGGCGTAGTGACCAGCGGCAACTACCGCAAATTCTATATCAAGGACGGGCAGAAATACGCCCACACCATAGATCCCCGCACGGGCAGGCCTGTGGCCCACTCGCTTCTGAGCGCCACGGTCTTTGCCGAGGACGCGACGACAGCCGACGCCTACGCCACGTGGTTTATGGTCATAGGCCTCGACAGGGCCGTGGAGGCCCTGCAGCAGATGCCTGGAATCGACGCCTACCTCGTCTATGACGAAGACGGGCAGATGAAAGTCCGGCAGACGGAAGGCTGCAATGCAAGAAACAATTAACACCAATATAAAATGAACAGAAGAGATTATTTGAAAGCACCAGCGCTG
>R21__coassemble_550_pt1 | contig 30313 bp, 27 predicted proteins | sample R21__metabat2_high_PE_022 | metagenome-assembled genome bin R21
CCGCCGGAGGCATCGAGATCCGCCATCAGCCGCGACTCCTTCGCGAGAAGAGCCGTCGCGTTGGCGGCGCCTCCCGCCTCGTCGAAAAGCGGCAGCTGCACCTGGGAGGGCGCGCATAGCCGCATCGCCACGACCCCCGCGCTCTTGTACTCCCGCCCCGGGCGGAATATCTCCCGCATAGCGTCGGCGGCGGCGCTCACAAGCAGCCTCGGGCTGTTTGAAGGCACTTCGAAGGTTACGAGCGTGCTGTTGAAAGTATTTGTCTTGAAGCGACTTGTGGCGGCATAGACGTAAAGTTCGCCGCAGAGGGAATTCTGCTTGCGGAGTTTCTCGGCTACTGACGCGGCGAAATTCGCAACCTGCTCCACCATAGTCCCCACCTGCGAAATCTCCTCGGAGAAACTGCGGCTCACGCAGATGCTCTGCTTGGCGTCCAGAATCTGGTCTATAGTTATGCAGGGCTCGCCGCGAAGCTCCTTCCACGTGCGAAGTCCGCCGACGCCCATCAGAGAATGTACTTGATGCTGAGGAGTCTGCGCGAAATCCCAGGCGCTGCGCACCCCTATGTCGTGCAGCTTCAGGGCACTGCGGCGCCCGATGCCCCAGACGTCTTCGACCGGGAACTTGCGCAGCACTTTTTCGATATCTTCGGGGCGGTGCATATAGCAGCCGCCGCGAAGCTTGGGATACTGCTTGCAGAGCTTCGAGGCCACTTTCGCCAGAGTCTTTGTCGGCGCCACTCCGACCGAAACCGGTATGCCCGTCTCGCGGCGGCAACAGCGTGAAATCTCCTTTGCGTAGGCGTCCAGGTCGCGGTTTTCCATTCCCGCGAGATTTAGAAACGCTTCATCTATGGAGTAAACTTCTATGGAAGGCGCAAATCTCTGAAGTACAAGCCTCACGCGCCGCGACATATCGCCGTATAAAGGCATATTGCCCGAAAAGACCGTGACACCGCCCCGCTGTACGATGTCCCTTATCTTGAATAGAGGGTCGCCCATCTTTATGCCGAGCGCCTTGGCTTCGTTGCTGCGGGCCACGGCGCAGCCGTCGTTGTTCGACAGTACGATCACGGGCCTGCCCTCAAGGTCGGGGCGGAACACTCTTTCGCACGAGACGAAGAAGTTGTTGCAGTCTGCAAGGGCGTACACGGCTACACCTTCTTTATGACGTAAGTGACTATGCCCCAGACTATGAATTCATTGTCGGGAGTTATGCCCAAGGGTTTGTATTTCGGATTTGCGGGCAGGAGCTGCACTTTGTCGCCCTGAGCGTCGGCGCCCTTTTCGACGTGGACTCTCTTGACGGTGAACTCTCCGTCTATGAAGCAGACTGCGACGCAGTTGTTGGTCAGCGTCAGAGAACGGTCGACCACTACGATGTCGCCCTCGTCCAGGGAGGCGTCCACCATCGAGACGCCGCTGATTCTGAAGTAAAAAGTTGAAGCGGGGTGCCTGACAAGAAGTTTAAGGAGGTCAAGCTTCTCCTTGACATCTTCCGCAGGAGACGGAAAACCGGCCTTGACGTCACCGACAAGGTCGATTTCCGGCTCTGAGGAAAAATCTATGGCGTAGGGCTGCATCAGAGTGCCTTGCCGTCGCTGCCCAGCACATTCACGATCTTGTGGATGTAGAGCTTCTTCATATTGTCGCGTGCGGGACCCAGATATTTGCGAGGGTCGAACTCTGCGGGCTTTTCAACGAAGACCTTGCGGATGGCCGCAGTCATCGCGAGGCGCGAGTCGGAGTCGATGTTGATCTTGCAGACTGCGCTCTTCGAAGCTTCGCGGAGCTGCTCTTCAGGAATGCCTACAGCTGCCTTGAGGGCGCCGCCGCAAGCGTTGATCGTATCAACCTCTTCCTGAGGTACTGAAGAGGAGCCGTGCAGGACGATAGGGAAGCCCGGAAGCTTCTTCTCGACCTCGTGGAGAACGTCGAATGCCAATGGAGGAGGGACGAGGCGGCCTGTCTGGGGATCGACGGTGCACTGCTCAGGGGTGAACTTGTATGCGCCGTGGGAGGTTCCGATAGAGATTGCGAGGGAGTCGCAGCCGCTCTTTGTGGCGAACTCGATCACCTCTTCAGGCTTCGTATAGTGTGACTCTTCTGCGGAGACTTCGTCTTCAACGCCTGCCAGCACGCCGAGCTCAGCCTCTACGCTGACGTCGTATTTGTGCGCATAGTCGACGACCTTCTTTGTGAGGGCGATATTCTCCTCGAAAGGAAGAGCCGAAGCGTCGATCATCACTGATGAGAAACCCATATCCACGCAGCTCTTGCACAGTTCGAAGCTGTCGCCGTGGTCGAGATGAAGGACGATCTGAGGGTTTTCCCAACCGAGTTCCTTTGCGTATTGTACTGCACCCTCCGCCATATAGCGCAGAAGTGTCTGGTTCGCGTAGTTGCGTGCTCCCTTTGAAACCTGGAGGATTACAGGTGATTTGGTCTCGGCTGCAGCCATAATGATGGCCTGAAGCTGTTCCATATTGTTGAAATTGAAGGCCGGAATCGCATATCCGCCTTCCACTGCCTTGGCGAACATCTCTTTTGTGTTCACCAGTCCGAGTTCTTTGTAAGATACCATTACTGTAAAATTTGTATTTTTCCTTAAAAACGGTGGCAAAGATAGTGGAATTTTTACTAAATTTGTAGAATAATTCAAAAACGAAAAAACAATGGAAGTAGTACAGGAAAAAAGGCTCCTCTTCACGGACGTGATCAAGGCCGGCGTGACTCTCGGTGCAAAGAACATTCTCCCGCTCATTCTGGCGACGATTCTTTACATCATAACAATCTGGATTCCATATCTCAACGTTGGAACCACAATCGGAATGTACAAGCTGATAATTGCCCTCGGCAGAGATGGAAAGGTGGATCCTTGCTCTATCTTCAACAAGGAGAATTTCAAACCTGTAGGCAATTTCTTCATCCTTATGGGCATAATGGCCGCAGGCTACCTGGCGGCAGCTATCTTTATGATCATTCCGGCATTCATCCTCTCCATAGCCTGGAGTATGGCGATCTTCATTATGATCGACAAGGAAGTCACCCCTACAAAAGCTCTTTCTCTGAGCTACAGCGTGACTCTCGGTGAAAAATGGAAGATTTTCTTCATACTGTTTGTACTGTGCCTGGCTTCCAGCGGAGTTTCAGCCCTCCTGACCCTCATCCCTAAGGTGGGAGCGGTACTCGCTACAATCGCAGAAATATTCTTCGCCGCTTTCATACTCGGCGTTGACGGCGTAATCTACAAGAAACTCAGCCAGAAAATAATAGGCGCTTAAAAAAGTGGAAAAAGGCAAGGTCATCATATTCTCCGCACCGTCAGGTTCGGGAAAAAGCACAGTCGTAAATCATCTTCTGAAGATTTACGACTGCTTTGCGTTTTCAATTTCAGCTACTTCACGCGCCCCTCGCGGCCGTGAGCGAGACGGAGTTGAATACTATTTCATATCGAACGACGAGTTCAACCGCAGGGTCGCGGCAGGCGAATTCGTCGAACACGAGGAGGTTTACAGCGGCACGCAGTACGGCACTCTCAAGAGCGAAGTTCAGCGTCTGTGGGATGAGGGAAAGGTGATTCTCTTCGACGTGGACGTCAAGGGAGGCATAAACCTCAAGAAATATTTCGGCGACAGCGCTCTCTCTATTTTCGTCAAGGCCCCTTCAGTGGAGGAGCTTCGCCGCCGCCTCGTCCTGCGAGGTACGGATACTCCCGAAGATATAGAAAAACGCGTCGCAAAGGCGGCCGAAGAAATGGAGGCGGCCCCGCAGTTCGACGTCGTCCTTGTAAACGACAAGCTCGACCTCTGCCTCGAGGAGGCGGAGGACACCGTTTCGATGTTCCTTGCAAAGTAATATGGGCAAACCACTTGAAAAACATAAAGTAGCGCTTCTCTTCGGCTCGTTCAACCCTCTGCACGAGGGCCATATGGCCATAGTGCGCTACATCAACGACCGTTACCCGGACGTGGAAGTCCGCCTAGTGGTCTCGCCGCAGAGCCCCTTCAAGGACGGTCTTATGGAGACCGCCGGAAAAAGGCTCGAGAGTGTCCGCGAGGCAGTAGGAAACAGCGGTCTGAAGGTCTCTGTCAGCGACGTGGAATTCGGCCTGAAGGCTCCTCTCTATACTATCAATACGCTGCGCTATCTGCGTGAGACAGAGCCTTTCAATGAGTTCATCCTGGTTATGGGAGGCGACAATATAGAGTCGATCGGAAAGTGGTATCGCAGCGAGGCTATCCTTGCCGAGTTCAGGATGTGGGTCTATCCCCGTCTCGGCTATGACGCGCGCAAGTGGTGTGAACACTACAACTCCATACCGGGCACAAAAGGCGTCACCCTGTTCGAGGACGCAAAGCTCAACAACATATCTTCAACGCAGATCCGCAGCGGCAAGGATCATTACTCCGTGATAGTCATCGGCGGCGGCATAACAGGCGCCGGCGTCGCGCGCGACTGTGCCCTTAGAGGGCTGAAGACTCTTCTTGTAGAGAAAGCGGACCTTGCCAACGGCGCCTCCGGCCGCAACCACGGCCTTCTTCACAGCGGCGCCCGTTATGCGGTCGGTGACGGCGAATCGGCCGCAGAGTGTATTCGTGAAAATCTGATTCTCAAGACTATAGCCCCTTCCTGCGTGGAGCGTACGGACGGCCTTTTCCTCTCCCTGCCGGAAGATGACCTCGAGTATCAGAAGAAATTCATAGCGGCCTGCCATAAGGCCGGCATCGCCGCCGAGGCCATCGACCCTGCCGAGGCCAGAAGGCTCGAGCCTTCGGTCAATCCGGATATAATCGGCGACGTAAAGGTGCCGGACGGCTCCGTGGATCCTTTCAGGCTTATATATGCCAATATCCTCGACGCGAAAAATCACGGCGCCCAGGTGATGACCTTCACCCGAGTGCTGAGCTTCATAAAGGACCGGGACCGTGTGATAGGCCTCAACCTGAAAAACACCCTGACCGGCGAGGTGAAGGATGTCTATGGCGACATCGTGGTAAACGCCGCCGGCATCTGGGGCGCTTCGATCGCCGAAATGGCGGGAGCCCGCATCGGGATGTACCCTGCCAAGGGCACGCTCCTGGTCTTCGGCCACAGAGTGAACAATATGGTTCTGAACCGCTGCCGCAAATCCGCCGACGGCGACATCCTCGTGCCAGGAGATTCCGTCACGATAATCGGAACCACTTCAACCAGAGTGCCTTTCGAAGAGATTGACGACGTCCGCCCGACTCCCGAGGAGGTGGACCTTATGCTCAGGGAAGGCGCAAAACTGGCTCCGGAGCTGCTCCAGACCCGCATCCTTCGCGCATATTCGGGCGTCCGCCCGCTTGTCGCCTCGGACGACGACCCGACGGGGCGCAATATCTCCCGCGGCATAGTCCTGCTCGATCACGAAGAGAGGGACGGCCTAAAGGGATTTATCACTATAACAGGCGGCAAGCTGATGACATACAGGCTTATGGCCGAAAAGGCAGTGGACCTTGTATGCCGCAAGTTCGCCCTCGACGTGCCTTGCACCACAGATAAAAAGGTGCTTCCAGACCCTCTGCAGCGCAATCCCAAGTTCGGCGGCCGGCTCGTCTGCGAGTGCGAGAACGTGACTGAAAAGGAAATCCGCAAGGCTGTGGATGAAATGGGCGCGGTGGACCTTCTGACGCTCCGGCGCAGGACCCGTCTGGGAATGGGCACCTGCCAGGGTCAGCTTTGTGCCCGCAAGGCCGAGCGGATGCTTGAAAAGCCTGACATCGAAGGGTTTATGCAAGAGCGCTGGAAGGGCATATATCCCGTCGCCTGGGGAGAGAGCCTTCGCGAAGCGCAGCTTACACAATGGATTTACGGTAAAAAGAAATGAGATTTGACAATATCATAATAGGAGGTGGCCACAGCGGGCTTGAAAAGGGTATGGAACTCCTCGCGAAAGGGGAGTCTGTGCTTGCCGTCTGCCGCGGAGAGAGCAGCCGCCGCTTCCGGGACGAGTCATATGACCACGCCGCGGCCCGCAGGCGTTTTACCGATGCCGGTGGAGTTTTCTTTATGGGTGACATCGTCGTGGACGGCATCCTCGAGGAGGATCGCCTCAAGGGCATGCACACGAAAAATCACGGAGAGTCGCTTTTCGAGGCGGACCGATTCTGGCTCTCTACGGGAAGTTTCTTCTCCCGCGGACTTGAATCTGAGCAAGACAAGGTCTTTGAACCGATTTTCGGCCTCGATCTCAACTGCGAGGGCGACCACCGCACCTGGGTGAACCCCGATTTCTATGCAGACCAGCCTTTTATGCACTTCGGCGTAGCGACAGACTCCGGAGGACGAGTCTCGCTGGGCGGCCACACGATTTCCAATCTTTTTGCAATAGGCTCCATAACAGGCAGATAATGGAAAAAATAAAAGATAGCAACTTCGAAAAGTGCATGAAATGCACTCTCTGCAACGACTGGTGTCCGGTCGTGAAGGTGACGGACCTTTTCCCGGGGCCGAAACTCTCAGGCCCGGACGGGGAGCGCTACAGGATGAAAAGCCCCGATTTCTTCGATGAGGCCTTGAAGTACTGCCTCAACTGCAAGAGGTGTGAGGTGGCGTGCCCGTCGGACGTGAAGATTGCGGACTATATCCTGAGGGCAAAGCTGCAGTATGCGCCGAAAAGCCATATCCTGCGTAACAGCATTCTTTCCCAGACAGACGTGATGGGCACTCTTGGCAGCGCTTTCGCCCCCGTGGCGAACGCTTTCGCCGGCCTTATGTTCAAGGGAGGGCCGCGCTATTCGCAGGGCCGTTTCACCTCCTGGTACAAGAGGAATGCTGCAGCCGCGCAGGCCTCCTTCGAGGAGAAGGTCAGCTATTTCCACGGCTGCTACGTGAACTACAACTACCCGCAGCTGGGCCGGAATCTTATAAAAGTGCTTAACGCTCTGGGCGTCGGAGTTGAACTCCTCGATGGCGAAAAGTGCTGCGGCATAGCGCTGATTTCCAACGGGTTTGTGGGGCAGGCCCGCCGGCAGGCCGAGTACAATGTGGCCCATATCGCCGGAGCGGTCTCCCAGGGCCTCAAAGTGCTGACGACCGGCAGCACCTGCTGTTTTACAATAAGAGACGAATACCGCGAGATTCTCGGCATCGACAACTCCGCCGTCCGCGACTCCGTCGAGATGGCTGTCAAATACATATATGAATATATTGAGAGGACAGGCAAAAAGCTGCGCTTCAAGGAGGGCCTGCACCTGAAAGTGGCCTACCACACCCCTTGCCATATGGCGCGCTTGGGGTGGAGCATCTATTCGGTCGAGCTGCTCAAAATGATTCCGGGACTGGAACTTACGGTCCTTGACCAGCAATGCTGCGGCGTTGCCGGAACCTACGGCTTCAAAGGGGAGAACAAGAAGATATCAAAGGCAATCGGAGCCCCTCTCTTCGATAGGCTGAAAGCCCTTTCCCCGGACATTGTCGCGACAGACTGCGAGACCTGCAAGTGGCAGATAGAGATGAACACAGGCCTGACGGTTGCAAATCCTTTGAGCATCCTGGCCGATGCACTTGAAACAGAATAAAATACAACTTACATAATGGCAACACAGACAAAGAAATCCTTCAAGTATTGGCAGTGGCGCACGATCATCGTTTCGATGATAGGCTACGCAATCTATTATTTCGTACGCAAGAACTTCTCGGTGGCTATGCCGGGAATGACCGCGGAGTACGGCATTTCAAACACGAGCTTCGGCGTGGTCATCGGCATCGGTTCGCTAATCTACGGCCTTTCGCGCTTCATAAATGGCTTTATCGTGGACAAGGTCAGCACGAGGGTCTTTATGGCAATCGGCCTGCTGCTCTGCGCGGCGTCGAACTTCGCCTTCGGCTTTGGCGTAGATCTCAGCTACTGGATCACAGGCGTTCACGAGGGGCCTCAGTTCGTGAATATGCTTGTCTTCGTGATGGGCGTCACAATCATTCTGAACCAGTATTTCCAGGGTATGGGCTTTCCTCCTTGCGCAAGACTTCTTCCGCAGTGGATCGAGCCTTCGCAGCTTGCCACAAAGATGTCCATCTGGAACACTTCCCACTCCATCGGAGCCTTCAGTGCAGTCATCGTCTGCGGCTGGATTATGACAAGTTTCGGTACCGATATGAGCGGCGACAGCAGCGTGGTCGCACAGATTGCCGCGAATCTCGGCGACAGCATAAAAGGGTGGGGTAGCCTTTCAGAGGCCGACCAGACATCCCGAATCCTCTCGTATGCAACGCATTACGGGGCTTGGAGGTGGTGCTTCTGGCTTCCGGCCTGCTTTGCTCTGGCCGGCGCTGCCTGGATATTCCTTCTGCTGAAGGACCGTCCTGAGAGCGTGGGCCTTCCTGAGATTGAGGGAACCCACACCGGAAAGGAAGAGACCGCCGGAAAGAAGGGCGCCCACAAGGCATTCCTCTCCGAGATGGTCTTCAAGAACCGTTGGGTCTGGACTCTTGCAATAGCCAACATATTCGTCTATGTGCTCCGTATGGGAGTTCTGGACTGGGGCCCTAAGTTCCTTACGGAAAATAAGGGTATGAGTATCTCCAACGCCGCAATTTCCGTGGGAGTCTTCGAACTTACCGCAATCGTCGGCACAATCTTCGCCGGCTGGGCAACCGACAAGTGGTTTGCCGGCAAGGCGCACAGAATGTGCCTCGTGTGTATGATAGGCGCAATAGTCTTCTTCGGAGGCTTCGCTCTCTTCCCTGAGGCTCCTGCAGTGCTCTCGATAGCGATGCTCGCGATGGGCGGCTTCTGCGTCTATGGCCCGCAGGCCCTCATCGGCATCGGCGCCGCCAACCAGGCTACGAAAGAGGCTTCCGCAACCGCAAACGGCGTCACAGGTTTCCTGGGATATCTCGGAAGCGCCATTTCCGCTCTCGGCATCGGTATCATCGCCGACAAATGGGGATGGAACGCGGTATTCTTTACCTTTATAATAGTAGGTGCTGTCGGCGCTCTGATTTTCCTTTCAATGTGGAAGGCTCCGCGCGACGGATATGCACGTTCACAGCAGTTCACCGCCAAATTCAACGAGGATCACAAGGATGCATAGCAAATACGACGAAAAGACGCTTCGCGAGCGTCTGGCGGGGATAAAGCACGTCGCCCTCGATATGGACGGCACGATATACCTGAGCAACACGATTTTCCCCTTCACGATACCTTTCCTTCAAGGTCTGAAGGCGCAGGGGATTTCATATTCCTTCCTGACGAACAACCCTACAAAGTCGCTTGGCGATTATCTGGCAAAACTCGCGAAGATGGGCATCAAGGCCGACGAGAGCGAGATGTACACGACAGTGGTCGCTTCGATAGACTACATAAAGGCTCACCATCCTTCAGTGAGGAAGCTCTTTCTGCTCGGCACTCCGAGTATGACGGCGCAGTTCGAGGAGGCTGGTTTCATCGCGACCTCCGATTCGGCCGACGATGTGCCTGATATGGTGGTTGTTTCGTTCGATATGACGCTGCAGTACTCTCGCCTTTGCAGGGCTGCCTGGTGGGTGAAGCAGGGTATTCCGTATCTTGCGACAAATCCCGACAAGGTCTGTCCTACGGACCAGCCTACCGTGCTGGTGGATTGCGGCTCTATTTGCAAGTGCATCGAATGGGCCACAGACCGCCGTCCCGACATTACTATGGGAAAGCCCGATCCCGAGATGCTTCGCGGCATTATGCAGCAGAAAGGGCTTCGTCCCGATCAGATAGCGATGGTGGGCGACCGCATCTATACCGATATTGCGATGGCACAGAACGCCGGCGCTTTCGGAGTCCTCGTCCTCAGCGGCGAGACGACCCTCGAAGTCGCCCTCAGCGCCCCGAACCCTCCCGACCTGATAGTCGAAAACATCGCCGAACTTGGCCGCCTGCTCTCCTGAAGAGGAGGGGACAAAAAATGACCGGCCTCCGCAAGGGGGGTCGGTCTTTTTGGTAGAGCTAACGGGAATCGAACCCGTGTTTCAGCCTTGAGAGGGCCGCGAACTAAGCCACTATTCGATAGCGCCATTGTTTTTGGGACTGCAAATGTAATGCAATTTTTTTAATCGCAAAAATTTTTCTTCATAGGCGCAGCCAAAACCTGCCAAAATGTCCTGAATTGGGAGGTGGCAGGTATTTTGATTATCTTTGCACGGCAAAAATAAACAAGATTATGGAAGAAAAAGAATATACCGAAAATCAGGAAACACAGGAAGCCAGAGAAGCGCAGGAAACAGAGCAATCTTCTGAGCCTCAGGCTGATGAGCCAAAGGGTAGAAAAGCCAGAAAAATGGCCAGGGCGGCAGAAATGGAAAAGCGTCTGGAAGAGGCCGAGGAAAAAGCCGCTGCCTCCCGTGACCAGTATGTCAGACTGGCCGCCGAATTTGACAATTACAGGCGCAGGACTGCCAAAGAGAAACTGGAACTTGTCGGCAGCGCCGGAAAGGACATCCTTCTTGGAATCCTGCCCGTAGTCGATGACTGCGAAAGGGCGCTGCAGGTGCTCGGACAGTCCGGTGCAGACAAGGCTGCAATAGAGGGCACCGAGCTGATATACAATAAGTTGATGTCTTTCTTGAAATCAAGGGGAATGGAAAAAATCGAGGCCAAAGGTCAGGAATTCAACACCGATTTCCACGAGGCCGTGGCACAGTTCCCCGTGCAGGACGAATCACAGAAAAACAAGGTTTTCGACGTTACGCAGGAGGGCTACACTCTCAACGGCAGTGTAGTGCGCTTTGCCAAAGTCGTAGTAGGAATATAATATGGCAGAGAAAAGAGATTATTACGAGGTTCTGGGCGTCGACAAGAACGCCTCGGCCGACGAGATAAAGAAGGCTTACCGCAAGAAGGCCATCCAGTACCATCCGGACAAGAATCCGGGAGACAAGGAGGCTGAGGAGAAGTTCAAGGAGGCTGCGGAGGCCTACGATGTTCTGAGCGACCCTCAGAAAAAGGCGCGCTACGACCAGTTCGGCCACGCCGGAATGAACGGAGCCGGCGGCTTCAGCGGCGGCGGCTTCTCGATGGAAGACATCTTCAGCCACTTCGGCGACATTTTCGGAGGCTCCTTCGGCGGAGGCTTCGGAGACATCTTTGGCGGAGGCTTCGGCGGCAGCAGCCGCGGCGGGCGCAGGGTACAGCGTGGAAGCGACATCCGCATCCGCGTGAAGCTCAACCTTCAGGAAATTGCCCACGGTGTAGAGAAGACCGTCAAGATCAACAAGATGGTAGCCTGCCCGGACTGCGCCGGCAAGGGCGCAAAGAGCGAGGCTGACATCAAGACCTGCGACCACTGCCACGGCACCGGCGTCGTAACCAAGATTGCGCAGACCCTTCTGGGCCAGATGCAGACTACGTCGCCTTGCCCGTATTGCGGCGGAGAAGGCAAGAAAATCGTCAACCCTTGCAAGAAGTGCAGCGGATCCGGTCTGATAAAGAGCGCCGAGGAGATCACCTTCAAGATTCCGGCTGGCGTCCAGGGCGGAATGCAGCTTACGGTGCAGGGCAAGGGCAATGCCGCGAAAAACGGCGGTGTGGCCGGCAACCTTCTCGTGGCGATAGAGGAGGAGCAGGACCCGATCCTGCAGAGAGACGGCAACGATCTTATCTACACTCTCTATCTTTCTGTGATTGACGCAATTATGGGTTGTACTGCCGAAATTCCGGGCGTGGACGGCAAGCTGAAGATAAAGATAGATGCCGGCACTCAGCCGGGCAAGATGCTCCGCCTTCGCGGCAAAGGAATTCCGGACGTGAACGGCTACGGCACCGGCGACCTTCTGATATATGTTCAGGTATGGGTGCCTAAGAAGCTGGACAAGAAGGAGAAAGAGCTCCTCGAGCAGCTGCGCGACTCTAAAAACTTCGTCCCCGATCCGGACAAGGATGAGAAGAACTTCTTTGAACGTATGAAGAAAATGTTCAGCTGATGAAAGGATCCCTGCTGGCGGCTCTGCTGCTCGTTTCTTTGACAACAGTGGCACAGGAGAAGGCCATCAGGCCTCTCGATGTGCCAATGTCGTTTTCCGGCACCTACGGCGAGCTGCGCCACGACCATTTCCACGGCGGAGTGGACTGGAGGGTGGGAGGTAAAATCGGCGACCCGATCCACGCCATCAAAAGCGGTTACATAAAACAGGTTACAGTCTCCGTATGGGGCTACGGCAACGCCCTCTATCTCCAGCATCCGGACGGCACAGTCTCCGTTTACGGCCATATGTCGGCATTCCGCGAGGATATTGCCGGGCGCATCAAGGAAGAGCAGTATGCAAGGCAGAGTTTTGCCGTGAGTCTGCAGTTCGGTGAAGATGAATATCCTGTAAAACAGGGAGATATAATCGGCAAAGTGGGCAACACCGGCTCCAGCGCCGGCCCTCATCTGCATATGGAGGTGCGCGACAGCGACAACGTGCCGATGAACTATATCTCGATGGGTTACTACAAGCCTCAGGACAACCTCTGCCCGACATTCCGCCGCATCGCGTTTTACGCCTACGACACTCTAGCAGTGCCGCGCGCATACAAAATAAAGTCAATCGCAAACCCTCTGATGCACAGGGAGACAGTCGTTCTTCCGGAAGTCAGCTACGTGGCAATCGATGCCGTCGACCTGCAGGACGGGACGACCGGCAAACTGGCAGTAGAAGAGTACCGCGTGCTGCTCGACGATGAAATGATTTTCCGCCTGAAGCTGGGCAACATCGGCTTTGAAGAGGGACGTCACATAAAGAGCCTCGTGCAGGAAGGGGAGAGGGGCGCGGATATGATAAAATCCGTCGTCGATCCGGCCAATCTTCTTGCATATAAGACAGATACGCTCTGCGGCGGGCAGATAAGGCTCCAGGACGACAGGCTGCACAACCTCCGCTTTGAGGCCCTCGACGAGCACGGCAACCGTTCGCTCATAAAGATGAAAGTCCGCCGCGGCGAGGGTTTTGCCGCACCTGAGGCGGATACGACGTTCAAACAGTTGCAATGGCTTTGGTATCAGCCCAATTTCATAATGACCGACGGTATGTCGTACGTCCTTCGGGCAGGTAGCCTGTTCAAATCGGCCCGCGTCGGCTGGAAGAAGGTGGCGGAGGCGGAGCCGGCGAAGGGGATATATTCTCCGGTGTGGAAAATTGATGGAGGCGGCGCTCCGCTTCAGCGCAGCGGCCTGCTCCGCCTGGAGCACGGGGTGCCGGAAAACCTTCTGGACAAGGCATATATCGCCGCGCCGGGCTTCGGCTACGTCGGGCCCCTCGATGGCGCGCGAACAGGCTGGGGCACCTATTTCGTTGCAGTTGACAGCGAAGGTCCGGCCATCACCTTGGACCGCGCTGGGCGCATAAGGGTGAAGGACGCCGTATCCGGCGTCGCCGACGTGAAGGTTATGATTGACGGCAAGTGGCATCTCTCGATGCTGCGAAGGGGCGTGGTTACAATCCTCGACCGCAGTTCCATCGCCAAAGGCCGGCGTCGTGTGACGATCGAGGCTGTCGATATGCTCGGCAATTCTACCAAAATTGAAAAACAAATGAAATTCTGATATGGAAAACAGGCATTACAAAATCATAGGCCTTATGTCCGGAACGTCGCTCGACGGGCTCGACATCTGCTATGTGGACTTCAAGTACGATGGCAAATGGAGTTATGAAATCCTTAAGGCAGACAGCGTTACATATCCTGACGATCTTAAGCGCAAACTCGCCGGGGCTCAGTCGATGACGGCCCTCGAGTATGCTCTTCTGCACTCCGATTACGGGCTTTACCTCGGAGAGCAGGTGAAGGCGTTTATGGATCGCTACGGCGTGCGTCCCGACGCGATAGCCTCCCACGGACAGACCATTTTCCATCAGCCTTCAGTCAAATTCACTTCGCAGATCGGCTCCGGAGCCGGCATAGCGGCTGCCACCGGAGTTGACACAATCTGCGACTTCCGCACGACAGACGTGGCTCTCGGAGGGCAGGGAGCCCCTCTTGTGCCGGTTGGCGACCGCAATCTTTTCCCGGAGTATGACTACTGCCTCAATCTGGGCGGATTCTCGAACATATCGTTCGACGGCGGAGAAAAACGCATTGCGTATGACATCTCTCCTGTAAATTATGTCCTGAACCATTATATGAGGGCTATTGGCAAAGAATATGACAAGGACGGCGAGACTGCCCGCAGCGGCCGCGTGGACGAAGCGCTGCTGCAGAAGCTAAACGACCTTGATTTCTACCACAAGAGCGGCCCGAAGTCGCTGGGCCGCGAATGGGTCGAGAGCGAAGTGTTCCCGCTTCTGGAGGAGAGCGGCCTGCCTCTTGCCGACAAGCTCTGCACCTTCGTGGAGCACGCCGCCGAGCAGATTGCCCTGAATGTCGAAGGCGGCAAGGTGCTTGTCACCGGCGGCGGGGCGCTCAACAAATACCTGGTGGAGAGGATGCAGGCAAATACGCCTGAGGCTCAATACGTTGTCCCTGACGAACTTACCGTAAACTTCAAGGAGGCCCTGATATTCGCCTTCCTCGGGGCGCTGTACCTGAGCGACCGGCCGTCCTGCCTCTCATCTGTAACGGGAGCTGTCCGCGACAATATCGGCGGCTGCCTCTATAAAGGCGAGAGATGATGAAGAAGTTCTTCTCAGTCGCAGAGTGCGTGTTTGCTGTCGAATTCGAAGAGAAACATCCATTCGGAGAGCATCTTGGCAATTATTTTCCGTTTGAGTGTGAGGCGGGGGAGACAATCTTCACTCTCGGCTTCGACGACAATCTCAGGCGGCCTGAGGGCCTCAAGCCTCTTATTGTAGGCGCTGCGGAGCCTCAGGAGCCGAAGGTCGATCTTTATGAATGTGAAAATGGTTGGTGGCTGGAGTTTGCGCCGCTTGCCAATTGGCCGTCCGTAGCGGGGCTGATTGTCCCCTCAGACGGTTCCAAGGCGTTTTTAAACGTTTATGACCGCCGCTACGAGCGCTTTGCCATAGACAACGCCCTGATGATTCTCTACGCTTTCAAAACCTGTGACAAGGGCGTTCTCGAGATGCACTCTTCAGTCGTGGAGTACAAAGGTAAAGGATATATGTTCCTCGGCGTCAGCGGCACGGGCAAGAGCACCCATTCGAGGATGTGGCTCGAGACCTTCCCCGAGGCTAGCCTCCTGAACGACGACAATCCTGCAATCAGACTGATTGACGGCCGTGCGTTTGTATTCGGCACGCCGTGGAGCGGCAAGACGCCTTGCTACAAAGCCCGCCGTGTACCTGTCGGCGCCATTGTCCGCATACGCCGGGCGCCTTTCAACAAGGTGACAGAACTCCAGATGCCGGAGGCCTATGCAGAAATATACTCCTCTTCTTCCGGCTTCAAGGCTGACGAGGCTATGGCGGATGCCCTTCACGAGACAATAGCGGACGTGGTTTCTTCTGTTGGCTGCTATGTTTTAGACTGTCTTCCGGACCGCGATGCTGCCATTGTTTGTAACAAAAATGTTATAAAATGAGTGAAACTCCTGAATATATGATAGTTGAGAATGATATTCTGCTTAAAGAAGTGGGACGTCTTCTCAGTGAAGGCCACGAAGTCATACTTATGACCAAAGGCAGCAGCATGCATCCTTTCATAATCGGAGAGAAGGACAGTGTGGCGCTTCAGAAGCGCCCTGAGCTTAATCTTCGTGACGTTGTGCTGGCTCAAGTGCGCAAGGGCGTCTATGTCCTTCACAGGATAATCGCCATTGACGGAGATGAACTTACTCTGATGGGCGACGGCAATCTGTGCGGCGTTGAAAAATGCCGCCGCGAGGACGTTGCAGGCACGGCCGTGGCCATAATAAAGTCTTCCGGCAAGAGGTGTAGCATACCTTCCGGCAAATTATGGCTGAAGATTCAACCGTCACTGCGCCGCTATTTTCTTGCTGCTTATCGCCGGATATTCATTAAATTTGCAAGATAACATCGATTGATATGAAACTAAAAGAAGGATTCAGAATGAGGAAGCTCGGTCGCGACCACATTGTGGTTGGCGAAGGGCTTAAACAGGTGAATTTCAACAAGATGATTGTGTTGAATGAGACAGCCGCCTTTTTGTGGGAGAGAGTCTCTGGAAAGGAGTTCACCAAAGAGGAACTCGCGCGGCTTCTCACGGAAAAATACGATGTATCCGCCTCCGTCGCGGCTAAAGATGCTGCGGACGTGGCCGACAAGTGGCTGGAGGTCGGCATAGCCGAAGAATAAAACCGTGATGGACAGAAGTTACAAGCTTAGGACGGCACTGAACATCGTGATAGGCCTTGTGCGTATCGCGGCGTCCCTCGCGTTCGTCACTGTGAGCAAGCTTCTCGTAGATATAGCGACCGGCGCTTCGACCGAGCCTCTTTGGCCTGCGATATGGCTGCTGATAGGCGTTATGCTTGTGCAGATACTCTCGACCGTCGCGCAGTCGTACTGTGAGAACCTCAATACCGTCAAGACGCGCAATGCGATGACGCACAAGGTCTTCGGCAGGACGCTCGGCAGCGTCTGGAGCGGTCGTGAAAAATTCCACAGCGCCGCCGCCGTAAACCGCCTGGAAGAGGATATCAGGGTGATAGTGGACCTGCTGTGCAGCCGCATTCCGGACATTGTCCTGACTCTGTGCCAGTTGTGCGCGGCATCCGTCTATCTTCTGACGATGGCCCCAAATCTCCTGTGGCTCCTCGTGGGCATAATGCTGATGGCTGCCGTAGGCTCGAAGATGTTCTTCAAGACAATCAGGAAGCTCACGGAGGCTATCCGCAAGAACGACAGCCTCATCCAGCAGCATATGCAGGAAAATCTGCAGAACAGGGTGCTTGCCCTGACTCTCATCGGCACAGAAAGGATAATGACCCGTCTGTGCCTTCTGCAGAAAGAGGGCGAGAGGCTGATAGTCAAACGGTTGAATTACAATGCTATAGCCCGTTCTTTTATGGACCTTGGCTTCCGCGCAGGCTATGCTGCGGCCCTGATCTGGGGCGTTCTGGGCATAAAGGACGGCTCCGTCACCTTCGGTATGATGACGGCATTCCTGCAGCTTGTGGGACAGGTGCAAAGGCCGGTGGCTGACCTTACGCGCCATATCCCCGCAATAATCCACTCCCTGACCTCGATAGACCGCATAAAGGAGCTGAGAGATCTGCCGCAGGAAGATGGAGATGACGGCGTCAGGTTGGCGGAGGCGCCTGAAATCAGGGCTGAAGGTCTCTCCTTTGCCTATCCAGGGCAGAATGAGCCTGTTATAAAGGACCTTACATACACCTTTGCCGCAGGACGGATGACCGTCATCCAAGGGCCTACCGGCGTGGGTAAAAGCACCTTGATAAGGCTCGCTATGGGCCTTCTCAAGCCCACTGCAGGCTCGATAAGCGTCTATTCCCGCTGCAACTATATGTATGTCCCGCAGGGCAACAGCCTCCTGAGCGGCACGATACGCGAAAATCTGCTGCTGGCGGATCCGTCGGCAGGCGAAGAGCGTCTGCGTGACGCGCTGCGCACCGCCCGGGCAGACTTCGTGTTCGACCTTCCCGGCGGCCTAGACACTGTCTGCGGCGAGGACGGGACGGGCCTCAGCGAAGGGCAGTGCCAGAGAATCGCGATAGCCCGCGCCCTTTTGCACGAAGGCGGAATCCTGATACTCGACGAATCGACCTCGGCGCTCGATCCCGCAACTGAGGCTTCGCTTATGGACAATATTGCGCGCCGTTACAGCGGCTCCAAAACCATACTTTTCATTTCACACAGAGAATCCGCGGCAAACTATGCGGACGCTGTCTTAAAACTTTGAACGAAAGCAATGAAAATTCTCTTTACCAGCGATTACTGCGAAGGCGCGGCGCCTCAGATTATCGAGCGCCTCGTGAGGACGAATATGGACCAGACAATAGGCTACGGCGAGGACGAGGTCTGCGCCCGCGCGAGAGCCCTGATCCGGAAAGAGTGCGGAAGCGGGGACGTGGACGTGCATTTCCTCGTGGGCGGCACCCAGACCAACACGACCGTCATCACCTCGATTCTGCGCCCCTACCAGGGCGCCCTTTGCGCCGCCAGCGGCCACATAGCACAGCACGAAACCGGCGCAATCGAGCACGGTGGCCACAAGGTGCTGACGCTGCAGCCGGCCGACGGCAAAATCTCCGCCGGGCAGATAAAGACCTATATAGAAGAACATTACGCCAATCCTGACCAAGTGCATATCGTGCAGCCGGGAATGGTATATATTTCATTTTCAACGGAACTTGGCACGATATACTCCCTTGCCGAACTCCGTGCCATAAGCGAGGTCTGCCGCGGGTACGGGATTCCGCTGTTCATAGACGGGGCAAGGCTGGGTTACGGCCTGATGGCTCCGAGGTGCGACGTGAAACTGACTGACCTTGTGAAACTTGCGGATGTGTTTTACATCGGCGGCACTAAGCAGGGAGCCCTTTTCGGAGAGGCAGTCGTCATTACGAATGAGGCCCTCAAGAAGGATTTCCGCTACTGTATGAAGCAGGGCGGGGGAATGCTTGCAAAAGGCCGTCTGCTGGGGCTTCAGTTCGAGACCCTCTTCACGGACGGGCTCTATTGGAAGCTGGCGCGCCACGCGGACGAGCAGGCCGCCCGCATAAAGGCCGCTTTTGCCGCGAAGGGCTATGATTTCCTCATCGACAGCCCTACAAACCAGCAGTTCCCGATTCTGACGGAGGAGCAGCAGAAGGCCTTTGGCGAAAAATTCCTTTTCGAAGTGTGGCAGCCTCTGGATGGTGGCCGCGCTGGCGTGCGTTTCTGCACCAGCTGGGCCACAAAGCCTGAAAATGTTGATATTCTTGTAAAATTCATAGAGGAGAATTAAAAAATGTTGAAGACACAACTGCCTGTCCTTCTTCTGACAGGCTACCTGGGCAGCGGCAAGACGACTCTCGTGAACCGTATGCTCACAAATAAGGCTGGAATTAAATTCGCGGTGATAGTCAATGACTTGGGAGAGGTCAACATAGACGCGGACCTTATTCAGAAGGGCGGCGTCGTGGGGCAGAGCGACGAAAGCCTCGTGGCCCTTCAGAACGGCTGCATCTGCTGTACGCTGAAGGTGGACCTGATCAATCAGATCCGCGACATTTCGCTGCAGGGGAGGTTCGACTACCTCGTAATCGAGGCGAGCGGCATCTGCGAGCCGGAGCCTATCGCGCAGTCCATCTGCTCGATTCCGCAGCTCGCCCGTCTGGACAGCATCGTGACCGTAGTGGATGCCCTGCGCCTTCGCGACGAGTTCGGATGCGGCGACAGCCTTATGCGAAAGGATATTGATGAAGAGGATCTAGCAAGTCTTGTGATACAGCAGATAGAGTTCTGCAACGTGATTGTCCTGAACAAGGCTTCGGAGGTGTCGTCAGAAGAGCTGGGCCGCATCCGCTCCATCATAAAGGCTCTTCAGCCTATGGCGGAGATCGTAGAGGCGGACTACTGCGATTTCGATATGGACAAGATATTGAACACCAAGCAGTTCGATTTCGACAAAGTGGCCGCTTCCGCTACGTGGATCCACGAAGTGGAGAAGCACCACGAAGACGAAGAACACGACGATGGCGAAGAGCATCACCACTATCATCATCACGACCATAACGAGGAGGAGGGGGAGGCCGAGGAGTACGGCATTTCGACTTTTGTCTATTACAGGCGTGCCCCGCTGGATCTCAATTGCTTCGACAATTTCGTGGCCAGGAAATGGCCGAAAAACGTCATTCGCGCCAAGGGAATCTGCTACTTCAGCGAGGAGTTCGACACCTGCTACGTCTTCGAGCAGGCCGGTCGCCAGATGTCCCTGCGCAACGCCGGCCTCTGGTACGCCACGATGCCGGAGGATGAGCTCGAAGCGATGAAAGAGCGCGAACCCGGCCTGGTCGCCGACTGGGATCCGTTCTACGGCGACCGTATGATCAAGCTCGTTTTCATCGGCCAGCATCTCGACCGCCACGCAATCGAGAGCGAACTGGACCTCTGCCTCGGCGAGTAGTTGTTTATCGGGTGATGTCCCAGACGGCGCCCGGGCCGAAGACTTTGGCTACGAGGGAGTCGTAGATGAGGGCTCGTTTGGCCAAGTCGAGGAGGTTGATGCGGTGGCGCATAAGCTGGACAAACGGCATCATATCGTAGAGCTGACGGTTGGTGACGCCGATTTCGGCAGGAACTGAAGGGGCTCCGACAATCTTGAAGAGGCGCTGCATCTTTTCGAAGGTATATACCTGAGCGCGGTATTTTTCTTTCAACTCGGGCCACTGCGTCTTGACTTTCGCAAGCTGCTCACGCACACCTTCCTTGTCTGCATATTTGACCTCGATCGAGCGTACGCCGAGCTCTGGATCGACGAAGTCCTTGAATATTTCGCGGGCGCGCGCCTTTTCCTCTTCGAGGGAAGGCCAGGCGGCGACGCACTTGTCTATATCTATCTGCGTAAGGTCATACTGGAGGAAGGCGTCGAAGAAGGCGCACATCGTAAGCGTTCCGATTGCGACCTGGAAGCCGTGGCTCTGAAGCTCGCCGTTGTAGCGGTGGCCTGTCATATCGAGATAGTGGCTGAAGAGGTGGTCGGTGCAGGAGGCAGGACGGCTGCTGCGCGCTGCCTGCATTGCTATGCCACTGAGTGTCAGTCCTTCAAAGAGGGCACCGATGGCCTCCGGAGAGCCTGCTGCGACTCCTTCGGGGTCGGAGAGCATCTCGTCCAGACAGTCCTGAAGCACGTGCCAGGCGTCAGGGACGATAGGCTCCGTGCCGAAAAGGTCTGCGATCATCCACTCGGCGCCGCACGGGATTTTGGCGGCAAGGTCAGCGTAACCTGCTGCGGTCATCTCTTTCGGGGCGGCGGCGATTATGTCTATATCGGCGAAAACCGCTACCGGCGCAGGGCAGTCGAATGTCTGCTTGAGGCCTTTGTAAGATATTGATGCACCGAAAGATGTGTAGCCGTCGACTGATGCTGCGGTAGGGACTGTAATGTAGCTCTGGCCGTGGTGGTGCGAGCAGAGCTTGCACAGGTCGTTAATCACGCCGCTGCCGGCGGAAACGGCGACCGCGCCGGTCTCGTCCAATACCTTGTCAACCATTTCGATGTATTTCCACTCGGCGTGGAATTTCTCGTCGGGGATGAGGAATGTCGAGGTTTCGATTCCTGCTTCGAGGAGGGTGTCGCAGACCTCCTTGCCGGCTACGCGCCAGGTGTTGCAGTCTGCTATGACGACTGCCTTGCGGCCCGGGAAATACTTGTTGAACGACTGCGGAAGCTTGGCGATCACGCCGTGCCCGAGTTCGAATACTTTGGTCTCGCGCGCCACTTTGAGCGCATTTTCAATTCGAGTGCTCATATCTGTTTTTTTTGACAGGACAAAGGTATATAAAAGTGACAGGTTCAGAAAAAAATGTTTAAATTTGTAGAATAAATACAAAGATTATGAGCTCAATTATCAAAAAATCAGTTCTGGCTTTAGCCGTAATATCACTTCTCGCTCCATCTTCATACGCGCAAAACAACAAGACAGGAAGCATCCTCGGTGATATCATCGATATCCTTCTGGACTCCGATACCGATCAGCACAGGTATCTGGACGCGGGTGCGCAGGTGCACGTCAAAATTCCGAAGGAAATCCTTGACTCAGCCTGCGACGACTGGTATTACTGGTCAGTGGCCGACTACGGCAAGGCAAAGGTGGTTTACAGTTCAAAGGGTGACGCGACGATAAAGGGCCTAAAGTCAACCTCTTCAACCATAATCAATTACCAATACAACGTCAAAGTCTTCAAGGACGGCAAGGACAAGAAGGAGGAGAGATCGTACCCTATCACCCTCACTATCCGCCGTGTAACTCCTACAGGAATGACGATAAACCAGGTATCCGAAGTGGGTTGGGGAACAACGGCGAGCCTCCTTCCTACATTCTATCCGGAATGCGCCGAAGCAGGCCTCTCATTCGAAAGTTCAGATCCGAACATAGTCTCTGTTTTCTCTGACGGAAGGGCTGTCGGCAACACCCTTGGAGAGGCTGACGTCCATATCAAATCCGACAACGGTCTCGAGGCATCCACCCACGTGGTTGTAGTCGTCCCGAAGGTTTCCGTAATAAATATCACGGGCTATGACAGCCGAATGAAAGTTCACCCGGGAGACAACCTCCAGCTTGGCTTCCAGTACGGTCCCGAGCACGCCGTGCCTTCCGTTTCCTGGATGTCCACAGATTCCGGCATCGCAACGGTGGACCAGCTCGGTCAGGTATCGATAGTCGGAGTCGGAACCGCCAAAATTATCTGCAAAGATAAAGACGGCGTTGAAGGTACAATCAAGATAAAGAGCCGTAAATAGTTATGTTGAAAAGGTTTATTCCCCTTGCAGCGGCGTTGTTGGCGCTGCTGCCTTCCTGCGCATCGCCCCAATACTCCAACAGGGCCGAGGCCATTGCGGCGCAGCTGCACGATTCTGACTCCAAATATGTGGTGGTAGTCTGCCACCGCGGCGACTGGCGCAACTGGCCGGAGAATTCAATTCCCGCAATCGAGTCCATAATCGCGATGGGCGCCGATATGATGGAGCTGGACCTCAAAATGACTTCCGACAGCGTGCTTGTCCTGAGCCACGACGCGACTGTCCTGCGCTGCACAAATTTCGGCAAGGTTTTCAAGGATGAGCCAGGCAAAAGCCCGAAGGTCAGCGACTTGACTTATGCAGAGATTCAGCGGCTCAGCCTAATTAGGACGCACGGGGCCGCAGCGATAGACACTTTGAGGATGCCCACTCTTGAAGAGGCGCTCCTGTGCTGCAAGGACCGTATCTGCGTGAATGTGGACCAGGGCTACCAATACTACGACCAGGTGCTCGAGATAACCGAAAGGCTCGGCGTGACGGACCAGATTCTCATAAAGGGCAAGCGCCCGATAGAAGTTGTCGCCGCGCACGAGGCTGCATATGAGCACAATATGATGTATATGCCGATAGTGGATATCCAGAAGCCGGCGGGCCGCAAGCTGTTTGCTTCATACATAGATGGGGGAGTCGTGCCTCTGGCCTATGAAGTGTGCTGGCAGGACAACTCCGACGGAGCCTTTGACGAGGCTTGCGCCAAAATAAAGGCCCAAGGCTCGAAGATTTGGGTGAACACTATCTGGGCGCAGCTCTGCGGCGGCGACGGTAATGACGATGACGCCGCCTTTCAGGCTGCCGATCCTTCAGAAGTTTACGGCCAGTACATCAGCCGCGGAGTTTCGATAATTCAGACTGACCGTCCGGAGCTTCTGATCGGCTATCTTGCCAAGACCGGGCATCACCGTCTAATGTAAAGTGTAATTTTTTGATGATAAATTATTTAAAAAAGTGTAAATTTGCATAGGAAATAAACGGCAATAAGTGTAACTATGCTTTACAGAAAAATCAGCAAGGAAATAGAGGCTCATCTGCACTCCGGCAGCGACAAGATTATGGTGGTGGAAGGAGCCCGGCAGATTGGCAAGTCGTTCATAATTCGTGAGGTTGGCAGCAAATTGTTCCCGAATTATGTTGAAATCAACTTTGTCAAAGATGATGAAGGTGACGGTTTATTCAGGGATATCCGCAAAACGGAAGATTTCTATGTGACTCTCAGTATGGTGGCCGGGGGCAAACTTGGTGACAGATCAGACACACTGATTTTCCTTGATGAGATCCAGCATTATCCGCAGTATCTGACAATGCTCAAGTTCTTGCGAGAGGAAGGCAAGTTTACGTATATTGCCAGCGGCAGCCTGCTGGGTATCGCACTCCGCAACTCAGGGTCCATCCCGGTCGGCAGTATCATCCGCAAGCCTATGTTCCAGCTGGACTTTGAGGAATGGCTTATGGCTCAAGGCTGGGGAGAAGAAGCATTGGACTATGTCCGCAAATGCTACAAGAACAGAGTGACGCTTACTCAGGCTCAGCACGACAATCTTATGGGTGAGTTCAGAAAGTATCTTCTGGTCGGCGGCCTGCCTGATGCCGTAAATACCTATCGGGAGACACACAATATCGTAAGAGTGCGCCAGATTCAGGAGTCCATCCGCAATCTTTACAAGGAGGATGCATCCAAGTATGAAAAGGAATCCAGCAAGAAACTCCTCATTCGGCGGATCTATGATATGATCGTCTCTCAGATGGAGAACAAGAAGAAGAGAATCGTCGCAAAAGATATCCGCGACAAGAAGGGAGACCGTTTCGAGTGGTATGCGGAAGAATTTGAATACCTTGTTTCTTCCGGTATAGCCCTTGACGTGCACGCGATTTCCAATCCCAAATATCCGCTCTCCGAGTCAGTGCACAAGAACCTTCTCAAACTCTATTTGAATGATGTTGGCTTGCTTACGGCGCGGCTCTATGAGTACAATATCACTCCGGTGATGAAGGATGAGAAGAGCATCAATCTCGGCTCTGTATATGAGAGTGTAGTTGCACAGGAGCTGAAGGCCCACGGCCACGACCTGTTCTATTATGACAATGCCAAGAAGGGCGAAGTGGATTTCCTTGTAGACAACACCGCAGAAATGTCAGTACTTCCTGTCGAGGTGAAGTCCGGCAAGGACTATACAGTGCACAGGGCGCTCGACCGTTTCCTTGACGACAAGGAGTACAATATACACTCAGGCATAGTCCTGGGGAACGAAAGGGAAGTTTACACGAAAGGCAAGGTTACCTATATGCCTGTTTACTATGTGATGTGTATAGAAAAGGCAGAAGTCCCTGAGGGTAACATTATCTTCTAAGGTTTTAAATGCTTTGATAGATTCAATTATGAAGAAAATCATTTTTGCAATAGCAGCTTTGGCGATGGTATTCGCTTCCTGCGACAAGACGGACTTGGAGAACGATTCCAACACAGTCAAACTCAACATCACCGTGGCCAACATCGGCCCCGACGAGCCTGTCACCAAGGCGGCATCGATAAAGGATGTATGGGACATTGGCGACCAGATCTACGTCTGGTACGACGCCAACACGGGATCCACTCCCGACCTTGTAATCACCTACGACGGCAACGAGTGGGGCGGTCCCGAGGACATCACGCCTCCCCACCACTCCAAGGGCTACGTCAAGTGCGTGTATGACGGTCGTGTGAAGGTTGCCTCCAAGGTCGATTACACCTACTCCTTCGTCACCTTCGACTTTGACTTCAACATCGACAGTTGGACCTGCCTCACCGAGATTGTGGTGGTGGTGACGGACATCCCCAAAGGCACCCACGCATCCACCTACACCCTCGCCTGCGACAAGTTCACGCCTCTGGGCGCCAAGGGATTCGCAGTAGGCTCGGAAGCTGTCACGGCCACCACAGGCAGCAAGGGCGATGCGGCCACAGGTTTTGCAAGCTACATCTACGAAGGCGCAGCCGCCTTCGCCTTCGCCACCTCTGACTACAGCTCCGGCCTCCAGGATTTCGAGTTCACTTTGGCAACCGCCAGCGGGACGAGAGTGTGCCCTGAGAACATGACATTGGAGCCATGTGAAAAAATCATGTCCGTGACACTGGCTTATTCCGATTTTACAGCGGTTATTTCCGATCACGAAGCCGTGCAGCTCTGGAAGGGCGGTCCTTACTGGGCCACTACCAACATAGGCGCCTCCACACCGGAAGAGTATGGCTATCATTTCGCTTGGGGATACACCGACGGATATGTACATAATGGATCATCCTGGGTAAAGGCCTCTGATCCTTCCTCAAGCATTACATTCGACCGGACCGGGTTCCCGGATTATAGCACTCATGCTTTCTCTGATATGGCCGCAGCCAATTGGGGTGAGGATTGGAGAGTGCCGACTAAGACAGATTTCGACAATCTCCTGTCAAAATGCGATATTGAATATGTAACCACCGGCGCCAAAGGAATCAGGTTCACCGGCAAAGGCGATTATTCCGCTAACTCCATCTTCCTTCCCGCTGCCGGCTTCGGTGATACCTCCGGTTGGGGCGATGTGGGCAACGGCGGCTTTTATTTTTCAACTACGACGGTAGATAACTACAACGAGTACGCATATGCCCTCTACTTCTATCTGGACCAGAGCAAAGCCTGGGTGGCCAACAACAAGAAGTTCTGTGGCCGCTCTGTCCGTCCCGTCAGTTCCGCCATTTTCTTCGCCGATCCAAATTTCAAAGCATACTGCGTAGAGAACTTCGATGCAGACGGCGACGGGGAACTCACCCCGCAGGAAGCCCTGGCCGTGACGGCAATTGACTGCAGCGGCAAAAATATAGGTTCTCTTGTCGGCATCGAGTATTTCAGCAATCTCGAGACCCTCGACTGCTCCGGCAACACGTCCCTCACCACGCTGGACGTGTCCGGCAATACGTCTCTCACTGCACTCAACGTGGCCGGCACATCCCTCACAACGCTCGACTACAATGAAGGGCTTAAGATAACTTCCGGCTTTGAGGTCGGGCGATACATCCAGGCCAATGGCGTTAAAGCTGTTGCTTGCGATATTTCGGGAACAACAACCAAGATCATGTCTATTGACGAAACTTACGCTAAGTGGGAAGACGCTAAAACCTGGTGCTCAAATAAAGGCTATGGCTGGTACCTTCCTTCAAAAGATGAACTCCTGGAGATATATAACAACAAGTCCACATTGAACTCTACACTTTCCACGATTAGTGGCGCTACTCAATTAGGAACGAATTATTATTGGTCATCTACTACAGCAATTTTAGGCGTGATGTATGTCGATTTACTTGATGGCGGATACAAAGGCGTCAGTAAGTATAACAAAATGTATGTCCGTGCTGTCCGGGCTTTGTAATCAGTTATTAACATCCTGGGTCTATGACAGAAAAAACCGGCAAAATACGTCTTGAGTATCTGGACATTGCAAAAGCGATTTTGATAATAACGGTGCTTTTGGGGCACTGTATTGATCCCAAGGGAGAAATTCCGTTCTGGGTAAAGCTGATTTACTCCTTTCATATGCCGCTGTTTTTTGCTATATGCGGCATTACAAGCCATAAAGCGAAGGACTATTCCTTTAAGGGTTTTCTGAAATTTTTGGGCAGCAATGCCTTCGCGCTGCTCCTGCCGTATTTCATATGGGGACTTATATATTCGCCCTTTAACCTCAAATCTATGGGAGTGCTGCTTTACGGCAGCGGAAGGGGGATTATTGCAGCCGGCGCCGGTAATGGTCAATTTTGGTTTTTGCCCTGCCTTTTCCTCGATGATTGCAAGAATAGATATTTCCTCAAGCTTGGGCTGGTTCAAAAAAGCAATGAATTGGCTCGGGCAAAACACTATGGGAATATTCATTGTCCATATGCCGTTTGCCGTTGTTTATATCGTAGGCCCGGTATCGGCGCTGCTTAAAACTTCACCGTCGGTGTTTTGGGCCGCGTGCATATGCACTTCGCTGATGCTTGCATTCTCGATTGTTGTGACTCTGTTTATACACGCCGTTTGCGCCGAACTTTTAGGTCGCCACCGCCTTATGCAAGGCCGCTGAGCGGGTATGCCACTCAAAACTCCAGATTTAGCGACGTACCTGAGCCGGTCCACTCTGCGTAGACCAGACCTGATACGGAAGGGATGCCTGAACGGCCTGAGTTCATTGTCGATGCGGTCGGGGAGTCGCTGCGCTTCTTGCAGCCTGTGAATGTACCATTGCCGTTTGCGCTGAAATCCGACGCCGATCCTCCGCTGATGCTTGCGGCGGCGTTGCCGTCGACAATCTCGCCTGTGTTTGCGCAGTTGACGGCCGTGGTCGTGTTCGTGCTGATTAAGCCGCTGTAGCACCAGCCCATTATGCCGCCTGAATATGAGGCTTTGGCGAAGGCTTTGACATAGCCTTTGTTCAAGGAGTTGTAAATCCAAGGCAAATCGGCTCCTCCGTCGGAATCGAGCTTGCCTACAAGGCCTCCGGCAAATGCTTCACCGTCAAGGTTGTTGCCGGATGCGGTAATCTCCGCCTCGTTCACACAGTTTGACATCTTCAGGTTGGTGTCATTGGTCCCATAGGCCTCATAGACGTAACCTATGATGCCACCGGTGATGGCGTCACCATTTTTCATTCCCTGCATCGCTACCCGTCCCAGGCTGCGACAGCGGTCAATGCGTGCGGTGATGTCGAAATTTTCCGTATTCTTGGTCTCACTCTCAATCTTGCCTATGATGCCGCCGGCAGCGTGCGTGGAAGAGTCGTAATTGTAATCCGGCATTATGCGGACCTTGATGTCGGCAGTGCAGCCGTAACAGTTCAGGTGGCCGCCGTTGTCTCCGACTATTCCACCCCACATAGTATATCCGTTGCCGTTTATTACCAGCTCATCTTCGCTTACTTTCTTAGTGCCGACACTGAAAGAGCAGTTCGTGATCGTGGTTCTGCTGTCGGTGGAAGAAGTGGCGTAGCCTGCTATGCCTCCGTAAATGGCATATTTGTAGCTGCTTGACATACTGTAGAAACTGTTGTCCATCACCACGCCGAGATTCTTCAGCGTTGCGTTGTGAAGACGAGGGAAAAGGGCTGTGAAGGTGCAATAGCCGTCGGTATGGTCGCCGTAGCCGGTGCTGCTGAAATAGGTGCCGGGGCGGACATTGGTGATGGAATTGCCGCCTCCGTCGAAGGTGCCGGTGAACGGCTGCGCGCCGCCGATGGCAAGCGTCTCGCTATCGCAGTCGATGTCTTCGGTCATATAGTAATTGGCTGACGCATAGGTCGCGGCCTCCGATGAGGCCAGGCGCGTCTGCAGAAGGGTCAGATGGTCTTTCGTCGATATCAGGTATGGATGCAAAGCGGTGCCTTCTCCGCGCCATTCGCTCGGAATGGCGTAATCGGAGGCGTGGAACGTCCCGAGATCGAGAATCCCCGCGCGTTTCAAGGTGACGCTCCGGGAAGTGCTTTTATAGACGTCGTAGATGTTGCCTTCTGCAGTTTCGAAACTGATATTGAACCCGCTGGGAAGGGTGGTCGGGAGCACGGCTATCAGGTAGGTTCCCGGCTCGATTCTGGAACCGCCGCCGCTGAGTGTCACAACGGAGCTTCCTCCTTCGGTCGATATTATCTCGGGATTTCCGTCACCGTCCATTTCCACGGTGATCTTCGTTGCGACGATATCGCCAGAATAGGCCGAAAAGCGCACTGACGTGCAGGGAAAGTCAGTCTTGAACTTGATGTACGAGAGCACCTGCCTGAAGGCGACGGATTCGCTTGTGGAGAAACCCAGCATCAGCGCCAGGGCGGGGTCAAAACTGTCTTTCACCGCAGTTTGCGAAGTTCCGCTCCAGGGAATTGCGACCCTTGTGTCGTTTTCCAAAGTCACGGCTCCTATGTTGTATGGGTACAGGGCCCAGTAGCCCGAGGTCTTGTCAAAGTCGGTGCCGCTGAACTCGGCGCTCCTGGTCCCGGCTCCGCTTGCAAGGGTGAATTCATAGTTCGCGGGCCTCAGTACGGAAATGTGGTCGCCTTCCTGCCAGAGGACCGTATTCCCTGCTCCCAGACAGGTACGGGTGGCCCCGGTGCCGTCCTCGATACCGGCGCGGATAAGTCCGCTCTTGAGGATGTCATCCTGCTCGACCTTCGCGCAATTCTGGAGAAAGAGCGCAGCCGACGTCGCTATCGCGGCGCAGGCAAGGAATCTTTGTAGAGCGCTGCGTTTCATTACCAGTCAAAAATTGTTTCGTTCAATGATTCGGTCTCATTTCCCGGACTCTGACAAATCAGCCCTCTGCTCTTGAGATTTACCGTCTTGGCTTGCGGCGGAGAGTACATTTCCTTTTTGTTCATGCCGCAAAAATACTCTTTTTTCTCAAAGTCCCATTGTGATTTCTGCTCTTTTTCACCGCATTTTATGAACAGCCCGCAGGCATAATGGCAAGGCCAGCAGGAAGGTCAAGACATCGGAGACAGGTTGCGCCGCCACGATGCCCCGCAGTCCGAAAAGAGAACCGACCAGCAGAGCAGGTATGAGGAAAAGTCCGTGACGAGCAACAGCAATCGTAAGGGCAGGCCATACTTGACGCGTACTCTGAAGGTACATATTCGTTATCGTAATGAAACCAACAAGAGGAAATGCCAGACATTGTGCTCTGAGGACCCTTGCGCCAAGAGTCAAAACATCGGTGTCGCCTTTAGTGAAGACACCTATGATTTCAGGGGCGAAGATTTCACCGAATATTGTCGCGAGCAGACACCACAAGGTGGAAAGAAGCACACAGAAGCGGATTCCGTAGCGGACTCTATCATAGAGCTTCGCACCGTAATTGAACCCACAAACAGGCTGGAAACCTTGACCAAAGCCAATCACCATTGCCGCTGCAATGTGCATCACACGCCCGACAATGGCGAACGCCGCCAAAGAAGAATCTCCATATGTTCCCGCGCAATGGTTGAGAAC
>R21__coassemble_565_pt1 | contig 29851 bp, 26 predicted proteins | sample R21__metabat2_high_PE_022 | metagenome-assembled genome bin R21
CCCCCTCGCAGGCCAACCCCCTGACGCATCAATCCCCGGCCCATCCTCTCCCGCTACGATCCGTGGATTTTGCTTTAATCAGAAAGGGGCCGACTGATTAGGCACGGGACCGAATCACGCGGAGAGGGGATGACTGAATCAGTGTACGGAATTGGAGTTTAATTATTATATTTGTAGGATATTATGGAAGAGAAAACGATTGTCATAAAATATGAAGAGTACTCTTCGTATGATGAGCTCCCGAAGCAGGACAGGGAGCTTGTGCTCGCGGCCGTGGAGGCTCGCGGCGGCGCCTATGCGCCTTATTCCCATTACCGCGTCGGAGCTGCCGTAAGGCTTGATGACGGGCAGATAGTCAAAGGCTCCAATCAGGAGAATGCAGCCTATCCGTCAGGACTTTGCGCCGAGCGCACCGCTATGTTCGCCGCCTCTGCGCAGCATCCCGGACGGAAACTCCGCGCCATCGCCATAGTATGCGGAGCGGGGGAGGAGCCTCAGGAAAAGCCCGGTTCGCCTTGCGGAGCCTGCCGTCAGGTGATGGCACAGTACGAGAGGGAAAGCGGCGCGAAGATGCGGATATTGCTCTCCGGTCGCAGCAAAGTGCTTGCATTCACAGGAGTGGACTCGCTGATGCCGCTTGTTTTTGACGATTTGTAGAATGGAAGGGAGAGGGCACAAAGAAAGGGTAAGCTTGATATATCGCACCGCTACAACCACCTACCCTTGCTGCCTTCCGACCCTGGGGGAGTTCAGTGGGAGCTGGTCGTATATGACTTACCCCGCTGCAAAGGTAAACTTTTTTTTTGATATAAAGAAAAATTTTAAGATGAAGGTCTGTATAGGTTTGTCCGGAGGAGTCGATTCGAGCGTCGCCGCGCTGCTGCTGAAGGAGCAGGGCTACGACGTATTCGCCCTCTTTATGCAGAACTGGCACGACACAACCGGCACCCTGCACGGCGACTGCGAGTGGGAGGAGGATCGCGCTCTGGCCGAGATGGTTGCAAAAAAGATCGGCATTCCGTTCCACTTCGTGGACCTGAGCGACGTCTATCGCAGACGCGTGGTGGACTATATGTTCAGCGAGTACGAAAAGGGCCGCACGCCGAACCCCGATGTCCTGTGCAACCGCGAAATAAAGTTCGACGCCTTCCTGAAGGCCGCCGAAGATCTCGGCGCCGATATGGTCGCCACCGGCCACTACTGCCGCAAGGACGAATTCACTGATGGCGACGGCCATAAGATATACCGCATTCTGGCGGGATCCGACCCCAATAAGGACCAAAGTTACTTCCTCTGCCAGCTCTCCCAGCGGCAGCTCCGGAAGGCGATGTTTCCGATAGGGGACATCTGCAAACCGGAGGTGCGCCGCATTGCGCGAGAGGCGGGCCTGCCGAGCGCGGAGAAGAAGGATTCGCAGGGCATCTGCTTCGTGGGGAAGGTGGATCTTCCGGTGTTTCTGCAGCAGAAACTCAAGCCGCGCGAGGGCGACGTGGTGGAGATCTTCCGCGACTTCTACGAGGGACGGCCCGAGCCGCAGACCGTAGAGGATCTCGCCCGTCCGATAAGATACGTTGCGGGGGATGGCAAAATCATCGGCCATCACATTGGCGCACAGTACTATACTATCGGTCAGCGCAAGGGGCTCAACATAGGCGGCCACGCCGAGCCGGTGTTCATAATAGCGAATGATATTGAAAAAAATCTTATATTTGTGGGCGAAGGCCAGTCGCACCCGGGCCTCTACAGGCGGGCGCTTCTGATAAGGGAGGAGGAAATCCACTGGATAAGGCCAGACCTTGAAATGAAGCAGGGCCAGGAGAGGGAGTACCTCGTGCGGATACGCTACCGCCAGCCTTTGCAGAAAGCCAGGCTGATTCGCGCCGCCGAAGGGATGTACATCCTTTTCGACGAGCCGCAAAGGGGCGTGACGCCGGGCCAGTTTGCCGCCTGGTATGCCCCCGACGGGGAGATGCAGGGAAGTGGAGTTATAAATGAATAACAAATTGAAACACAATATGAAAGTACAATTTTTACTGAAGAGAAGTCTTATATTTTTATGTGCGGCTGCCGTAGTCTCCCTGATGGCGGTATCCTGCGACAAAAGCGGTACGGACCCTGTCAATCCGACTCCGACCCCGGAAAAGAAAAGCACAGACGCCGTCCTCAAATCTCTGGATTTCAACAAATCGTCCAACTCGGCGCTTTCGGCCAACGTCAGCGCTTATATAAGCGGCACTGACGTGAAGTTTTCCGTTCCCGAAGGAATGGACGTCAAGTCGCTGGTTCCTACGATTTCGGCCTCAAGCGGCGCGACTGTCACAATCGACGGCAAGACCTATTCGTCAGGCACCTCATACGATTTCACAAACACCGTGAACATCACCGTAACTTCCGAGTCCGGCACCGTTACCAAAACATATTCGGTAAAGTGGGAAACAGGTGACAACTTTATGGACAGCTATATCTGGAAACTGATGGACGAATGCAATATTCCGGGCATATCGTTTTCCGTGATGAAAGGCACCGAGGTGGTCTATTCGAAGGGCTACGGCTATGCCGTGGAGGAGTCCGGCACAAAAGCGACTCCCGACCATCTTTTCCGTATGGCCTCCATCTCCAAGCAGTTCTGCACGATGTGCATAATGATGCTCAAGGAGCAGGGCAAGCTCAAACTCGACGACAAGGTCTTCGGCGATAAAGGCATTCTCAAGGGCATCTACAAAAATGTAACCTCATACCACGAGAGCATAACGGTACGCCACCTTCTCAGCCACAGCAGCGGCATCTGCGCCGGATTGGACGACCCCGCTTTCACAAATTCATACCGTTTCTATAACGGCGACACAAGCCAGCCTGTCCCTACGGACACCCTGATACAGAGGACATTGAACAAGAGACAGGCTCCTTACACGAGCGGCAGTTCGACATACTCTCCGGGAGCCCTCTATAACTACAGCAACGTCGGCTTCTGCGTCCTGCACCGCATCGTCGAAGTTGTCAGCGGCAAGGACTACGAGACATACCTCAAGGAGGACGTTCTCTCGAAGATGGGCATAACCGACACCCATATAGGCGGTTATCAGAACGAGCGCCGTTCCAACGAATGTGTTTACTACTCTCAGGGCGGCGGAAACGGCTACCTGAATCCTCTGCGCAACATCGCCGGCGCCGCCGGAATCATCACATCCACAAACCAGATGATGAAGATTCTGACCTATATCGACGGCGACGACACCGTTCCGGACATCTTCTCCAAAGAGACTCTCAATGAGATGTACACAGCGTTCAGCTACTCCGCGAGTACATACAATACCTACGGCCTCGGCTGGAGGATGAACAACTCCAAGCGCTTCTTCGGCTCACACTTCCACGGCGGCAACATCGCCGGCACGGCGACTATGTGGGTAGGCGGCGCGACAGGCGACTCGAAGTACACATACGAAAAGCCGATGAGCGGCGCAATCGTCTGCAACTCACGTTCATACGACAACAGCATCACGTGGAACACCAGCTGGGGCACCAGCAGCAGCAACGACATCGACGACTCCTTCTACATCATCCTCGGCGAAGCCTTCATCCACTTCAAATAACAACGCTGGAAAATTATTCGGAGCGGATGCGTGCATTCGTCGCAGGGCAGGGCAGGCTTCGCCGAAATGCTCCTCATTGCCCGCATCCGCTCCTAATAATACGATAATGTAATGAAATATAAGAGCCCACCTAAAAGCGAGACACCCTAAGCCTAATGAAAAATATGCCACCCTCGGCCTTATAAGAGGGAGGGGCCCGAGCAGGCCGAAGGCCGTAGCGTCCGGGAGGGGTCCTGCGAAGCAGGACGTTTTCATAGGCTTGGGGTGCGAAGCAGGTGGGCTCGTATATAGTTCCTTATAATATATGAGTGCTTCGGACATAGTCATCGTGGGCGGGGGGCCGGCGGGAATGATGGCGGCCATCAAGGCCGCCGAAACTCTCGGCGACGGCTCCCGCATCTGCCTCTACGACAAGAACGACCGCCTCGGCCGCAAAATCTACCTCACCGGCAAAGGCCGCTGCAACCTGACCAACATCCGTCCCTGGAGTGAGTTCTCCGAACATATACATCCTTCGGCGCAGTTTTTCAAAACTGCCTTCCACGCCTTCTCCAACGAAGCCACGGTAAAATTCTTCGAAAGCATAGGCGTCCCCTGCATCGAACAGCAGGGCAGGAGGATCTTCCCGGCTTCGCTGCGCGCTGCAGACGTGGCCCAATCCCTTGAGAGGCGGGTAGAGCAGCTCGGCGTTCAGGTCAGGCGCGGCGTGAGCCTCGAAGCGGGCAACCCTGTCTTAAGCGACGCGAAGGCCCTGATAATCGCCACCGGAGGCAAATCATATCCGACCACAGGCAGTACGGGTGACGGTTACGCGATGGCCGAGGCCTTCGGCCACACGACGTCCCGAACCTTCCCGAGCGAAACCGCGCTTCTGCCCCGAGACTACGCCGACATTTTCCAGTCTCTCGCCCAAGGCGGCCCCGCCATTGAGGTGAAAAATGCGGGCCTTACGCTTTTTGTGGACAAAGACAATGTCCAAACCGAGCAGGGCGATTTCAATTTCACGGGCGACGGCCTTGAAAGCGGCATCGCCTACTGGCTCAGCCGAATGGCTGTATGGGCTCTGCTGAACGGTCAGAAAGCGGAAATCGTGCTCGATCTGAAGCCTGCCCTGACGCCAGAAAAACTGGCCTCCCGCATAGCCCGGGATGTATGTGAAATGCCTGGCAAGCCGCAGATGGGAAGGCTCCTGCGCGGCCTTTTGCCGGAAACCCTGATAGATCCTTTCCGCCGGGCAAACCCCGACCTTACAATCGAAAACCTCCCTGTCCGACTTAAAGAGTGGCATTTCAAGATAGCAGGTTACAAAGGCTATGACAGGGCTGTGGTGACGGCAGGCGGCGTGAGCCTTAAGGAAGTTGTGCCAAAGACTATGGCCTCACGCCTTCGCGAAGGCCTCTTCTTTGCGGGGGAAGTGCTTGATCTTGACGGAGATACCGGAGGCTACAACTTGCAGATAGCCTTCTCTACCGGAGCTCTCGCGGGAGTCAGCGCAGCGAAATAAATTCAAAAGTCTCTCCGCGGCGCAGAGTGACGGGTGCGGAATCTTCCACCATCAGCAGGTCGCCGATGCGTATGCTGGTACGGCGGGAGACTCTTATGAGCGCCTCTGTCAGAAGCGCCGATTCTTCGGCTTGCGGGGCGCGGGTCTCGTCCTTTATTATCGAAGATCCGTCGGTCCAGGGCTCCCCGTTGCAGTAGATGAGATATCCTTCGCCGACGCTGTCGAAATAGCGCGGCGCGAACCTTTCTCCGACGGCCTTGCCAGCTTTCCTGATCCTTGTCCAAATGCATTTTCGCACCTGCACTTCGGCGCAGCCGTCAGGCACGTAAAACTCGCGGCCCTCCCTTTCCAACGTCGTGTCGGGGCGGACCGCATAGGAGCCGTCAGGCCTGTAAACCAAAAGGTTCATATCAGAATTTGCCTACGTAGATTTCGGTTATGACTTTCTTCGTGTCGCGGGTGAAGTCGCCTTCCATCATCCATTTGTAGTATGAAGGTTCGCTGTCGAAGACATCCTTGACTCTCTTTCCCTTGTGCTTTCCGAAGTTCAGGACGGGCTCGTCCTTGTCGTTGAGGACTATGCGGCCGGCGTAGTCCACCGTGCGGTTCTGGCAAGAGTATTTCGCGAGGTATTCGACGTCGTTTACAAGCGGATCGACTGCGTCGGAGGCGTATTTGTCCAGCTGGGCTTCAAGCACTTCGTAGGTCGCCATCGTGTCGGCCTCGGCGCTGTGGGCGTTCGCAAGGTCTTTGTTGCAGTAGAATCTGTAGGCGGCTTCGAGGGTACGGCGCTCCTTCTTGTGGTAGATGTTCTGCACGTCCACCAGCTTGCGGCGGCGGAAGTCGAACTCCACGTCCACGCCGAATTCTTCTTTCGCGCGGAGAAACTCCTCCGCCAGCATCGGAATGTCGAACTTCAGGGAGTTGAAGCCTGCTATGTCACAGCCTTTCATCCAGGCTGCCAGCGACTTGGCGAGTTTGTGGAACGGCGGTTCGTCCTTTACGTCAGCATCGCTTATGCCGTGAACGGCCTGCGCTGCCGGCGAAATGGGGATGAGGGGGTTCATCCGGCGCGTCTTGACCTCGACTTTGTTAGGCTCGCCCGGAGCGCCCGGCGATACCTTGACTATCGAGAGTTCCACGATGCGGTCCCGGGCCACGTCAAGCCCCGTGCTCTCTATATCGAAAAAGAGCAGGGGATTTTTCAGATTCAGTTTCACGGCTTCTTATGCGTTTATCATTACCGGCATCAGGAGGGCTCTGATATCCTGCTCTGAGGATTCGTCGTCCGCTGAAACTATGAGGGCGGCCCTTGCGGGGTCTGCGAGCTCCATACAGATTGTACGGTATGGGAGATTGCTCAGAATTTCGAGGAGGAACGGGGCTTTGAAGCCGATTTCCATCTCCTGACCGTCGTACTGGCAAGGGATTGATTCGTAGGCGGACATAGAGAAGGAGAGGTCCTGGGCTGAGACGAGCACTTCGTTGAGGGAGAGCTTGAGTTTTATCTGGTTTGAGGCCTGGTTCGAGCAGACGGCGATACGCTTTACGACGCCGAGCAGCTCGCTGCGGCCGATAGTCATCCGGTTCGTGTTGTTCTTCGGGATTACGGTGCGGTATGCAGGGTAGTTGCCTTCGATCAGACGGCACACGAGGATGCTGCCGGCGAAGGTGAAGTAGGCGTTTTTGTTGTCGTATTTGATTTCGATGTCTTCATCGCATTTGGCCAGAATGCCGCGCAGGATAGCCGCAGGCTTCTTGTGGAGGATGAAGCTTGACTTCTGGGAGCACTTCGCGCCGGTGAAGCTGTAGCAGATGAGCTTGTGGGCGTCTGAGGCTACGAGGGTTGCGGTCTCCGGCTCTATGTCGAAGAAGATACCGTTCATTACTGGGCGGAGCTCCTCTTCGGCAGTGGCGTATATCGTGTTGTTTATGCCGTCGAGAAGGGTTGCGGCCGGAATCACCACGCTTTCGGAAATCTCACCGATTGAAGGGAGTTCAGGGTAGTCTGCAGCGGAGTAGCAAGGGAGCTTTGAGGCGCCGCTTGCCCAGACTATGTCCATCACAGAGGCTCCGCCTTCCGTGGAGAATGTCAGAGGCTGGTCCGGGAACTCCTTGAGGGAGTCTGTAAGGAGCTTCGCAGGAACTGCGACGGAGCCCTCTTTCTCCACCTGCGCTATCTCCACTGTTGTCCTGAGGGTTGTCTCGCCGTCTGAGGCTGTTACTGTAAGGGTGTTGCCTGCCAGTTCGAAAAGGAAGTTTTCCAGAATTGAGCTTGTAGGCTTTGCTACGATGACTTTGGAAACGGACATAAGCCCGCTCAAAAGTTCTGAACTTGATACTGCGAATCTCATTTTATGCGTTTTTTTATTATTTTAGTCGGTATGGTATTTGAATTACAAATATAATAAATTTAAGGATATGGCTAAAAAAATTCTTTATTTAATTGTAATAGTCGCTGTATCAGGGGCTATTGGATATTTCGCGGCGGATTTCGCCGTAAGCAGGCGCATTGAGGAGGCCGGCAGCGTGATGTCGGTTGTCAGTGCAAAAGGTGACAAATCGTCAGAGACTCAGCGTAAGATAGTTCTCGCCAACGTTCCGAACTTCTCCGACGCGGCGGAGGCTTCGGTGGAGAGCGTCGTGTATGTGAAGGTGACCCAGAAGGCGAAGGGTCAGCAGCAGGCCGGCTCGCTTTTCGACCTCCTTTTCGGCTTCGCGCAGACTCCGAAAGACCAGGTAGGCCTGGGAAGCGGCGTGATAATCAAGCCTGAAGGATATATTGTCACAAATAACCACGTCATTGCGGGAGCCGATATAATAGAGGTAACGCTTTCCGACAACCGCGTCTATCCGGCGACCCTCGTGGGAGCCGATCCGGCAACAGACCTTGCGCTGCTGAAGATAGATGCGGGCCGCGAACTGCCCGCCATCCCGATGGGCAACTCCGACGACCTGAGACTCGGCGAATGGGTGCTCGCAATCGGCAGTCCGTATGACCTGCGCTCCACAATCACGGCCGGCATAATCAGCGCCAAGGGCCGTTCGTTTCCGAACTATGACGGGCAGTATAGGGTCGAATCGTTCATTCAGACCGACGCCGCCGTCAATCCGGGCAACAGCGGCGGAGCCCTTGTCAACGCGGTTGGCGAGCTTGTCGGCATAAATACGTCAATAATCTCTCAGACAGGAGCTTATGCAGGATATTCTTTCGCTGTTCCGGTCAATATAGTGAGCAAGATCGCCGAAGATTTCATCCAGTTCGGTTCAGTGCAGAGGGTTATGCTCGGCGTGAGCATTACGGATATGACCTCGCAGCTCGCGGCGCAGGCAGGCTCAAGCGAAGTGGACGGCGTCTATGTGGCGGAAGTCTCGAAGGGAGGAGTGGCCGACAGGGCCGGAATCGTGGCGGGTGACGTCATAACGGAAATCAATCTCAACAAGGTTCACAATTCGGCCGGTCTGCAGGAGCAGGTGAGCAAGCTCCGTCCGGGAGAGTCGGCGGTCGTCACGATTCTCAGGCAGGGCGCTCAGAAAGAACTTGTAGTTTCCTTGTAACATTTGCAAAAATGATTCGTATAAAAAGTGTCGCTCTTTCAAAGCGGCATTTTTTTATTTTATGAGTATGAGACAACTTAAGATTACAAAATCCATCACCAACAGGGAAAGCGCCTCTCTGGATAAATATCTCCAGGAGATAGGACGCGAGGAGCTCATCACTGTGGAAGAGGAGGTCGAGCTTGCCCAGCGCATCAAGAAGGGCGACCAGCAGGCACTCGAAAAACTGACAAAAGCAAATCTCCGTTTCGTGGTGTCTGTCGCGAAACAGTATCAGAATCAGGGCATAAGCCTTCCAGACCTCATCAACGAAGGAAATCTCGGCCTGATCAAGGCCGCCGAGAAGTTCGATGAGACGCGAGGCTTCAAGTTCATTTCATACGCAGTGTGGTGGATCCGCCAGAGCATTCTCCAGGCCCTTGCGGAGCAGAGCCGTATCGTGCGCCTGCCTCTCAATCAGGTGGGGTCGCTCAACAAGATCAACAAGGCCCTCTCGAAGTTCGAGCAGGAGAATGAGCGTATGCCGTCTCCGGACGAGCTGGCCGAAATGCTCGAGATTCCGCGTGAAAAGATCGCCGACACCCTCCGCGTGAGCGGCCGCCACGTCTCTGTGGACGCTCCTTTCGTGGACGGCGAGGACAACAGCCTGCTCGACGTGCTTGTCAACAACGACTCTCCGAATGCGGACAAGGGCCTCGTGAACGAGTCTCTCAACAAAGAGATTGAAAGAGCCCTCTCGACTCTGACGGAGCGCGAGCGTGACATAGTGCGCTATTTCTTCGGCATCGGCTGCCAGGAGATGACTCTCGAGGAGATAGGCGAAAAGTTCGGCCTCACCCGCGAGAGAGTGCGTCAGATAAAGGAAAAGGCAATCCGCCGTCTGCGCCACAGCGCGAGAAGCAAACTGCTCAAAGGATATCTTGGTTAAACATAAAACAAATCGAAAATGGGAAATTTTTTCAACGCGATAGGCGACGGCATAGCGGCGTTCAGTGATTTCATCTGTGGTTATCCGCTTTTCTTCCTCCTTATCGGAGGCGGACTTTTCTTCTTGTTCTACAGCAAATTCGCTCCTCTGAGGCACTACGGCAAGGCAATCGGCGCCCTCCGCGTGAAGGACGACAAGGCCGAAGGCCAGATATCCTCTTTCGAGGCCCTTACAAGCGCAATCGCGGCGACTGTCGGAATGGGCAACATCGCCGGCGTGGCGGTGGCCATCACAATCGGCGGCCCGGGCGCTATCTTCTGGATGTGGGTGAGCGCCATCGTAGGTATGGCAACCAAATTCTTCGAAGGCACGATAGCCGTTATGTATAAAGGTAAGGACGACGCCGGAGAGACGCAGGGCGGCCCTATGTATATGATAATCAACGGTCTTGGCAAAAAGTGGAAACCTCTTGCAGTGTTCTTCGCAATCTTCGGCCTCATCGGCACCCTCTGCATAATGCAGGCGAACCAGCTGACCGAGTCCATCACCACGATATTCTTCGCCCCTGAGCAGAACACCCTCACTCTGCGCTTCATCATAGGCATAATCATAACCGTGATAGTGGCCTTCGTCGTAATCGGCGGCATTCAGAGAATCTCCAAGATCGCCACTAAGCTCGTTCCTGCTATGGTGGCTCTCTATTTCCTTCTCGTGCTCTTCATAATGATCCGCCACGCAAGCCTCATCCCGGGTGTGTTCGGCAGCATCTTTAAGGGCGCTTTCGCTCCTGCAGGCATCGCCGGAGGCGCGGTAGGCTCGTTCATTCAGGTGGCGCTCATCGGCGTCCGCAGGGCGGCTCTCGTCAATGAAGCAGGTATCGGAACCGCTTCGATGATGCACGGCGCGTCAAAGAACAATGAGCCTGTACGCGAGGGTCTTGTGGCAATGATCGGCCCTTCTATCGACTCCGGTCTCGTCTGTACCCTTACTGCAATCGCAGTCCTCATCGGTGCGGCAATCGACCCGTCAATCCTGCCGGCAGACAGCGGAATGGGCTCTATGGAAGGCCTCCGCTTCGCTCTCAAGGCGTTTGACGCGGCAGTGCCGGGCGTGGGCAGCTATCTCCTCTTCCTTATGGTGATTATGTTCGCCTTCAGCACTATGTTCTCGTATTCATATTACGGACAGAAGTGCACGGGCTTCCTTTTCGGCGCGAAATATTCGAAGTACTACAATTACTTCTTCCTCGTGATGCTCATCGTCTCTGCAGTGATTCCTCTGAGAGTTGCGGTGAGCCTCATCGATTCGGCTTTCGCCCTGATGGCTTTCCCTACGATATTCACGCTCCTGTGCCTCGCCCCTAAGGCCCGCAAGGAGATGGACAAGTATTTCGCCAAGTTGAAAGCGGAGAAAAAAAGCAAATAGAGATGGGACCTTTTGAATTTACGGGCGCTGCCGTGCGCAGTGCCGTGAAGGCGCTCTACGGCGCTGATCCTCAGGATAATCTCGTGCAGCTCCAGCCGACCCGCAAAGAGTTCGAAGGAGATGTGACTCTCGTGGCTTTCCCTCTTCTGAAGACAAGCCGCAAGGCTCCCGAGGCTACTGCAACTGAGATCGGGCAGTGGTTGACAGAAAATTGCCCTGAAGTGTCCGGCTTCAATGTGGTCAAGGGATTCCTCAACATAAAGCTCTCCGGCGCATATTGGGCGGGAGTGCTCGCATCAATCGCCGCTCAGCCGGATTACGGCCAGCTGCCCCCTACGGGCAAGACCGTGATGGTGGAGTTCTCTTCCCCGAACACCAACAAACCTCTACACCTGGGCCACGTGCGCAACAACCTCCTTGGCTGGAGCGTGTCGCAGCTTTTGGCAGCCAACGGCCATAGGGTAATCAGAGTGAACCTCGTAAACGACAGAGGCATACATATCTGCAAGTCTATGCTCGCCTGGCTGCGCTGCGGCGACGGCATAACTCCCGAGAAAGCCGGCAAGAAGGGCGACCACCTCATCGGCGACTTCTACGTCAAGTTCAACGACCTCTACAAAGACGAAGTCAAAGCTCTTGTCGAGGGCGGAATGAACGAGGAGGAGGCCGAAAAGAACGCTCCTATTTTAAAGGAGGCGCAGGCTATGCTTGTAAAATGGGAGCAAGGCGACCCTGAGATCCGCGGCCTCTGGAAGATGATGAACGGCTGGGTCTATGAAGGCTTCGACCAGACCTACGCTTCGCTGGGCATCAGCTTCGACAAGACATATTACGAAAGCAACACATATCTGCTTGGCAAATCCCTCGTCGAGACGGGCCTTGCAGAGGGCATATTCGAGCGCCACGCCGACGGCAGCGTCTGGTGCGACCTTACCTCCGACGGCCTCGATCAGAAGCTTCTGCTGCGCTCCGACGGCACATCAGTCTATATGACGCAGGACCTCGGCACCGCTTGCGAACGCTACAAGGAGTATGGTTTCGACGAGCATATCTACGTAGTGGGCAACGAGCAGAACTACCACTTCCAGGTGCTCAAGCTCATCCTCAAGAAACTCGGCTTCGGCTGGTCCGACGCCATCTACCATATGTCATACGGTATGGTGGAACTTCCGGAAGGAAAGATGAAATCCCGCGAAGGCACCGTAGTGGACGCCGACGACCTGATAGACAAGATGTATCAGACCGCAAAAGAGACTTCTCTGGAACTTGGCAAGCTTGACGGTATGGACGAAAAGGAGCAGGACGAACTCTTCAGGATGCTCGGCCTCGGAGCTCTCAAGTACTTCATAATCAAGGTGGATCCTCGAAAGACGATGCTCTTCGACCCGAAGGAGTCCATCGATTTCAACGGCAACACCGGTCCGTTCATCCAATACACCCACGCCCGCATCAAGTCCATCCTGCGCCGGGCGGGAGAGTACGGTCCTGTGGCTCCTGCCGCCCTCAACGCGAAGGAGGAGAATCTGATACAGATTCTGGCCTCATACCCCGGCAAGATCCGCGAGGCAGGCGCCGCGCATTCCCCTGCAGTCATAGCCAATTTCGCCTATGACCTTGCAAAGGAGTTCAACCAGTACTACCACGACACACAGATACTCAAGGAAGAAGACGCCGCGGTCCGCGCCCAGCGCCTGCAGCTGATAGATGTGATTGCAAGGGTTCTCACCCATTCTATGAACATCCTCGGCATCAGCCTTCCGGAGAGGATGTAGTTTTCCGGTATGCCTTTTCTGCCCACAAGCAAGAAGGAGGTGGAGGCCCTCGGATGGGACTCTCTGGACGTCATCCTGCTTAGCGGTGACGCCTATGTCGATCATCCTGCCTTCGGCACCGCGATAATAGCCCGCGTGCTGGAGGCCGAGGGGCTCAGGGTCGCCGTAGTTCCTCAGCCCAATTGGCGGGACGACCTGAGGGATTTCAAGAAACTCGGCCGCCCGCGCCTCTTTTTCGGCGTGACAGCCGGCGCGATGGACTCTATGGTCAACCACTACACGGCCGCCCGGCGCCTTCGCAGCGACGATGCCTATACGCCCGAAGGCCGCCCCGGAGCCCGTCCCGACAGGGCTGTTACGGTATATACCAAAATTCTCAAGAGTCTCTACCCTGACGTGCCTGTCGTCATAGGCGGCATCGAGGCGTCGCTGCGCCGCGAGCGCCACTACGACTATTGGGACGGAACCTTCCACGCTCCGATTTTAGAGGAGTGCGGGGCTGACTACCTTGTGGCCGGAATGGGGGAGAAGGCTATCGTGAAGATTGCCCGGGCCCTGTCCGGGGGCGAGGCCCTGCCTGAAAAGATAATAGAGGGAGAACCCCTGACGGAGGCCGAGCTTGACGCGGTCTATGACCTTCCTTTCACCAAATTGCCGCATCCGCGCTACAAAGGCAAGAGGATACCCGCCTATGATATGATAAAGTTCTCCATAACAACCCACAGGGGCTGTTTCGGAGGATGTAATTTCTGCGCCATAACGGCCCATCAGGGACGCACCATACAGTCGCGAAGCGAAGCCTCGATTCTGCGCGAGGTGGAGCAGCTGACCCGTCATCCGGAGTTCCGCGGCACGATAACCGACCTCGGCGCCCCGACCGCCAATATGTACAGGATGGGAGGACTCGACCGGTCGCTTTGCGCCAAGTGCCGCCGCACCTCCTGCCTTTTTCCGAACCTGTGCCGTAACCTGCAGCACGACCACACCGCGCTGCTAAGGCTGTATGAGAAAGTGCTGGCTGTGCCGGGGGTCAAGCACGTCTATATAGGCAGCGGCATCCGCTACGACCTTTTTCTCGACGAGAACGGCTTTTTGAGCGAGGACGGGAGGCGTTATTTCGAGCAGCTGGTCACGCGTCACACAAGCGGCCGGCTAAAGGTGGCCCCGGAGCATACGGAGGACCACGTCCTTCGGGCGATGGCCAAGCCGTCTTTCAAGCTCTTCGAGCGCCTGAGGATTGAGTTTGATTCTGTATGCAGAAAGCATAACCTTAAATATCAAGTTGTTCCGTATTTCATTTCAGCCCATCCCGGCTGCACGATGAAGGATATGGAGGCCCTCAGCCGCAAGGCCGCCCTGCACGGACTCTATATGGACCAGGTGCAGGATTTCACCCCGACTCCGATGACAGTCTCGACTCAGATGTTCGCAACCGGAAAAGACCCCCGAACAGGCGCGGAGATATTCGTGGAGCGCGATCCGGCAAGAAAACAGAGGCAGAAATCTTTTTTCTTCAAGAAACGCTGAAATATTTTGTTAGTTGGAAAAAAGGCTTTATACTTGCACCGCAAATCGAAATTCAAATGGCGGAAACTATAAAAAAGAAAAGAGCTGTCATCAGCTATGAAAATATGTCCGAAGAACTCCTTGAAGCCTTCAAGGAAAAATATCCGAAAGGATATGCGGACTATATGGGAGATATCTTCAAAGTTGAAAAACCGGACGGTTCGTCTTTCTATGCCGTGACCCTCGAAGTTCCGGATGCCCTCTATCTTGTCAAGATCAAAGTGAAGGTCGACGATTACGACGATGCCGAAGATGAACTCTTCAAGAACGAAGAGGATTCCGAGGAGGGTGAGGACACCGAAGGAGGAAGCTTCCCTGCAACCGATGACGACATAGCCGCCGCCGCTGCCGCCGAAGGCGAAGAGGGTGAAGAATAACAATCAAGGCAAAATTTCGGAAAAGAACCTGCTGCTGATCCTGTCGGTGGCGGTGGGTCTGATATGCGGCCTTGCCGCCGTCATCCTCAAGACCCTTATCCGTTGGATCGAGTCGGGTCTCACGTTCTGGTTCGACGCCGCTTCGGACGAGTGGCTGTACCTTATCTATCCGGGTCTCGGTATGCTGATTTCATACCTTTTCGTCCGGTATATCGTCAAGGACGACATAGGCCACGGCGTCACGAAAGTGCTCCAGGCCGTCTCAAAGAACGAATCCCGCATAAAGAAGCGCAACACCTGGTCGTCGATCGTGGCCAGCGCCGTCACGATCGGTTTCGGAGGTTCCGTCGGAGCCGAGGCCCCGATAGTGTACAGCGGAGCCGCAATCGGTTCGAACATCGCCCGCAAGTTCGGTCTCTCCTACAAGAATATGACAATCCTGCTGGGCTGCGGAGCGGCCGCGGCAGTCGCCGGCATATTCAAGGCGCCTATGGCCGGAGTGCTCTTCACGCTTGAGATACTCCTTTTCAATATCTCGATGAACTCCATACTGCCGCTGCTGATAGCCTCTGTCACGGCGACTGTGGTGACATATTTCCTTATGGGAGATTCCGTGGCCTTCTCCAACTCGATAGAGGCCTTCCATATGAGCAATCTCCCGTTCTATCTCATTCTGGGCGTCTTCTGCGGCGCGATGTCGCTCTATTTCATCCGCACGACACTCCGCGTAGAGGACAAGATGAGACGGATTTCACGCCCGTGGGTAAGATGGGCCCTGTGCTCGGTTGTTCTGGGTATTCTCATATTCGTCTTCCCGCCGCTCTACGGCGAGGGGTACGATTCGCTGACTCTGATGCTCAACAACAACGCCACGGACGTGGCCGGAGGTCTGCTGGGCAACCTTCTGGGCGACAAGTGGATATTCCTTGCATTCTTCGCCTGCGTGCTTCTGCTGAAAGTATATGCGACGGCCCTTACAAACGCCGGAGGCGGTGTCGGCGGAACGTTCGGCCCTACTCTGGTGAGCGGCGGCCTGGCCGGTTTCGTGGTGGCGCGTCTTATAAACCTGACAGGCATAGCCGTAGTGCCGGAGGCCAATTTCGTGCTTGCCGGGATGGGCGGAATGATGGCCGCCGTGATGCAGGCCCCGATGACCGCAATCTTCCTCATCGCCGAGATAACAGGCGGTTACGAACTCTTCATACCGCTCATCGTGACATCCGCCGTAAGTTATGGCGCCATAAGGATGATCGAGCCGTATTCAATTTACACAAAGCGCATTGCGGCGCAGGGCGAACTCCTCACGCACGACAGCGACAAGGCCGTGCTGACGCTCCTCAAGACTGCGGAGCTGGTGGAGAACGACTTCAAGCCCATATATGTTGAAGACAATCTGGGAGACCTGGTGGAGGCAATTTCCAAAAGCCACCGCAACCTTTTCCCTGTCCTCGACGCCGAAGGTCACTTCCAGGGCATCGTGACGCTCGACGACGTGCGCGACATAATGTTCGACCGGAGCCGGTACGAGGCCGTGAAGATTTATCACATAATGAAGAGCGCCCCCGCGTTCGTCTATTCCGACGACAAGATGGAGAGCGTGATGAAGAAATTCGAGACCACCGGCGCGTGGAACCTGCCTGTTGTGGATGACGAAAACAAATATCTGGGCTTCGTTTCTAAGAGCAAGATATTTTCATCATACAGAGAGCAACTTCAACAGGTTTCAAGTGAATAAGTTATACACAGATTACATCGCCTCCGCGCTGCAGGTCGGGGCCTGGCAGGTGGAGCATTGCGTGGAGCTCTTCGAGGAGGGCGCCACAGTTCCTTTCATAAGCCGTTACCGCAAGGAGCGCACCGGTGCCCTGGACGAGATGCAGGTAGCCGAAATAAAGCATTACTATCAGAAATTCACGGAACTTGAAAAGAGGAAGGCGTCAATTCTTTCAAGCATTGAAGAGCAGGGAAAGTTGACGGATGAGCTTCGCCGCGCCATCGAGGGCGAGGTGGACGCCCAGACTGTGGAAGACCTCTATCTGCCTTACCGCCCGAAACGTCGCACTCGCGCCTCCGTTGCCCGTGAAAAAGGTCTGGAGCCTCTGGCTATGCGCATTTGGGAGATGCGGTGCGACAAGCCCCTCAGTGAGGCGGACGAAGAGTCCCTCGCCGGCGCCCGCGACATAATTGCCGAGATGATTTCCGATTCGCAGCCTGTGCGCGCGCAGCTTCGCGATCTCTATAGCCGCTGGGGCACAGTGGTTTCCAAAGTTGTAAAGGGCAAGGAGGAGGGCGAAGAGGCTTCGAAGTACCGGGGCTATTTCGATTACAGCGAAAGGCTCGACAAGATTCCGTCACACCGTCTGCTGGCGGTGTTGCGCGCCGTGGAGCAGGGATGTCTTTCCGTCAAGATAGATGTCTCAAAGGATTATGCCCTCGAACGCATCGGGCGCAAGGTGTATGGCGGAAAGCGCCGCCCTTCGCCGGAGTGCCGCCGGCAGCTGGATATGGCCGCTGAAGATGCCTACAAGAGGCTTTTGCACCCTTCAATAGAAAATGAGGCGCTCGCCGCCGCCAAGGAGAAGGCCGACATCGAGGCAATCCGCGTTTTCGGAGAGAACCTCCGGGAGCTTCTGCTCTCTCCGCCGGTAGGGCAGAAGCGCACGCTTGCAATCGATCCCGGCTTCAGGACGGGCTGTAAGGTTGTATGCCTCGATGCGCAGGGAAATCTGCTGCATAATGAGACTATATTCCCGCATCCTCCTGTAAACGAGAAGATTGCGGCTATGAAAAAGATTTCTTCAATGGTGGAGGCCTACAAGATAGAGGTCATTGCCATAGGTAGCGGCACAGCCGGTCGCGAGACTGAAGCATTTATTGGGAAGATAGCTCTCCCCGAGGGCGTGAGGGTCTATTCGGTTTCCGAGGACGGAGCCTCCGTATATTCCGCATCTGAAGTCGCGCGAAGCGAATTTCCCGATTATGACGTCACCGTGCGCGGCGCCGTCTCGATAGGCCGCCGTCTGATGGACCCTCTCGCCGAACTGGTGAAGATAGATCCCAAGAGCATAGGAGTGGGGCAGTACCAGCACGACGTGGACCAGGCGCTTCTCAAGTCGCGTCTCGACGAGACCGTCGAAAGCTGTGTCAACAGCGTCGGCGTCAATCTTAACACAGCTTCCAGCCATCTTCTGGCCTATGTTTCCGGCATCGGGCCGGCTCTGGCGCAGAACATAGGGGATTTTCTCAAGGAGAACGGTCCCTTCTCTTCCCGCGCGGAGATTATGAATGTAAAGCGGCTGGGCGCAAAGGTTTTCGAACAGTGTGCCGGCTTCCTGCGCATCCCTGGTGCTGCCAATCCTCTGGACAACAGCGCCGTGCATCCGGAGCGCTACGCTCTCGTCGAGAAGATGGCCTCCGATGCGAAGGTCTCTCTGGAAGAGTTTTTGAGCAGCGAGGCTTCCCGCAGCGGGGTGGATCTGTCGCGTTATGTGTCGGACGACGTCGGGATGCCTACTCTCAATGATATTATGGCTGAAATCGCCAAAAAGGGCCGCGACCCGCGCGGCGCGATTCGCGTTTTCGAATTTTCACCGGAGATTCAGTCCATCGAGGATGTGCAGGTAGGTATGATTCTGCCGTGCATCGTTACGAATGTCACCGCATTCGGCGCCTTCGTCGATTTCGGCATCCACGAGCAGGGTCTGATACACGTCTCCCAGATGGCGGACAAGTATGTCAAAGACCCTTCTTCGGTTCTCAAAGTGCATCAGCAGTTGCAGGCCCGCGTCGTCGACGTGGATTTGGCGCGCCGCCGCATCGGCCTGTCGCTAAAGGGCTTGCAGTAGATAATCAGTGCCGGTCTGAGGCGGATAATTCAACGTTCTTGTTTTTGCAACGAAAATTTCGTAATTTTTGCACCTGGAATGAATTCAATGAATTCGGCTACTGCCTGAACGGACCGTCTCTTGGCTTTACTGCCGATACGCAACTGGCATATATGCGACTGATTCACAGAGGCGTATTTGACAAATTGCCGGATCTGAAGGTTATGATGGGACATAATTGCGAAGGGATGGGATTCTTCAAGGACAGGATGAACACGGCTTGGAGACAAGGCGGAGGGCAACCTGCATCAAATATCGGCGTTACGCTGGAACATGAACCAAGCTATTATTTGGACAGAAATACCTGGGGCACGACTTCAGGGAATTATTCCCAGATTGCATTGCGCTCAACCATCGACTCGATGGGGATAGAAAAAATTATGTTGGGTACGGATTTTCTTTATGAAGATGCAAAAGCGATGGTGGACTTTATCGGTGACAACAAAGACTTGTCTTCTGAAGAAAAGAAAGCCATCCTTAGCGGCAACGCCGAAAAATCAGGCTTTGGCGTCATAGCATGAACAGGCTCGTGGCAAGCATATTCATTTCCGTGTCCTGCTCTATACTGGCAGGGCTCCTGCTGACGGCCTGCTCAAAAGACGATATCCCAACTGATGACAAGTCCCAAGGCGCTGTCAACGTGATAATTGATACGGATCTGGGCAACTGCACCGATGACCTGTTTGCCCTGCAGGCGGCCTTCGCCTATAGGGCAAAGGGGGAGTGCAACATATTGGGCGTAATGCAGGATTGCGGAGAAGAGAAGTGTCATAGGCTTGCCGATGCCCTGATGCACTATTACAAGGCCGATGACATACCGTTGGGGCTGGTCCGCGGCGGTAGCCGGCACCCCTTTGAATGCACGCCGTATTATGAGATAGCCGACTTGGTGAAATCTGACAATACTCTGCTCTTCCCGCCTACGGACATTCCGCTTTCGCAAAGGCTGTCGGGCGTGAAACTGTACCGGAAGCTGCTCTCTGAAGCAGCTGATGGCAGTGTGAACATAGTATGTTTATGCTTACCAGTCTGGGCCAGCTTATGGACTCTGAGGCTGATGAATACTCCTCTCTGAACGGTATGGACCTGATACGGCGCAAGGTCAAGGCCGTTGACATCAGCGGCGGATGCTTCTCCGCCATCCCGCTGCGCGATACCGATGCAAACGGCAATACTCAGTTCCTTGATGTTGAATACAATGTCGGCGGTGACATTCCGCTGGCAAAGAAAGTGCTTGAGCAGTGGCCTACGCCCCTGCATCTCTACCCGATTGAAGCGGGACTGTCTTTCCCTTCAGTACACGACAGGATTCTGGAACAGTACTCGTGGCAGCCGGAGAGTCCCATATATCAGACCTACAGCAGGTACAACGAATGGGAAAAAGGCGACGTGGGACAATATCTGTGGGATGCCGTAACTACGTTTCACTGTATCCTGGGCGAAGACTACTTTTCCTGCACAGGCCCCCTCGCCGTGCGCGTTGACGAGGAAGGCCATACCACGTTCGTGGCATCCGACAAAGCCGGCAGCACTGACCGCACCGACCGTCACATCATAGGTAACGGCAACAGCAGCTATGTCGCTCTCATCTGGGACGAGTTCGAGGCCATCTCTGCCTACAGACCACACATCCTCCCTTAGGCCCTCGCAGGTCCCGGGAGGGGGTGTACGTTATGTAGCTAGAGCGAAATATAAAATTATAATTTGCCCAATTTGATAAAAATTGCTATATTTGGGCGAAATATAAAAAGTTCATCATGGCTAAGATTATCGGCAGAAAATCAGAGATCGAAGAACTGGAGCGTCGTTACAGGAGTGATAAGGCCCAATTTGTGGCAGTATATGGCAGAAGGCGTGTCGGCAAGACTTTCCTGATTGGAGAGGTCTTCAAAGGACGTATTACTTTCCAGCATTCCGGCCTCTCTCCTTATGATCAGCAGCATAAGGTGACGATGAAAGATCAGTTGCAAGCCTTTCACGTGTCGCTTCTTCGTGCCGGAATGGATTTGTCGGTCCCTTGCCCCACATCCTGGATTCAGGCTTTCCTGCTTCTGTCGCAACTGCTTGAGTGCAAAGACAACGGCAAGAGGCAACTCGTTTTTATCGATGAATTGCCTTGGATGGACACGCCGAAGGCCGGATTTCTTGCTGCATTCGAAAACTTTTGGAATGGCTGGGGATGTTTTAGGGACAATCTTATGCTTGTGATATGCGGTTCGTCGACATCCTGGATATTGGATAATGTGATTAATTCTCAAGGAGGCCTTTACGACAGGCTGTCCTGCCCTATGAAACTCCTGCCGTTCAATTTGAAAGAGACCGAAGAGATGTTGAAGTCCGAGAACATAAAGTTGAGCCGGTATGATATTGCGCAAGTCTATATGACCGTCGGCGGCATTCCTTATTATCTGTCGCTGATGAAACCGGGGTTGGGATATGCACAGAATGTTGACACGCTCTTTTTTGAGGACAACTCTCCGCTTAAAGGCGAGTTCGATCGCCTGTTCAAGACTCTTTTCAAGGCCTCGGGAGATTATGTAAAAATAGTTGAGGTTCTAGCCGGGCGGAATTATGGTTTTACCAGAGATGAAATCTCTGAAAAGACTGGTATTTCCAAGGGCGGAGGCTTTTCCGAGATGCTGAAAAATCTCTGCGAATCAGACTTTATAGAAGTTTATGAATACGAGTATCCTCAGAAAAGAGGTACTCATTATAAGCTTAAGGATGAATTCTGCTCATTTTACCTGCGATTCATAAGCGGGAAGAAAATCTCGGACCCCCACTATTGGCTTGACAGTCAGCGCTCAGCCGCGCTCAATGCCTGGCGGGGCATAGCATTTGAACATCTCTGCTGCAAGCACGTATTGCAAATAAAGCGTTGTCTGGGCATTTCCGGTGTTGTGTCCAGAAACAGTCAGGTAATCATCCCTTCCGGCTCGGATGTCAAGGGGGCGCAGATTGACCTTCTGATTGACAGGGATGACAATATCGTGAATCTCTGTGAGATGAAGTTCTATAAGGACGAATACTCGGCGACAGAAGACGATGAAATCAGGCTGGAACAAAGAGTCGAGGCTGTCCAGAATGTCTTGGACAAGAACAAGACGATTCAGGTTGTCTTGATAACGAACAAGGGACTGAAGTATGGAGCACACAGCGGCGCATATCAGAAAGTATTGACGCTGGATGATTTATTCTGGGAAAATTGATACTGAAGTTGTATGACAACATCTGCCCCTGAGGCCCTCGCAGGTCCCCGGGAAGGGGTTTGTTAATATTTTATGGAAATTTCTTTGAATTATGTTTTAAAAACATTATGTTTGCAGAGCATAATAAATAAGATATGAACTTTGTTGACCGAATTGTTGAACAGGAGAGGCTTTCCAAGTTGTTGTCAGGAGACAGGCCGGGGTTTGCAATTGTGAGGGGACGCCGAAGGGTGGGAAAATCAACCCTTGTCGGGCGGGTTCTCAAGGAGAATGACATTTATTTTGAGGCGGACCGGACGGATACGGCGACCCAAATGGTGAATCTAAGCTACGTCATATCCCATACCTTCGAAGGCTTTGGCGACGCCGTGTATAAAGACTGGCGATCCTTGCTTACCGCTCTCAATCACAGGGTGACAAGTAGAATTACGTTATGTCTGGACGAATTTCCATATCTGGTGGAGAATGATCCGTCTCTGCCTTCCGTGATACAGACCCTTCTCGACTGCTCACAGCTGAAGTACAATATAATCCTGTGTGGGTCGTCCCAGACGATGATGTACAATCTTACACACGACGAGGCATCACCGCTCTTCGGAAGGAAGGAGGCGGATTTCAAAATCGGCCCGATAAAGCTTCCCTTCTTGCAGGAAGCGCTTGGCCTGAGTGACGTTCAGACCATAGAGAATTATGCCGTATGGGGAGGAATTCCCCGCTATTGGAAGCTCCGTGAGGACTCGGCAACGCTTAAGGAGGCTATAGACGAACATATTCTTTCCACCTTCGGGGCATTGTATGAAGAACCTCAGCACCTGTTCCGTGATGACATGAAGGACATTGTGAAGACTGCGACAATAATGACGATCGTCGGCTCAGGTGCCACGAGACTGAAGGAAATCGCAGGGAAATGCGCTGAGCCCGCAACCAATCTTTCCAGGCCGCTAGCGAAACTGATAGACCTGGGCTATCTTGAGAAAGATATTCCTTTCGGCGCATCCGTAAAGGACAGCAAGAAAAGTTTGTATCGCATAGCTGACCCGTTCCTGAATTTCCACTACAAGTTCGTTCCGGCAAACCGGTCATTCATAGAGTTGGGAAGAAAAGCGGTGATTGACGAGCAACTTGACCGCAGGCTGCCTGACCTTATCGGGTATTGGTGGGAAAGGGTGTGCCGCGATGCCGTAACGGGGAATGTGATAAACGGGATAAGATATATGGAGGCCAGAAGATGGTGGGGGCAGGTGTGCCTCGAGGGGCAGTGGCAAGACGTTGAGATCGACGTTGTGGCCGAGAGCCTGGACAAGAAGCACATTCTTGTCGGAGAATGCAAGTGGACATCATCGGAGAACGGCCGCCTGCTTACATCCGAATTGCGGAAGATTGCCAATGCGCTGCCGTTCACAGGAGGCAGACAGATTGAGATAGTCCTCTTTACCAAGACCAGACCAAATGAGGATGTCGGGAATTCAATCCTGCCACAGGAGGTCATTGACCTGTGTGTGTAAAATTCTTATTTGACAGATTCAATTATGAACGGCTGGGTGAAGAATGACGATCCTCTTGTTTGGAGAGGCATTGTCCGCCCTGTCCTGAACTGGCTATTTAACAACCTGCGCGGAAAAGGTGACGAGCATTAAACAGTTGAAAACAAAACTAATTTACATTTTGTATAATACAGAAAAGATAGTATCTTTGTGGATATGAAACAGAATATTACAAACCCGTTCGTCCTTCAACCTTATGTACGCGAAGATTTGTTTTGCGACCGGAAGGCGGAACTTGAAACATTGATATCCTGCATCGAGAATGGCAGGAACGTTTCGCTTATTTCCATGCGTCGTCTAGGAAAGACCGGCCTTATTTATCGTGCTTTTGAGCTGATGCGCGAAAAGAAATGCGGATATACCACAGTATATGCCGACATATATGCGACATCCTCTTTGGAGGATTTTATCGCAACTTTGTCTGAGGCTGTTGTGGCTCAGTGTGGCGAATCCGGCATAAAGCGGTTCTTCTCAGCTTTGGGAGGAATCCGTCCCCTGCTAAGTTATGATCCGATAACCGGTGCTCCTCAGGTGTCGATAACATATCGTACCGAGAGCGAGAAATACACTACATTGAAGTCTGTATTTGATTATCTGGAGGGGCTTGGACGAAAAGTCGTTGTCGCAATCGACGAGTTTCAGCAGATTCGGGAATACGAAGGAGTCAAGATGGAAGCGCTTCTGCGTTCATATATACAGAACTTGCAGAATGTGCGTTTCATCTTTTGTGGCAGCAAGAAACATCTGATGGTGGATATGTTCGTGGGCGAAAGGTCTCCGTTCTACCAGAGTGCGACAAACATTCCGCTTTCGAAATTGGACAAAGAGGTCTATTCCGGTTTCATTATGGAGAAATTCTCGCTCTACGGGAAGACTATTACAAGGGATATCGTGGATTATGTCATAGATTGGAGTCGATGCCACACTTTTTACACACAGACACTGTGTAATACGATTTTTATGCTGTCAGGCAAAGATGTGTTATTCGATGACGTTTACGCGTCCATAAACGCAATCTTCGAATCGGAGAAAGACAGATTCTTTACCATAAGGAATATGCTGACACCCGGTCAGTGGCGTTATCTTGCCGCAGTCGCCAAAGAGGGAAGCGTGTGCCATCCTACGGCTTCGCAGTTCCTCTTGAAGTACAAAATCGGGACTCCGGCTTCATCAAACAGGTATCTTGCTTCTCTTCTGGAAAAAGAGCTGCTTTTGGAGGAGTCGTCCCAGGATGGTAAGGAATATTTTGTTTACAACGTATTTCTTTCCAGGTGGCTTGAAACATTTGGCAGACAGTTATGCAGATAGTACAAGGATTTATTAAAATACTGTTGGCCGGAGTTGTATGCTCCCTGGCTTTGTCCTGCCAGGTCTCTTGCTCCAAGGTCCAGGAGCCTCAGAGGGAGAACGAGGCGCGGCCGATGATACTTGATATGGATCTGGGCAGTTCCACCGACGACGTGGTGTGTATGGACCTGATGCTCAAGAGTCATATCGACGGGGAAATCAACCTGCTGGGTATTGTCTGCGACAGGATGGGCGACTCGAACGCCATCGTCGCTGACATATTCCGCACCTATTACGGCCTTCCCGACATCCCGATAGGCCTCGAACGCCGCGGGGTTGAAAATCCGCAAGTGTTTGTCAACTATTCTCCCTTGCTCGACACGCTGGGGCTCTCGTCGGGGCATCGCGTGTTCGAGAGGCAAGTCTCTGACTGCTCTGTTCTGCCCGATGCCTACAAACTCTACCGCAAACTTCTGTCTGAGGCCGAAGACCACAGCGTCACCATCATTTCCACAGGTTTTCTGACCAGCATTTCAAATCTCCTCACCTCTCCGGCCGATGAATTCTCAAACCTTCCCGGGACTCTTCTTGTGGCTCAAAAGGTAAAGGAACTGATTATTATGGCAGGGCAGTTCAGCGACACAAGGGAACCTGACTACAATATGAACCAGGCCTCTTCCTGGGCGGAGAACTTCGTGCGGCTCTGGCCAGAAGATGTGCCGGTTACCTACAATCCGATGGAGGTGGGAGAGGCCCTGTACTACAGCAGGCAGCAGGTTCTTGAAGATTTGGACGCCATCGAGGTCCACCCGCTCAAGGAGATATATCAGGGTTTTACCGACGAGGACACGGGACAACGGATGTGGGACCCCATATGTTTCCTCTACGCTGTGGAAGACAAATCGCTTTTCAACGTTTCAGGCCCCGGCTTTGTGGTTGTCGACGTGGCTGACTTTACAATGGTCTTTCATCCCGACGATAGTTCCAACCAGCACTATCTGAAGCCATTTACCGGCGAGAACGCGGAAAAGGTGATGAACATTATCCGCGAAGGATGCTCCCGTATTTATTGACACAAAAATAAGAAAATTCCTAAGGTTTGCACAATTATCATAAAATTCACTATGAAAAAACTTGTCGTTATTTTAGCTGTCCTTCTCGCGGTCACTTCCTGCGCAGAGAAGGAGATCCTCTTCACTCAGGGAGCCGGAGTGATCGACTATGTATGTCAGGAACCGAATTCTGACAAAACTCTTCAGATTTATTACTACATACCGGAAGGCGATGTCGCAAATATGCCGGTACAGATCGTGATGCACGGTATGGGCCGCAACGGCGACGGATACCGTGACTCCTGGATAAAGAAGGCCGACAAATACGGCTTCGTCGTAATCACCCCTACCTTCTCTATGGATCAGTTCACCGAAGAGACCTACCAGCAGGGCAACGTCGTGAACGCCGAAGGCAGCTTCAACGAATTCGCTCAGATGACCTATGTCATAATCGACCAGGTATTCGATTATTTCCTGAAGCACAGCGAGTCAAAGGCAAAGAAATACAATATTTACGGCCACAGCGCAGGCGGACAGTTCGTCCACAGATATCTTCTCTTCGGCCGGAGCCGGAAGATAGACAAGGCCATTGCCGCAAATGCCGGCTGGTACACCTTCCCGACCGACACGACCGCCTACCCATACGGCATCGGCGACGCTGAGCAGTCCCTCGGTCTTGACATTGCCTCATACTACGCGAAAGATCTGACCATCCTTCTGGGCGACGCCGACACGCTGCGCACAAGCAGCCTTCGCCAGACGCCGGAGGCCGACGGACAAGGAATGTACCGCCTTGCAAGAGGCGAGAATTTCTTCTCATTCTGCCAGGCTGACGCCGAGCGCCGCGGAGTGCCGTTCAACTGGAAGAAAGCCTATGTTGCCGGCTCGAACCACTCCAACAACAAGATGGCCCCTGTAGCAGCCGACATAATCTACGGCGAGTAGGGCGAACCAGATATGGCGCTATAATGCGTCAGTATGCCCCCTCCGGCAGGCATTTCTCCTCATCACAGCCTGCAGGAGGGGGTATACTGACGCATTATGACGCCCGTTAGTCCTGACGGCTCACGCAGGGGAGTTCGCCAAAGTCGTCACTGGTGGCGTAGCCGGAAATGCGCACTTTGTCGCCGCAGTTTTCGCAATAGAGAATGCCCCCTTGCTCCGAGAGCTGGCGGGCGACCATTTTGTCTTTTCCGAGGCGGCGGCTCCAGAAAGGAATCAGGGTGCAGTGTGCCGAGCCGGTGACAGGGTCTTCGAGGATTGTGGCCTGCGGCGTGAAGAAACGGGAAACGAAGTCGCAGCAATCAGGACCGGGAGCCGTGAATATGACTCCGCCGGGATCGATGTTGAGGCGGTCGAAAAGTTCGCGGTCCACGCTCATCGCGGCCACCTTTTCAGCGCTGTCGTAAAGCAGGACGTAATCCCGGGCCTTGCTGACTTCGATGGGCTTATACAGGAGTGAATCCATAATGTTCTGCGGAAGCTGCGCTGGAAGCGCCGGACGGGAAGGGAAGACGAGCGTGAGCCTTCCGTCGGGGGCGACGTCAACGCTCACGGTGCCGCTGCAGGTGTCGAATGAGACTTTGTCGGAGTTGAACTCCGGAAGATTTGAAATCACGAAGGCCGTCGCCAACGTCGCGTGGCCGCAAAGGTCCATCTCGATGTCGGGGGTGAACCACCTCAGAAGGTAGCTCCCGTCGCCCTTCCTGAGGAAGAATGCCGTCTCCGGCAGGGCGTTCTCCCGTGCCTGCCGCATCATCTCTTCATCCCGTGGCCATCCGTCGGCAAGGCTGCCGCAGTCCACGACGCAGGCGCGGTTACCCCTGCACCCTCCGCCCGTAAATGCATCTGCAAAATATCGTTTCATAAAAGTCGAAAGTTAACGAATAATTATCTGCGCCACTGGCACATCACGACGCCCAGAATGGAGACGGCCATTGCGACAATCTGGAGGGCGGAAAGGCTGTCCTGGCCCGTGATCGAGGCGGCGATGGCGGAGACTACCGGTATGAGGGAGGTGAAGATGGCGGTCTTGGTGACGCCGATCTTGCCGATGGAGTGCGTGTAGAAGACAAAGCACAGGCAGGAGCATATGACGGCAAGGCAGAGCAGCGGCCGAAGGACGCTCCAGCCGAGGAACTCCGGTCTCCACTCGGGCAGGCCCCAGATGAGGAACGGAACGAGGAAGAACGGTATGGCGAAGGCGAACTGATAGGTGACAATCGTCACTGCGGTGTACTTATGTGTGAGCTTGCGGCAGCAGATGCTGTAGCAAACGGAGCCAAGGACCGCCAGAGAGAGCACGCCGACGCCGCCCCAATAGTTGTCCGACTTGAGGGAGCCGCCGCTGATGAGCATCGTGCCTACGCCGAGAAGCGTCACCAGCACTCCGGCAAGATTGAGCCCTGTCATAGGCTCCTTGTAAACCACCTGCCCGACGATTGCTGTAAAGATAGGTATGGCGGCTATGACGACGGCTACAAGTGTTGGAGAATCAGTGATTTGAAGGCCGAATGTCTCGCCTAGAAAGTAAATGAATGGCTCGAAGAAGACAAGCAGCAGGAAATATTTGAGGTCTCCCTTGCGAATCTTCTGCAGCCGGCCTGTCGGAAGCGTTACGGCAAGCATCAGGCATCCCGCCACGACCATCCTCATAAAGATGAAGGCGAAGGGCGGAACGTTCTGATCAAGGATTTCATCGGACCAAATCAAGGAAAATCCCCAGAAGAGAATTGCCAGGGAAATTAGAATGTAATCCAGAAGGTTTGGCTTAGCGTTTTGCACGGATCTTCCTGAATCTTAATCCGATAACGCCCCAGAAGGCCTCTCCGAAAATGCCGGAGGACATCTTTGACGTGCCTTCTTTCCTGTCCACGAAGATGATAGGCACCTCCTCGATCTTGAAGCCGAGCTTGAAGACGTTGTATTTCATCTCTATCTGGAAGCCGTAGCCGTGCATCCGGATGCGGTCGAGGTCTATCGTGGAGAGGACCTGCCGCGTGTAGCACTTGAAGCCGGCAGTGCAGTCGTACACTTTCATACGGAGTACGGTGCGGACGAATTTGGAGGCGAAATAGGACATTATCACGCGCCCGATAGGCCAGTTGATGACACTTATGCCGTTGCAGTAGCGCGAGCCGATGGCAAGGCCGGCGCCGCGGTCGCGGCAGGCCTCAAGAAGGCGCGGCAAGTCCTCGGGGTTGTGCGAGAAGTCGGCGTCCATCTCGAAGACGAAGTCGTAGCCGTGCTCGAGGGCCCAGCGGAAGCCTGTCAGATAGGCTGTGCCGAGGCCCAGCTTGCCGCTTCGCTCGACCAGAAAGAGCTGCTCCGGGAATTCGCATTGAAGGCTCTTTACGATTGCAGCTGTGCCGTCCGGCGAGCCGTCGTCTATTATAAGTATATGGAAATCGACGTTCAGACTGCGTACAGCGCGGATTATCTTTTCGATATTCTCCTTTTCGTTGTATGTCGGAATTATTACGACCTGTTTCATAGATTGCAAATGTAAGGAGTTTTGCGTATCTTTGCAAGATTATAAAATAATTTTGACAAAGTATGAAAAACAACGGTTTGACATTGGGCGTGCTCGGCGGAATGGGCCCTGCTGCGACAGCTGAATTCCAGAGGATTCTGGCAGTGAAATCTCCTGCAGACGTAGATCAGGAACATCCTAGGATGATAGTATATTCACATACTGTGACTCCAGACCGCACGACATTCCTTCTGGGCAAGGGCCCGGATCCGGAACCGTATATCCTCGACGGCTTGAAGACTCTCGAAAAGTGGGGCGCCGACAGGCTCGTGGTTACCTGCAACACAGCGCATAACTTTGTGGACAAGATTGTAGCTCAGGGTCTTATCAGCAAGCCAGTGATCCATATAATCGACGAGACGATCCGCACCTGCCAGGAGCGCAGCCCGAAGGGCGCCTGGCTGACCGCCACCCTCGGCACGATGAACACCGGCATCTACCAGCGCCACGCCGCGGCGAGCGGTTACACTTTCCGCATTCCTGACGAGCCTATGCGCAATGAAATCCACGAAATAACAGATATGGTCAAGGCTGGCAAGCTCGCCGAGGCGGGCGTGCGCTACCGCGCCGCAATCGAAAATCTCTGGAAGATTGAAAAACTTCCGGTAGTTGGAGCCTGCACC
>R21__coassemble_614_pt1 | contig 28429 bp, 25 predicted proteins | sample R21__metabat2_high_PE_022 | metagenome-assembled genome bin R21
AGCATTTCCCCTCATCGCAGCTCCGGCCGGCAGAGTATACTGACAGGCAGAGCATGCTGGCAATCAGATTATACTGACGGCAGGAGCATTTCCCCTCATCGCAGCTCCGGCCGGCAGAGTATACTGACAGGCAGAGCATGCTGGCAATCAGATTATACTGACGGCAGGAGCATTTCCCCTCATCGCAGCTCCGGCCGGCAGAGTATACTGACAGGCAGAGCATACGAAAAAATCACTTATGAATGCAAAGATAGAAATAAAACGCTACATTTGCAGGTTGAATTAAAAATCTGTTGTAATGATTAAAGTAACATTTCCTGACGGCAACGTCAAAGAATTCGAAAGCGGCGTTACCGCTTACCAGATCGCCGAGAGCATCAGTCCCCGTCTGGCAGCCGATGTTTTGTCTGCATCGGTAGACGGCAAGATTTACGATCTCGACCGCCCGATAGAGGCTGACGCCTCACTGAAACTTCACAAATGGGACGACAAAGAGGGCAAATACACCTTCTGGCACTCATCCTCACACCTTATGGCAGAAGCCCTCGAAGCTCTCTACCCGGGCGTGAAGTTCGGAATCGGACCGGCAATCGAAAACGGCTTCTATTATGACATAGACCTCGGCGAGAAACAACTCGTCGAAGCCGACCTCAAAGCCATTGAAAACAAAATGATCGAACTTGCCCGCACCGGCGAAAAGTTCACCCGCATAGACGTGACCAAGGCCGAGGCAATGAAGAAATATACCGAAAAAGGCGACCAGTACAAGTGCGAACTCATCGACGGCCTCGAAGACGGCACGATAACCTTCTACACCAACGGAGCCTTCACCGACCTCTGCCGCGGACCGCACCTGAGAAGCACCTCAGTCATAAAGGCTGTCAAACTGCTCTCCATCGCAGGCGCATACTGGAGAGGCGACGAGCATAACAAACAGCTCACCCGCATCTACGGCATCACATTCCCTAAGAAAAGCATGCTCGACGAATACCTCGCCATGCTCGAAGAGGCCAAGAAACGCGACCACCGCAAACTCGGCAAAGAGATGGAACTCTTCACCTTCTCCCAGAAAGTCGGTATGGGCCTCCCTCTCTGGCTTCCGAAGGGCGCCGCACTGCGCGACCGTCTGGAGCAGTTCCTGCGCAAAGTCCAGAAGCAGTACGGCTACCTGCAGGTAATCACCCCGCACATCGGCAACAAGGAACTCTACATAACTTCCGGCCACTGGGCAAAATACGGCAAGGACTCCTTCCGCCCGATCACCACTCCGCAGGAGGGCGAGGAATACCTGCTCAAGCCTATGAACTGCCCGCACCACTGCGAAATCTACAAGTCCAAGCCACGCTCATACAAGGACCTTCCTCTGCGCTACGCCGAGTTCGGCACCGTTTACCGCTACGAACAGAGCGGTGAGCTCCACGGTCTGACCCGTGTCCGCGGCTTCACCCAGGACGACGCGCACCTCTTCTGCCGCCCTGACCAGCTCAAGGAAGAATTCTGCAAGGTAATCGACATAGTCCTCTACATCTTCAGAACTCTTAAGTTCGACAAATTTACCGCGCAGATCTCCCTCCGCCACCAGACCGACCACAGCAAGTACATCGGCAGCGAGGAGAACTGGGAGAAGGCAGAGCGCGCAATCCAGGAAGCGGCTGAAGAGAAGGGCCTTCCTACAGTAGTCGAATACGACGAGGCCGCATTCTACGGTCCGAAACTCGACTTTATGGTGAAGGACGCAATCGGCCGCAGCTGGCAGCTGGGCACAATCCAGGTGGACTACAACCTTCCAGAGCGCTTCGAACTCGAGTATGTAGGCGCCGACGACAAGAAACACCGTCCTGTGATGATCCACCGCGCTCCGTTCGGCTCTATGGAACGCTTCGTGGCCGTGCTCCTCGAGCACACCGGCGGAAAGCTTCCTCTGTGGCTCGCCCCGGATCAGGTTATGATACTGCCTGTCAGTGAAAAATATAACGATTTTGCAAAAAAAGTTTGCGAATTACTTAATAATTACGAAATTCGCGCTTCAATTGACGATCGTAACGAAACTATCGGCAAAAAGATTCGCGAGAACGAGCTCAAACGTATGCCGTTCCTGCTTATTGTAGGTGAAAAGGAAGAGTCAAACGGCTCAGTGTCAGTAAGAAAGCAGGGTGGAGAAAACTTGGGCGAAATGCCGCTGGAAGAGTTCGCCAAATATATTAAAGGTGAAATAGACAAAGAACTTGAATAATAACCATAAACTTAGGAGGATAAAGCCATAGCTACAAATTACCGTCCACCGAAACCGAAACCGACCGCACCGCGCCAGCCGGACCAGCGTCTTCCCCAGAACAGGAAAGACAAGGAAGAGGGCCTGCGCATAAATGACAGAATAACTGCCCAGAGGGTGAGGGTCGTAGGTGAAAACGTACCTGAGCAGGGAATCTATTCTCTTTCTCAGGCGCTCCAGATGGCTGAAGCTCAGGAGCTTGACCTCGTTGAGATCTCTCCTAACGCCGACCCTCCTGTCTGCAAGATAATCGACTACCAGAAGTTCGTCTATCAGCAGAAAAAGAAGGCAAAGGAGCAGAAGGCCAACGCCTCCAAAGTGGTTATCAAGGAGATCCGTTTCGGCCCTCAGACCGACGAGCACGACTTCCAGTTCAAACTCAACCACGCGAAGAGTTTCCTGCAGGAAGGTTCCAAAGTGAAGGCTTATGTCTTCTTCAGGGGCCGTTCGATTCTCTTCTCGGAGCAGGGCGAAAAGCTTCTGCTGAGGTTCGCCCTCGAGCTCGAGGAGTTCGGAAAGGCCGAGCAGATGCCCAAGCTCGAAGGCAAGAGGATGATAATGATGATCGCCCCTGTCAAGAAAAAGTAATTGACTAACACTAATTAATAACAGTTAAAATTTTTTAACAATGCCAAAATTGAAGACCAACTCCGGTTCAAAGAAGCGTTTCACGCTCACCGGTTCTGGAAAAGTAAAGAGAAAACACGCTTACAAGAGCCACATTCTCACCAAGAAGACTAAAAAGCAGAAGAGAAACCTCACTCACGTGGCAATGATCGAAAAGGTCGACCTCAAGAGAGTAAAAGCTTTGTTAGTTAAGTAAATCAATGTTTAACCGGATGTACAGCCGAAAAGTTCAGTCTGAAGAGGCTGGCGCTGACACCCAAAAAAGTAATCAATTATGCCAAGATCGGTAAATAGTGTTGCTTCAAGAGCACGCCGCAAGAAGATTTTAAAGGAAACCCGCGGTAACTTCCTCGAGAGGAAGAATGTCTGGACCGTTGCGAAGAATACCTATGAAAAAGGTTTGACCTACGCATACCGCGACCGCAAGAACAAAAAACGCACTTTCCGTGCACTCTGGATCACCCGTATCAACGCCGCTGCACGTCAGCACGGTATGAACTACTCCCAGTTTATGGGCAAGCTCGCCGAGAAGAACGTGGGCCTGAACCGCAAGGTTCTCGCAGACCTGGCGATGAACAATCCACAGGCATTCGAGGCTATCATCAACTCTGTGAAATAGTCAGCCTTGACCTTCAGGGAATTCTATAGAAACAAATGGGTGCGGCTTGCTTTTTGGGCCGCACTCTATATCTTGTGGCTCGTGTGGATGGGCAACTGGTGGTGGCTTCTGGGCCTGCCGGTGCTCTATGAGCTGTGCGTCGCGCAGAAGCTCAAATCCCTCATCTGCAAGAAGAAAAACGGTGAGCCGCGCAAAGGTGGCCTGCTGAGCTGGGTGGACGCCCTTCTCTTCGCCACTATTGTCGTGAGCTTCATCAACATATTCTTCTTCCAGGCCTTCAAGATCCCTTCTTCATCTATGGAAAGCTCCCTGATGACAGGAGATTATCTCTTCGTGAGCAAGGTCGCCTACGGCCCGAGGATGCCGCAGACTCCGATCTCAATGCCTTTTGTCCACAACACGATGCCTATCTCGGGCCGCGAGAGCTACTCTACTGCCCTGCAGTATGACTATCGCCGCATAAAGGGATTTGGAAAGGTAAAGAGAGACGACTACGTGGTATTCTGCTTCCCGCACGGAGACACGGTTCTGGCAAAAGCCCCGGCCGAAGATTACTACACCCACATCAGGATGACCTCAAGGGAGTATGCTGAAAAGACATACGGCCCTCTGATAGTCCGTCCTGCCGACAAGAAAGACCATTACGTGAAGCGTTGCGTCGCCGTCGCAGGTGATACGCTCGAGGTAAAAGGCGGTTGGGTATATGTAAACGGACAGCCTCAGGAGAAATATCCCGGCATCCAGAACACGTACAGGGTAGTGACAACCGGCCAGCCTCTCAATCCGGTGACCCTCTCCCAGATGGGCATAAACACCGGTGAAGTCTGGTATTCGCAGTCCCTTCCCGGCTATCCGGCGCTCCCGCTGACGGAGGAAAGGCTGGAGAAGATTTCGAAGATGAGCGCAGTCGCAAGTGTCACGCAGAACGTGGACACATATCCTGCGGACTACTACGACAGCGAAATCTTCCTTTTCCCCTTCACCGCAACGGGCTGGACGAAAGACAACTACGGACCTCTCTGGATTCCGCAGGCAGGAAGTACGGTGACTCTCACGGCAGACAATATCTCTCTGTATCGCAGAATAATAGAAGTTTACGAACACAACACTCTTCAGGAAAAGGCAGACGGAAGCTTCGTCATAAACGGGGAGCCGTCGCAGACCTATACCTTCAAGATGGACTACTACTTCATGATGGGCGACAACCGTCACAACTCCCTGGATTCACGCTACTGGGGTTTCGTCCCGGAAGACCACATCGTGGGAAAGCCTTCCCTCATATGGTTCTCGAGCGACTCCTCCAAGAGGTTTCCGAGGAACATCAGGTGGGGCCGTCTGATGAAGTTTGTGTAAGATAGTAAAATAAATCGGCGAATTATTTGGTTTTTTGAATTAAAATCAAGATATTTGCAGCCCCTTTGGAAAATAATATAAAAGTAGATATACAATGGCACGAGTTTGTCAAGTTACAGGAAAGAAAAGAATGATCGGAAACAACGTTTCCCATTCAAAGAGACGCACAAAGCGCGAGTTCGCACCAAATCTCAAGACCAAGAGATTCTGGTTGGAAGACGAACAGAGATTCATCACTCTCAAGGTTTCTTGCAAGGGTATGAAGACCATCTACAAGAACGGTCTTGCTGAAACCCTCAAGGTATCAAAAGAAAAAGGTTTAATCAACATCATCTAATTCTTACTGCTATGGCTAAAAAAGGTAACAGAGTACAGGTAATTCTGGAGTGCACAGAACAGAAAGAAAGCGGTGTTCCCGGCATCTCAAGATACATCACAACCAAGAACAAGAAGAATACTACTGAGCGTATGGAACTCAAGAAGTACAACCCATACCTCAAGAAGTACACAATCCACAAAGAAATCAAATAACTTAACTTTATAGAACTATGGCAAAGAAAGCGGTTGCAACCTTCAGCGGCGACAAGTCAGCTCTGAGAAATGTTGTAAAGTGCATCAAGATGGTAAAGTCTGAGCGCACAGGAGCCTATACGTTCCAAGAAGAATTCGTACCTACCGACGGCGTTGCCGAATTTTTCAAGAACTAAAGCAGGTTACAGATATAATTGGCGGGTCCCCTTTCAGCGGACCCGCTTTTTTTATATCTTTGCACCCCGAAGGTGGACCGTTCTGTCGCGCCAGCAATGGTGAGGAAAGTCCGGACAGCGCAGAGCGCCTCCCTGTGGAAAGCACAGATGGGCGTAAGTTTATGGGTAGCGTAACAGAAAACAACCGCCGGTTTGGCTCGGACACGATCCGGGGCCGGCAAGGGTGAAAACGTGAGGCAAGAGCTCACGACCGGCGGCGGCGACGCCGCGGGGGTACGCACCGGAGGGCTGCAAGGCCAAATATATCGGCAGTCAAGGGTTGCTCGCCCTTTGCCGAGGGGTAGGCTGCATCAGATAAATGACAGAAGCCCGCGAGGGTACAGAATTCGGCTTACAGGTCCGCCTTTTTTTTAGAATATGAAACGCACAGCAATACTTTTGGCAGCCCTCTTCGGGCTTGTATTCAGCGCCGGCGCCTTCAACTGGGGCGACGCGCGATTTGAAGAGCAGGACATTGTCAACTTCCAAAAGACTATGGATCTGCTCAAGGAAGACCGTGAACTTCCTATGGACCAGACAGTTATAAAAGTGGCCAAATCCTTTCTCGGCACTCCGTATGTCGCCGGCACTCTGGAGAAAGACCCTGAGATGCTGACGGTCAATACGCGGGAGACAGACTGCATCCTCTTTGTGGAAATGTGTCTTGCACTCTCTCTGACCTCAAAGCAGGATAACCCTACCTTTGAAAAATATCTGGACAATCTGCGCTCTTTGCGCTACCGCCTCGGCGTTGTGGACGGCTACGCCTCAAGGCAGCACTACACCTCCGAGTGGATAATCCAGGGCTCGGTGCGCGGCATCTTCAGGGAGGTGAGCCTCGAGTGCGGCGGCAGCCCTCTCGACCAGAAGTTCAACTTTATGAGCAGGCATTACACCTCCTACCGTCAGCTCAAGGAGAATCCTTCCCTCGTGGAGAAAATCTCCGAGATGGAGCACAATCTCGAGTCATACCAATATTATTATATACCTCAGGAGGACCTTCCTTCCTGCATAAAGAACATAAAGACAGGCGACATAATCGGCTTCAACTGTGCGACGCCGGGGCTTGACATAGCCCACGTCAGCTATGCATATTGGGAGGGCGGCGTACTGACTTTCATTCACGCCTCGATGGGGGAGATGAAGGTTGTCATCAACAAGAAACCGCTCGTGGAGTATGTAAATGCATCTAAAAATATAAACGGAGTCAGAGTTATTCGTCTTTATTGAAAATTTTGACTACATTTGTGGTCGGTTTTACGACCCACGCCACTTTAGCTCAGCTGGTAGAGCAGCTCCCTCGTAAAGAGCAGGTCGGGAGTCCGAGTCTCCCAAGTGGCTCAAACTTCTTGTGATGAAAGCAATCGGTTTCGACAACGAAAAATATCTCCGGATTCAGTCGCAACGGATCCGCGAACGCATTGAGAGCTTCGGCGACAAACTTTATCTTGAATTTGGTGGAAAACTCTTCGACGACAATCACGCCAGCCGCGTGTTGCCCGGCTTTGAGCCCGACAGCAAGCTCAATATGCTGATGCAGCTCAAGGACTCCCTCGAGATTGTGATAATAATCAGCGCCGTTGACATCGAGAAAAACAAGGTCCGCAGCGACCTTGGCATAACCTACGATGAGGACGTAATAAGGCTCCGGGATGAATTCTCGGCCAGGGGGCTTCTTGTCAGTTCCGTTGTCGTGACCCATTACAACGGCCAGGAGAGCGCCGCCGCCTATTGCCAGAAGCTCGAGAGGCTGGGAATCAAGACATACCGTCATTATCTGATTGAAGGCTACCCGAACAATGTGCCTCTGATTGCCTCCGAAGAAGGTTTTGGAAAGAACGATTTCGTAGAGACCACCCGTCCGCTTGTTGTCGTGACCGCACCGGGGCCGGGAAGCGGCAAGATGGCCTGCTGCCTTAGTCAGATATACCACCACAGCCAAAGAGGGGAGAAGGCCGGCTATGCAAAGTTCGAGACCTTCCCGATTTGGAATCTTCCTCTGAATCACCCTATAAATGTCGCCTATGAGGCTGCCACGGCGGACCTCGACGACATAAATATGATAGACCCGTTCCATCTCGAAGCCTACGGAAAGGCCGCGGTAAACTACAATCGCGACATCGAGATATTCCCTGTGTTGAGCACTCTTTTCGATGCGATTTACGGCGAAAGCATCTATAAGTCTCCGACGGATATGGGCGTCAATATGATAGGCGACTGCATCTGCGACGACGCCGTGTGCTCGGCCGCCGCCCGCGACGAAGTCATCAGGCGCTACTACAACGCCCTCGGCCAGTTCGCTGAAGGCAATACTGACGGCAGCGAGGTCAACAAGATAGACCTTCTTATGAAGAAGGCCAGGATTTCGGTGGAAGACCGCCGCTGCGCAGTTGCGGCCAAGGAGCGCCGCGACGCCTCCGGCACCTTTGCCGCCGCAATCGAGTTGAACGACGGCACAATCCTCACAGCCGAGCAGAGCTCTCTCCTCGGTCCGAGCGCCGCTCTTCTTATCAACGCGACAAAGCATCTGGCCGGCATCGACCACGAAGTGAAACTTATTCCGGCCCGCCTCATTCCGCCGATCCAGGATATGAAAGTCAACGGCCTGCACGGTCACAACCCTCGCCTCCACACAGACGAAGTGCTTGTGGCTCTGGCTCTTCTGAGCGAAAGCGACGAGAACTGCCGCAAGGCTATCGCAACCCTTCCGCAGCTCGACGGCGCACAGGTCCACACGACCGTGATGCTCAGCGAAGTGGACCGCAAGGTATTCAAGCGCCTGGGCGTGGATCTGACCTGCGAGCCTCTCAAGAAGCGGACAAAATACTATAAATCGTGAGCCGGCGCGCCTATATAATGCTGGTGGCGGCGCTCGCGACGCTTCTTTCCTGCAACGCATATTCGCAGCAGAAGGCCGTGAAAACCTGGTCTTACAAGGTGGAAGAGGCTCTGCCTCACGATGTTTCTTCATACACGCAGGGGCTTTTCTTCTATAAGGGGCAGCTCTACGAATCTGCCGGGCAGTACGGCGAGTCGAGTTTCCGCAAGGTCGATCTGGCAACTGGCAAAGTGCTTCAGCGCACCGATTTTCCGCGTCAGTACTTCATCGAGGGCTCGTGCGTGTTCAAAGACCGTCTGTATATCCTTACCTGGAGAGAGAATGTCTGTTTTGTTTACGACATAAATACAATGAAAAAGCTGGGCGATGCGCGGTATCAGGGTGAAGGATGGGGGCTGACGACAGACGGCAGGAGCCTTATAATGAGCGACGGCTCGTCAACTTTGCGCTTCCGCGATCCGGAGACTTTCGCGGAGCAAAGGTCCATAAGCGTTACGCTCAACGGCAATAAAGTCAATTATTTGAACGAACTTGAATATATAAAGGGCGAGATTTGGGCGAATGTCTATACGAGCAATCTGATAGTGAGGATCGACCCGTCAAACGGCGTCGTGAAGTCCGTGATAAACTGCACGGGCCTCCTGCCGAAGAACCTTTACAAGCGTGACACCGATGTCCTTAACGGCATCGCCTACAACGAAAAAGACGACGCGCTATACCTGACCGGCAAATACTGGCCCCGTATGTACCGCATTTCTTTGAAATAATTATTTAGTTGTAGCGCGAGGGGGAGTGTCTTTCGTAAGCGAGCATCTCCCCTCATAACAGCGGGCGTCGAAAGACACTCCACTCGCGCTGCAACGAACGTAGACATAATATTAATTTCGGGGTGCTCGAAACTTTGAGCTGAGAACATACCCACAAACTTGATCAGGGTAATACCTGCGTAAGGAAAATGAAAAAAATGACCGTCGCGGCATCTTTGATGCTGCTTTGCGCCCAGCTGCCGGCGCAGGAAAAATTGGACAGCACCGTAGTGTCGGCCTTCCGTGCCGGCGAAAAGACACCTGTAACACACACTGATGTGAGCCGCCGGGCCCTTCTTGCGGAATCTCCCGGAGCATCGCTCCCGATGGACCTTGCCCTGCAGCCTTCATTTGTAGTCACCAACGAAGGCGGCACCGGCCTTGGCTACAGCAAGATGCGTATCCGCGGCAGCGACGGGTCCCGGATCAACGTCACGCTCAACGGCATAACGCTCAACGACGCCGAAAGCCAGGAGGTCTTCTGGGTCAACATCCCGGGCCTTGCGGGAATGCTCGAATCGGTGCAGATACAGAGGGGCGTAGGCACATCTGTCAACGGCCCCGGCGCATTCGGCGCCAGCATCAATATGATTTCGGCTCTGCCGTCGGCAGACCCTTATTTCGGCGCGGAAATCTCCGGCGGCAGCTTCCTGACCGGCACCCTTTCGGCCGAGGGCGGCAGCGGAAGGCTCCCTTCGGGCCTGGCTCTTGACGGACGCATCTCCTGCGCCACGACTGAAGGCTATATTGACAATGCCTTCGCCAGAGTGGCCTCAGCCTATGCGTCAGCAAGTTGGTATAAGGGTTCAAACTCGTTGAAATTCAACTATATCGGCGGCCTGCAGAAGAGCGGCATCACTTGGGAAGGTTGCCCGCGCGAAATGCTGGAGACCGACCGTCGCTACAACCCCGCCCACAGCGGCGACAGCGACAACTACGCCCAGCACCACTTCCAGGGCCTGTATTCACGGAACCTCGCCGAAGGCCTCGACCTTCGCGTGGCATTGAACTATACTCGCGGCGACGGCTACTACGAAACTTTCTTGAGTGAAGGCTGCCACCTGAGACAGGCGATGGCCAACAACTACTTTGTGGCCGACGCAGGCCTTTCGTGGAGGAAGGGGAGCGGCTCTCTGACCGCAGACCTGTCCGGCTCCTTCTACGGCGGAAAATATTTCGGCGTTGAAGCCTTTGACGGCGGAGGGCGCGGCGAAGCGCTCTATTTCAACGATTCGCAAAAAAGCGAGATGAATGCCTCCATCAGAGCCGAATACCTTCTGGGCAAGATACAACTTTACGGCGACCTGCATCTTCGCGGCATCCTGTACTCCCTGGAAGGAGTCGACGAATATGATTTCACCCTCGGCGACAGCTTCCGGCATCTTTTCTTCAGCCCGAAGGCGGGCCTCTCGTGGAGCCTCTCGCGGCGCAACTCCCTTTACGCGTCCGTCTCCATCGCCCATAAGGAGCCTTGCCGAAGCGACGTGCTGGATGCCCTGCGAAGCGCCTCCTCCGTGCGCCCCGAGACACTGTATGACTGTGAAATAGGCTGGCGCCATTCGTCAGAAGCCTTGGAAGCCTCTGTCAATCTTTACTTTATGGAATACCGCGACCAGCTGCTCGAGACCGGACGCATAGACAACATCGGCTACAAGATAAGGGAAAACGTGCCGCGCAGCTTCCGCCGCGGAGTGGAACTTTCCGGCCTTTGGCGGGCGCTGCCGTGGCTCAGCCTCTCCTCCAACTGGACCTTCAGCGTGAACCGCATAAAAGACTCCTCCACGGGAAGCCTTACACCTATGATAATGTCCCCGGCGGCAGTTGGAATGGCCTCGGCAACCTTCCTGCCTTTCAAGAGGGCCGAAGCCTCCCTGCGTTGGAAGTTTGTCGGCAGTCAGTATTACGACAATACCGTATCGCTGGAGAGGCAGTTGCCTTCATACGATGTGTTTTCTCTTGTGGCGTCATATTCTCTTAAAAAAATTAAATTCACTATATTTGCAGACAACCTGCTCGACAGAAAGTATATAGCCGACGCCTGGTCGGACGGGGGTTATGAGGGCTTTTTCCCGCAGGCGGGCTTCAATTTCAACGTTAAACTTACATATTCGTTATGACAGAATACTTCAGAAACCTCGGCATATTCGGCTGGATAGAAATCCTGGCTATGATAGTGGGCTTCATCTATGTTGTCCTGCAGATTCAGAAGAGCCGCAAGATGTGGTACGCCTGCATTGTGTCAGCGCTGCTCAACATTCTGGTTTACAGCAACAGCCACTACATCTCGATGATGCTCATCCAGTTCTACTACATCATCGCCTCCGTGTACGGTCTCGTCCAGTGGAGCAAGGTGAGGAAGGAAGCGATAGGGAAGTATGGGGTTGACAACCGTACCGTAGGACACAAGATCGCGATAGTGCGGTTCAATAAAAAAGTGGGCCTTGTAAGCACGGCAGTTGCGCTGGCGGTCTTTTTCATCCTTGCCCCGCTGCTCAGCCACTTCCTTGAGATGAGCGGGCAGCTGGCCTTCCCGGGCCAGGCCTGGTGTGACGCCGCCGTGGCGGTGGCCAGTATGCTGGCGACCTTCTGGCTGAGCAAGTCCTACATCGAGCAGTGGTATATGTGGATTGTGATAAACGCCGTCTCGATTCCTATATTCATTATGGGCCACATCTACTGGATAGCGCTTCTCTATGTTGCTTACCTTGTTATGGCGGTGGTAGGGCTCAGGCAGTGGAAGAGGCTGGGCGTTATTGTGGAGTGAGAGGGCTGTTGCAAGTGAGAGGCAAATTCATTACATTTGCAGGATTAACTGAAAACAATAAAAAACGAAAGATATGCAACTTATAGCAGACAGCGGCTCGACCAAGGTGGCTTGGAGAGCGATTATGGACGACGGTTCCGTAAAGGAAATCGAAACCTCCGGCATCAATCCTGTTTTTATGGAAGATGCGGACATTGAGAAAATATTGACAGGCAGCCTTGTACCTGTGATCGGAACAAAGGTTGACGAGGTTTGGTTCTACGGCGCCGGCGTGGTCGGCGGCGAGCCTTCGGCAAAGCTGGAGCGCTGCTTCGGCAAGGTTTTTCCGGGCTGCAAGGTGGAGGCCGTGTCAGACGTCCTTGCCGCTGCCAGAGCCCTCTGCGGCCACAAACCCGGCATCGCCTGCATCCTCGGCACAGGCTCCAACAGCTGCTTCTATGACGGCGAAGGCATCGCCCAGAACGTCAAGGCCGGCGGCTTCATCCTCGGCGACGAGGCAAGCGGCGCATATCTTGGCAAGCGCCTGATTTCAGATTTCATCAAAGGCCTTCTCCCTGCCGCAATCGAGAAGGAGTTCGTCAGGCGCTACAATCTGGACTATATGGCAATCGTGCAGAAGGTTTATCGCGAGCAGCTTCCAAGCCGTTTCCTTGCCTCCTTCAGCCCCTTCATCAACGAATTCCGCAACCATCCGCATATGGCCAGCCTCCTCAAGAGCAGCTTCGAGGAGTTTCTCCGCCGCAACATAATCCACTACGACTACAAGAAATACCCCGTAAACTTTGTGGGCAGCATCGCATTCTACTACAAAGACATCCTCGAGAAGGCGGTAAATGCGGCTGGAATGCGTATGGGTATAGTGCTCAAAGGCCCTATCGACGGCCTCGTGGAGTATCACAAGAACGTAAAATAGACCTATATGAAAGTAACTGAACAAAGTTCAAACTATTCGGATCTGGACAAGATGTCCACCCGCGAGCTTCTCGAAGGAATCAATGCGGAGGACAGAAAAGTGCCTGTGGCAGTTGCAGAAGCGATTCCTCAGATCGAAAAGATAGTCGAGGGCATCGTCGACAGAATGAGCCGCGGCGGTCGCGTGTTCTATATGGGTGCCGGCACAAGCGGAAGACTCGGCGTGCTTGACGCATCGGAGATTCCGCCTACGTACGGCGCTCCTTTCGACCTGTTCTACGGCGTTATGTGCGGCGGCGACAAGGCCATCCGCAAGGCTGCCGAAGGCGCTGAGGACGACCGCGACCAAGGATGGAAAGACCTCGAGCCTTTCAATATCACGAAAGAAGACACGATTATAGGCATCGCCGCTTCCGGCTCGACCCCATATGTGATAGGCGTGCTTGAGGAGGCTCGCAAGAGGGGCCTTCTGACCGGTTGCGTCACCTGCAACCCCGGCTCCGCCGTGGCTGAAGCCTGCGAAATTCCTATAGTCGCAGTTGTGGGACCTGAATTCGTAACCGGCAGCACCCGTATGAAGTCCGGAACGGCTCAGAAGCTGATTCTCAATATGATATCGACTTCCGTAATGATCCGTACCGGCCACGTCAGAGGTAACCGGATGGTGGATATGCAGCTGACAAACGCGAAACTGGTGGACAGGGGTACGCGTATGATTATGGCCGAGGCCGGCATAGAAGACTACGAGCTCGCGAAGAGCCTCCTTCTGAAGCACGGCTCGGTGCGCAAGGCTGTCGATACATACCGGGGCGAATAATGTTCAGGCAAAACTACTCCTCAGCTCTTCTGGAAGAGGCCGTAGAGCAGTTCGCATCCCTGCCCGGGGTGGGACGGAAGACGGCCCTGAGGCTGGCGCTGCACGTGCTGGACCTCCCACGGGAGAACGTGGAGCAGTTTTCAAGCGCTTTCCTCTCTTTGAAGGAGCGGGTGCGCTACTGCCCGGTGTGCAATATGATTTCGGATGACGGCATCTGCCCGATCTGCTCCGATGCGCGGCGCGACCGTTCGGTAGTCTGCGTCGTGGAGAGCCTTCGCGACGTGCTGAGCATCGAAAATACAGGGCAGTACAACGGTCTCTACCATATTCTGGGCGGCATAATCTCCCCGATAGACGGCATCGGCCCGGGAGATCTCCATATCAGGGAGCTTTCCGAGCGCCTTGCGGGAGGCGGCATCCGCGAAGTGGTGCTGGCCCTCAGCACAAGTATGGAAGGGGAGACCACCTCCTTCTACATCTATAAGCAGATATCCTCTTTCCCCGTGACAGTCACCGCCATAGCGCGCGGCGTCGGTTTCGGGGACGACCTCGAATACACGGACGAACTGACCCTCGGCCGCTCCATCGCAAACAGACAAATCTTCAAACCATAGACATATGCAACACGAATTTCCTTTCGTATGGTTTATCGTGGCCTTCGCCGCATACACCGCTCTGATTTTCTTCATCTCCTGGCTTACCGCGCGTAGGTCGGGCAGCAATTCCTTCTTCTCCGGAGACAAGAAGGCCCCCTGGCCGGTGGTGGCCTACGGAATGATCGGCGGCTCGATTTCGGGCGTGACCTTCATCTCGGTGCCTGGCAACGTATGGGTGCAGAATTTCTTCTATATGCCTCTGGTTCTGGGTTTTGTGGGCGGATATATCGTTATTGCCAAAGTGCTCCTGCCGCTCTACTACAAGATGAACCTGACATCTATCTACGGCTATTTGGGAGAAAGATTCGGCTCCAAGACGCACAAGACCGGAACGACCGTTTTCCTCGTTTCCCGAATTCTAGGCGCGGCCGTCAGGATTTTCGTCGTGATTGTAGTGTTCCTGGCATTTATGCCGAAGAGCCTCGTGGAGAGCACTTCGCCTCTGTTCTTGTTCACGATAATCGCTTTCGTTTTCCTCGGCCTGATATACCTCTATACATATAGGGGCGGCGTGAAGACAATCGTCTGGACGAACGTTCTGCAGACGACTTTTATGCTGCTGGCAGTGGGCCTTACAATCTATTTCATATGCAAGGATATGGGCTGGAGTTTCGGCCAGATGTTCTCGATAGTGGGCAGCACGGTCAATGAAAATGCCGGCACGGTTGGCTACGGCCACACCTTCACCAGCTGGTTCGACTGGGACTGGAGCCACGGAACAAATGCCGTCAAGCAGTTCATTTCCGGTATATTCGTAACGATCGCGATGACAGGCCTGGACCAGTCAATGATGCAGAACAACTTGGCTTGCAAAGATATAAAGGCTTCGCAGAAGAATATGTACACGACTTCGATAATAATTGTCGTGGCGAACTTCTTCTTCGTGCTGATGGGTGCGTTGCTGTGCGTTTACGCCCAGAGCAAGGGCATCGAATTCGGCAAGACCGACGAACTTTTCCCGACAATAGCAAGTCAGTATCTGGGGGTAGGCATCGGAGTGTTCTTCCTCATAGGCCTGATTTCCGCTTCGTATCCGAGCGCAGGTTCTGCAATGACGGCTCTTACAACCTCATTCTGTGTTGATTACCTCGGTTTCAACACCCGCACGGACTGGGACGACAAGACTAAAGATACAGTCCGCAAGTGGGTTCACGCAGGCGTTGCCGCGCTGTTCCTCATCATTATCGTGGTGCTTCAGATTGTCAGCAGCGACGCTGTGGTGAATCTGGTTTACAAGCTGGCTTCCTACACGTACGGACCGCTTTTGGGTATGTTCTTCTTCGGAATAATTTCGAAGGCTCAGGTCCGCGACGGAGCGACTCCATATATCGCAGTTGCGGCCCCTGTTTTATGCTTGATATTCAATCTCTTGAGCAAGAAGTTCTGGGGCTTCGACCTGGGCTTCTCGCTCCTTATTGTGAACGGCCTTCTGACATATCTCGGAATGTGGCTTTTCAGAAAGAAGTAAATGAGCATTCTTGAAATATTCCTGCTTGCCGTCAGCCTGTGCTTTGACACTCTTGCAGTATCGATTGTTGGCGGGGCGTGCATTGGTGATATAAACGTGTGGAAGAGAGCGAAGATTCTGCTCTCTTTCGCACTTTTCCAGGCCGGCTTCACGTTTGTGGGCTGGCTGCTCGGTTCGTCTGTCAGTCAGTATATCGAAAAGTTCGACCACTGGGTGGCGTTCGCGTTGCTCTTCTATATAGGCGGCAAGATGATTTTCGATGCGCTGCGCGGAGGCGGCGATTCCGAGAAGGTCGATCTGCTTGACACTCGCAAGCTTGTCGTCTCGTCGGTCGCCACGAGCATCGATGCTTTGGCGGTCGGTATATCGCTGGCTATGATTGATTTATCTTCCGGCAGAGTGGCTCTGACGGTTGCCGTCATCGGTATTGTGACCGCCCTGGCCGCAGAGAGCGGCCTTCGCGGCGGCGAAAAGCTCGGCCGCCTTCTCGGGAGCAAGTGCAATCTTCTGGGCGGTCTCATCCTCGTCGCCCTCGGCACGAAAATCCTTCTGGAACATCTTCTGGCCTGAAGCCTTCGGCTCCAGGGATGTTTCGGTCTCAGGCAGGCGGCGATGAGGGGAAAAGCCTGCCTGAGGCCGAAACATCCCCGGAGCCGAAGGCGTTATAAGGCGGCAGTATGCCCGCCGGGGAGGGCATTTCCCCTCATCACCGCCCTCCCCGGTGGACATACTGCCGCCTTAACGCCGCATTTTCCGCTCTGCTTGTGAAGTGTTGACGGCGGAAGGCGTGTTTCGTTTTGCGTAATAAATGTTTCGTTTGCGAAATAAAAAAAAACATAAATTCTTGAAATTTCTTTCGCAAACGCAATAAAATTTGTTACGTATTCGTTAAATTTGCGTAATGAAACTTTAATCACAAACTATCTTAAAAAATGGAAAGAACAAGCAAGAAAAGGTTTTCGATTCTTTGCGCCATCGCCATCGTTGCAAGCTGCATCTCTGCCTTCGCGCAGAGCCTGACTGTAGGCGGAACGGTGACTGACGCTCAGGGCGAACCGCAGATAGGCGTCACTGTCCACAATGAGACCGTCGGAGCCTATACCACTACCGACTTTGACGGCAAGTACAGTATGCAGGCCGCAAAGGGTGACGTTCTGGCATTCTCTTCAATCGGTTTCGTGACCCAGAAGGTGACAGTCGGCTCAAGCAGTCAGATCGACATCGTTCTCGCGACCGATACCGAAATGCTTGAAGAGACAGTCGTCGTCGGATACGGAACAGCGAAAAAGATCAGCTCCGTAGTCGGCGCGTCAACCATTGTCAAGTCAGATGCATTCACCAAGATTCCTACCGCAAGCGCCGGTGATGCCCTTCAGGGTAAAGTAGCAGGTCTTCAGATCTATACAAGTTCCGGCGAACCTAGCGCAGAGGTCTCTATGCGTCTGAGAGGTGTCAACTCGATCAATGCATCCAACACTCCTCTGTTTATCCTTGACGGAGCCCCTGTTGACGTTGCCATCTTCACAGCCCTCAATCCTAATGATATTGAGAGCGTTACCGTTATGAAGGATGCTTCGTCCACGGCAATCTACGGTTCCCGTGCTGCAAACGGCGTAATCTTCATCACTACAAAGAAAGGAACAAGCGAAAAGCCTGTCGTGACCCTCAGCGCAAATTACGGTATATCCCAGCTGGCCCAGTTCCCTATAGAACTGATGACCGCCGAGGAGTGGTTCACTTTCAGGGAACTTGCAGATCCGAGCCTCCTGGGCAACGAACAGTTCCAGCAGCTCAAGGAATTCCGCCTGAAGAACAACATCGGCACAGACTGGAGAAAGTGGATTCTCAATGAGAATGCGCCTACAGTGCAGGCAGACCTCAGCATATCCGGCAGAAGCCAGAGAAGCGACTACTACATTTCTCTTGGAGCTTTCTATCGCGACGGTATTATGCCTTACTCCGATATGGGCCGCTACTCTCTGCGTTCCAACGTGAATACAAAGGTTACCGACTGGCTCAAGTTCGGCGTCAATCTCAACGTCTCCTACCAGACCCAGCACGAAGCGGGCTATTCCACTACAAGCACGGGTTACTACAACCCTATGAACATCATAGCGTGGGGTCTTCCTTATGCCACACCTTATGAAATAATCACTGACGATAACGGCAATTTCCTCGGCTACGGCGCCGAGCAGGATTATATCGAGGATCTGGGTATGAAGAATTACTTCACGGTAATGGAGAATAACCCTGCATCCAAGAACACTGCGCGAATCAACGGAAATATGTACGAGGAGATAACTCCTTTCAAAGGTTTCGTGCTCCGCGCCTCACAGGCCATCGACGGTTATGACCAGAGATACACCAACAAAGTGATCCCTACGGACAAAATCTCCGTAACGCCTCTGACCGAAGAGGCTTTCGAGAGATTCTACCGCCTCACTTCCACAAACACGGCTGAATACAAATTCGCGATTGCAGAAAAGAACCATTTCGACATTCTGCTCGGTCACGAGTCCATCCTTTCACGCGACAACTACACGAGCGCTTCCACAAAGGGACAGACAGATGCCCGCCTGACAGACATCAATCACGGTACAATCGCTGAAATCCCTTCATATTCAGATTCGAAGATCGCTTACAACTCGTTCTTCGCGCGTCTGTCCTATGACTTCAATGACAAATATTTCATTGACGCCACATACCGCCGCGACGGTTCTTCCCTCTTCGGAGCGAACAACAAGTACGCTAATTTCTACTCAGTAGGCGCGATGTGGAACATCTTCAAGGAGGATTTCGCAAAGAATGCAAGCTGGATCAACAATCTTCAGCTGAAGGCTTCCTACGGTACGATGGGTAACTCCGGCATCAGCAACTACCGCGCGTTCGGTCTGACTTCAACCGGCAGCACCTATGACGGCGAGGCATCCTGGTACATCGCTTCCCTCGGCAATCAGAACCTGACCTGGGAGACTCTCGAGTCCTTCAACGTCGGCGTCAACGGTACATTCTTCGACTGGTTCACCTTCAACGTGGAGTTCTACAACAAGAATACGAAGGATATGCTGATGTACATTCCATATTCATACATTTCAGGTTTCTCCGGCGGCTGGGGCAACGTAGGCTCGATGCGCAACCGCGGTGTCGATCTCGAACTCAAGTTCGACATCCTCAAGAAGACCGACCTCTATCTCGGCCTGAGTATGAATATGAACTACAACAAGAACACCATCACCGAACTTTATGACGGCCGCGACGAATTCGTGGACGGCGACACAGGCCTCAAGTATCAAGTAGGCAAGGCCTATGGAGAGTTCTATGTCGTGCGCTTCGCCGGCGTGGACCCTGCAAACGGCAAGTCCCTCTGGTATGATGCCGACGGCAACATAACCGGTACATACAGCGAAAGCGACGCGGTGTTCATCGGCAAGAACAGGTTCGCTCCGTGGAGCGGCGGCTGCACTCTCGATTTCAGCTGGAAGGGCCTCTCTTTCAACGCTTCCCTTGCAGGAGTCCTCGGCAAGTCAATGGAAAACTACGACCGTTACTTCATCGAAAGCCCAGCATTCGCGGATGAGTCAAATATGACAAAGAGAATGCTCAACATCTGGACCACTCCTGGCCAGATAACCGATATCCCTACCGATGCCTCCAAGCACGACAGCCGTTATATCGAGGACGCTTCCTTCCTTCGTCTGAAGAACGTTCAGATAGCATACAGCTTCCCTAAGAAATGGATGGAGAAGACCGGCTTCCTCGGTGGAGCGAAGATCTATGTGTCTGGCCGAAATCTCCTGACATTCACCAAGTACACAGGATGGGACCCTGAAATCGACGCGATTACCGCAATGGGTAACTATCCTAATACAAAACAGTACACCGTAGGTGTTGAATTCAATTTCTAAAGGTGGAGGACAAGAAAATGAAAAAAATATTATTCAGTCTTATCGCAACACTGGTACTGGCCGTCTCCTGCGACCTCAATATAGAACCTACCAGCTCCATTTCCACTGAAAACGCTCTCAAGACGGCAGATGACGCGCAGAAATTCCGCCGTGATCTCTATATCACAATGAGAGATTATCTCGATTCCGGCTCGCCTGTATATCTTATGGAATTGATGGCGGATACTTTCCACGCTTCAATCACATTCGGTAACCGTAACGGCGAATATTACAAGTGGGAGATGCGTTCCACTTTCGGCTATGTGGAATCCCTCTGGCACTACAGCTACTATACCGTGATGCTCGCCAACTTCCTCGAGGACGGTATCGGCAAGATGGATGCTTCGTCAATGAGCGAGGCGGACAAGGCGGATCTCAACGTCATTCTTGGAGAATGCGCCTTCGCGAAGGCATATTCGATGTTCAAGCTTACAGAGCTTTTCTGCCAGAACTACAACGCTTCTACAGCCGCCAACGTTTACGGCGTGATGCTCAGTGACGCAACTTTCGAGACTCCGAGCGTGCAGGCCTCATATCCGGGCCGTTCTTCTCTTGCCGATACATACCAATACATCGACAAGAATCTTTCAAAGGCCGAATCTCTGCTCAGCGGTGTCAGCGGTCAGGAAGGCTCCATTTATATCACGGCAGATGTCGTAAGCGCCCTCAAGGCCCGCATCGCCCTGACAAAGGGAGACTACTCGACAGCCGCTTCAACTGCAGCAGCCCTTGTGGACGGAGGCGAATATGCTCTTCTTGACAACGAGGATGATTTCAACAGCCTCTGGACAAACGACAGCGGAAAAGAGTGCATATTCCAGATGTGGGCTGACTATCAGTCAGTTCCTGACTCAAACTGCTATGACTATGTAGGCCTTCAGTCCAACGGAACATATTCTCCGAACTATATTCCTGAGAAGTGGCTGATCGAAGCTTACGAAAAGAGCGACATCCGTTTCAAGACCTGGTTCTTCAAGACTCCTGCAGTATTCGGAACCATCAACAGCAACCTGTATGTTCTCAATAAATTCCCGGGCAACCCGGAACTGATGCCGGGCGTTGCCATTTCAACACATCTGAACAAGGTGAAGCCGTTCCGTATAGCAGAGCAGTATCTTATTGCAGCCGAGGCTTATGCCGAAAGCAATCCTGCCGAGGCCTGCAAATACCTCAACAAGCTTCGCGCAAGCAGAATGCCGGGCTATGTGTCAAAGAGCTACACCGGTGATGAACTTTTGGCCCAGATAAAGCTCGAACGCGCAAGAGAGCTTGTGGGAGAGGGCTTCAGACTGAAGGACCTCAAGAGATGGAACGAGGGCTTCAGCCGTTCCGAGGCTCAGGACAGCCAGGTCGTCAGCAATGCCGGCAGTTCCACTACGGAGCTCCTGTCGAAATCGGCGGATGATCCGTTCTTCCTGTGGCCTATACCTCAAGCTGAAATAGATTCCAACCCTCAGATCAGAGGACAGCAGAACCCGGGATACTAACAGACAATCAAGAAACATTTAAATTGACACGACTATGAAAAATATATTCAAATCAATTGCACTTCTGCTGGTATCACTTGGCGCTCTGGCTTCCTGCACGCCGGAGGAATCCTTCCTTTATTATCCTGACAACGAGTGCGTGACTTTCGAAAAAAGTTCCGTGAACTTCTCGTTCGCCGCCGATGCGGATCCTATAGTGATCAACCTCGTAAGGGGTGTCATAGACAAAGACCTTACAGTCAACCTGACTCTGACTCAGGATGATGCGAACGTATTCTCGATTTCAGCAACATCCGTTAATTTCCCGGCAGGGGAGAAGTACGCCTCTGTCGAGGTTACTTACGATTTTGAAGCAGTCCCTGACGGAAAGCATACGTTTACGGTATCATTCGACAAGGCTATGCAGTCTCCTGCGGGAAATTGCTCCATCACCGGAACGGCCACAAAGGCAAGCAAGCCTAAGGGTGACGGCTGGATGAGCTATGCAACCGTCGAGATGTACTCTTCAAGAATGAACTCAAGCGTTACCCTTGACGAGGAACAGCATTCAGTCCTTCAGGTTTCATACGACAACAAGAACGACTACCGCATCAAGAACATCCTCAATTCAGGCATTGACCTCAAGATCAACGTGGATCCTACAAATGGCTGGACGATTACCGGTCCTGCAGCCGAGGAGTGCCCATACGACGGCGAAAGCTACATCAAGATCCCTAGCACGATCAAGTATCAGGGCGAACTCGTCACGTTCTGGATTGACCCTACTCCTAAGTACTTGAAAGTCTATGATATGGGTACGGACTACGGCGAGGAGTACACTATGTCTATGGGCTCCGACTGGTACACAGAGCTCAAGGCTTACGTCTGGATGACGACCGAGAGCAAGGGCGTTCTGACCTGGCCTGAGGACAACGACGGCGAGGACGACGGCTGGTGGCCGATCTACTACGATGTGATTGATTTCGGACCTCAGGAAGATGCAAAGTATATCGACTATGCTACTGTCGAGATGTACTCTTCCAGAATGAATTCCAGCGTCACTCTCGACGCGGAGCAGCATTCCGTGCTGGCATACCACTCCGAGAACAAGAACAACTACCGTATCAAGAACATTCTCAATTCAGGCATCAACCTTGACATCAACGTGGATCCTACGGACGGCTGGACGATTACCGGTCCTGCGGCGGAAGAGTGTCCATACGATGGCGAAAGCTACATCAAGATTCCTAGCACGATCACGTATCAGGGCGAACCTGTCACGTTCTGGATTGACCCTACTCCTAAGTACTTGAAAGTGTTTGATATGGGTACAGAGTACGGTGAAGAGTTCACTATGTCTATGGGTTCTGATTGGTACACCGAGCTCAAGGCTTTCGTCTGGATGACGACCGAGAGCAAGGGCGTTCTGACCTGGCCTGAGGACAACGACGGCGAGGACGACGGCTGGTGGCCGATCTACTACGACGTTATAGAGATTCTGTAAAAACAGGTTATTTCGCACCTCGGCGGCCTGAGAGGGTGGCCGGGGTGCTTTTTTTTATGAAACTGCTGCGAGCCATATTTGCTTCTTTCCTTATTTTCCTTTCGCTCCTTTCGTGCGAAAAGCCCGATGACGGCCCGAGACATCTGACGCAGGAGGAGATAGATGAGATAAATGCGAAGAAAAAAGAGCAGCAGAAGGCAGTCGATTTGACAAGGTATGTTGAATACAGGGAGGGCGACTGTCCTATAATCTTTTGCGTGCCGCACGGCGGCACACTGACCGATTCCTCTCTTAAACAACGTACAAGCGCGAATTGCCCCGATCCTGATTTTGCCTGTGACCTCGATTACAATACCCGGGAACTTGCATCGGCCATAGATGACGCCTTTTTTGCGCGGACGGGCAAGCATCCGTATATGATTGTGGCCATCGTCAAGCGCACGCACGTTGACTTCAACCGCGAGAAGAAATATGCCATTGCCTCGGGCGATGAAATCGCCTCGTCGATATATGACTATTACCATTCCTGCGCTACGAAGGCCTGCCGTGCTGTCTCCGCAAGCTTCGGGCATGGCCTGCTGCTGGACATCCACGGGCAGAGCCACTCCGAGCAGATCGATCTTGGTTATCTGCTGTCAGTGAGCGATTTGAATAAGACCGATGCGGCGTTGAATGCCGGCACTTACGCCTCCTCTTCAAGCATCAGCCACCTGAGCCGGACGAACAAGGCCGAAATGTCATTCGCCTCTCTCCTGCGAGGCCCGAATTCTCTCGGGGGACTTCTATACTCAAACGGGCTTGAATGCGTGCCGCGCCCTGGCAATGCTTCGCCTGGCGCTACGCCCTATTTCAACGGGGGTTATACGACAAAAAAGTACGGTTCCTTTTATGGCGGCGTGATCGATGCCGTCCAGATGGAATTCAGATATTCCTACCGAGATACGCCTGCGGGGCGCAACAAAGCGGCCGTGGCCGTGGCTGCGGCCCTTGATGAGTTCACATCCGTTGTCTGGTGATTGTCAGGCGATTATCAGTTCGATCCCCAAACCTTCAATAATTTTCCTGTATTCTTCAGGCAATTTGTCGTCAGTGATGATTGTGCTCACTGATTTGACGTCGCATATCCTTGCGAGTCCGCGATTGCCGAATTTGCTGGAATCTGTAAGTATTATTGTGCGTTTGGCGGAAAGCACCATCTGTCTGCACACTTCGGCCTCCTCCACTGCCGCGCAGGTTATGCCATATTCAGGATCGAAGCCGTCGATCCCGAGGAAGGCCTTGTTACAGAAGACGTTCCTGATTGCGTTCACGGCTCCGTGGCCGATTACGGAAAGTGTGTTGCTGTAAAGCAGCCCTCCAATCTGCATTACGGTGACTCCCGGCATTTCGCCGAATCTCGTCGATATGTTGACGGCGGTTGTGACGATGTTGAGTCTGCCCTTCGGGACAAGGCTGTCCGCAAATATGGAAAGGGTGGAGCCTGATGCGATTATTATCGAATCATTTTCCTCAACCAGCTGGCAGGCTGCCTCGGCTATTTTCTTTTTGTCCTCAAAATCAATCTTTTTCTTTGTTTTGAGGTTGATGTCCATTATCTGCTTGGTATTTGGCAACGCTCCTCCGTAGGCGCGGAAGAGAAGACCCTTGCTCTCCAGAATGTTGAGGTCTTTTCGGATTGTGGTCGGTGTGACGCCGAGGCTTTCCGCAAGGTCGGCGACCTTTACAAGCCCGTCGCGGGCCATCGCATCCAGAATGTGTTTGTGTCTTTCTGCCAATTTGCTCATAACGATTACAAAAATACCAAATATTATTTAATTTTGGGTCAACTTGATTTTGCTTATGAAAAAACTGTTTTTTCTTGCCTTGTCTATGCTGGTGGCAGCGTCCTGCGGCGGCGGAAGGGGAGAACTTTTGTGCAATTATGGGTCTACAGATATATCGGTCGCCGAAAATGAGCATCTTATGCTCGCGGGTTTCGCGGCCAGGACGCAGCTATCCACCGGAGTGCATCTGCCTCTTCGAAGCCACTGCCTCGTGATTTCTGACGGCAGTGAGAAAGTGTGCATCATTTCAAACGATTTGATGGAAATGGCTCCCGCTCTTGCGGATTCCGTGCGTGAGGCCGTCAGTGCCCGAAGCGGTCTGGCAAAGGACCGGATACTTCTACACTGCATTCATACGCATAGCGCGCCAAGGTTAAGGGCTTCAATGTCAACTACATATCCAAATTACAAATATCAGTTGCGTGCTCTGGAGGCGATAGTTAACAATGCTGTGAAGGTTATTTGTGACGAGTCTGCTTTCAGACCTTTTACGATGGAAATTGCGCAGGGGGAGACGGCGATCAATGTCAACCGATGCGAGGCCGGAGGGCCGCGAGACGGCGCTCTCTATGCCGTAAGATTTGTCGATTCCGGCGGGAGGCCAATATGTGCCCTCATAAATCTTGCCTGCCACCCTGTCTGTATGGGAGCTGAGAGCCTTCTGGCCTCGTCAGACTACTCCGGTGTGGCACGCCTTGCGGTCGCTGAAGAGTGGTGTTGCGAGGTCTTCCAATTGACTGGAGCCTCAGGCAATATGGATCCAAGGGGAGGATGCCGGTTGTACGACCACGCCGAAGCTATGGGGAGGGAATTGTCTGATACTCTCAAGTCTTTGAAATTCAAGGATTATGATGGTGATGGCGGGCTCGCCGTGGCTTCTCTGCAGGTCGGTCTTCCGTACGCTGCGCAGGAGATTACTCCGCAGTTGATCCGCTCGCACGCCGACTCTCTGTCGCGTGTTACGACTGAATTTCCTGATTTTGCGCAGGATGTAAGGGCTTGGGAAGGCAGAGTGTTGGAAAAAATCGAAGCCGGAGGTCTGGAAAACAAACTGAGTTTTAATATAACGGCCGTCAATATCGGAGGCCTGATCTTCTTCTTTACGCAAGGGGAACCTTTCTGTGAGTATCAAGTCGCTCTCAGAGAGGCTTTTCCTGAGAGGAAAATCATTTTTGCCGGATATGCCAATGGCCAGAATGCCTATCTTCCTTCGCAGCACGCTTTTGCTGTCCATAAAGGATACGAATACGAGCTGGACCTTATGCACGTCTATATCGGTTCCGCATTTCCTCTCTCCGATTGCGCTCCGGCCGCTTATTCTTCCGCCGCCCGCGCCGCCGTCCAGTCCGTCCTGCTGCATTAGTTATGTCTTTCCGCCGCGTGTAGTGCCCGCCTGCCGCTCCGCGGTGTTTGGGCCTCGGGGTGGGGGCTTTGGGGGGTATTGCCTGCCTGTTGCCTAAACGCCCCCGGAGCCTTCGGCAGAAGTGATATGCTTTCGACGCTCGCTGTGATGAGGGGAGATGCTCGCTTACGAAAGCATATCCCATCCGCCTGCGGCTCCGTGGTGGCACTTATATCGCTGGATATCATAGCTTTACGCAAAGTGCTACCCATCGTTTCAGGGGGTAGCGATTTGTGTAACGGACTGAGTGTAAGGCAATTGAGTGCCACCATAGGTACCGCTGTCTTCACCATAGGCGCAGCTATCTTGATTCGACCTAGCCCAAAGACTCCCAAGATTTGGACCGTACTCACTACGGCCCGCGAGTTACGACAGTGTTTCGCGTCCTGAAGCGTATCTAGCGTCGTAACTCATGGGTCAAAATGCCGCATATGGCCAATTGTGCGAGAGTTACGACGAGAATCGCCTATACATAGTTGTTTTGCGTCGTAACTCGTATGGGAAAACGCCGAAGATGGCCATTTGGGCGAGAGTTACGACGAGAATCGGCTTCGCACGGGCGTTTTGCGTCGTAACCCGTATGGAAAAGCGCCGAAGATGGCCATTCGTGCGAGAGTTACGACGAGAATCGCCTTCGTACGGGCGTTTTGCGTCGTAACTAATAGGATTGTAGCGAGCGGGCTAGATCTTAGCATTCTTTGGGCTAGATCGAATCACAATAGCTACACCTATCCCATAGCAAAATCCTATGTATCAATTTTACTGATAGTTATAATTATGAAACGGGCTAGGTATCGCCATAATGATTCGACCTAGCCCAAATCATTCGATTTTTATACGAAGGCGCATGTGTAGTTTTTTTTGCGTCGTAACTCGCAGTTGGGATAAGGCGGATATAGTGGAAAAATCCTATAAATTGCATAAATTTGCGTTATGGACAAGAAACTTTACGACATCGCTGGGCTCTTCGCCCTGGAAGGGGAAGTCACCGACATACAGCCTCTGGGTAACGGACTTATAAACGATACCTATAAGATAACGACTGCAGGCAGCGGACCGGATTACGTGCTGCAGCGCATCAACAATGCTATTTTCAAAGACGTGGAGTTGCTTCAGCGTAATATCGAGACCGTCACGGCGCACCTTCGTTCCAAGGGCGAGATGACCCTTACATTCGTCCCGGCGCTGGCAGGAGGCAAAACATACGTTTGCACCGACGGCACTTACTGGCGAGTGTCGGAGTTCATTGCAAATGCCTTTACCTATGAGGAAGTTACGCCGGAGTATTCGCGTCTGTGCGGCCGCACTTTCGGGAAGTTCGAAAGCAGCCTTGCCGACATCAAAGCCCCGATAGGCGAATCAATTCCAGATTTCCACAACATCGAACTCCGCGTGCGTCAGCTTGAGGAGGCTGTGCGCTCAAACGCCGCAGGCCGCCTGGCCGGCAGCGAGGTGCAGGAGATTCTCTCCGATCTTCGCGCCCACGCCGACGAGATGTGCCTCGGCGAGCGGCTCTACCGCGAAGGAGTGCTTCCAAAGCGCATTTGCCACTGCGACACGAAGGTCAACAACATGCTCTTCGACGCAGAAGGTAACGTATTGTGCGTCATTGATTTGGATACCCTTATGCCGTCGTTTGTCTTTAGCGACTACGGAGACTTCCTGCGCACCGCCGCCAACTTCGTGGCGGAAGATGATCCGCGGATCGAAAAAGTAGGGTTCAATATGGAGATTTTCAAAGCATTCACCGAAGGCTACCTTGAATCCGCCGCATCTTTCCTGACGAGCGTGGAAATCGAGAATCTTCCGTACGCCGCCTGCCTTTTCCCATATATGCAGGCCGTCCGCTTCTTCGCCGATTACCTTAACGGAGATACTTATTACAAAATAAAATATCCAGAGCACAATCTGGTACGCACCCGCAACCAGATTGCGCTCTTCCACTCGGCCCTCTCCAAAGTGCCTGAGATGAAGCGCCTGATCAGCGCCTCTATCTTACCACTTGAGTGAATTCCGGAGCCTTGTCGCCGGATACCGTAACATATATCTTGCTCTGCACGAGGCTTCCGTCAGGGCTGGCGCTTTGCGCTGTGAAGATATAGTCAACTCCCGCAGAAGTCGTTCTGCTGCCGCAAGTTACAGGCGTTCCGAGAGGGAACTGATATCCAGAGCAAGCCGCATCGAACAGAGCTGCCTCTTCCTCGGTTACCGCCGTTTCTTCAGAGTAGTCAGGCAGAGGTTCCACTGCGCCCTCTTTCCAGCCGTTCTCTATCAGGAAGCGGTTAAGTTCGTCTTTGGCAGAAGCGATGCGTGCCGCGCGAACGCCGTATCCCGGCTTTATCTCGCTACTATTAAGAGCCGCTGCCAAATCTGCGCTGCTCGGCTGCAGGCCGCCGCTGCCGCATGTGCAG
>R21__coassemble_646_pt1 | contig 27691 bp, 18 predicted proteins | sample R21__metabat2_high_PE_022 | metagenome-assembled genome bin R21
AATTAACAAAATGGAAGAACAAATCAAAGAAGTTGAGGCTATTGAAGAGGAGATCGCTCCCGTAGCCAAGGCAAAAAAGAGCAACGCATCTGTCGACAACGACAAATTCGACTGGGATGCATTTGAAAATGACGGTTTCAGCGCAGAAGACAAAGCTGCAACCGAAGACAGCTACACTCAGACTCTCAACCGCGTAAGCGAGAACGAAGTCGTAGAGGGTACTGTAGTTGCGCTCAACAAGCGCGAAGTGATCGTGAACATCGGCTACAAGAGCGAAGGTGTCATCACAATCAATGAATTCCGCTACAACCCGGACCTCGCAGTAGGCGACAAGGTCGAGGTTTACGTAGAAAACGCGGAAGACAAGAAAGGCCAGCTCATCCTCTCCCACAAGCGCGCACGCCAGATGAAGTCTTGGGACAGAGTGAACGAAGCTTGCGAAAAAGATGAAATTGTAAAGGGCTACATCAAGTGCCGTACAAAGGGCGGTATGATCGTGGACGTATTCGGTATCGAAGCATTCCTCCCTGGCAGCCAGATCGATGTCAAGCCTATCAGAGATTACGATGTATTCGTAAATAAGACAATGGAATTCAAGATCGTCAAGATCAACCAGGAATTCCGCAACGTGGTAGTATCGCACAAAGCGCTCATCGAGGCTGAAATCGAAGCTCAGAAGGCAGACATCATCAGCAAGCTCGAGAAGGGCCAGATCCTCGAAGGAACAGTCAAGAACATCACCTCTTACGGCGTATTCGTCGACCTTGGCGGTGTTGACGGTCTTATCCACATCACAGACCTCAGCTGGGGCCGCATCAACCACCCTGAAGAGGTCGTATCTCTCGACCAGAAGATCAACGTCGTCATCCTTGACTTCGACGACACCAAGAAGCGTATCGCCCTGGGTCTCAAGCAGCTCACTCCACACCCTTGGGAAGCTCTCGACGCTAACCTCCAGGTAGGTGACAAGGTGAAGGGTAAAGTTGTAGTCATCGCAGACTACGGCGCATTCATCGAAGTTCAGCCGGGCGTAGAAGGTCTCATCCACGTTTCAGAAATGAGCTGGAGCCTGCACCTGCGCAGCGCACAGGATTTCCTCAAGGTAGGACAGGAAGTAGAGGCAGTGGTCCTCACCCTCGACCGCGAGGAGCGCAAGATGAGCCTCGGCATCAAGCAGCTCAAAGCTGACCCTTGGGCATCAATCAACGAGAAATACCCTATCAACTCAAAGCACACCGCAACTGTACGCAACTTCACCAACTTCGGTGTATTCGTAGAGCTTGAGGAAGGCGTTGACGGTCTTGTACACATCAGCGACCTTAGCTGGACCAAGAAGATCAAACACCCTTCAGAGTTCACCGCCATCGGCGAGAAACTCGAAGTCGTAGTCCTCGAAGTCGACCAGGAAAACCGTCGCCTCAGCCTCGGCCACAAGCAGCTTGAGGAGAACCCTTGGGACAACTACGAAACAATCTACACCATCGGTTCAGTACACGAAGGCACAGTGAACGCTCTCGTTGAGAAGGGCGCTACCGTAACCCTCGCCGACGGCATCGAAGGCTTCTGCACGACAAAGAACCTTACTAAGGAAGACGGAACTTCTGCAAAGGCAGGCGAGACTCTCCAGTTCAAGGTAGTCGAGTTCAACAAGAACTCCAAGAAGATTGTCCTCTCACACTCACGCCTGTTCGAAGAGGCTCGCAAAGAGGAGGCAGTAAAGGTTGCCAAAGAGAGAGACACTGAAGCCAACAACACCCACAAGGCAGTCAAGAAACTGAAAGACAACCTCGAGAAGACCACTCTGGGCGACATTTCAGCACTCGCAGACCTCAAGGAGAAACTTGAAGCTGAAGGCAAATAACCGGTAAAGTGGATTTTTCCATAACAACCCTTGGAACCGCCTCCGCGCGGCCGGTGGTTAACCGAAATCAGAGCGCCCATGCAGTCCGTCTGCACGGGCGCCTCTTTTTGATTGACTGCGGCGAGGGTACGCAGCTGCAACTCAAGCGCCACGGCATATCCAAGGCCAGGCTCGACAACGTGCTGATCTCCCATCTCCACGGAGACCACGTTTTCGGCATTTTCGGACTCCTGTCCACAATGGCGCTGGACGGCCGCACGGCGCCGCTTTTTATCTATGCGCCGCGTGATTTCGCGTCGCTGCTGAAGTTTTTCCTTGCCCATTTCGGCGAGGGCGTCAAGTATCCGATTACGCACGTTCCTCTGACTATGAAGGAGCCGTGCGATATAATATCTTTCCCCAACTGCAGGGTGGAGGCATTCCCGCTCCGGCACAAGATCGACTGCTACGGCTTCCGCATCCACGGCCGTATGGCGAAGATGCCCGAGGAGCGCTGGGCCTCGATAGCCTATGTCTCCGACACTGCTGTATTTCCAGAGGAGGCATCCTGGCTCCAAGGTACGGACCTTATCTATCACGAGGCGACTTTCGCCGACGAACATATAGATTTGGCCCACAGGATGTTCCACTCTACGGCGCGAGAGGCGGCCCGGGTGGCCGCGGCAGCGGGCGCAGGCCGTCTGGTCCTGGGCCACTACTCTTCGCGCTACCCGGACCTGACTCTTCTTCAGGATCAGGCCCGTGAAGTCTTTCCCGAAACTTATCTTGCCTCTGACGGCTCAATATTCGAATTATGACAAACAACACGGTTTACCCTCTGAACGGTTCGCAGCGCGGCGTTTATTTTGAATGCGTAGAGAATCCCCTTTCAACGAAGTACAACATCGCTTTCGCTTTGACCCTACCTTCGTCGGCAGATGCCGACAGATTGGAAGCGGCGGTGCGCAAAGTTGTGGAGATGCATCCGGCGCTCCTCTCTGCGTTGCGCCTGCAGGAGGGCGAGCCGGTGATGGTACCCGGCGCCATTGCGCAGTGTAATTTCTCCAGAACGGCCGCGGGCAGCCTGCAGGAGGCAAAAGGCAGGTTCATAAGGCCTTTCGACCTTGAGAAGGGCCCTCTGCACCGCTTCGAACTGTGCAGCACGCCTGAGGGAAATCTGCTTCTTCTCGACGCGCTCCACTGCGTATTTGACGGAACTTCCTTGAGGCTGCTTCTCCGGCAGATTTCAGACGCCTATGACGGCAGGCCTTTGGAGGCGGAGGATCTTTCTCTGGAGCAGTTCAATCAAGGCGAGGCAGCCCGCAACACTGAGGAGGCCTGCAGCGCGGCTATGGAAGTCTTCCGCCGAAGGCTGCAGGATGTCGAATGGGGAGCATTGCCTTCCGCGGATGCGGTGGCGCCGCAGGAGGGCCAGGGCCTCTATTCCGTAGATGTGCCCCGGAGCCTTGACATAGAGACTGTCACTGAATTTGTAAGGGAATCCGGCGCTACTGCCAACACTCTCTTTATGTCCGCATTCTCCTGCGCTATGGCCGCCTTTACGGCCTCCGGCGGCGCGAGTATGACAATCGCCAGCAGCGGAAGGACCGACAGCCGCCTTGCCTCCACGGTAGGAATGTTTGTGAAGATACTCCCACTGTACATCGAGGTGAAGCCGGAGACCAAAGTGCGCGATTTTCTGCGTGAAAACAGGGCCTACGTGAAGGAGGCGGTTGATAACAACTGCTTGAATTTCAGTCAGCTGTCACGAGCTTTCAGCGTCGGTACCGAAATCGCCTTCGCCTACCAGTCAGATATGTACAATGACGTAAAGCTGGGAGAGGGCTATGCGCAGCTTGAAGAGCTGACGGCACGCGAATGTATGTCCGACATCTTCTTTATGGTGTACAAGCGCGGAGAGGGCTACAGAGTGAATCTTTTCTACAACAAGGCGCTCTACACGGAGAAGCTGATGGAGAGCCTCTGCCGTGCGGTCTTCACCGCGGCCGAGCAGATGATGAAGGTTGAAAAACTCGAAGACATATCCCTTTTAAGCGCTGAGGACAAGGCCGCTATAGATGCGTTCAACCGCACTGAAACCCCGTTTGACAGCACTCTTACCGTGAATGCGGTCTTTGAGGAGGCCGTAAGGCGCGACCCTCGCGGGACGGCCGTTGTCTGCGGCGGCAGAAGTTATACATTTGAGCAGCTTGACCGCATTTCTGCCTCAATCGCCGCAAACATAGCATCACGCGGCATCGGACGGGAAGATTTCGTGGCCGTCCTGGTGCCGAGAAACGAATATATGGCACTTGCAGCCTGGGGCGTGATCCGCTCCGGAGCCGCCTTCCAGCCTCTCGACCCGACCTACCCGGCGGAACGCCTGGAATATATGATATCAGACAGCCACGCGCGCCTTCTGATAGCCGACCGCAGCCTTCTGCCGCTTGTGGGCGCATACGAAGGAGAGGTCCTCTTTACGGATGAGATCGGACATCTCACGTCCGAGGACGGCTTCAAGGCCGACGTCAGGCCTGAGGACGCCTTAACAATGATATATACCTCAGGCACAACCGGAAAGCCGAAGGGATGCGTCCTTGAAAACAGAAATATCGCCGCCTTCTGGCGCAACAATACCGAAATAATGCAGATGGACTCCACATCCAAGATAGCCTCCTATGCAAGTTTCGGATTCGACGCCGGCGTTATGGACGTAGTGACAACCCCTATGACCGGCGCCACCCTCTACATAATTCCGGACGAAATAAGGCTCGACCTTCTCCGTCTGGAAGAGTTTTTCTGCTCGAACGGCATCACGCACGCCTTTATGACGACGCAGCTCGGAAGGATGTTCGCCCAGCAGACGAAGTGCCGCACGCTGAAGGTCTTCCAGGTCGGCGGTGAAAAGCTGGTGCCTTTCACTCCTCCGGAGAATTTCCACTTCTTCAACGCCTACGGCCCGTGTGAGACGATGTGCTACATATGCCATCACGAAGTGGATAGCAGCAGCCCCGTGCAGCCTATCGGCACAGCGAGCGGCAACACGAAGCTTTATGTCGCGGATTCCCGCCTCAGGCTTCAGCCTGTAGGCGCCGTGGGAGAACTCTGCATCTCGGGCTGTCAGGTGGGCAGGGGATATCTCGGCCTGCCGGAGAAGACGGCGGAGGTCTTCGTGCCGAATCCCTTCGACGGCGACAAGCCGGGCTATGAAAGAATGTACCGCACGGGCGATATCGTGCGTCTCCTCCCAAGTGGAGAACTCGAATATATCGGGCGGCGCGACGCTCAGGTGAAAATACGCGGCTTCCGCGTGGAACTTACTGAAGTGGAGGAGGTTATCCGCCGCTTTGAGGGCGTTTCAGACGCTACCGTGGCCGCTTTCGACGACCCTGCCGGCGGCAAATTCATAGCCGCATACGTTGTCGGAGACAATAAGATAGACATTTCCTCTCTCGAGGATTTCATCCGCGCTGAAAAGCCTGCATATATGGTGCCTGCGGTCACTATGCAAATAGACGCCATCCCATATACCCAGAACCAGAAAGTGAACCGCAGAGCTCTGCCACAGCCTGTGCGCGAGAGCAGGACCAAAGAGAAAGTAAAGCCTTCCGGCGCCGTCCAGCAGAAGATATTCGACATCGCTGTCTCCATTCTGGGTCACGAAGATTTCGGAGTTACGACGGACCTCTTCGAGGCCGGAATGACTTCGATAGGAATGCTGAAGTTCAATGTGGCTCTCGGAGGGGAGTTCGGCACTCCGGTGACGGTTTCCGACCTTCGCGAGAGAAGCACCATAAAGGCTCTGGAGGCCTTCCTCACAGAAGGTGAGCAGCCCGGCGCAGCGTGGCCTTTGCAGGACGACTATCCGCTTATGCAGAACCAGATGGGTGTCTTCATAGATTCCACGACTCAGGGCGGTTCGATTGATTACAACATTCCGCTTCTGATGAAGATTTCGCCGTCAATAGAGCCTGAAAGGCTTCAGCAGGCGGTCTGCCGCGCGGTGGATGCCCATCCGTATATGAAGGCAGTGCTTTCGACCGGGGCCGACGGCTCTGTCCGCGCCCTTCGCCGCGACGATGCCGAGCCTGTCGTTGAAATAATCGAGGCCGACACCCTGCCTGAGGCAAAGGACCTCGTCGTGCCTTTTGAAATTGTCGGAGGCCCGTTGTACAGGATTAAGATATTTGTCACGCCGAAGGATAATTATCTCTTCTTCGACATCCATCATATTGTCGCAGACGGCACTTCTATGTCCATTCTGCTCTCCGACATAGACAAGGCTCTTGCCGGAGAAATGCCTCAGAAAGAACAATATACGGCATTTGAAGCCGCTCTTGACGAAGAGAGGCTCCGAGCCGGAGAAAAATACGCGCAGAGCGAAAAGTACTTTGAGGAGCTGCTCTCGGGCTGCAACAGCGAGTGCCTGCCGGCAAAATGCCCGGAGACGGACGCTCCGCAGGGCGGCTGCGCGAAGACGACCTTCAGCCTCGCGGAGAGCTCCGCCGCCGTAGCGCAGTTCTGCCGCGCCAACAACCTTTCGCTCAATGCCTGCTTCAACGCGGCCTTCGGTTATGTTCTCTCGGAATTCATTCATTCTGATGAGGTTACATACTGTACGGTATATAACGGCCGCGGAGACTCGCGCCTGGCGGGAAGCTTTGCGATGCTCGTAAAGACGCTTCCTGTCTGCTGTCATATAGAGGCGGCCGCCCCTGTGACGGATTTCGTAAGGAAGATGCAGCAGCAGCTTGTCTCGACTATGTCCTGCGATGCCCTGTCGTTTGCCGAGATAAGCAACCGTTGGGACGTGAAACCTGACATATTCTTCAACTATCAGGGCGACAATTTCATATTCGATTCGCTGGGAGGCAGACCCGCCGAGGCGGTGCAGCTCGATCTTGCGGTGGCAAAGGCTCCGTTGTCGGTGGAGGTGTTCCTCCGCGACGGAGTTTTCAGCACAGAAATAACCTATCGCACAGACTTTTTCTGCAAGGAAATGATATCTTCCCTGGCCTCCTCGCTGGAGATGGCCCTGAAGGGCTTTGCACAGGGCGGAGCGGTAGGGGAGGTGTCGCTGCTCGCGCCGCAGGAAAAGGTGCGCTTCGACGCGATGAACGATACGGATGTGCCTGTGCGTGAGATTCCTGCACAAGCTCTCTTCGAGCAGTGGGTTGCCCGGGAGCCGGACCGCATCGCCGCTTCGACCGCCGATGCATCTCTGACATACGCCCAGATGGACTCAGTGGCCTGCCGCATGGCCTCTTCTCTCGTCAGGATGGGGGCTTCGGGCGGCATAGTGGGCCTTCTGATGGAGCGCTCAGTGATGATTCCGACAGCCGAGATAGGCATAATGAAGGCAGGATGTGCATTTTTGCCGATGCTCCCTTCATATCCTGACGACAGGCTTGAGTTCTGCCTCAGGGACGCCTCAGTCCGTTATGTGGTGACCACAAAAGACATAATCGCCTCACGCGCCGATCTTTTCTCCGCCGACAAACCGTACAGGGCGCTGGCGCTGGAGCAGCTGGTGGAAGAAGGGGAGGCTGTCGGGCCGCAATTGCCTTACGATCCGCACAGCCTTGCATACTGCATCTACACTTCCGGAAGCACCGGAACCCCGAAGGGCGTGATGATAGAGCAGCACAACCTTTCCAATTATGTGCAGACATCCGGTCTGAACGAGGCGCTGAGCAAGGGAAGCACAATACTCTGTATGTCTTCCATATCTTTCGATATGTCTATAGCTGAGATGTTTGGCTCATTGTGTCAGGGCAAGACGCTGCGCATAGCCTCGGAGGAAGAAGTCCACAATCTGGACAAATTGCTCAAGGCCTTCACTGGCAGCAATGTGGATTTGATGATGATGACTCCGTCGTTTGCCTGGAGCATTCTCTCCCTGCCGGAGTTCGCCTCTGCGATGGCAGGCCTCAAAGCCGTAGTGCTCGGAGCGGAGGCGTTCCCGCCTGCGCTCTTCGACCGTCTGAAGGCTCTCAATCCGGATATGTTTGTGCAGAACGGTTACGGCCCTACGGAGTGCACTCAGGCCTGCTCCGCCAAGACCATCTCCGACGGAGGCAACATCACAATCGGAAATCCGTTCGCGAATACGAAGTTCCACGTTATGGACAACCGTGGCAATCTGCTTCCGACCTATGCGGTGGGTGAGCTGATAATCAGCGGAGAATGCGTTAGTAGGGGCTATGTGGGATTGCCAGAGAAGAACAAGGCAGCCTTTTTCACCCTCGACGGACTGAGGTCATACCACAGCGGCGACCTCGTCAGGGTCAACCGCGACGGGGAGGTCGAGTTCGGCGGCCGCAAGGACAATCAAGTCAAGCTGCGCGGCTTCCGCATCGAGCTCGACGAGGTCGAGGCGGTGATGCAGGAGTTCGAAGGCGTCAAGCAGAGCAAGGTCGTGGTCCGCAACAACGGCAACGAAGACTTCCTGGCTGGATTTTTCACCGCCGACAGGAAGATAGATGTCGAAGACCTGGCGGCCTTTATGAAGACGAAGCTGACATACTATATGGTCCCGTCGGCTATGATGCAGCTCGAAAGGATGCCTATGACCTCCGGTGGCAAGCTCGACAAGAAGGCTCTGCCCGAGATCAAGCCGGTAAAGAAGGACCGCGTCCGCCGCGCTCCGAAGAAATCGCTTGAGGCGCACGTCATCGAGTTGTTCTGCTCGGTTCTTGGCCAGGAGGAGTGCTATCCGGACGACAATTTCTTTGAGATAGGAGGTACTTCGCTCTCTGCGTCGAAGGTTGTGATGATGCTTAAGAGCGACGGCTACAAGGTTGAATATCAGGATATTTTCGATAATCAGACGGCTGAGGCTCTTGCGGAGTTCCTGGAGGCGCAGAAGGCTCCGGCAGCGGCGGAGGCGTGCAGTGCGCGTCAAGACAGCGGTGTTGTTCCCCCTATGGAGAAATATGTCGAGGAGGCTTTGAAATTCAATACAATGGAATATGCTTCCAAGGTGGAGCGCAAGCCTCTGGGCGATGTCCTGCTGACAGGCGCCACGGGCTTCCTCGGTATCCATATACTCAAGGAGTTGCTTGAAACGGAGCCGGGGCGCATCTACTGCCTTATGAGAAAGGGTATGTACAAAGATCTCACGACCCGTCTCAAGTCGATGCTGTTCTACTATTTCGACGATGCTTTCGACGAGAAGTTCGACTCCAGGCTGACTCTGATTGAAGGTGACATAACGGATGACAGTTTGGGAGAGGTGCTCGCCGATGTGAAGTTCGACACTCTGATAAACTGCGCCGCCTGCGTGAAGCACTACGCCAACGACAATTCGATCGAGTTCATCAATGTCCACGGAGTGGAGAACCTGATAAGGGTGTGCCGCTCCCACGATGCGAAGATGATCCAGATATCCACCACTTCGGTGCCGGGTGCCCACAATGCCGAGACATATCGACTGCACGTCAGGATGACTGAAGACAAACTGTTTGTCATAGACGATTTGAACAATCAGTACGGCCGCTCGAAGTATAAGGCCGAACTGCTGATGCTCAAGGCTATAAGCGAGGGTATGAAGGGCAAGATAGTGCGCGTTGGCAACCTTATGGGAAGAAGCGACGACGGCGAGTTCCAGATAAATATGCGCAGCAATGCCTTCCTGAACGCTCTGAAGGGATTCGTCGTGATAGGCAAGTGCCCGATAAGTCACGCCACCGACCCTATGGGATTCTCCGCGATAGACTGCACGGCAAAGGCCGTGGTGTTGCTTGCCGGCACGAACGACTGCTTCACCGCCTTCAACGCCGACAGCCGCTGGGCTTTCGACGAGATGAAGGTCATAGAGGCCGTCAACAGTTGCGGACTGCAGGTGGTGCCTGTCAAGGACGAGGAGTACTACGCCGACTTCTACCGTATGATGGGAGACGCCTCCAAGAACGAGAAGATTTCTGCTCTGCTGACCAACGACAGACCCGACATTCACATTCTTGAGACGGACAACTGCTTCACTGCAAACATATTGTACCGCCTCGGCTTCTCCTGGCCGTTCATAGACAACGCCTATCTTGAGAAGGTGATAAGGGCGCTCGACACGCTCGAGTTCTTCTCGTAGGCCCCGCCTGTGCGCCCCGCCCGGGCATACTGTCCGTGAAACAATAATCTGTTGACTCACGCTCACGACGGAGGGCGGTTAATTTATTTTGGGGTACAGTCATCCGCCTCAGAGGCACGTCTGGCGGGGCATAGCGGAAATCAAGCCCCAAAAAAGAGCCTTGATTTCCGCGACTACGCCCTAGAGGCACGCCTGGGGCGCATCGCTGTACCCTGGAAAAAATCAACTGAGTACGAGCCCTGTGTCCTAATTGTTGAATTGGAGTCTTTCGCCGCGGAAACTTTCGTCGAAGCGGCCGTTTTCGTAAACGAGATGTCCGCCTACGAAGGTGTGGGTGACTTTGGCGCTCGCTGCGCGGCCATCGTACGGAGTCCAGCCACATTTCGAAAGTTCGCCTTCGGAGGTGATTGTGTGCGGGCTGTCGAGATCGATCAGAGCGAGGTCGGCGTGCCAGCCCTCGCGGATGAAGCCGCGGCGGTCGATGCGGTAGAGCGTTGCCGGGTTGTGGCACATAAGTCTAACCATTTCGGGCAGTGTCAGTAACCCGTCGCGGCAAAGATCCGCCATCAGTTGCAGGCTGTGCTGTATTGACGGAAAACCCGACTTGCTCGTGAAATAGTCGCCGGTGAACTTCTCTTCCCATAGGTGCGGGGCGTGGTCCGTGCCGATGGTGTCAATCAGGCCGCTTCGCAGCGCCTTTAGCAGGGCGTCCCTGTCGGCGGCCGATTTGATTGCAGGGTTGCACTTTATGGCGAAGCTCATCTTTTCATAATCCGAGTCTGTCAGGCAGAGGTAGTGCGGACAGGTTTCGGCGGTTATCTTCTTCTGTGCCAGCGGGATGTCGCTTCGGAAAAGGTCCAGTTCGGCGGCCGTCGAGACGTGCAGGACGTGGAGTCGGGCGCCGGTCTTCTCGGCCAGGGAGACGGCGCGCTCGGAGGACCTCAGGCAGGCTTCGGCGGTGCGGATACGGGGGTGGATTGTCGCTTCGGGCGCAATTTCGCCGCGGGCGGCCATTTCGCGGTAGAGGGCCGTCTGCGATCGGACGATGCCTTCGTCTTCGCAGTGCGCCGCTATCAGACAGGGCGCTCCGCGGAAAAGTTCTTCGATGGCTTTGTCTTTGTCCACCAGCATATTGCCTGTGCTGGAGCCCATAAAAAGTTTTACGCCGCACACGCCGCTGAAATCGGTTTTCAGTACTTCGTCGAGGTTGTCGTTTGTGGCGCCTATATAGAAAGAGTAGTTGGCAAGAGACTTTTCGGCCGCGAGGGCGAACTTCTGCTGCAGGAGCTCCCGGGTTGTTGTCGCAGGTGAAGTGTTTGGCATATCCATAAAGGATGTCACGCCTCCCGCCACGGCCGCGCGGCTCTCCGAGGCTATGTCCGCCTTCAGGGTCAGCCCCGGCTCGCGGAAATGCACGTGCTCGTCTATGATTCCGGGTATCAGGTACTTGCCCGTAGCTTCGATAATGCGCGCACCTTCGGACTGAATCCCGTCACCGAGCTGTCCGCCGCCGCGCTGCACTTTCGCTATGATTCCGCCTCGGACAAGCACGTCGCCGACGAAGATTTCCCCTTCGTTGACCAAATTAGCTCCACGTATGAGATATTCCGCGTCCATACCCGATACAAAGTTATCAATCGTCTGCGATTTTTCCAAGCTTGTGGCGAGGGACAGTCATAGCCATGCCTCTTAAAGTTTACTTGTGAGCGTAGCGCCTTCTGCCGTAACGGTCATCTCCATCGTGGAACCTTCTATCAGCGGGAGATTGTAGTCTCCGTGACCCGCGTGCAGGCCGTAGCAGACTGGAACCCCGAGTTTTGAGAGGTAGCCGTCCAGCATAGCCTCCACGCTCGGATAGTAAGGCTCGGGAGTGCAGTCCGTGAAGTCTCCGACTATTACGCCACGGATGCCTTCGGGATGCTGAAGTATCATATTGAGGAAGCGGTCGAGGTCGTAGTAGCTCTCGCCGACCTCCTCGATGAAAAGTATATAGTTGTCGATGAGGGTGAAGTCGTAGGTGGACCCTATCATCGTGGCTATACTCTCCAGGTTACCTCCGACAAGCATTGCGGTTGCGCTGCCCTCTATATTATACTCGTGGGCCGGCAGCTCATACTGAGGAAGCTCGCCCTTAAGAAGCTTCAGAAGAGCGGCATTGCCTTTCGACTCCGCCCCTCCGTAGGCCAGCTCCGAGGCCATATTGCCGTGGATGCTCATAACGCCGCTCATCAACTCCGCTATGTTCAGATATGAGATGTCGCTGAAGCCCACGAGCCACTTCGGATGGCTTCTGAACCACTGAGGCTCGAGACGCTCCACCAGATGGATGGCTCCGTAGCCTCCTCGGCTGCAGATTACGGCCTTGACGGATTCGTCCTCCATCACTCTCTTGAATTCGGAGAGCCTTTCCTCGATGCTGCCGGAGTAGCTGATCGGCGGCACGGAGCCCTCCGGATACGGATGCGCATAGCCGGTGAGGAACTCGACCTCGTAGCCACACTTTTCAAGCACTGCCGCTCCCTCAAGGACAACGGAGTCCTCGACAAAGAAGGAAGGGGCCATTATCGCGATTTTGTCTCCCGGCTGCAAAAAAGGAGGGCAGACCGGTTTGGCACTCTGTTTTTCGCCTGTAGTGCAGGCACTTACCATAATTACCGCGGCAAAGGCCGCCAGCGCGACTGTGATTCGGTTAGAGTTCATAGCTTGAATTCATTTAATCTTCAAAGTTACTAAATTTATAGGAATCAGGGCTCTTTTCTGGGGCCTGATTTCCGCTATGCCCCGCCAGGCGCACATCTGAGGCGAGAGTCTGTACCCTGGGAAAAATTAACGGCGGCGGACTCGCATTAACATCGGCAATAGGACATCGGCTTTGACGGTGTCCTATTGAGAATTCTACCGGAATTTTACATCGGGGCAGAAGGCCTTGATAAGCGGACCGTATTTCTTCATCTCCGCATTGTTCATCAGTCTCGCCCCGTTTGAAATCCTGGTGAAAGTGCCGTCAGGTTTTTGCTGCCATATCTGCACGTGAACGACACCCTTCTTAAAATGTCGTCCATCTGTACCGTTATTGACGTGTTCATGGCTCCAATCAAAATCCAACGTGACCTTATGGTCAAGATAGACTCGCCCCTGGCAAACTCCATCTTTGTTTTTTCTGAAGTACATGTCTGAAGTTACAGCGTACTGTGGCAGATTTGAGTGCGTCTCTGTCGCGTCTTTGCGCTTGACGATTTTACCTTTGACACCACCCACTGTCTTGGCCTCGCCTACTGACTCATATTCGCACTTGGCTCCTCCAGATGCGATTGCTTTGAAGAATTCTACACCGTTTCCCATATCACCTGTCGTCATAATTGTTGTTATACAGAACTCCAGCGTAGTCACGCTGCTTCAGCCATTCGAGCAGAGTCAGTTTCCGATTCAGGCCAACAATGCTTAAATCCACCGCCAGGGCTTCCGAAAGATTCATCACGTGAACTTCATGCTCTTCTTTGCCTGCTTTGCCGACCAGATACTCATCGTACTCTACCCTGACAAGGTAAATCTCATCCTCGTTGCCAGATTCAGAGACAATCAAGTCGTTGGACAAGGTCGGCTCATACTCTTGCTTGAACTTCATGTTTCTGAAGAACAGAGCCTCGTTATCAGATTGATATTTTCCTTCGAGGGATGCGAAGAACTGCTCGTCAACATCCCAAAGTTTATTCTTACTTGTTTCCATTTCTAAAATGCGTTGAAATATAATCGGGTATGAACTTTACCGGTGTATGCAAATCCGGAATAAAGACCTCGGGGCCATATACCAAGATAAGGGTTGGAGTCTTTTGAAACTCAAGACTCCTCAAACCGTGACACCACAGATTGAAGGCATCCGCACTCTTTTGACTGCCCATTCCACTCACGGCTATAACGCTTCTTTCGGGAAGTCCCTCGAAGCAGTACGCAAAAGACTGCAGACCTCCCCAGCTGGCTGTGGGGATGACGTTGTATCCGCTTAACTGCCATAGGCATCCGACAAAGCGTGTCCTGTAAATGTTTTCTTTGTTGGGGAACTCGGTAGGGAGATTCTTCCAAAGAGAAAAATCAGGAGTGAAAAGGTAGTCAAACTTGCTAAGAGAGAACGTCGTTCTCTCAAGGTTACACCAGACTGCATCCCTGAATCGGAAATCATCCAGAAAGAAATGCACTGCCTGTCCGATGCCATCACATTTCTTCCATTCTGTGTAGGGCATAGCTGTAAAATCGGTGCTGCCGGTGTACGCTTCCATCTGAGGAAAACTGTTTGTGCTGGTGAACGTCATGCCTTCCATAAGATGCATGTTCTCATGGATGATTTTCCGCTTTGTTTTATCGAGCAAGTTGTCAAGTTTATAGGATCTGCCCCGCGGATTGTGTGACATGAGATATAACTCCTTGTCACAAAATAGATTGTCGTTTAATCGACTCATAATATTTTCTTTTTACGCGGTTCCTTAGGCCGCATTAAATAAAAACTTTTATAAAGCCGATTTCGGGGTCAATCTTGATTTTTTGCAAAATAATCTTCAATTTTGCAAAACTTTTAGAACGGTTAGCCCCAGCTCTTTGCTTGATAACAGTCGTGCAATCGGCAAGCTGACATCTAAACCTCACTGGTCTGGCAGGACCGGTGAGGTCTTTTATTATGCTGCTATGTTACCATAATCATCTTGATTTAAAAATCACTTTCCTCTTCGGAAATTAAACTATCCCACCTGGTAATAAACTCATTAACGAATTTTTCAGGCAGCCTTTTATTGTCTGAGGTCAGCTCTGACAACTTTTTTGAAGCCAGGGCAGGCGGTATTATGTTTTGTCTCACAAGTTCGTCCAAGACATATAGGAGACCATGAACTTCTATACCGTCACCTCTTGCTCTTGTTGTAAGTGCTTTGTCCCCTGTGAGAATCGTAGCACCGCTCTTCTTTGCGCAGAACCATATAGAGCAATCTTGAACAGATACTTTATATCCTGCAGATTCTCGAAGGGCGTTGATCTCATCGATTTCACTTGCGGAGAATGTCCGGATAGTCAGTTTCTTTCTGGCTTCATACGCCTGGACAATTTCCTTTTGCCCGGATTTCTTCAACTCTCGCATGATAAAATCCACGGTCATAATGTCGAATGACAACTGGAAGAAGTCCCCGATGAACCCCATTGCGATGAGGTCGATGAAGATATTCGCGTCACTGACCACCAACTTTCCCATATCCGTCTACACGTAAATCTGTTTTACTGAACATTCAGGAATCTGAAGCAGGGTAGCTGCTTTTGAGAGGGAGATCAATTCTCCGGCATAGGCCTTATACACCAAGCTTTCGAATCTGTCTGATGATTCCGGCTTGATGCGGGTCTGCTCTATTACCTGACGGAAATGGCTGTCCGAATTCTTTCTCTTGCGGAATCTGACGTAACGGCTTTCCGGGACCATTTCAAGCTTCATTGCTTTGTACATCAGTGCATCAATAGATACCCCGTACAGCATCTGAAGATTGACGAACTGGTCGACGTGGATTGGCTTGCTGGATATGTCTCCAACTGCCTCCCTGAAGCTCTCCCGCGGAATCAGGACTTCATTTGCGAACAAGTGGCAGAGAGATTCGATTTTCTTAGGAGTCAGATCTTCGGAGAACTTCATCAAAATGTGGCCCAGTTCGTGGAGCGCGGTAAAGCGCTTGCGTTCAGGAGAAAAGTTCTTGTTTAACACAATGACGGGACTGCCGTCGGCGCTTCCGCTAAGTCCGTCAAAATCCTCTGAGGCATCAGTCTCAACCACTAGAATATTGTGATTCTCCAGCAGACCGATAACATTGTTGATGCCACATTTTCCAAGCTCCCATTCGTCGCGGAGTCTGGCCGCAAGTTCATAAACCTGCTCTTCAGAGGACACTACAGTGTCGTGAAAGTTCATGGTAAACTTCCTTTCGATACCGCAGATGTCTTCAATTTCGTAATACCGCTCGATACCGTCTTTGATTTTGCCGATAATCATCTTCTTCTCTCTTTCGGTCATTTTGGCTTTTTTGCGGAACGAGATACCTTCAAGCGAGACCGTGACAGGTGTGTAAAAGTAATCAGGCTCCACGCCGAGGACGTCACACAGCGCATTGAGCACTGTACTGTCGGGCCACATCTTGCCGGCCTCGTACTTGTAAATGGCTTGAGGCGACACGATGCCGTTCATTTTGGCAGCCAATGCCGCCATAGAGAGCCCATTCATCTCGCGGGCGCTCTTTAACCTTAATTTAAATATATCTTTAGAGTCCATAGTATGGAATAATATTCTGGTTTGCAAAATTACGAATTTTTCTGAAATGCAAACCAAAATTATGCAGAAGTTTTCAACAATAAAATTATACTTCGGTGAAACGGCACACCAGGAGCATAGAATAGACAATTACATCAGTCTGTTGAAAGCCTCTACGAACTTCATCGGATTCGTTAATTTTTTCTGATGTACGGCGATGCGCCCTATACGTACTTCCAGGGCGTGGTCAAGGAAATCAGGGCTCTTTTTTGGGGCTTGATTTCCGCTATGCCCCGCCAGGCGCACATCTGAGGCGGGTGTCTGTACCCTGGGAAAAATTAACGAAGAAATAGATAGATTGCTGTACGGGATTTGCTCCCTGCGGTCGCACATCCCCGAGCGTATCCGAGAGCAAAGCATAGGCTGCTGAGGCTTTGCCTCCGTTTTTTATAAGGAGAGTCCCCGCTCGAAAGCAAGCTTTCGGACGGGGGCTCTCCTTATAAAAAAATGCCGCACTTTCGTGCGGCATCAGCCTATGCTTTGCGTTGCGCGGAGAGCGAGGGATTCGAACCCCCGAACCCTTTCAGGTCAACAGTTTTCAAGACTGCCGCTATCGACCACTCAGCCAGCTCTCCAATTGGGACTGCAAAGATATGCAAAAAATCGGATACGCAAATAAATTTTCTAAAATTTTGTCAATTGCCGGCGGCGGAGGTTTCTGATAAATATGTGGCGAGGATTCCGGCAGCGGAGGCCACGCGGTCTTCGCAAGAGCGGGCTTTGTAGTACTCGGGCGTGCGCGGGGACGGCGCAGGGCCCTCCTTGGCGCCGGCGGCAAGGCCCAGCAGCTCGCGGCAGACGATGCTGCCGTTCTCGCTGCGAAAAGCCTCCGCAAGTCTTTGGACAAGAGCGTAATTGGCGCGGCGGGCTTCCATATCCGAAGGGTCGGTGGCAGGCGAGACGAATCCGGCTACGAGAGTCATTCCGCTTACGCAGCCGCAGACCTCCCGCAGGCGCCCAAAACCCCCGCCGAAGCCCGAGGATGCGGCAGCCAGAGTCTTTTCGTCAAGTCCCGTTATGTCGCTGAAAGCCAAGGCGACAGCCTGACAGCAGTTATAACCGCTGTGGAATATTTCGCGTGCGCGGCGAGAGCGCTCTTCAATGTCGATAGTCATAGGCGCGACCGTGATTCGGTTTGAGTTCATTCCCTTAAATTTCATTATAATCTTCAAAGTTACTAAATTTGTAGGAATCAACGAACGAACCTATGAAAAGACTTGTGGCAATTTTATCCCTGATTCTCTTGACCGTTGCAGCGGGAGCTCAGGACTGGCCGAACCTCGGCAGATTTTCAGATGCTGACGCGGCGCTCGGCGCAAGGCCGGCCGCCGGCCGCGTCGTATTTATGGGCAACTCCATAATTGACAACTGGATAAAGTATCATCACGAGTTTTTCGACGAGCACGGCTTCATAGCGAGGGGCATCAGCGGCCAGACGACTCCGCAGATGCTCGTCCGTCTGCGCCGCGACGTGGTCGAGACCGGCGCCTCGACTGTCGTTATCCTGGCTGGAACGAACGATATTGCGGGCAACACCGGCCCGAGCACGCCCGAGATGATACTCGACAATGTCAAAGGTATGTGCGACATCGCCCGCAGCAGCGGCATAAGGGTAGTCCTGTGCAGCGTCCTGCCGGCACACAGATATTATTGGAAGAGCGGTCAGGATAAACATCCCGAGATTGTCGTACCGCAGTACAACGCTATGCTGAAGGCCTACGCCGACGCTGAAAAGATAACCTATGTGGACCTGTTTACCCCTATGGTCGACAGCAGCCCTGAGAACCTCAACGGCCTGCCGGAAAAATATTCGAAAGACGGCATACATCCAACCATAGAGGGCTATGCCGTGATGGAGGAGGCCCTGCTGAAGGTACTGAAAAAGGAGGTTAAAGCCGCAGCGAAGGCTGCCGCCGGCTGCAGCCTTACGCTTATGAGCTACAACGTGCGCAACTGCAAGGGAATGGACCTGGTAAGGCACTATGACAGGGTCGCGGCGGTAATCAGCGACTGCCATCCCGATGTCGTGGCGGTGCAGGAGCTCGACAGCCTTTCCGCCCGCAGCGGAAGGCGTTATGTGCTCGGAGAACTTGCCCGCCGCACCGGCCTGCAGGGGACATACGCGTCCGCCATCGATTTTGACGGCGGCAAATACGGCATCGGAATGCTCTCGGCCGAGAAGCCGCTTCGCACCGCCTCAGTGTCGCTTCCCGGAAGGGAGGAGTGCCGCGTCCTGCTGATGGCCGAGTTCAGCGGTTACATCTACTGCTGCACACATCTGTCTTTGACAAAGGAGGACAGAGTCGCATCCATCGGCATAATAGACAAGGCCTTGGCCGCTTTCGCGGATGGCGCCGCCCGGCCGAAGCCGGTCTATATCGCCGGAGACTGGAACGACACTCCGGATTCGGAGTTTATGGAGCAGATGACGCGCTGCTTCGAGATTCTCTCCGACACCGCAGTGCAGACATTTCCCTCCGACGCCCCTTCGGAGACCATTGACTACATCGCCCGCTGGAAGGGCAACGGCCTCGCAATCGGCTTTGGAAAAGTGCTTGAGACCTATGTCCCGCAGAGCTCCGTAGCCTCCGACCACCGTCCTGTCGTAGTCGTGCTATAGCGACGAAACGTTAATTTTTTCCAGGGTACAGACACCCGCCTCGGAAGCGCGTCTGGCGGGTATCGGCGGAAATCAAGCCCCAAAAAAGAGCCTTGATTTCCGCGGTCACGCCCTGGAAGTACGTCTAGGGCGCATCGCTGTACCCCGGAAAGAATTAACCTATAGGGCAAGATTTCGCATAAAATTTCCGGCCGGGCCGTATGGGAAACCGGGATTTTTTCTTAAATTTGCAAGTTATATGAAAGCGACGGAGAATAAATTCTTGTGCAAGCGCCCGGCCCTTGTTTCAGGGGGGGTATAAGTTGCTGCCGTTTAAGCGATTACAATCAAATAATATATTCAAGATGAAAAAAACACTGCAAACATTGTTTGCCGTGGCGGCGGCCATTGTGCTGCTGCCCGGCTGTGATGCGCTCCAGACAGACTACTCGGACGTGAAGGCCCGGGTGGACGTTCTGGAGGGCACCACCATCCCGTCTGTCGAGCAGCAGGTGACCTCCATAAAAGGCACCGTGGCCCAGCTCGAAGAGTTCAAGGCGGCGCTGGATGAAAGGGTGAAGGCCCTGGAGTCCGACAATACCGCAAACCAGAAGGACATCGCCGACCTCAAGGCCACGGTCGAGGATCTTGAAAAACAGATTTCCGACCTCAAGACCTACTACATCGATGTCCTTGACGACGCCACCAGGAGCTGGGCGTAAGCGACCTTCCTCACCATCACCAAGGCTCAGGAGCTCTCGGACCGCATAAAGGCCATCGAGGACCTGGATATGGGGGCTTACAAGACCCAGATTCAGAGTCAGGTGGACGCCATAGAGGCGAGCCTCAAGACTTGGGTGAACGCCCAGCTTGCAGACTATGCCACCATATCTGACGTGACCGCGAAGATAACCCAGCTGAAGGAGGACGCCGCCACAGCGAACGGCGAATTGAAAACGGAACTGGAAGGAAAGATTGCAACTCTCCAGACCGAATTCACCGATGCCAAGAGCTACTTCGAAACTTCCCTCAAGGAAGCCATTAAAAAGTCCTGCGAAGAGAATGACGGAGCCATAAACGCCGAAATCGCCAAGCAGATTAACGAGGCCAAGACGACCCTTCAGGGCAAGATCGACACCCTGGAAGACGACATCGAGGCCCTCGAGACCAGGATCGCAGCCGTAGAGCAGACGATTAAGGACTTGCTGGGCCGCATCCAGAGCATCAAAGTCGTTCCCACCTATACAGACGGCTACGTTGACGCTCCCGGCGCGGTGAAGTTCGATATCCAGCCCCTGGAGGCCGCAAAGGCTCTCGTGGAGACAGAAGGCGCAAAGGATTTCCTCAGCTTCCAGGCCGTGGAGGTCAAGACCAAGGCCGGAGAGAGCAGTTTCAAGGAATTCACCGTAGAGTCCGTGGAAATGGACCAGCTCGGTGAGTTCGTCCTCGTTACCGTCGCCTTCCCTGAGGGCGCCGACTGGAAGGAAGACTTCGAGACCGGCACCATCAGTCTCAGCGGCCGGCTGTGCATCGAAGCCTTCAAGGGCAGCGGAAACTATGTCAGCAAGACTTCGGATTATTTTACTCTGTACTACAACATCCCCGTCACCTCCATCAAACTGGACAAGACCGAGGCGAGCCTCGGCATTCCCGTGACGCTCACTGCAACCATCCTGCCCGAAAACGCATCAGACAAGACCATCGTCTGGTCCAGCAGTGACGAAACCGTTGCCACCGTCGACGAAAACGGCGTTGTGGTCGGAGGTTCAGACGGCACCGCCATCATCACCGCCACGCCTCGCAGCGGCAGCGGAATAAGCGCAACCTGCACCGTGACCGTGAAACAAGCTTCCGTGCAGCTCTGGGAGGACGGCCCTTACTGGGCGACATGCAATGTCGGCACCACTAAAGCGGAAGGATATGGCTATTACTTCCAGTTTGGCGATCCGACTGCGTATAGGTACGAGTACGATCCGGCCTATCCCGACGATACAAAGAAAGGCCATTGGGTAAAGGTCGAGGATGGTTCATCCTTTAATTTCGCTGCGACTGTGGAAAATTGTCCGACATACAACAAGAAGCCTTCCGAACTTTTGTCCGAAGGCTATATTGACGATTCCGGAAATCTTGTCGCAGCATATGATGCAGCGACCGCAAATCTCGACCCGTCTTGGCGTATGCCGACCATGGATGAAATATTTGCGCTTAAAGGCGAAGGCGCTGAAGCCAAATGTACTAATGAGTGGACGGATGATTACAAAGGAACCGGCGTTGCCGGCATGGTGGTCAAAGGTAAAGGTGAGTATGCTTCAAGGAGTATCTTCCTCCCTGCGGCCGGCAAGAGCCAAAATAGCCAATACTACTACACTAAGACATACGGCTACTACAGGTCCTCTACGCCGACCGAGACATTAAGTGTTTCAGGGACTAATCTTTATTGTAATTACTCCGCTGCAGGTATCTATTTCAAATCGTCTATTGTCTGCACCCCGGCGGCGGACTGTTCCCGCTACGACGGTCGTTCGGTTCGTCCGGTATTTGTCCCTTAAAAGCATAGAATTATGAAAAAGATAATCTCAATACTCGCCCTCGCGCTCGTATTCGGCGCGGCGGCACAGGCCCAGGAGAAGGAGCAGTTCTTCCCCGGGTGGGTTTACGGGGCTCAGGCCGGCTTTGACTACACTGCCGGCCAGACCTCCTTCGGCGACCTTGTTTCCGTTCCTTCGATAGCCCTCAGCGCAGGCTACGAGTTCCTGCCCTGGCTGGGTGTTCGCGCAGTGGCCTCCGGCTTCCAGGCCAAGGGCTTCAACGAAAACCTCTACAAGTTCAATTACGCGCAGCTCTCCGTTGACGCCGTCTTTGACATCTGCAACATATTCAAATACCGCTCTGAGAGGTTCTTCAGCCCGTATGTCTTCCTCGGCCCCGCTATGAACCTCCGCTTCAATAACGGCGCATCGGAATACGGCTACGGCTGGACAGGCACCGTTGCCAGCGTAGCCGGCCGCGCAGGCCTCGGCGCCAATTTCCGGGTGAACGACGCCGTAAGGATTTCCCTTGAGGCGGGAGACAACGTCCTCTCCGATATGTTCAACTCCGTGGACGACTCATACCTATTTAATAAAGACCACAACATCAGCGTCCTCGTGGGAGTGAAGCTATCCCTTGGCCAGGCTAAGAAGAAGGCCGCCGCCCTCGCAGCCGGTGAGGCCGCCGCCCTTGCCGCCGCAAATGAAGCGGCCCGCGCAAAGGCAGAGGCAGACCGCCTTGCCGCAGAGAAAGCAGCACGCGAAAAGGCTGAAGCAGAACGTCTTGCAGCAGAAAAGGCTGCCCGCGAGAAGGCTGAGGCAGAGCGCCTCGCAGCAGAGCAGGCCGCAAAGGAGCGTCTCGCCGCCCTCCAGGCCGACATCGAGAATACAGACGCCTTCCCCCGCTTCGTCATAGGGCAGAGTTCCCTCACAAAGCAGGGCAAGCAGGCCGTTGCGAACATTGCTGAAGTCCTCAAGGCCAATCCTGACATCGCCATCCTCGTCACCGGCTACGCCGACAAGGAGACCGGCACCCCGGCTATCAACCTCAAGCTCTCCCAGAAGAGGGCACAGACTGTTGCTGACGCTCTTATTGCAGAGGGCGTAAGCGCGGAGCAGGTAGGCGTTGACTTCAAGGGCGACACCGAGATTCCTTACGAGGGCGCTACCAAGGAGCAGAAGCGTACCGTCACATTCAAAGTAAATCAGTAAGAGTATGAAAAAATCATTGATATTGCTTGCAGCGGCGGCCCTCTTTGCGCTCGCCGGCTGCGACATCGTCTCTCCGGACACCGTGGACCTCAAGGGCCGCACGGACACTCTGGAGGGCACCACGATCCCTTCCATACAGAAGCAGATCGAGTCTATAAACAACACCATAAGCATTCTCAAGCAGTTCAACGACGCCGTAGACCAGAGGGTAGCGGCTCTTGAGGCTGACAATACCGCCAACAAGGATGAGATAGCCAAGCTCAAAACAACCGCCAAGGACCTTCAGGACAAGATAGACGATCTTGAAGACTATGTCACCGACCTCTATACCGGCGTGCAGACTTGGGCCGAGGCCACCTTTGCAACCCTCGAGACCGGCAATGAGCTCGAGGCCCGTCTTGCCGCCCTTGAGGCTCTCGATCTCGGAGGCGCATACAAGACTGACCTGGAAAAGTTGATCTCAGATGCCCAGGAGTCCGTGAAGACTTGGGTGAACGAGCAGCTTTTGTCATACACAAAGACTGCCGACTTGGAAACGAAGATTAACGATGCCAAGACGGCAATCGAGGATGCAGACGATGCTCTCAAGGGTGAAGTGGAAGGCGACATTCAGGATGTTTCCGACGCCATCGAAGCCGCCAAGACCGAGTTTGATGCCGCGGTGAAAACCGCTATAGAAGAGGCCTGCAAGGCCGGCGGCGTCATAAATAAGGCTATCGCCGACAAGATGAAGGATGCTCAGGAGACCCTCCAGAGCAATATAGACGCCCTCAGCGCCAAGGTCGAGGCTCTCGAAACAAAGATCGCGGCCCTTGAGGCGAGCTTTGCGGCAGTCCTGACGCGCATCCAGTCCATCGCCGTGGTTCCCGAATATTCTGACGGCTCTGTCGATTTTTCCGGCGACATCCGCTTCGAGATTCTGCCCGTCGATGCCGCCAAGGCCCTCTTGGATCTTCCCGGCGTGAAGGATTCCCTGAGCTTCAACAGCCTGGAAATCACAGACGTCAAGATGGACGATGCCGGTGAATTCGTAGTCGTGAGCGTCACGCTCCCCGAGGGCGTCACCGCCACCAGCGACCGCCTCAAGATCGAGGCCTACACCGGCAGCGAAACCTATGTCTGCAAGACCAGCGACTATTTTACCCGGTATCAGCCCGTAACCACCGGCACCACCGACGGCCACGATTGGGTACAGCTCTGGAAAGATGGTCCAAAGTTCGCCACGACCGACCTCGGATCAACAAAAATCACCGTCGTAGGCGATACCTATCAATGGACCGAATCTGGCTCAGCCACCGATGCCGCAGCAACGAACTGGACCAGAAACTGGAAGGTGCCGACGGAGGATGAGATGAACGAGTTGTACCTTGCAGCGTCAAGCACCGGCTCGAGCAAAGTCTCCTGCGAATACACCAACAGCCCCGGCGTTTATGGCTTCCTGTTCAAAGGCAAGACAAGCGGTTATACTGACATTTCTTTGTTCATTCCTTCTCAGGCTGGCGGCGCTGCTGAACACTGGTCAGGTACTGCCGATGGCAGCAAGGGCCGCGCATTATGCGTCGGCTACGTCGACTCAGATTGGGCCAGCGGATGGTCCTCGCGTGTTACTGACACCGAGCTCTCTGTCCGTCCTGTCATCAATGAGAATCCCGCTCCTGTCACCGTTACTTCCATCACGCTCGACAAGACCACGGCGGACATTGTTGTCGGCTATACCGAGACTCTCCGCGTGACCAGCGTAGAACCCGCTGACGCCGTAGACAAGTCCGTCACCTGGTCCAGCAGCAACACCGCAGTTGCCACCGTCGATGCAAACGGCGTCGTGACCGCGGTAGCCGACGGCACCGCCACCATCACCGCCACGGCTAACGACGGCAGCGACGTCACGGCAACCTGCACCGTGAGCGTATTCACTCTCGGTCCCACCACCGGCACTGCCAAGGCAAAACTTAACGGCAGTGAAGTTGACGTGACCTGGGTGCAGCTCTGGGTAAACGGGCCGAAGTGGGCCACCATCAACGTAGGTGCGACGAATATGGACTACTCTTCGGCCTCTGCTCTTGAAACCGCAAACGCCGGCGGGCATTACTGCTGGGGCGGCATGACCGACAATAGCAATACCGATTGTTATAGCGGCTCCGACTATGACAGCGATGGCAATCTGAAGAAAGAAAACGATACGGCCAGCAAGATTTGGGGCGCCAACTGGAAGATGCCGACAAAAGCAGATTTAGATAAACTGATCTATTACGAAAATGGTACAGGTGTTCGTAGTGACGCTCCTACCGTATGGACCTGGTGCGACGGCATCACCACGCAGTACGTCAGCGGCTGCAAACTTGCAGGTTACAAGGTTAGCGGCAAAGGTGCTTTTGCAGACAACAGCATTTTTATTCCGATGGCCGGCGAGAATGATTTCGAAAATGCAAACTTCCAAGCCAAGTACTGGTCTTCCACTCCTTACTATCACTTGGCCTTCTCCTTCGACTGTAGCCTCTTGGGTAATGCCGGCAAAGCCAATGGCTGTTTCAGTGTCCGCGCTGTTCTCTCTGAGTAGAATTCACGTGCATCCCTTAAAAGCATAGAAAAATGAAAAAGATATTTACGATACTTGCTCTCGCGGCGGCCTTTGTGCTGGCCGGCTGCGATGTGGTCTCAACGGACTACTACGACATCAAGGGACGCCTGGAGACCCTGGAGGGTACACGAATCCCTGCGATAAGTGAACAGATAAATTCCATCAACACCACCCTCACCGCCCTCGGGGAGTTCAAGACTTCCGTTGACAAGAGGGTTGAGGACCTTGAAGCGGACTTTGCCGCGAACAAGGACGATATCGCCGCCCTCAAACAAGCCTCAGAGGACCTTCAGGACGAGATAGACGCTCTGAAAATCTATGTGGACGGCCTCAAATCCGCCACTGAGACTTGGGCAAATGCCACCTTCGCCACCATTCAGTACGCTGATGGCCTTGCAAGCCGTCTTACAGACTTGGAGGGTCTCAACCTCGAGCAGTTCAAGACCGACATAGCAGATCAGCTCGAAACCATAAAGACCTCAGTTCAGAACTGGGTGAACAGCGAGCTCCAGGCCTATGCCAAGACTGCCGATGTGGAGACGGACATCGCCGCTGCCATAAAGGCAGCGACGGATGCCGACGATGACCTCAAGGAAGAACTTGAAAAAGACATCAAGGATGTGAGCGATGACCTTGCGACTGCCAAGGCCGGCTTCGACGAGAAGATCAAGACCGCCATCGACGAAGCCTGCGCCGCTGACGGCACCATCACTTCTGACATCGCCGCCAAGGTGAGTGCCGCCCAGAAAGAACTCCAGGACTCCATCGACGCCCTTGCGGACCGCGTCAAAGCCATCGAGGACAAAATTGCCGAGGCTGCGAAGACCCTCGATGAGATTCTCACCCGCATCCAGTCCATCGCCGTAGTTGCCGACGGCTCCGTCGGTGTTCCCGGCGAGGTGACCTTCGAGATTCTCCCTGTCAGCGCCGCCAAGGCCCTCGTGGCCCTCGAAGGCGTGAAGGACTCCCTCAAATTCCAGGCAGTGAAGGTCGCAACCAAGGGCGCCGCAAGCAATTTCTATGATTTCGTCATAAATTCCGTCGATATGGACGAGACCGGAAAGTATGTCGTCGTGAGCGTCGCCGTTCCTTCTGACGCCTCCTGGAAGTCCGACTTCAAAGCCTGCACCCTGAATCTCCAGGCCCGCCTCCTGGTCGAAGCCTACTCCGGCAGCGGCAACTACGTCTGCAAGGCTTCGGACTATTTCTCTGTGAATTATGAAGCTCCCGTCATCACCGGCACCGCCAAGGCTAAGCTTGACGGTACCAACGAGACCGACGTGACCTGGGTACAGCTCTGGGCTGACGGTCCGAAGTTCGCCACTATCAACGTGGGTGTGACCGATGTCTCCGCCACCGGCGCAGCAGCTTACGGCGGTCTGTACTACTGGGGCGGCACCAACGAGAAGCGTGGAGACACATCAATTGCTGACGACCACTTCGCCGGCTCCGGCGACCTTTCCGGCACCGACGACACCGCCACCAAGCTTTGGGGCTCTGCCTGGCGTATGCCGACTTCGGCCGAGCTTCAAGGCCTTATAGACAATTGCGAATGGGGCACATTCAACGGCGGGCACCAGGTAACCGGCAAGGGTGACTATGCCTCCAACAGCATCTTCCTTCCTGCCGCGGGTGCCTACAACCCCTCAGAAGGAATAAGCGGCATGGGCTCCTTAGAGATCTACTGGTCTTCTACAAGGCTTGGCAACTACGAGGCCTATAGGTTGTACTTCTTCTCTAGCTATGGTAAGATGGTGGATTATGACGATATTATTCGCACAGCCTTCAGTGTCCGCGCCGTGCTGAGAGAGAACGTTATTCCCGTCACCGCCATCACGCTCAGCAAGACTGAGGCGAGCATTGACGCAGGCGATACCGAGACGCTCAGCGTGAGCAGCGTGACTCCCTCCGATGCAACAGACCAGACCGTCACCTGGCGGAGCAGCAACACTGCCGTTGCCACCGTCGATGAGAACGGCGTCGTGACCGCCGTAGCCGCCGGCACCGCCATCATCACCGCCACAGCCCACGACGGCAGCGCCGTGAGCGCCTCCTGTACCGTGACGGTGACTGCTCCACTCACCATTGATTGTAGAACTGCTTTCGCCGGCCAAGGAAAATCAGGTGATGGAGGTGTAGTCACTTACTCACAGGATGGTGTTACCTTCACTTGTGACAAAGCTTATGGTGATGGTCTTTATGGTGTTCGTTGCTATACTGGTTCTACTATCGAGATTACCTCAACCAGGAAGATCTCGACCATTGAGATGACTTTCCCGACTGTAAGCGGTAAAACCTATAATGGCGGTTTGACTTCCCCCATTACCGTGAATGCAACCTCGTGGAACTCCGGCGCTCTTGCATCGCAAGCCCGCATTAATGATAACCTTGTGATTCACTTTGCTGAATGACCAGAGTACTCCGCCAAGGCTATGTAATCAACAGTTTAACCATTTATCCATTAAAGGCTGCCGCGTCTTGCGACAGCCTTTAATATTTCCTCGCCCCGTCATCCCG
>R21__coassemble_715_pt1 | contig 25937 bp, 18 predicted proteins | sample R21__metabat2_high_PE_022 | metagenome-assembled genome bin R21
GTCCACACCCTCAAGGGTGTCGCCGGAAACCTCGCGTTCACCAAAATGTACCAGGCCGCCTGGAACCTCACCGAGCAACTCCGCCCCCGCAGAGATCAAGCCGACCCCGCCCTGATGGAAATCCTCGAAGCAGAGTACGCCAAGACAATCGCCAAGATAGAAGAACTGCAATAAAGTTGCACAAAAAAATCCCGGCTCTTACGAGTCGGGATTTTCTATGATTGCTTGTTATAGCTAGTTTTCGAAGTATGCGAGGCACTCGTCCAGGTCGACGACCAATTCCTCAACAGGATACAGATACCAGTCTGTGTTCTTGGTGTGGTCTTCTGCCCAGCCCTTGAACATAGGATAAGCATCGAAGATCGAAGTGCACTCGATAGGCCAGCGGAAGCCCTCTGCAGGAACGCAGATGATATAAGGAGCATAACCCTTATAGGTAAGGGAGAAAGGAACCTCGCTCATCGTGTCGCTCTTGACCGAGAAGCCCTTGCCATCGGACGAGTTGTAGAAGTTCTCCATCGAGAAGCTCTCGTCGACGGTGAATTTTTCGGAGACAACGGGGCTCTTCCAAGTGGTCTCTGAAACGCTTGGGACTCCGCCATAGACCTTGGTGTTGATGAACCAGTTGGGCCTAGGAGTTCCACTACCGAGGGTGTAGTCCTGAGTCCAGTCGATGTCGACTCCCATCAGAGCGTGGATCTCGCCGATAAGGTTATCATTGAAGAAGATGTAGTCGGGACGGGTGGCGCCGCTGGCGCAGTATTCGAGCTGCATCGTGGTCTTGCTAGGGCGCTTGACCTTGAAGATGATGTCGTTGAAGTCGTTGTCAGCGCCGGTGCCGAGGTCCTCACAGAGGATCAGCCAAGGGCCGTTGTCCTGGTCGACGGTGATGAGGGGATGGAAGGGATCCTCGGGATTGTCTTCGTCGACATCCTCGGAAGTGATCCAGGAGGTGGTGTAGGAGCCGACAAGCTTGAGGGAGACGTCGTTGTAGTCGGCATCGGAACCAGAACCACCGCTATAGCTGTCTTCGAACTCAAGATAGTACTCGTAATTGGTGGTCTTCTTAGAGCCGGAACCGGTGGTGGTCGTCACGGTCCTCAGCTGGACGTGGCCGATACCATCCTCGTTGAGAGATGACTCGGAATACCAGATGTGGTCTTCGTCCTCAGAGTAGCAACTGTCAATATCCGGACCTGTGTGGGTCACGATATAGAGTCCGAAGCACTGGCCGCCATTGATCGTGACATTCTTGGTTCCGGAGACCTTGTCCTTTTCTGCGGTCTGCTGGGCGGCAGTTGTGCTGCCGACCTTGGCGTACTTGTAGCCGCTCACGTTCTCATAGAGAACAACCTTCACCATTTCACCGGCGTCGTCATAGTAGTAGAGGCCGATGGTCTGGGTGGCCCAGCAGTTCATGCTGTTGAAAGTGATAGGCAGGGTCGTGCCCTCGGCGATCACGAAATAGTCGCCGACAGCCTTTGACTCGGTGGAAGTGGACTTGCTGCTGGAGCTGGAGCCGCCGGTGCTGCCGCCAGTATTGCCGCCAGTATTGCCACCATTGTTGCCACCACTGTAGCCTTTGGTCTGGATGCTGGCGGTGCCGGTGTTGCTGGTGGTGACGGTTATGCCCTTCGCCCAGCTGACGGGGTTCATGCTGGCTACGTTCCAGTTCTGGGCGGGATCGATTTTATCGACGGCCGCCTCAAAGCCAGCGTTAGTCATATTGATGACGTTCTGCTCTTTCCAATTTTCGGGAAGGGTAAGGCTGCTGCAGCCTGCCACCATTGTGACAAACGCGGCTGCTAGAATCAATTTTAACGTTTTCATTTTTTGCTGAATACCTTAAAGTGCAAAAGTATTACGAATTTTTTTATGTGCAAGAAAAATTGTTATTTCTTTTCAATCTTTTTATCTTTGCCGCGCAAAAATGAAAAGATTCCGTAAAATATCGTCGGTTCTGCTGCTGGTTCTCTACGCGACATTCTTCGCGTCTACGAACCTCTGCGTGCACTCCCACGATGTCGAGGGAGTCCACATAGTCCACTCGCACCTGGGCGGCGGCTCGCAGCACTCCCACACCGCATCCCAGCTGCAGACAATCAACTATCTCGGCTGCGAGCGCTTCGTGGCGGCGGAGGCCCTTGCCTCGGTGGCAGGCCCGTGCCTTCTTTTCTGTGAAGACTTCGAAAGTCCTCTGCGCGAAGCCGTCATCACCTTCAGCGGCGAATCTCATTCCTTAAGGGCTCCTCCTTTCTTTGCCTGATTTTTCCGACAGACAAACAAAGTACAAACAACCCTTAAGACATTTTAAATGAGAACAATATACCGCGCAGTCATCTGCGCTCTCGTTGCCGTGGCGTGCCCGTTTGCAGCCGCACTGGCACAGACAAAAACCGATGCAAACATAGTAGGACACATCATCGACGCCACCAGCGGCGAACACATCCCTTTCGCATTTATAGCCATCACCGACACAGGCCTTGGAGCTCAAGCCGACTCGACCGGCCACTATCTGATTACCAATCTCCCTGCAGGATCGCACAAGATTGCCGTTTCCTTTATGGGATATCTCGACCATAAGGCTACAATCACTATAGACAGAGGTGAAACCGTAGAGTATAATTTCGCACTTACGCCTGACCTTCAGCAACTTGAGGAGGTTGTTGTAACGGGCAACCGCTATGAGACCAAAAAACGCGAGACCGGCCAGATAGTGAATGTCGTGGCGCCGAAACTCTTCGCCACAACGATGGCCGTCAATCCGGCCGGAGTGCTCGATTTCCAGCCCGGCTCCCGCATAGAATACAACTGCTGCAACTGCGGCGTACCGCAGCTGCGCATCAACGGCCTCGGCGGAGAATACACTCAGGTACTGCTCGACAGCCGTCCTATATTCAGCTCTCTTTCAATGGTTTACGGCCTTGAGCAGCTACCTGCGGCTATGATCGAGCGCGTGGAGACGGTGCGCGGAGGCGGCTCGGCGCTTTTCGGCTCGAACGCCATTGCCGGCACCGTAAATATCATAACGAAGGAGCCTGTGACTTCTATGGCGCATATCAGCAACCAGACAGGCATCGTCGGAGGGCAGGGCATCGATATGACCAATTCGCTTAACGCGTCTGTCGTGAGCGAGGATCGCCGCAGCGGCGCCTACATCTTCTCTATGATGCGTAATCGCGACACGTACGACTCCGATGATGACGGCTATTCAGAGATGCCTCTTCTCAAGAGCCAGACCATCGGTATGCGGGCATACCACAAGTTCTCGCCCAAATCGAAGCTGACGGCCGAATACCACCATATCCACGAATTCCGCCGCGGCGGCAACAATATCGACGAAGCGCCGGACAAGGCAGACCTTTGCGAGCAGCTGGAGCACTACATCAACGGCGGCGGCCTGACCTGGGACTACAGTTTCAACGACAACAACTCCATAAACATATATTCTTCCGCCCAGCACGTGAAGCGCGCCTCATATTTCGGCACGGACAAGAATCCTGATGCATACGGAAGTACGAAAGACATAACCGTAAACGCCGGCGCGCAATATATCCATCGCTTTGAGCGTCTGTGGTTTATGCCGTCCACCTTCACCGCAGGAGGCGATTTCACCTGGAACTCTCTGCACGACATAATGCTCGGCTACAACCGCGATATTCTTCAGGACACCAAGGTAGGCGGCGTCTATGTGCAGAACGAATGGAGCAACAAACAGTTCGGCCTTCTTCTGGGTGCTCGTCTGGACAAGCATTCGCTCGTGGAGGCTCCCATATTTTCTCCTCGCGTGACACTGCGCTGGGCCCCTTCGGGCAACTGGACCCTGCGCGCAAGCTTTGCTCAAGGCTACCGCGCTCCGCAGACTTACGATGAGGATCTGCACGTTGGCGCCGTGGGCGGAGAAGTTTCGCTTATCAGCCTCGACCCCGACCTTGTGCCGGAACATTCCAATGCGTTTACCCTCTCGGCCAACTGGTGGAAAAAGACGGGTGACTGGCAGTTCGACCTTCTGATAGAAGGCTTCTATACGCACTTGAAAGATGTTTTCGCTTTGGTGGAAAATGGTCACGACACTCAGGGCAATCTCCTCTACACGCGCGTCAACGCCGACGGAGCCATAGTGGCGGGAGTGAATGTAGAGGGGCGCATCAACCTTGCTCAGAAGTTCTCCCTGCACGGAGGTTTCACGGCGCAGAGCAGCCGCTACACGGCGGATTTCAGCTGGAGCGACGCCCTCGAGCCGCAGCGCAAGATGTTCAAGACTCCGGATCTGTATGGCTACTTCAACCTTGGCTACAATCCGCTCAATTGGCTCAAACTAGCTGTAAACGGCACTGTTACAGGGCCTATGCTGATGCAGCACTGCAGCGGCTATGTTCCGCAGGATTGCGAGACAATGACGCCTACTTTTGTGGACCTGTCGCTCCGCGCGGGCTTCCCCTTCAAACTCGGCAATTCTCTGGGCGGCGAGTTTTACGCCTCCTGCAAGAATCTTCTCGACCAGTTCCAGACCGACGTAGACCAAGGCATGCTGAAAGACTCCAAGTACATCTACGGCCCGGCTATGCCGCGAACCTTCTACATCGGAGTCAGCTTCGAGTTCTAGCTTCCGGTTCTGCAAACTTACAGGATTTATTTCAGTCCGTTCTGTAGAAATTCGACAAAGGCCTCTACGTCGAGGTTGTATCCGCGTGAAGGAACCTTATGTTCCTCTGTGGCAGGATCGATTATCGCATAGTAAGGCTGAGCGTTGACATTGTAGCGGGTCAGGGCGAAATATGAATTTATCTTGCCCAGGCTCTTGAGCACCTTGCCGTCGGCGGTCGTGACCCAATCTTCCTTGTCAAGCACTTTCTTGTCATCTGCGTAAAGGGCGCAGACCACATAGTCCTCTTTCATCATCTTCAGGGCGCGAGGGTCACTCCAGACGCGGGTCTCCATCTCGCGGCAGTTGACGCATCCGTGACCCGTGAAATCTATAAACAGGGGCTTATCCACCTCTGCGGCATAGGCGCGCGCCTCTTCATAGTCAAAAAATGCCGGAATGTCGTAAGGCATATGGAGGAAATCGGAATATTTGCGAGCTGCAGGAGCGTTTTCCTGCCCCACGACATATGTCGCCCCGCTTGAATGTTGGGCCGGATCGAGGACGAAATCCTGCGTCGTGATAGGCGGCAGATAGCCTGAAAGGGCCTTCAGCGGCGCGCCCCACATACCAGGAATCATATAGACGACAAAAGTGAAATCCACAATCACGAGAATAAGGCGGAAAACGCTGAGGTGCTGCACCGGAGAGTCATAGACGAACTTGATCTTGCCAAGCAGATAGAGGCCCAGAAGCGTGAAGACGACAATCCAGATTGCGAGATAGACTTCGCGGTCGAGAAGACCCCAGTGGTAGGTCTGGTCGGCGACACTGAGGAACTTGAAGCCGAGGGCCACCTCCACGAAACCGAGCACCACCTTGACGCTGTTGAGCCAGCCGCCGGACTTCGGAAGCTTGCCCAGAAGACTCGGAGCGAACGAGAGCAGAGTGAACGGCAGGGCGAATGCCACGGAGAAGGCAAGCATCGTTATGATCGGCTCCCAGAACTGCCCCTGAGTGGATTTTATCAGCACCGAGCCCACAATCGGACCTGTGCAGGAGAATGACACGAGTACGAGAGTCAGCGCCACAAAAAAGACTCCGCCGAGGCCGCCCCCGTTTGACTTCGCGTCAGACTTGTTGACCATCCAGCTCGGCATAGTGATTTCGAAAGCGCCGAAGAAGGATGCCGCGAATATCATAAATATCGCGAAGAATATGAGGTTTGGCAGCCAGTGCGTTGCCAGCCAGTTGAAAATGTCGGCCGTAACAGCCGCGCCTCCGGCAAAATATGTCACGAGAATTATAACGGCAATCGGAATCGTGTAAAGACCCACGATTGAAAGGCCGAACACCGTCGCCAGCCACTTGCCGCGTCCCTTTTTTTTCTCCTGACCATCCTCACCTTTCTGATTCTGCTTGAGGAAGAAGCTCACGGTCATCGGAATCATAGGGAAGACGCAAGGAGTCAGCAGAGCCACGAAACCCCACGCTATAGCCTCTAGAATAAGGCCCCATAGGGATTTCCCACCCTCCTGAGGGACAGTCTCGGAGGCAGCGGCAGGAGCCTCGGCCGCGACAACGGAAGGCAGCCCTTCGCCAGCAGGAAGAGCCACTTCGACAGTGCAGTCTGTCGGAGGAAGGCAGTTCTGGTCGTTGCAAGCCTGCCATTCGACGGTCACCGGCACTGTGACTTCATTGCCCTGAAGCAGTTCCACCTTCTGGCAGATGACGACCGAACCCTCGCAGGTACCGATCTCTATCCCGAAAATATCGTCGTATCCCTTATGAACCTCTGATGAGATGTATGGCTCACCGACTAATTTGACCTTATCCCCCGCCTCTACGGTAAAGATGGTACCGTTGGGGCCGGAGCTTCCGTAATCTGTCAGATCGTAGATATGCCAGCCCCCTGAAACGGTGCCGGTCATACGGAGCTCATATGTATTTCCCTCTACTTGAACTGCCTGCCCTTTCCAGGACACAGGCTGGCCCATCTGCGCCGAAGCCGGAACGGCTATGAGCAGCGCCAGAAAAAGTGACTTTATTAATCTCATCGAATTGGAGGTTTCATTACTTTACAATATGTACATCTTCTGTCACGACGCGGACTGCCGACTCTTTCTGGCGGGCTTTGGCGATGGTTGTGGACTTGCCGTCTTCGAAAGCAACCACAAAGGCGCTCGGGAAGCCGGCGCGCTTGACCTTCGGCAAGGCGGCATTGGCCTCCGCGAATGTGCGGAATACTCCTACGGTATATATGTATTTGCCCGTGGAGCCCTTTCTCATAAATACAGGGCTGAGGCCTTTCAGCTGCGTATTTTTTGCCTTGTATGAAGATGTGAAGATCTGTACCTGATATACTATGCCCTCCGGCACGGGGCCGTCCACCACCATCGCTTCCTTTCCCACCTTGAAGGTATAGTCCACCTTTTCCTCCGGCTCTTCGAAGGTCAGGTCCGGAGCGCTGCCGAGAGTATGCTTGACAAACAGCCAGTCTCCTTTGCCCTCGGCCTTGAGCGGCAGCAGGCTGAAAGCCTTGGCCTCGCTCTGCGGAATCATCTTGCAGAGGTATTTTTCATATTTGATTACATATATCACAACCGAAGAGGCGTCACACTCGCGGTTGGAGGCGAAGACTATATAGCGGCCGGCCGCGGACTGGGTGTAGAGCAGGTCGTCGGCCACAGAAGAGAACGGGAAGCCGATGTTCTGCACGGGGCCCCACTTTTTTTCATAATTGTCCCAGCGGCTGACGTAGAGATCGTAGCCTCCCATTCCGAAAAGACTGTCAGAGGCGAAATAAAGCTCCTTGCCGTCGGGCGAAAGTATAGGGAAAATCTCCTTTCCCGGCGAAACCATATCCTTGCTGACCGTCTTTGGGTCACTCCAGAGGGTGCTGTCTATCTTCGAGGTGACGAAAATGTCTCCATCCTTTGAAAAATAGTACTTTTCGGCATTTTCCGGATAGAAGTTTCCGTCCTGAGCCCACCTTTTGTCGGCAAGATGGCTGTACCAGAGGTAAAAATCGGCGCGCGGAACGGTCTTTTTCGCTATCACGACCGGATCTGCGGCATACTGGAGCATCGACTGACCGTTCTCGGAGAGCAGAAGTTTCCCGAAAATCTTGTCCTTTTCAGCCTGATCGGTGGCCGAAGAGAGCAGTTTTTCATACATCGCCACAGCCTTGTCGAACTGGTAGTTGTTGTGCAATTGCTCTGCAGCGCTCAAGCTAACAGTTTGAGCATCAGCTGTATATGTAAACAACGCCAACATTGCTGCCGCTGCCGCGACTGTCAGGCAAAAGTTATATATATGCTTTTTCATCAGATGGTTGCTATGCAAAATTCGAAACAAAATTAGCAAATACTTTATACATTAAGAAAAATTAGTAATTTTGCAGACTATTTTCGAAATAGAATATTTATTTTTAAAAAATTAACTATATGCAAAGTAAAGGTGCCATCAGACTTGTGGCAATTCTAATCGGACTGGCTTGCCTCTTCCAGCTTTCATTCACGGCTGTTACCGCAATCCAGGAAAACAAAGCTGCAAAATATGCCGAGCAGGAAGTGCTCGCAGAGCAGCAAAAAGCCTCATTTGCAGAAGTTTCAGAGCTTGACAGAGCTTTCTATCTCGACTCTGTACGCACTTCGGCAAACAAGATTTATCTTGACAGCCTCGCAAATGAAAAGGTTTATTTTTCATACACTTACAAAGACGTCAAAGAGAAAGAGCTCAACCTCGGTCTTGACCTCAAGGGCGGTATGAACATCACCCTGCAGCTCGACCTTGCAGACCTCGTCCGTTCCTGCGCCCGCACAAAGACCACAGACAACTTCAATCAGGCTATGGCTTTGGCAAAAGAGCGCTCAGAACAGTCTCACGAAGATTTCATAACACTCTTCGCCCAGGCTTGGGATGAGATCGCCCCTAACCAGAGACTCTCTTTCGATATCGACCTTGACAAGCTCAGCGGCGACGTCAAGAGCAAATCAAGGGCTACAAACGAGGAAATCATCGAACTCCTCAAGAAAGAGGCCGAGAGCGCAATCGACAACGCATACAACGTAGTCGAGCGCCGTGTGAACCAGTTCGGTGTCGCACAGCCAAACATCCAGAAAATCGCCCGCACCGGCCGCATCCTCGTGGAGCTTCCGGGCGTTAAGGAGCCTGAGCGCGTGAGAAAACTTCTCCAGGGCACAGCTTCACTCGAATTCTGGCAGACCTACAATGCCCAGGAGATCAATCCGTTCCTCCAGGAACTCAACGAAGAAATCCGCCTGCAGAACGAAGCCCTCAAGGGTGAGCAGCCTGCAGCCGCTGAGGCAGCCGCATCCGAAGCTTCTTCAGACCTTGAAGCCCAGCTCGACGCGGCAGCGCAGCAGGATGCATCTTCTTCAAGCCTTGCAGCCGAGATGAATCCTCTCTTCAGCAAACTCCAGCCTTGGGGCGGCAACACAGCCTGCCTTGGTCTTGCACACTACCGCGATACAGCGCAGATCAACGCCTGGATTGCAAAAAGCAAGACAGCTTTCCCTTCAGATTTCGTTCCTGCCTGGAGCTTCAAGGCATTCAGCAGCGAAGGCGTCACTCCTGACACATACTTCGAACTCGTAGCCCTCAAGAACGTTGCCGGCAAGGGTGCAGTCCTCGACGGAAGCGTCATCACTTCAGCCCGCGTGAACTACAACAACTACACATCTGCAGCTGAGGTAAGTATGACAATGAACAGCACCGGCGCCGCAAAGTGGGAAGTAATCACCGAGCAGAACATCGGCAAGCAGATCGCAATCGTGATGGACGGTCAGGTTTATTCATATCCTAACGTACAGAACAAGATTTCAGGCGGCAGCTCTCAGATCACCGGCCACTTCACCCAGGAAGAGGCGGACGACCTTGCTACTGTGCTCAAGTCCGGTAAACTTTCAACCCCTGCACGCATCGTCCAGGAGCAGGTTGTAGGTCCTTCTCTCGGTAGCGCCTCCATCAAAAGCGGTATGATTTCATTCGCGATAGCATTCCTTCTGGTGCTCATCTATATGATCTTCTTCTACCGCAAGGCAGGTATCGCAGCCGACATCGCGCTCCTTTGCAACGTCCTCTTCCTCTTCGGCTCGCTCGCATCGTTCGGCGCAGTCCTCACCCTCTCCGGTATCGCAGGTCTCGTGCTTACGATGGGTATGGCAGTGGACGCGAACGTCATCATCTATGAGCGCATCAAGGAAGAGCTCCGCGCCGGCAAGGCTCTGCGTCTTGCAATCCACGACGGTTACAAGAACGCATACAGCGCAATCCTCGACGGTCAGATCACCACAATCCTCACCGGTATAATCCTCTACATCTTCGGTTCAGGTTCAGTGAAGGGCTTCGCTGCAGTGCTTGTAATAGGTATCATCACTTCAGTGCTGACTTCAATCTTCATCACAAGACTCATCTTCGAAGGCAAACTCGCCCGCGGCAAGAACATCACCTTCGACAGCCCTGCAACCCGCGAATTCCTCCAGCACACCCACGTGGACTTCATCGGCAAGAGAAAATGGTCATACATCATCTCCGGAGCCGTCTGCATCATCTGCATCGTATCTATGTTCACGAAGGGCTTCAGCTATGGCGTCGATTTCAGCGGCGGCCGTACCTACACTGTCCGTTTCGACCAGCCTGTAACTCCTGAAGAAGTCCGCGCCGCAACTCTCGCAGAGTTCGGCGAGGCAGCCGAAGTAAAGCAGTTCGGCGGTTCTTCACAGATGCGCATCACAACCAAGTACAAAGTAAACGAGCAGAATGTCGAGACAGACCACGAAATCGAGCAGATGCTCTACAATGCTCTGAAAGGCAAGTTCGCGAACGACCTGACACTTTCAGACTTCACCTCTACCCTTGAGAACCCTAACGGCATCGTGAGCTCCGACCGCGTTGACGCTTCAATCGCAAGCGAAATGCAGAGAGACGCCGTTATCGCGGTTATCATCGCTCTGATCGTAATCTTCGGATACATCGCAATACGATTCAAGAACTGGACCTGGGGCCTTGGCGGCGTGACATCACTTGTCCACAACTCCATCATCGTCATCGGTTTCTACTCAATCTTCAGCGGTATCCTTCCGTTCACCCTCGACGTTGACCAGACATTCATCGCCGCAGTGCTGACAATCATCGGTTACTCAATCAACGACAACGTGGTTATCTTCGACCGTATCCGTGAATACAAGACCCTGTTCCCTAAGCGCGCCCTCGGCCAGAACATCAACGAAGCTTTGAACGCAACTCTCTCCCGTACAATCAACACCTCTGTGACAACACTCCTCGTGCTTGTTGCAATCGCAATCTTCGGCGGCGAGAGCATCCGCGGCTTCGCAGTTTCACTCGCCCTCGGCGTCTGCGTAGGTACATACGCTTCAATCTTCATCGGTACCCCTCTGATGTACGACCTCAACCTCCGCAAGGAGAAGAAGGCCGCTCTCAAGAAGTAATCGGGATATACCTTAAATAATAAGAGTCCGACGGTTTTCCGCCGGACTCTTTTTTATATATGGTTTATCGCATCTACGGGATTGAGGCGGGAGGCGTGAAAAGCCGGGGCCAGACCGGCTGCAAGGCCCGTGAAGAGCGAAATGCCCAGGCCGAGCGTCACATTGGCGCCTGTCAGGCGGATTGCAAATGTCCCTTGGGGAATGACAAGCACCATAAGTCCCACAAGCAGCACTCCCGCCGCTCCTCCAAGCAGGCCAAGCAGCGAGGCCTCCGAAAGAAATTGCATCAAAATGCGGCTGCGGGTGGCGCCGATGGCCTTCTGGATACCTATTTCGCGGATTCTCTCCTCAACGGAAACGAACATTATGTTGGCTACGCCGAAGCACCCGACCAGCAGAGAAAAGATGCCGATTATCCATCCGAGGCTGTTGACAAGCGAGAAAATTTCAGTCACTTCGGAAATAATGAAGGAGAAGCGGTTTATGGCAAAATTGTCTTCATCGCCGGGAGAGAGCCTGCGGACCTGACGCATCAGGGATGCCGCCTCGCAGACAAGTTCATCGCAGCGGGCTGACTCTTTCGGGGCGAGAGCAATGCTGGAACGGGCCAGCGACAAATCGCCGAGGGCAGCGGCAGCCCTGTACGGAACAATTCTGGCATTGTCCACGTCAACTGTACTTACAGAAGAGGAACCGCGCTTTTCGAAGCAGCCTATCACCTTGAAATATGAGCCTCCTATCAGAATATTGCGCCCCAGCGGGTCACCGATTTCGGCGGCAAGCTTTTCCCTCGCGGCATCACCTATCAGCACTACAGGAGTGCCGCGGTCCAGCTCTCCCTGCGAAAAGCTCCTGCCCGAGGCGAGCGGAGTCTGCACGGTCATTTCCCAGTCGCCGCAGACCCCCACAACATCCTGAAACGAAACAGAATAGGCCGTACGCCCTGCCAGAAGGCTGTTTTCCGTCAAGAAACGGTATTCCGCCTCCGTAACGGGCGGACGCCCTACATAATTCCACCAGCGGAAAACCCCGTCCTCGTTGAGGTCCGGCTCCAAAGGCTCCTTCTCGACGAAAACAATATCCGTCCCGAAATTCTCGAAACCCTCGCGGATAGCCGCCTTGAGCGAATCCACAAGAGTGAAAACCGCAACTATCGAAAACACCCCGATGCACACCCCCAGAAGCGAGAGGAGCGTGCGCAACCAATCTTTGAACAAATCCATCCCTACAGTCCTATCTTCTTCTTCAGTCCCCTGATGGCGTCGAAGGCGTCAAGCGGGGACATTTTGTTGATATCCATTTTTTTAAGTTCGTCCTTGATGTCCAGAAGCAAAGGATCATCAAGCTGATAAAGAGAAAGTTGCACAGGCCCTCCCTGTGCTTTGACACTCTTCCCGCCGCCAGCGGAGCCTTCCTTCTCCAGAGAAGCGAGCTTTTTCTCCGCAAGCGAGACCACTTCCGCCGGCATACCGGCAAGCCGCGCTACGTGGATGCCGAAACTGTGGGCCACTCCGCCCTCGCAGAGTTTGCGCAGGAAGATGACCTTGCCGTCGATTTCCTTTACGGAGATGTGGTAGTTGTGCACCCGCGGATAGATCGAGTCCAGGTCGTTGAGCTCGTGGTAGTGCGTGGCGAAGAGGGTTTTGGGGCGGTAGGCGCTGTTGTGCAGGTGCTCCACTATGGCCCAGGCTATCGACATTCCGTCGAAGGTGCTCGTGCCGCGACCGATTTCGTCCAGCAGTATGAGGGAGCGCTCGGAGAGGTTGTTCAGAATCATCGCTGTCTCGAGCATCTCCACCATAAAGGTGGATTCTCCGCGGGAGATATTGTCCGAGGCGCCCACGCGGGTGAATATCTTGTCTATGATTCCGATTTCAGCGCTCCCTGCGGGCACATAACAGCCCGTCTGGGCCATCAGGCAGATAAGGGCGGCCTGACGCAGGAAAGCGGACTTTCCGGCCATATTCGGGCCGGTCAGGATTATTATCTGTTGACTGTTGTTGTCCAGATAAAGGTCGTTTGCAACGTACTCCTGCCCCTCTTCCATCATACTTTCTATGACGGGATGACGCCCCTTTGAAATGCGCATTTCCAAAGAGTCGTTCAACTTCGGGCGGCAGTATGACGCTCCCGCGGCAAGCTTCGCGAAGCCGGAGAGGACGTCGAGCTGCGCCAGCGTCGCGGCGTTTGTCTGGATTTCGGAAATCAGGGCCTGAATGTGGGAGACAAGTTGCGAATAGATTGAGGTCTCGATAGCGAGAATCTTCTCTTCGGCTCCCAAAATAGTCTCCTCGTACTTCTTGAGTTCCGGGGTTATGTAGCGCTCAGCGCCTACAAGAGTCTGCTTACGAATCCATTCGGCAGGCACCTTGTCTTTATACATATTCCTGACTTCCAGATAGTAGCCGAAGACGTTGTTGTAGCTTATCTTGAGTGAGGCGATGCCGGTGGCCTCCTTCTCCCTCTGCTGGATCTCCAGCAGAATCTCCTTGCCGCCATTGAGCGTCCTGCGAAGATTGTCAAGCTCCTCGGACACACCCTCGGCGATAACCGGGCCTTTTCCAAGAGCCGCAGCGGCGTCCGGCATCACCGTGCGGGAAATCTCCGAGAAAAGCTCCTCGCAGGCATAGAGCCTCTCGCAGTAGGAGTGCAGAGAGCTGTGGCAGGCCAGAAGACCGATTATCTCGGCGGTGCTGCCAAGGGCCCTTGCAAGCTGGAGAGTCTCGCGCGGCACGAGCCTTCCGGCTGCCGCTTTCGCTATTATGCGCTCCAGGTCGCCCACATTGCCCAGTTCCGCGCGAAGATGATCGCAAATCTGCTGGTCAGAGATGAATGCTTCTACGGAATCGTAGCGGGCATTGATCTTTTCGATGCTTTTCAGCGGCATTGCGAGCCACTCCCTGAGAAGGCGCGCGCCCATAGGGCAGACCGTGCGGTTCATAACGTCGTAGAGCGACCTTCCGCCGCCGGCCGAGCCGAAGACTTCGAGGTTGCGGTATGTAAAGCCGTCCATCCAGACGAATTCGCTCTGGTCGATACGCGAGACGGAGCGGATGTGGCCCAGGGCGCTGTGCCTGGTCATCTCGAGATAGAACAAAACAGCTCCCGCGGCAGTTATTGCCAGCGGCAGGTCTTCTATGCCGAAGCCTTTGAGCGTTTCGACGTCGAACTGATCGCAGAGTTTCCTGCGGCACGACTGGCCGACAAACTGCCAGCCGTCCAGAGGAGTCACGCAGCACTGCACTCTGAAACGCTTGTGAAATCCTTCAAGATATGAACGCTCCAGTATAATCTCCTTCGGCTTGAAATTGGCCAGAAGAACGTCTATGTAGTCAAGCGAACCTTCGGAGACCTTGAACGTGCCGGTGGAGATATCCAGAAAGGCTATGCCGGCATTTTTGCCGTCGAAGTAAATCGAGGCTAGATAGTTGTTTTCGCTGCTGTCGAGGAGGCTGTCGTTGTAGGCCACGCCGGGAGTGACAAGCTCCGTCACACCTCTTTTCACGAGCTTCTTGGTCAGCTTCGGGTCTTCCAGCTGGTCGCATACGGCAACCTTGTAGCCTGCCTGCACGAGCTTTGGCAGGTAGTTTTCTATGGCGTGGTACGGGACTCCGGCAAGTTCGGTGTAGGTGTTGCCTCCGGCGGCTTTTCTTGTCAGGACTATACCCAGCGCCTTGCTCGTCTTTATCGCGTCCTCGCCGAACGTCTCATAAAAGTCACCCACCCTGTAGAGCAGGATGGCGTCGGGGAACTGCGCCTTTATTTCGTAGTACTGAGCAAGCAGCGGACTCTCTTTCGGTGACTTTTTTTCGTTCATATCTACAAAAGTACCAAACTTTTTGGTTAAAATGCTATCTTTGTTGGGGAAAATACATAACGCCAACACCTAAAATCTCCGATAAAATATGAAAAAATTAACATTCGTCCTGGCGCTTGCAGGCATTCTGCTTGTTTCCTGCAAGGAAACTCCGGCTCAGAAATTCGAAAAAGAGATGGCCGCCTACCTTGAGGAAAATCAAGTTGCCGGCCTGAGTTGCTGCGTCGTGAAGGACAATCAGATCATCTACAACCAGAATTTCGGTCTGAAAGACATCACAGATCCTGAAAATCCGGTGGACGACAACACGATCTTCCGCATCGCGTCAATCTCCAAATCCTTCACCGCCACCTCTTTCATGCAGCTCATCGAGCAGGGCAAAGTAAGCCTCAAGGATGACGTCAGCGACCTGCTCGGCTTCAAGGTCCGCAACCCGAAGTTCCCGGACACCGTCATCACTCTCGAGATGCTTCTCTCACACACCACCAGCATCAACGACAGCCAGGGCTACTATGTCACGATAGACGTCATCAATCCTGACCTCAACAAGGACGCCGACAAATGCTACAACGACTATGAGCCGGGCAAAGGCTATGAATATTGCAACCTCAACCTCAATCTCGCGGGCACTATTCTCGAAAAAATCAGCGGCGAGAGGTTCGACCAATATGTAGTCAACCACGTTCTCGAGCCTCTCGAGCTCTACGGCGGCTACTGCGTGGACAGCCTCGACCGCAGCCGTTTCGCACACCTCTACGAATGGAACACCGACCACTTCGAAGATCAGTATGAAGACGCCTATGATCCTCGCAGCGAGAAGATTGCAAACTACACCTTCGGCCACGACGCGCTTCTGTTCTCCCCTACCGGCGGTATGAAGATTTCCGCAATCGACCTTGCCAAGTATATGATTATGCATATGAACTACGGCTACTCTCCGCTCACGGACAAGCGCATCATCGCCGAGGAGCTTTCAAAGGATATGCAGATCCCTCGCAGTTCGGACGAGAACTACGGCCTCTGCCTGTGGCAGACCGATGAATACTCTCCGGGAGTGACTCTTGTCGGCCACACTGGCGGCGCATACGGCCTTTGCAGCGCTATGTTCTTCAACCCTGAAGAGAAATACGGCTTCACCGTAATCTGCAGCGGCTCTAGCGCCGGCAGACCGCACTACGACGTGCTTTGCCGTCTCTACAACTGCTTTATCAAGAAATAATGACGCAGGTTCGCCCCAAGAAGGCCCTCGGCCAGCATTTTCTGACAGACCTGAGCGTGGCGCAGGCAATAGTCTCCGCGCTCCAAGGCTCCGGTCCGGTGCTCGAAGTGGGCCCCGGAATGGGCGTCCTGACGCAGTATCTTCTGCAGAACGAAAACCTCGACCTCAAAGTGGTTGAGGTAGACAGCGAGTCGGTCGAATACCTTCTCGCCCATTTTCCGAAGCTTTCGAAAGGTCTCTACGAGGCGGACTTCCTCCGCCTCGACCTTTCGAGACTTTTTGCAGGCGATTTTGCCGTTATCGGCAACTTTCCATACAATATTTCATCGCAGATATTCTTCAAGATTCTGGACTGTCGCGGACAGATTCCGCAGGTTGTCTGCATGATCCAGAAAGAGGTGGCCGAGCGGCTCGCGGCGGGCCCGGGCTCCAAGACCTACGGCATCCTGTCCGTGCTGCTGCAGGCCTGGTATGACATCGAATATCTGTTTACCGTCGGCGAGGGCGCCTTCCTGCCGCCGCCGAAGGTAAAAAGCGCAGTGATACGCCTCAGGCGCAACTCCCGCACCGACCTGGGCTGCGACGCCGAACTCTTCAAAAAAGTTGTCAAGACGACTTTCAACCAGCGGCGCAAGACAATCCGCAACTCTCTGAGACCCATTCTTTCCACCTTGCCGAAGATTCCGGACTACATCCCGTATCTCGACGCCCGCCCGGAACAACTTTCCGTCGAAGAATTCATCGAATTGACAAAGTCGCTATCTTTGTAGCGTTATGAAGGGCTTGTTTTTGTGGTTCCTCGGCATCATAGTGATGTTCTGGAACGTGGAAAATTATTTTGACACCTACGACGATCCTCTGACAGAGGACAATGATTTCACGCCCTCGGGCACATACCACTGGAACCGCGGCAGGTTTGAAAAGAAACGCGACGCCCTTGCAAAGACCATAATCTCCACCGCGGACCGCTACAAAGAACTTCCTATGATAGTGGGAGTTGCAGAGGTTGAAAACAAATACGTGGTACGCCAGCTGACCCGGCACTCCCCTCTTTCTGCCTACAACTACAACTATGTCCACCGTGAATCCCCGGACGGCCGCGGCATAGACGTGGCCCTGCTCTACGACACGGAGCGCTTCCGTATTCTTGGGGTGGATTCGCTTCGCGTCAAAGGTTTCCGAACCCGCGACATACTTTATGTAGTAGGAGTTACAAGGGATTCTTCCCGCGACACTCTTCATATATTTGTAAACCATTGGCCATCAAAGCGCTCCGGCTCCAAATCCACAGACCGCCGCTCAGAGGTCGCAAGGCTGCTCGACTCCAGGGCCGCCGCCATTCTGAAAAAGAATCCGCGAGCTCAGATAATAGCGATGGGAGACTTCAACGACGATAGGGCCGACACCATCGTCAAGGCTCTTGTCCACAAAAAGGCCTCCGGCAAGAAAGGAAGCTACAAATACAAGGGCCACTGGGAAACCATCGACCACTTCTTCGTGAGCCAAAAGGTCAACCGGAAGTCCACAACGTATATCTACGACGCTCCTTTCCTGCTTGAAGAAGACAAGACTTATCTCGGAGAAAAGCCCCGCCGCACCTATATCGGCCCGCGCCACAACGGCGGACTCTCCGACCATCTTCCGATTATTTTAAAAATCGAAAAGTAATTCTTAAATTTGAAAGATGAAACAATATCTCGATCTGCTGCGACATATAGAGGAAAACGGCACTTTCAAAAGCGACCGCACCGGCACCGGCACAAAAAGCGTGTTCGGCTACCAGATGCGCTTCGACCTTTCGGAAGGATTTCCCCTGCTGACCACTAAGAAAGTGCACCTGAAGTCCATAATCTACGAACTGCTTTGGTTTATCGCCGGCGACACCAACATCAAATACCTGAAGGACCACGGCGTCTCCATCTGGGACGAGTGGGCCGACGAAAACGGCGACCTGGGCCCCGTTTACGGCCACCAATGGCGCAGCTGGCCCGCTCCGGAGGGAGGATCGATAGACCAGCTCTCGAACGTAATCGAACAGATCAGGCGTAATCCCGACAGCCGCAGGCTGATCGTAAGCGCCTGGAATCCAGCGGAAGTGGACAAGATGGCCCTGCCGCCGTGCCACTCCCTCTTCCAGTTCTACGTGAGCGAAGGCAAGCTCTCCTGCCAGCTCTACCAGCGAAGCGCCGACGTCTTCCTCGGAGTGCCTTTCAACATAGCCTCCTACGCCCTTCTGACAATGATGGTGGCGCAGGTATGCGGCCTTGAGCCGGGGACCTTCGTCCACACCTTCGGCGACGTCCATATCTACAGCAACCACTTCGAGCAAGTGGCCCTCCAGCTCTCCCGCGAGCCGCGGCCTCTTCCGAAAATGATCATAAACCCCCTGCGCCGGGAGATAACCGACTTCGTCTATGAAGATTTCCAGCTTGTCGGCTATGACCCGTGGCCCGCAATAAAAGCCCCCGTAGCAGTCTAAATGAGCCGTTGCATCAGCATTATCGCGGCCGCGGCCGAAAATATGGCCATCGGGCGGCAGGGCGGCATTCCGTGGCACATAAGCGAGGATTTCCGCTATTTCAAGCGTGTAACCTTGGGCCACAGTGTAATTATGGGCAGCGCAACTTGGCGCTCCATCGGCAGCCGGTGCCTTCCAGGCAGACGCAACCTGGTGATAAGCCGCAGCGCGGCTCCTCAGGAGGACGCGGCCTCCGGCGCTGAATTCTTCACCTCTCTGGATGAGGCCCTTGCCTCAACAATGGCTGAAGATGAGGTATTTATAATCGGCGGAGGCTCAATTTACCGTCAGGCGGTACCCCTTGCCGACAAGATATATCTTACAACAATACACACCACTATTGAGGACGCCGACACTTTTTTCCCGGCGATCGACCCCGAAATGTGGACAATCACATCCTGCAGCCCGCTTCTGACCGACGAAAAGAGCGGCCTGCAGTTCAATTTCCTGACATATGAAAGAAAACAACGGTAGAGCCAGTTTCAGCAGCTCCTTCGGAGTGCTTGTGGCAATGGCCGGTTCCGCGGTGGGACTGGGCAATATGTGGCGGTTTCCCTATCTTGTGGGGGAAAACGGAGGAGCGGCATTCATAATAATATATATGATTGCGGTAGCGTTCATCAGCCTTCCTATTTTCATCACCGAATTTTTCATTGGCAGAAGAGCCCAAGCAGACATTTTTGGCGCGTATGAAAAGCTTACCGGCTCCAAAAAGTGGGGGACAATCGGACTTTTCGGCCTTCTTGCCGTAATCTGCATACTTTCTTTCTATAGCGTCGTGGGCGGATGGAGCGTGAACTATCTCGGAAGGGCCGTCGCCTTCGAGTTCACCCGCGCCGACACCTCAGAACTGGGGAATATTTTCAGCAATTTTGTGTCAGACCCTTGGCTTCCGCTGATTTTCCACACCATATTCCTGTTGATGACCGCTGTTGTCGTGATATTGGGCGTTGAAAAAGGTATCGAGAGCTTCGCCAAGGTGATGATGCCTGTGCTTTTTGTCATAATAATACTGCTTGCAATCCGTTCGATGACCCTCGAGGGCGCGGGGGCAGGAATATCATACCTTTTCAAACCTGATTTTTCAAAGATTACAAGAGGAACGGTTATTGCCGCCATCGGACAGGCGTTTTTCTCTCTGTCGGTAGGATGCGGCACAATCATAACCTACGGCTCATATGTAAGCAAAAATGAGAGCATAATCAAGTGCTCCGCCGGCACTGCAATTTCCGACACACTGTTCGCCATAATCGCCGGCTGCGCCATAATGCCGGCCGTCTTCGCCTTCGGCATAAGCCCTTCCGAGGGGCCGGGCCTTGTCTTCGTTACACTGCCTTACATTTTTGCACAAATGCCTCTTGGCGGGGTCGTCGCAATCTTCTTTTTCATCTCTCTTCTGCTTGCCGCCATCACATCTTCGATATCACTTCTGGAGGTTGTCGTGGCCTTTCTCTCGGAAGAGCGCAAGATGTCTCGCAAAAAGGCCGTTTTCTGCTCTTTCGGGCTCTTTTGGGTTGTAGGCGCACTCTGCTCCCTCTCTCAAGGGAAACTCTCGGATTGGACCATTTTCGGAATGAATTTCTTTGACCTTCTGGATTACGTTTCCTCCAACATCCTGATGCTCATTGGCGGCCTTTTGATGATGATCTTCGCCGGATGGAAAATCGGAAAGAAAGCATTGAAAGAAGAGTTGACAAACAACGGAACCTTGAAAATCGCTCCGTGGCTTGTCAACTCTATCGTATTCCTTATCAGGTATGTCGCCCCTATCGCAATTGTCGCGATACTGTTTGCGACATACGGGATATTCTACTAGAAGAATCTCGCTCTGTTGTCCTTGATGTCGGCCTGCTGGGCAATCACCTGCTGCACAGCCTGCGCCTGATATGAGCCGTTTCTCTGGGCTGCGGTCTTGACGTCTGCCTCAGAGTAGAAGCTGCCGTTCTCGCGGTTTACAACCTCGAAAACGTAAACTCCGATTTCACCTGCTACAAGCTTTATGGCACCCTGCTCTGCAGCTGCCACGGCACCTACGAGCTTAGGCTCCACTGCAGTGTTCTGCACGCTGCCGAAAGAGATGCCGCTCTGGTGGCTTACTGTCGTACCGAGAGCTTCTGCAATCTGCTCGAGAGATGTCATACCCTCGATCTTGCCCTTGATGTCCTCGGCCTTCTTTGCAACGGCTTTCTTTGCATAAAGAACGTCGCTTATCTGTGCTGCCACGTCATTGATATCGGTGTAGCCTTCCTCGCGTACTTTTGTAACGGCAGCGACAAAGTAGTATTTGTTGTCAACCGTGATGACATCTGAAACGCTGCCCTCTTTGGTCTTCTTCTCGAATGCCCAGCGGACTACTTCACGTGCGTTTTCAACAACGCCGATGCGACGGGTTGCCTCCAGGATGCCCTGAGCCGGAATAACAGGAAGGTTGTTTTCCTTCACATAAGCTGAGAAGTTCTCATATTTGCCTGCAGAAGCGTCTGCGAGTTCCGTAGCTTTGATCTGGAAGTCGCGGTAGGTCTCTTCTGAAGGAAGGACGTTCTTCAGGAGGGTTGCAAGCTGCACCTTCTTGACGGCCTTCGAGCGCTCCGGAGTGTAGAGCACGAAGATAGCCTGAGCGTTAGAACTCTTGACAGTGAGAACCTTGTCGTTTGAATAAAGGACCGGAACGAAATCTGAAAGTCCGTTTGCCACAAGACCGTCCTGTGAAACCCAACCGAGTTCTGAAAGCTCCGCTGTAGAAGGTTTTGCCTTTACAGCCTTTGCAAGAGAGTCTGCTGAAGTCTGTTCTGTCAGAGGGAATGCCTTGTAATATACGTGTGCCGAGTCTGACATAGCCTTGACGTCGGCTACGCGGACTGCCGCAAAGCTGTTTTCCTCTTCGCGGACAGGGCTGACAGCATCTTTTGATGAGCCGAAGGCGAAATCCTTGAACTCAGGTACGCTTGAGAGCTGATCTTCGCTGTAGTACATTGTATCCCACTTGCCGTCTGAATTGAGGGTGACGAAGTTACGGAGATTGTCGGCGTCTGCGAACTGGGCGTAAAGCTCTTCGAAAGCGGCCTTGGTGTCTTCCTTGTCGCTTACTGAAGGCACAACTTCGAACATTACATATTCGATGTCGCGGTTGTCCGGCTGTTTCATCTCCTCTTTGTGCTTCTTATAGAAATCGCGGATTTCTGAAGAGGTCACCTGAATCGAGCTGTCTCTTGCGAAAGAGAGTGGTGAAAGAACGTAGTCGATGTCTGAAATCTCGTTGTTCTCCGCTATGAGCTGCTCCTTCTCGAGCTGGGTTGTCACGGCGCTCTTTTCGATGAGAGAAGCATATTTTGTATAGTACTGGTTGCGGACGATGGTCTTCTCGAGGAAGTTCCAGTACATTGCAGCCTGTCCTGTCTGATCTGAATCTATGGACTGGACGAATGAGGCAAGCGCCTCGCGGCTGAAATTGCCGTTTTCGTCGATGAACATTCCCTGATTCATCAGAACAGGAGAGATGTTTGTGCCCTGGGTAAGGTCCATCAGTTCCTCATCGCCTACGAAAACGCCTGCCTGATTTGCCTTTGGAATGAATACTCTGCTGTCGAAAATTGACTGCCAAGCCGCGTCGCGAAGGCCGCTCTGAGCCTGCTCGTCACTTGCTTTCTGGCCCATAATCTCGGCAATCTTCTGATAGTTGTCGTATTCCTGATAAAAATCTTTGTAAGAAATTGCCTCGCCGTTCATCTGTCCTACCTTATTGTCTGATGACAACATTTCCACAGCACTGCGAAGTGTCTGTGGGTCAAGGATGAATGACAACAGTGCGATAGCAACCAACACTGCGATCAAAATACCGAATTTAACTCGGATTTTCTCTAATACCGCCATAATAGGTTTGTTTTAATTTATTAATATTTTCGTGTATTATCAGCACAAGCGTCCATAATAATGGACGAACCGCAAAATTACACAAAAATTTGATAAATGAAACTATTTAATAGGTAGAGGCCCTATGAAATTCAGGGTATCTATATATGTGTCGGTGGAATCACGCATCACATATGTCCAATCGAACGGATGAAGGATCGTGGAATTTGAGGCTCTTTCGTCTGAAGTCAGCCCGTAACCCTGCATCACGCCGTCATATGAGAACATTTTTACATAGCAGTCCGTATAGATCTGCTTCTCCTCCCTGTTCCAATAGAGGGTGTCAGTCTGGAGATGCTCGCCTTTTATGAGATTCGTGACGACCACGTTTCCGAAGGCGCTCCAGGACTCCATATCCTTTGTCGTCACGTGTTTTGCCTTGTCGGCCACGATTGTGGTTTCAAGTTCGCCGTCTTCTGTGTAGGCGAATACTTTGAAACCCGAGGGGAAAAGCTCATAGCTTTGCGTGGTGTCGCCTTCGGCGTAGTTGTAGCGCTCCATAAGAGGGGCGTACATACGCATCGCCGGCCGGCCGTTTTCCGTCTGCACCACGCTCATACTGTCCACCACCTGGACAGGAATCTGCGAAAGGTCAAGACTCTCGGGGGTCTCGTTCTTACACGATAATAACATTATAGCCACCGTTGTGGTGGCTATAACGCTATTTATGTGTCGTGTAAAATTCATTATTTCACAGTGCGGACGATAGTGGATTCACGCATTCCACCGCAGCTTACAGTGTAGGACTGACCGTCGATGATGTCATACATGAATGCGTCTGCCTGCTGAGGGAAGTATCTGCGATACTGCGCAGCGAGGGTGTTTGCTTCCTCTTCGAGTGAAGGGTCTGCGTTCTTAGCCTTCTGCATATAGTCAACTGCAACCCAGTATGGAGATCTTACGTCAACTTCGTTGCCGCTGCACTTCTGTGAACCCCAGATTGTACCGATGAGCAGATATGCCTTGCCGGCAAATGTGTCGTTGTAGGTTATAGCCTCTTTTGCCTTTTCAACGGCAGCTGCGCTCTTGCCGCACTTCTTGAAGAGGAATGTCGCAAGTTCGAAGCAGTACTCGCCCTTGGTCTTGACATCGTCTGCAGCGAGAAGGCTGATTGCATTTTCGAGAGCTTCTGATGCCTTGACGTTCTCGTCTCTTGAAGAGTAGAGTTTGTAGAGGTAGTATGAAGATGATGCGCTAGGATCGATCTTGCTGAGTGACTCCACTGAATTGAGGAAGAGGTCTGTGTTTACGCAGTCGCTCTTTGCCAGAAGCTTCACGATTGTAGAGAGAAGAGCCTGATTTTCAGGGTCTGCCTGATAACGCGGAGTGTAGAGGGCGATGAGGTTGTCGCAGGAAGCTACGCCGCTGTCTGCCAGAATTGTCTCCACGTCCTGCTTTGCGCCTGCCATCGCGCCGTCACCGGCGGCAATCTTGGTGTCCATCATTTCGCAGTTCTTGGTGTAGATTGCCATCACCTTGTCTGCGTCGATCTTGCCGTCTTTATACATTGCGGCTGCGGCCTGCATATACTTCACGAACACTACAGGGCTTGCCTCGCTGCTGATCTTGCCGAGAACATCCGCAAGGACGTTGTAAAGCTTTTCGTTATTGTTTGAGAAGTATGTGATTACGTCGATGGCCTTGTTGTCGAAACTCTTGTTGTAATACTTAGGGTAGTTGACGGCGCGGATTTCGTGGGTCAGAAGCAGAGTGTCGATGAGTTCGGCGCGGCGCTTTGCGTCCTTTGCGTTCTTCTTGATTTCATAACGGAGAATTTTCTGACCGTTGATGAGCATTGTCTGGTTTGCGGTAGGAGGGCAGAGAGAGAATGCCTGATGCCAGAACGGAGCGGCCTCGTCGAGGTTGTTCTGCTTGAGCAGTTCAGAATAATAAGACAAATACTTTACGCATTCGGCGCTGTCTTTGCCAAAACGTCCCTGTGCGAAAATCGGGCTTGCCAAGGCAATTGAGAGGAGAATGATGGCGATTTTTTTCATTTTATACTGTAATCTTTGATTGTTTCAAATTTGATTGAAAGTGCAAATATACAAAAAGTTTTATTCTAATTGTACATTGGTTTGATAAACCAGATGTCGTGCAGGTTGAATGAAAGGGTTATCATCGCGTATCTTTCTCTGACGTTGCTGTCGACGAGGGAGCCTTTCTGGCCGATGTCCACGCCGAGATTTATGGCGTTGTAGTAACGGAACACCGGTATTCCCATACCGAGCGTGAAGCCGGTTGCAACCACCTGGTTGCCGTTCAGGCTAACGTAAGTATAGTTCCGATATACGCCCGCCCTGTATGTCCAGCGCTTGAAGAAGTAACGCACGTCGTAGCGGTTGGGAGTGATTTCCATACCAAGTCTGAACGAATTGGAAACTGTAGGCTGGAAGTCCACGCCCGGGGTTGAAATCATATTCGAGTTTCTCCAGTCCTGACGGGCATAGTCGAACCCGATCATCCATTTGTCCTTTTCGCGGTAGGAAATTCCAACTGCCAGCTCCGCAGGAATGGTGCCGAGGCTTATATTGGACTTGGTCTGGTAGATTGTATCTGTCGCTGACGAGGCGATGCCGTAGGCATATTCGAGACGGCCGCTCTTGAGTTTCGAGGAGATTGAATATGTCGCGCCTATGTTCAGTTCCTTGCTTGCGCTGAAAGGCTGCGTGTACTGCAAGCCGAACTTAACTCCGAATGCGCTCACAAGATCGCGATAACCCACCTTTATGTTGCGATAGTTGGTGGCTGTCGAGAAGGATGTGTTTATAAGCTTTGTGATGGAACCGAAATAGTACTGTCCGTCAACACCTACGCTGAGTCTGTTCCAGAAAGTTGCGCCGGCTCCGAGGAAAACGTTGTAGATATGGCCCTTTCCGGTGTGAGCGTATCTGACGTCACCAAGTTCGGCCATAATCTCCTCTCTGGTATCCCTTTCAGTGAAACTGTACTCCACTGTGCTGTATGGTGTTATTCCCAGTTTGAAGGCGGAATTCTTGTAAATCGGGAAGGACGCGGCGACGTGGTGCATGTTGAAGGAGTTGTTTGCCGACTTCATATCGTCCTGATAAAAAACCTGATTGCGGTTTTCTACTCCGAAGTCCATAATGAACGACTTCGAATCGCGCGCTGTCACGGCCGCCGGATTGATGAGGTTCAACGCCCTGACATTTCTGTCCGCCACGCCTATGCCGGCCATAGCCGCATTGTATGCGGTTCCCTTGTTTGCAATATCTCCGATACCCAGAATTGAATACGGCGTAAAACCAAGCTGGCCTTCCTGAGCCTTGAGAGGAAGCCCCAGTGTCAACAGCAGCAGCGCTGCCAGAATGTTTAATTTTTTATCTTTCATCGCTAATCAAGAACGGTACAACCGATATGTGTAATTTTACTATCATTATAACCAAATGTCATAT
>R21__coassemble_744_pt1 | contig 25349 bp, 17 predicted proteins | sample R21__metabat2_high_PE_022 | metagenome-assembled genome bin R21
ATAAGGCCGAGGGTGGCATATTTTTCAGTAGGGTTAGGCCGTCTCGCTTTCAGGTTGGCTCGTATATAATTATAATTACGCCAGAAGGTCGGCGAGGGCATGGATGGCGGCTTTCGGGTTGGAGTTGGCAAAAGCGGCGGAACCTGCGACAAAAGATGTGGCTCCGGCATCGCGCAGCATCCTGATATTGCCCTTGTCCACTCCGCCGTCCACCTGAATCATAACGTCGGCCTCCGCGGCATCGATTATTTCCCTGAGGACGCTGACTTTTTCGGTCGTGCATTCGAAGAATTTCTGGCCGCTGAAGCCCGGATTGACGCCCATCACAACGACGTAGTCTATGTCGCGCAGGAAATCTATCACGCACTCTACCGGTGTTGCGGGGTTGATCGCCAGACCGGCCTTCATACCGCACTCCCTGATATGGGCGAGAGTCTTTTTCAGATACTGCTTCGAGCAGGCTTCATAGTGGACGCTGAGCCACTCCACGCCGAGATCGGCGAAACGCTGCACATATTTGTCGGGCTCGACAATCATCAGATGGGCATCCATCGGTTTGCGGGCCGCCGCGGCGATTGCCTTGCAGACAGGGAACCCGAATGAGATATTCGGCACGAAGACTCCGTCCATAATGTCCAGATGGAACCACCCGGCGGCGCTTTCGTTTACCATTTCCGTATCAGAGGCCAACTTTCCGAAGTCGGCCGAGAGCATCGAGGGAGCAATGAAAGGTTTCATTATAAGGTCTTTAAAACTTCAAGCAAAACATTATAGAAGCGCTCGAGCGAAGCGAGATCCATCTTCTCGCCCGGAGCGTGCACGCCGCGAAGCGTAGGGCCGAAGGCAATCATATCCACGTCAGGAAACTTGTCCGTGAAGAGGCCGCACTCCAGTCCGGCGTGGATTGCCCTCACTACAGGCTCCCTGCCGAAAAGTTTCTTGTAGGCCGCGACGCAGACATCCTTTACAGGTGAGTTCATATTCGGCTTCCAGCCCGGATAGCCGTCTGACATCTTCCAGGAAGCGCCGGCCATCTCGAAAACAGCGGCGATGCGCCTTGCAAGGAAGAGTCTCTCGCTGTTGACCGAGCTTCTCTGCATCGTGCCGACAGTCACCTTTCGGCCCGGGGCCATCTTTACGGAGGCCAGGTTCGTGGAGGTCTGAATCAGGCCCTCTATCTCGGCGCTCATAGCCAGTACGCCGTGAGGCAGCGCCAGAATGGCCTTCACAAGGCTTTTTGCGGTGCCGCGGTCCATAACGGCCTTCTTCCACTGCACAGGTTCGGCCTTGAAATAGAGGCCTGGATCCGTCACTGCGAATTCTGCCTTCAGATTTGCCGCGAATTCATTGAAAAGGCCCACCACCTTCTCTTCGCTGCGGGCAGGGATTGCGAGAATCACCTCTCCGCCGCGGGCGATGGCGTTGCGCTTGTTGCCGGCCTCGAAACTGCAAAGGTCAACGTTGCAGTTGAAAGCCGCGTCCACGAAACGGGCGAGCTGCTGCACTGCGTTGCAGCGGTTCTTGTCTATGTCGTCTCCGCTGTGGCCGCCCAGACCGCCGTCGAGAGTGAAACGGGTCGCGACCGCGCCCTTCGGGAACTTCTTCGGCTTGTAGGTGAAGGTTCCGACGGTGTCGTTGCCGCCGGCGCATCCGACGCAGAAATAGCCTTCGTCTTCATCGTCCAGATTGAGGAGTGTCTTGCCGGTAATGAAGTCGGCCTTCACGGCGCGGGCGCCGTCCAGACCTGTCTCTTCGGCCGTAGTGAAGAGGCACTCGAGCTTTGGATGAGGAAGAGTGTCGTCAGAAATTATTGCCAGAGCCGTAGCTATTGCGATGCCGTTGTCGGCGCCGAGAGTTGTCTCCTTTGCAATCATCCATCCGTCCTCTATCTCGTACTTTATAGGGTCCTTGGCAAAATCGTGCGACGAGGTCGGAAGCTTTTCGCAGACCATATCCGTATGGCCCTGCAGAATCACTGCCGGGTGGTTTTCATAGCCTTTGGAGGCTTCCTTGACGATTACGACGTTATTGGCCTTGTCCTTGCGCAGCTCCAGTCCGCGGTCTGCGGCAAATTTCTCGAGATAGGCCACAATCTGCTCCTCGTGACCCGATTCGCGCGGGATACGCGTTATCTCACTGAAAAAAGACAATACTTTTTCTGTGCTCTTCATAGTATATGTGTTTTGTGTTTACTCGACTGAGGTGAGGCTGCGCTCGATGTCGTGGACGAAGCCTTTGAAACTGCGGTCCGTGTCGATAAGGTCGCTTACTGTGTTGCAGGCGTGCAGGACTGTAGCGTGGTCCTTGCCGCCGAGCTGGGCGCCGATCGAGGAGAGCGAGGTCTTGGTCAGGCTGCGGCTCAGGTACATCGCTATCTGGCGGGCCTGAACTATCTCGCGCTTTCTTGTCTTGGAGAGGAACATTTCGCCCGTTATGCCGAAATAGTTGCAAACCTCTTCCTGGATGCGCGCGACGGAGATTTCGCTCTGCGGATCTGTCACTATCTTGTCTATCAAGCTCTTGGCAAGCTCGAGAGTGATGTTTTTCTTGGTGAAGGTAGCGTGGGCTATAAGGGAGAAGAGGGTGCCCTCTATCTCACGGATGTTCGACTTGACGCTGCGCGCTATGAACTCCAGGACGTCGTCTGAAACTTCGACGCCTTCCTTTTCGCACTTGGCCCTGAGTATCTGAAGCCTTGTCTCGTATGACGGAGGCAGAAGCTCGGCGGAGAGGCCCCATTTGAAACGGGAGAGAAGCCTCTGCTCGAGACCCTGAAGGTCCACCGGCGGCTTGTCAGAGGTCAGGATGAGCTGCTTTCCGCTCTGGTGCAGATAGTTGAAGATATGGAAGAAGGCTCCCTGCGTGCCTTTCTTGTCGGCAAACTCCTGTACGTCGTCTATTATCAAGACGTCTATCAGCTGATAGAAGCGCAGGAAGTCCGCCACCTTGTTGCCGTTGTTGCTGGCCTTGGCGGAGCACGATGCGCTCACGAACTGGTTCTGGAAGGTGTTGGCGTGCACGTAGAGGACCACTTTTTCAGGGAAGCGCTCCTTTACGGCAAGGCCGATGGCCTGCGCAAGGTGCGTCTTTCCGAGGCCCGGACCGCCGTAGATGAAGAGAGGGTTGAAAGTGCTCTTTCCCGGATTTGCCGAGATGCTGAGGCCAGCGGCGCGGCCCAGCCTGTTGCACTCCCCTTCCACGAGATTGTCGAAGCTGTACTGGGCGTTGAGGCCCGACTCGATGTTGAGCTTCTTGATGCCGGGGATTGCATAGACGCTGCCGGTGTAGTTCTCGCCTGCCTGCGGGATAGGGATCTCGACGTTTTTGGTGTTGCGGTTGCTCTTCGTCTTTTCGTTGATGAAGGTGTCGTCCAGGATGCGGACCTTGTAGAGGAGGTTGGCTTTAGGGCCTATCTCCTTGCGCAGGACGCGGCCGAGAATCTGGAGGAAATGCTCCTCGAGATATTCTCTCCAGAAATCGGAAGGGACTTCGATTGTGAGCACGCTGTCCACAAGGGAGACGGGCTTGATCGGACCGAACCAGGTCTTGAAGCTCTCCTCCGGAATGTTGTCCCGGATGATGTCCAGACAACGATCCCATACCGCTATGTGATTTGGCGTGTTCATTTCTCTCTCTTACGGCGACAAAATTGAGGAAAAAATTGTTGAAAAAAAAATTAAAAATCGTAGGAAAATTCAAATTTCCCGCAAGTGCTTTATTTTCAGCCAAAAAATTTTTTGTCTTTTATATCTAACTGTATTTCAATTACTTACAAAATACGAAAAGAGTTATATCACTGACTATAACTCGATTATGTTTTTTGAAAAAGTATAAACAACGGGAATTACACGAGCCCACCCAAAAGAGGGACACCTTAAAGCCTATGAAAATGCGACCTTCCGGCGGGCGAAAGCCCTGCTGTTCGAGCCACAAACATACAATGCTTGCTGTAAAAAGCAGTAGGCTGAGGGGAGGTTTCGGTTGTCGGCCGAAACCTCCCCTCAGCCAGAAGCGTTAAAACGCCTAAGATGCACGAAGCGGACTTCGTTATTTTTTTCCGGGGTACAAGCACCCGCCCCAGAAGCGTGTCTGGTGGGTCCTCGCGGAAATCAAGCTCCAAAAAAAGGCCCTGATTTCCACAACACAGCTATAGAAGCAGCTACAGAGCTGGTTCGCGTACCCCGGAAAAAATTAACGCACGAAGAACAGATATATACATACTACTGTTTTGCGAGTTACGACGCGAAACGTCGCCACGATGCCGATTTCCGTAGTAACTCTCTCTCGAATATCCATATTCCGCACTTCCTTGTGCGAGTTACGACGCAAAACGTCGCCTCAATGCCGATTTCCGTAGTAACTCTGGCCGAGATAGCTCGAAATGTGTCATTTGACGAAGAGTTACTACTAAAGATACGCCTCCGGCCGTAACATACGGTCGTAACTCGCGGAATAGTAACGAAAGGGCCTGGCCTTGGCGCTCATCACAATAAGTATGGTGGCGCTTAAATGCCTGTCACCCAGCAAATAGCGCAAATCGCTACCCCCTGAAGCGAGGGGTAGCGGTTTAAGTTATCGATTGAGTATCAGAGATTTAATGCCACCTTGCTGTAAAAAGCAGTAGGCTGAGGGGAGGTTTCGGTTGTCGGCCGAAACCTCCCCTCAGCCAGAAGCGTTACAGCGGCAGTATGCCCACACCGACAGGCTGTGATGAGGGGAAATGCCTGCCGGAGTGGGCATACTTCCGCTGTAACGCCATACGCTGTATGGCCAAACGAAATCTAGCGGGTGAACTCGGCGATGAATGCGCCCGGGAATTTGGTTTTGATCTTCGGAAGATTTTTTGAGGCTTCTTCTTTCGTGGAATAATTACCAACACTGTATTTGTACATACCGTTGATAAAATCACAGTTGTACTCTTTCTGTCCCTTAAGTTCGGGGGCGCCGGCCTTGAGTTTTTTTGTCACCGCGAGGATCTGTATGCTGTAAACTTTGCGCGGAGCCGCGCTGACCTCAGGCGCAGGCGCCGGCTGAGGTTCGAGCGAAGGCGCAAGCGCTGGCTCAGGCGAAGGTATAGGCTCAGGCGCCACGTCGCCGCTGTACTCTTCGGAGTCGTACCGGCTCTTGAACTGGCAGAAGGCATTGAAAAGGCGGGTTGCTATCACCTCACGCTGTTGCCTATCCGTCAGCACTTTACGGTCGGAGGCATTTGAAAGGAAGCCGATTTCCACGAGTACGGATGGCATAGTGGTGCGCCACAGGACCATCAGAGGGGCCTGCTTGATGCCGCGGTTGACGGTTATCGGGCCCTTTTTCAACTGTTGCTGCACCAGGGAAGCCATATTGATACTCTGCTCGAAGAAGGCGTTCTGCATCAGATTGAAAAAGATGTATGACTCCGGATTTTCAGGATCGAATCCCTGATATGTGGTTGAATAGTCATCTTCCAGAAGAATCACCGAGTTTTCCCTCTTGCAGACCTCCATATTGGATGTGCTCTTGTCGGTACCCATCACGAAGGTCTCCGTACCGCTTGCGGAGGAGCCTTTCTTCGCCACGGAGTTGACGTGTATCGATATGAAAAGGTCGGCCCTGCTTTTGTTGGCTATGTCGGCCCTTTCGGCAAGAGGAATGAAAACGTCTGTCTTTCTGGTATATATCACATTCACATCCGGGTATTTTTCCTTAATCTTCGCTCCCAGTTTCAGGGCGACGTCGAGATTGATGGTACTTTCTTTGCTTTTGCGGTCGGGCGAGACGGTGCCGGGGTCGTGGCCGCCGTGACCGGCGTCTATCACCACCGTGCGGCGCACGACTTTATTATTTTGGGAAAAAGCCTGCCCGGAGAAGCCCAGCGACAGGGCGATAATCAACAATATACTTATATTTAACCTCGAAGACATCTGAGATGTTGAAAAATTTACTAATTTTGCCTTTCTGTGCAAAGATAGCAAATTGTCGCGACAAAACGCAATGCAGTTGAAACATTACATAAAGATTTTCTTTTCCGCCGCCACCTTGCTGGCAGCGACGGCTTTCCCTGCACTTGCCCAAGCCCCCGACACGACTGACGCGGCGCCTAAAGGCCCGATCGACCGCCCCGCATTCTCGACCGCACGCGACTCCATCATCGAGGATATGGAGCGCAACATCCTCTACTATTTCGGCGACGTGACGGCCACATACGGAGACCTTCAGATAAAGGCCGACTATATGGCCTACGATCTGGACAAGAACATAGTGTACGCCCGAGGCACGAAGGACACCATCACCGGCGTCATAAACGGAATGCCCGAAATGAAGGAGGGCGAAAACACCTACCAGATGGAGGAGGTCTTCTACAACTTCTCGACGAGAAAGGCCAAAATAAAGAATATGGCCACCCAGCAGCAGGAAGGCAAGCTCGTGGGCGACAACCTCAAGATGATGCCTGACCAGTCCATCAACATCTCCGGAGGCAAATACACCGTCTGCGACGCCGAGCACCCGCACTACTACCTCAAGATGACCACCGCCAAGATCATAACCAAGCCCGAGCGCAAGACGATGTTCGGCCCGGCCTATGTCGTGGTGGAGGACGTCCCGCTGCCTGTCGCCCTGCCGTTCGGCTTCGTGCCGAATATGCCCGACAGGGCCAGCGGCATCCTTATTCCGTCTTATGGTGAAGAAAACGCCAGAGGCCTATATCTCAGGGATTTCGGCTATTCTTTCGTGATAGGAGACTATCTCGACCTGGCCCTTACAGGCGATATATATTCATACGGTTCGTGGGCTGCCCGCGCGACTTCCCGCTATAAAAAGAGGTATGCCTTCGACGGCAGCGTGTCTCTCAACTATTCGGTGGACATCACCGGCGACCCGGAAAGCACCGACTACAGCAAGTCAAAGAACTTCGGCGTACAGTGGAGCCACTCGCAGGACGCAAAGGCCCGCCCGGGGACATCGTTTCGCGCCTCGGTGAACTTCTCCAGCCCGTCAAACAACCGCTACAACTCCCAGAGCATCACCGAAAGTCTGCAGAACCAGGTATCATCCTCCATATCATACACCAAGACCTGGAGCGGTATGAGCCTTAGCGTCAACGCATTGCACAACCAGAACTCGAGAGACAGCTCCTACACCTTCACCCTGCCGAACATAACCTTCAACGTAAACCGTTTCTACCCTTTCAAGAGGAAGGTGCGCGTGGGCAAGGAGAAATTCTACGAGCAGATTTCCTTCAGCTACAACACGACCCTCCAGAACAAGGTGTCGTTCAAAGCGAGCGAATTCGCTATGGACAAGGACTTCCTCAACAAGTTCGAAAACGGAATGACGCACAACTTCAGCATCGGCCTGCCGGGTTTCACCGTTCTCAAATACCTGCAGTTCACCCCGGGCATCACCTACGGAATGAACTGGTTCTTCCGCGAGCGATATATGGAGTATGACGAGGAACTGGACAAGGCCGTCACCAAGCGCGGCGACGCCTTCGGCACTTTCGGCGTCACGCAGACATACTCCGGAAGCCTCTCGATGAGCACCCGAATCTACGGTATGTTCAATTTCGGAAGAAAAGCCAAAATCCAGGCCATCAGGCATATGATAACCCCGTCGTTCAGCGTATCATACCATCCTGAACTCGGTACGAGGGCCAACGGCTACGAAACCTTCACCTGGACAGACAAGGAAGGCGTGGAGCACGTCGAGCAGTACAACCGCTACAGCGGCGGAATCTACTCGCCGCCTTCAAAAGGCAAGAACGCCTCGCTCTCCTTCTCTTTCGCCAACAATCTTGAAGCAAAGATCAGAAAGAGCGACAAGGAGATAGAAGAGCTGCCGGAGAGCGACCGCAACAATCCGAAGAAGACCACGGAAAAGATAAAGCTTCTGGATCATCTCAACATCAGCGGCTCCTACAACTTCCTGGCCGACTCCCTGAGGCTTTCCAACATCAGCGTCAGCGCCGGAACGACGGTCTTCGGAAAACTCGGCATCAACGGTAATATGACCCTCAACCCATATTCGATAGACGAAAAGGGAAAAACGATCAACAAACTCTGCATCATAAAAGACCACCGTCTGGCCCGCCTGACAAACGCCAGCGCCTCGCTCTCCTACTCGCTCAGCGGCGGAGACAAGTACAAAGGCAATGACGGAAAGAGTTCGAGCGGCAACTCCACGGCCGACTATTACCGCGTGTACTACCACCCTGTAACCGGCGAATACATCCCGGGCGGCTGGCTCTACTACCTCAACCCCAACACACCGTGGTCCCTTAACTTCAACTACAGTTTTTCATACTCGCAGAGCTACAGCTACACCAACGAAGAACTGGTAAAAAAGAACACCATCACCCAGACTCTCGGCCTGTCCGGACAGATGCAGATACACAAAGCCCTCAAATTCTCCTTCAACACGGGCTTCGACTTCACGGCCCTGAAGCTCTCCACTACGCAGATCAGCGCCACATACGACCTGCACTGCTTCGCGATCTCCGTTTCTTGGGTCCCTAACGGACAGTGGGAGAGCTGGAGTTTCCGCATAGCGGCGAAGGCTTCCGCCCTGAGCGACCTTCTCAAATTCAAAAAATCTTCAAGTTATTGGGACAATTAGCGATTATTCCAATAATTATTCTTATATTTGCACATCATCATTGAAGCACTCCACATCACTGGAGCCAAACTTCCAATATATTTAAATGTACGACATAATTGAACTTAGCAAGAAAAGTCAGGAAGACTTGATTGCTATCGCAAAGGAGCTCAGCGTAAAGAAACCTGAGTCAATCAAGAAGGAAGATCTGATATACGTCATCCTTGACGAGCAGGCCATCCAGAGCAAGGAAAATCCTGTAAAGAAAACAAGAAAACGCCAGCCGAAGAGTGCAGAGAAGGCGCCGGCTCAGCCTAAGGAGGCCGCACCGGCCACGGCACCGGCCCCTGAAGAGGCTCAGGCCGCAGCTGAAAAACCGGCTCCGAAAAAGCGCGGCCGCAAGCCTAAACAGCAGCCGGCCGAGGTGCCTGCCGAAGAAGCGAAACCCGAGCAGCCACAGCCGCAGCCTCAAGAACAGCCTCAGCCGGCGCAACTGCCTCAGCCTCAACAGCCTCAGCAGGCTCAGCAGCAGCAAGGCCAGCCTCAGAAACAGCCTCAGCCTCAGCAGCCGCCTAAGCCTAGAATCGAGTTTGAAGGCATTGTGGAGGCTACAGGCGTGCTCGAGATAATGCCGGACGGCTACGGATTCCTCCGCTCATCGGACTACAACTACCTCAACTCCCCCGACGACATCTACGTATCGCAGAACCAGATAAAGGCATACGCCCTGAAGACCGGCGACACCATTCTCGGCGAAATCCGTCCTCCAAGGGAAGGCGACAAATATTTTCCTCTCGTGAAGGTCAGCAAGATCAACGGCCGCTCGCCCGAATTCATCCGCGACAGAGTGCCGTTCGACTTCCTCACACCTCTCTTCCCGAACGAGAAATTCAACCTCACAGGAAAGGGACACAACAACAATATCTCGATCCGAGTGGTGGATATGTTCACCCCTATCGGAAAGGGTCAGAGGGGCCTTATCGTGGCTCAGCCTAAAACAGGTAAAACAGTATTGCTCAAGGATATAGCAAACGCAATTGCAGACAACCACCCTGAAGTCTATATGATCGTGCTGCTCATAGACGAACGTCCGGAGGAGGTTACCGATATGGAGCGCAGCGTGAAGGCCGAAGTCGTGGCTTCGACTTTCGACGAACCTGCGGAGCATCACGTGAAGGTTGCAAGTATGGTCCTGGAAAAGGCGAAGAGACTTGTGGAGTGCGGTCACGACGTAGTGATCCTTCTGGACTCCATCACCCGTCTGGCCCGCGCTTTCAACACCGTTCAGCCCGCATCCGGCAAGGTTCTCTCCGGCGGCGTGGACGCCAACGCCCTCCAGAAGCCGAAGCGCTTCTTCGGCGCAGCCCGCAACATCGAAGGCGGCGGTTCGCTCACCATCCTGGCGACAGCCCTCACCGAGACAGGCTCCAAGATGGACGACGTCATCTTCGAAGAATTCAAGGGCACCGGCAACCTCGAGCTGCAGCTCGACCGCAAGCTCTCCAACCGCCGCATATTCCCGGCTGTGGACGTGACCCTGAGTTCAACCCGCCGCGACGACCTGCTCTACGACCCTGAGTACATCAACCGTATCTGGGTGCTGCGCAACTACCTTGCGGATATGAACTCTCTCGAGGCGATGGACTTTATGAAGCGCAATCTGGAAAAGACCAGGACAAACGAGGAATTCCTCATATCAATGAACGGAGACAAACTGAAATAATATGTCAGAATTCGAGAAATACGCAATCAAGCACTGCGGCATCAGTTCGATGAACCTTCACCGCTACGGCTCAATAGTTTCAAGCTATATGAACCCTATGATCATCGAGGAGCGCCAGCTCAACGTGGCCCAGATGGACGTCTTCAGCCGTCTTATGATGGACCGCATCATTTTCCTGGGCTGCCCGATCAACGACGACGTGGCCAACATAATCCAGGCGCAGCTCCTCTTCCTCGAGAGCAACGACCCGAAGGCGGACATAATGCTTTACATCAACTCTCCGGGCGGCGTGGTATATTCAGGCCTAGGCATCTACGACACGATGCAGACAATCCAGCCTGACGTGGCCACAATCTGCACCGGAATGGCCGCTTCGATGGCATCCATCCTGCTGGCGGCAGGCGCCAAGGGCAAACGTTCCGCTCTGCCGCACTCCAGAGTGATGATCCATCAGCCTATGGGCGGCGCCGAAGGACAGGCATCGGACATCGAGATAACGGCCCGCGAAATCCTCAAACTCAAGGACGAACTCTATGATATCCTCTCCGCCCATACATGCAAGAGCGTCAAACAGATAACGAAGGACGCCGACCGCGACCACTGGATGACCGCCAAGGAAGCCCTCGAATACGGAATGGTGGACAGCATCGTCAGAAAGAAAAATGGCAAAGAAGAAAAATAACGGAGCCCCCGACCACTGTATGTTCTGCGGCAGAGGCCACGACGAAGTGGATCTGCTGATAAGCGCCGGCGAAGCGTCGATATGCTCTGACTGCGCGCAGATGGCCTATGAATATTCAAAGCAGGCCCTCAGCGAGGGCGAGCCGGAGCACATCCGCACCAACGGCAAGATTGTCGGCGACGCGAAGCTTTTCAAGCCCTCCGAAATAAAGGCCTTTCTGGACGAATATGTCATAGGGCAGGACAGCGCGAAGAAATTCCTCTCCGTCGCCGTCTATAACCACTACAAGCGCATCAACCTCAAGGAAGACCTCATAGAGAAGTCGAACATTCTGCTCGTGGGTCCTACAGGCACAGGTAAAACCTTGCTGGCCAGAACTATAGCCAGAATGCTCAACGTACCGTTCGCAATCGTCGACGCCACCGTCCTGACGGAAGCCGGCTATGTGGGCGAAGACGTCGAGAGCATCCTCACAAGGCTGCTGCAGGACGCCGACTACGACGTGAAGAAGGCCGAGAAGGGCATTGTCTTCATAGACGAGATAGACAAGATCGCCCGCAAGAGCGACAATCCTTCCATCACGAGAGACGTCAGCGGCGAAGGCGTGCAGCAGGCCCTTCTCAAGATACTCGAGGGCAGCATCGTGAACGTACCTCCGCAGGGCGGCCGCAAGCACCCTGAGCAGAGAATGATATCGGTCAACACCGAAAACATCCTCTTCATCTGCGGCGGCGCGTTCGAAGGCATCGAGCGCAACATCGCCCAGAGGCTCAACACGCAGGTTATCGGTTACGGCGCAAGGGAGAAGCATCAGTCGATCGATACCGACAATATGATCCAGTACGTGGCTCCGCAGGATCTTCGCTCTTATGGCCTGATACCTGAAATAATCGGCCGTCTGCCGGTCCTCACACACCTCGATCCTCTCGACCGGCCTACCCTTCTGGCCATCCTCACAAGGCCAAAGAACGCTCTTGTCAAGCAGTACGAAGAGCTCTTCGCCCTCGACGGCATCAAGCTGACAATCAAGGAGGAAGTGCTTGAGTTCATAGTGGACACCTCAATCAACTACAAGCTCGGCGCGAGAGGCCTGCGCTCGATTTGCGAAGCCATAATGATGGATGCGATGTTCGAAGCTCCTTCAAGCAACAAGAAGAGCCTTACGATAACTCTCGACTACGCAAAGAAGAAAATAGAGCAGTTCTCGGGAAAATTCCAGGGACTAGAAGACTAGCGGCCGTACGTCCGTACGGCAATAATCGCGTCCGCCCACGCGGACGTGCGCCGTGCGGTCTGCCGCCGGGAGGCCGAAATATTCGTATGCGGCCGCCGGAATAAACACCTCGACATCAACTGGTTGCGGGTCGAAATTGGCCACAGTCAGCATCACGACGCCGTCGTAACCCCTCAGCCAGGCAAACTGCCGGGCAGGATTGAAGCGGTCTGAAGCAGGATTGACATACATCAGATCATATGTGCCGCCGCGAGCGAAGACGGCATCCGCGGAAGCTATCTTCATAAGGCGGCAGTACTCCTTGTAAACGACTGTCTCTTCGACGGACAGGTGACCTGCGAGAAGATGTTTCACGGCAGGGACAGTGCAGTAGTCGTAGATTGACGTGCGGCCGTCGATGCCGCTGAAGCCCTCGGCCTCCATTCCCCTTTCGCCGCACTCCTGACCGAAGTAGATCATAAACGGAGCCGTGTTGAAAAGAAGCGACACCGCAAGAGCGGCGAAGGCCGCCTTGCCGCTGCCGGCATAAAAGTCGGAAGCCACCCTCTGCTCGTCGTGGTTCTCGAGGAAATTGAGCATCCGCGGCTGCAGCTCTCCCAGGCTCTGCCACTCGCCTGTTATGTCGGAGGCCGGACGCCGGAGGCAGGTAACCGCCCTCAGGCAGTCATAGAAGCCCGATTTGTCATACAGCAGGTCGAAGCCCGCGGCGGCATAGCGCCTGTAATTGTCCTTGTTGTAAACTTCAGCTATGAAAAGCGTGTCGGGATGCTTGCCGCGCACCTCGCCTATAGCCCACTTGAAGAAGTCGGACGGCACCATCTCCACCATATCGCAGCGGAAACCGTCCACTCCCTTCGAAGCCCAGAAGAGCAGGATGTCGAGCATCTTGACGCGGGTACTGCGCGAACTGTAGTTGAGTTTTACGGTGTCATACCAGTCGCGGACCGACGGCTGCGGGCTGAAGACGTCGTTTCCTGTGGCGCGGGCGGGATTTTCCTTGTAGTCGCTGCAGAGTTCCTCCGGCATCTGCAGAGGCTCGTCCAGAATGTAGAAATTCTCATTTGAGAAATATCCGCCGTACTCGCGGGCGACGTGGTTGGGGACAAAGTCTATGATCACCTTCATCCCGGCGCGGTGCGTGCGCTCCACCATAGCCTCGAACTCCTGCATACGGTTGTCGAGGTTCACGGCGAGCGCCGGATCCACGTCGAAGTAGTTACGGATGGCGTATGGCGAACCGGCTTCGCCCTTCACGATCGAAGGGTTGCTGTCCGGAATCGAGCGGAAATGCGTGCGCGTGGCGTGCGAGATTACGCCGGTGTACCACACCGCCCCGACAGAAAGCTTGCGAAGACTCTTAAGGTAATCGTCCGTCACGTCGGCGAACTTTCCGCTGCCGTTCAACGCATAAGAGCCTCCGGGAGTGCAGCTGCGGCTTCCGAAGGCTCTAAGGAGCAATTGATATATTATTATTTTTCCCAGCCCAGTATCTTGTTGAAATCGTACTCCTCAGGGTTGGAGACATACACTCGCGCCTGCTCATAATCCGCCGGAGTGATGTAGTGGCAGATATTGCGGTAGTAGTTCTGTGCGGTACCGCCGAGAATGTTGACTCTGCGAGGCGGAATCTTGCCCTCTTCGTTCTGCAGGTCGTGCAGATAGAGAGGATGGGCATTGCCGTCGTTGTCCACGAAGACCATACATCCGGTCTCGCCTTTAGTGAAGAGTTCGTAGGCTCCCATAGCGAGCTCGGAGCAATATGTAAGGTCGTATGCCACAGGGTCCTGGCAGCGTACGTCGTAGCCTATTTCAATAGGGCGGGTCTTGGCTTTGAGACCGATCTTTTTGAGTTCCTTTTCGAGAATGTCGTTGAAGAGGACTGCCTTCGAGATCTTGCCGAGCTCCGGATGGCCGTGCTCGTCGTATGACATATTCACGCCCGTGGCCTTCAGGTCTTCAGGGGCGAGGTCGTGGAAGACGCCTTCCGCCACTACTACAGTACCGTACTGAATGCCGAGCAGCTTGCGCTTGAGAATCGCCGAAACGGTGAGCTTTATGATCTTGTCCACTGAAATTTCCGTTTTGTTGAACATTTCAGGGATGATGGTCATAGGGCAGTGCGTAGCCTCGCCTATTCCGAGAGCCAGATGGCCTGCGCTGCGCCCCATTGCGGAGATGAGCAGCCAGTTGCCGGAGGTGCGGGCATCTTCGTAGGCGGTGCGGGCTATGTGGGCGCCTTCGTTCTTTGCGGAGTTGAAGCCGAAGGTAGGGGCATTCTCCGGAAGCGGAAGGTCGTTGTCGATTGTCTTCGGAACGTGGATATTGTGGATAGGATATTTCTTTGCCTCAAGGAATTTGGCGATCCTGTTCGCGGTGGAAGCGGTGTCGTCGCCGCCCACTGTCACAAGGAGCTTCACGTTGTTGTCGGTGAAGAGCTTGAGGTTGAAGTTGCTCTGGAAATCTTCGTCTGTCGGTTTGAAACGGCTCATCATAAGATAGGAACCGCCTCTGTTGAAAATCGTGTCGGCCTTGAAGAAATCGAGTTCTTCCCAGCGCGGATTTTCTGAGAAAAGGCCGGAGTAACCGCCGTGCAGGCCTATGACTCTGTAGCCGCCGGCGACGAACGCCTTGGTGAGAGTTCCCACTACGGTATTCATTCCCGGAGCAGGTCCGCCGCCTGTCAAAATAATGATTGATTCTTTCATCTCTTTGCTTTTTACGGCTGCAAAAATACTACTTTTTGATAAATATTGATTATTTTTGTAGTTTTACTGAACACTCATTTCAAGATGGCGAGAATCAAAAAATCGGCTGCTGAGCAGAGAATCGGATTCCTCAAGAAGGAACTCGAAAAGCACAACTACAACTATTATGTAGCCAACGCTCCGACTATCAGCGATTTCGAATTCGACCTCCTGATGAGCGAGCTCCAGACGCTCGAAAAGATGTTCCCCGATCTTGCTTCAGAGGACTCCCCCACCCGCCACGTCGGCAGCGACCTGGCAGACCCGTCAAAAGCCCCTTCTGGCTTCGAATTCGCGCAGGTGGCCCACCGCTGGCCTATGCTCTCGCTGGGCAACACCTACAACAGCGAGGAGATGCGCGATTTCGACTCCCGCATCCGCAAGGCCACGGACGGGCCATACACTTTCTCCTGCGAGCTGAAGTTCGACGGCACCGCCATCTGCCTGACATACCGCGACGGCAAACTGCTGCACGCCCTTACCAGGGGCGACGGCACAAAGGGCGACGACGTCAGCCGCAACGTAGTCAATATCAAGAGCATACCACAAGTCCTCAAAGGCAGCGGCTGGCCCCGTGAATTTGAAATAAGAGGTGAAATATATATGCCTTTCGAGGCCTTCGAAAGGCTGAACGCCGCTCGCGCCGAGGCGGGCGAAGAGCCCTTCGCCAACCCCCGCAACGCCGCCTCCGGCAGCCTCAAGCTGCAGGACCCGTCCCAAATGGCTTCCCGCGGTCTGGACTGCGTGCTGTACCATATGCTGGGCGAAGACCTGCCATTCCGAACGCACATCGAAGCAATCGAAGCGGCAGCCTCCTGGGGCCTTCCGACTTCCTCTTTCAGCCGCAAGGCTGACTCGATAGACGAGGCTCTCGCCTACATCTCCCGGTGGGACACCGCTCGCCGCGACCTTCCTTTCGCCACGGACGGCATCGTCATAAAAGTGAACGAACTCCCGCTCCAGCGCCAGCTCGGAATGACCGCCAAGTCGCCTCGCTGGGCCACAGCCTACAAATTCAGGCCTGAGCAGGCCCTGACGCCGCTTCTTGGCATAGATTATCAAGTCGGCCGCACGGGCGCCGTCACGCCTGTGGCCAATCTGGAGCCAGTGCAGCTTTCCGGCACGGTCGTAAAGCGCGCCTCCCTGCACAATCTCGACCAGATGCAGCTGCTGGACATTCACATAGGCGACTGGGTCTATGTTGAAAAAGGCGGCGAGATAATCCCGAAAATTACCGGCGTAGAGCTCTCGAAAAGGCCTGCCGGCGCGCCTCTGCCGCATTTTCCCGACACTTGTCCGGACTGCGGCGCGCCTCTTGTGCGGGACGAGGACGAAGCCCGGCACTACTGTCCGAACAGTGACCTATGCCCAACCCAGATAAAAGGCAAATTCATACATTTTTGCTCCCGCAAGGCTATGGACATCCTGGCCGGAGAGGCAACTGTGGACCAGCTCTTCGACAAGGGCTTCATCCGCACTCTGCCGGACCTTTACAGCCTTACGAAGGAGCAGCTCCTCGGCCTCGACGGCTGGCAGGAAAAATCGGCTGACAACTTCCTTTCGAGCATCCGGGAGCGACTGAGCGTGCCGTTTGACAGGGTGCTCTACGCAATAGGCATCCGTCACATTGGCGAACAGACAGCCAAAATGCTGGCAAGGCACTTCGGCTCTATGGACGCCCTTATGGCGGCCTCGAAGGAAGACCTGCTGCAGCTCTCCGACGTGGGCGAGGCTGTGGCCGATTCGATAATCGCATATTTCAGCAGCGAAAGCGGGCTTTCGACCGTGGAGAGGCTGCGCGAGGCGGGCCTGCAGATGGAGATGTCGTCCTCCACCGAGAAGCTCTCCGACCGTCTGGAAGGCGCCTCTATAGTCATCTCCGGCAACTTCTCCATATCGAGGGAGGCTATGAAAGCTCTGATAGAGGCCCACGGAGGCAAGAACTCCGGCTCCGTAAGCGGCAAGACGACCTATCTTCTCGCAGGCGAGAAGAGCGGCCCGGAAAAGATGAAGAAGGCCGAAAAACTCGGCGTAAAAGTTATAAGTGAAGAGGAATTTTACAAACTGATAGGCTGACGATGACACATTTCAAGGAGAAAGAGAGCATCATACTGTGCACCCGCAATTTCTTCCGCGACCGTATAGGGCGGGAAGCCGTCGCGCTGAGCTTCTTCAGCACGATGTCGGCCGTCCCGATGGTGGCCGTGATACTCTTTGTCACAAGCGGCTTCGGCCTCGAAGAGATGCTGGAAAGTATGCTGTATTCGACCTTCCCCGACAGCAGCGGCCTTATCGACTACATCCTCGGCATAGCCCACAATATGGTCAGCGCCACGGAGAAAGGCGCATTCGGATGGATTTCTTTCCTGACATTCGTCTGGCTCGTGTTCTGGCAGATGATTCAGATTGGAGTGGCCTTCAACAGGGTATGGCACATCAAAGGCGGCCAGCGCAAGGTATGGAAGAAGATTGCGGTCTATTTCGGCTTCCTCGTCGCAATGCCTTTCGTCCTGATCCTCTTCCTCTCCGGATGGGCCTACTACGCAAGATTCATAGGCGCCTTGAGCGGACATCTGGGCGCATTCAGCTTCATAACGAAAAACATATTCTGGGTCATATTCTACGGCATCGCCTCCATCGCCCTTTCGGTGATGTACAAGTTCATACCGGCAACGAAAGTGCGCTACAGCGCCGCTCTGAAGGCCGCATTCCTTGTGGGAGTCGTGTTTGTGGTGATCCAGTATCTCTATATGGGCACGCAGGTGATGGTCACCCGCATAAGCGGAGTTTACGGAGCCCTGGCGTTCGTCCCTCTCTTTATGGTGTGGATGAACCTCAGCTGGCAGACGATCCTCTACGGAGCCTCCCTCTCCTGCTCCTTCCAGCAAATAGAAATTGAAAATGAAAAACTTTCAGACACAGACAATGACAAATAAAGAAGATTTCATCGACGACGCCCTTCTGGAGTCGCTTATAAGCGGCACGAAGGAAGACCCCGCAAGGGTGCGTCAGATACTGGCCAAGAGCCTCTCCAAAGAGCCTCTTGACCTCGAGGAGACCGCCGCCCTTCTGGCGATAAAGTCTCCCGAACTTAAAGAAGAACTTTTTGAAACCGCACGCGAGCTCAAGCGCTCCATTTACGGCAACCGCATAGTGCTGTTCGCCCCGCTGTACATAGGCAACCACTGCATCAACGACTGCAAGTACTGCGGCTTCCGCAAGTCTTTGAGGACCACCGTCCGCAAGACCCTCTCCGACACAGAGTTGGTGGAGGAGATAACCGCTCTGGAGAACATAGGCCACAAGAGGCTCATACTGGTTTACGGCGAAAGCCCGCTCTATTCCCCTGAATTCATCGCGCACACCGTAAAGCTCTGCTACGGCACGAAGGTGGGCCACGGCGAGATCCGCCGCGTCAACATAAACGCCGCTCCGCTCGACGTGGATGGCTACAAGACAGTAAAGGCAGCCGGCATCGGCACCTTCCAGGTATTTCAGGAGACCTACCACAAGCCGACCTACGCCGCAATGCACCCGGCAAACACCCGCAAGGGCGACTATCTTTGGAGACTCACCGCAATGGACCGCGCGTTCGAGGGAGGCATAGACGATATGGGCATCGGAGCCCTCTTCGGACTCTACAACTGGAAATTCGAAGTGCTCGGCCTCGTCTCGCACGCAATCCATCTCAGGGAAAAATTCGGCGTGGGCCCGCACACCATCAGCTTCCCACGCATACAGCCGGCCAACGGCCTCGACCTCGATCTCCCTTGGAAAGTGAGCGACGAAGATTTTATGCACCTTGTCGCGGTTCTGCGCCTTGCCGTGCCTTACACGGGACTCATAATGACCGCCCGCGAGAACGAAGCCATCCGCAGCCGCGTGATGGAGTTCGGCGTCTCGCAGATAGACGCCGGCACAAGGCTCGAGATAGGCGGATACAATCAGGCCTCGGAGGGTCAGGAGCTCGACCGCGAGCAGTTCCAGGTCGGCGATACGCGAGACCTCGACTCCGTCATCAGATGGCTGATGGAAAATGACTATATCCCGAGCTTCTGCACCTCCTGCTACCGTCTGGGCCGCACAGGAGAGCACTTTATGGAATATGCGATTCCGGGCTTCATAGGCCGCTTCTGCACCCCGAACGCCATCCTGACCCTGTCCGAATATCTTGAGGACTACAGTTCGCCACGGACCAAGGAGGCTGGCCGCGCCCTGATAGAGAGAGAGCTTGCAAAGATGCCTGAAGGAGAAAAGAAAGAGATTGTAAAACAACGCATTGAAAAGATAAAGAACGGTCAGAGAGACCTTTATTTCTAGAATATGTTCACTGAAGAGGACTTAAAGCTTATCGAAAGGGAGTTCGAGGGACTCAAGGAATCCAGCCGCAAGAGATGCGCCGACGAGGAGCAGTACCAGCTGACCCTCAAGGCATTCGAATTCGCGAATGAAGCGCACAAGGGCGTCAGGCGCCGCAGCGGCGAGCCGTACATCCTCCACCCTATCGCCGTGGCGAAAATCGTCGTGGACGAGATCGGTCTGGGCTGCAAATCCATCTGCGCCGCCCTTCTGCACGACGTCGTGGAAGACACGGACTACACGGTGGAAGACATCCGGAGGCTTTTCGGCGACAAAATCGCGACAATCGTGGACGGCCTGACCAAAATCAAGACCGCCCTCGACAGCGACTCCGCCAGCCGGACCACGACCCTGCAGGCCGAAAATTTCAAGAGAATACTCATAACGCTCAACGACGATGTCCGCATAATCCTCATCAAGCTCGCCGACAGGCTGCACAACGTGCGCACTATCCAGTTCATGCCGGAGTACAAGAGGGACAAGATCCTCAGCGAGACGATGTATATCTTCATTCCGCTGGCGCACCGTCTGGGTCTTTACGCCATCAAGTCCGAAATGGAGAACATCTGGCTGAGGTACCGTGAGCCGGAGGCGTACAGAAACATAACCAACCGCCTGAACGCCATTATGGAGAGCCGCGCCGAATCCATCGAGGCCTTTATGACTCCTATCAGCAACATCCTCGACAGGGCTGGATATACATACAAGATACTCAAGCGGCTCAAGTCGCCGTATTCCATCTGGAAGAAGATGACCGCCCGCAACATACCGTTCGAGGAGATCTACGACATATATGCCGTGCGCATAGTCTTCAAGCCGAAGCCCGATTTCAGTGAAAGAGACCAGTGCTGGTACATATTCTCGATGATTACCGGCATCTATCAGTACAAGCCCGACAGGACGCGCGACTGGCTTCTGGAACCGAAATCCAACGGCTATGAAGCCCTGCACCTCACCGCAATGGGGCCGGGCGGCAACTGGATAGAGGTGCAGATACGCAGCGAAAGGATGAACGACATCGCCGAAAGAGGAGTCGCCGCCCACTGGATATACAAGAAGGAGGGGGTCGAGGAAAGCGACAGCGAAATCGACCGCTGGCTGCATCAGGTGCGCACGATTCTGGACAACCCCGACCAGGATGCCCTCCAGTTCCTCGACGAGTTCCACAAGGAGCTCGTAAAGTCGGACATATTCGTCTTCACCCCTCAGGGCAAGAGCGTCAAGCTCCCGAAAGGCTCCACGGCTTTGGACTTCGCATTTCTCATCCACTCCGAGGTGGGCCGTCACGCCATCGCCGCAAAGGTAAACCAGAAGCTCCAGCCCCTGTCGAGGGTCCTGACAAACGGCGACCAGATCGAGATAATAACCTCCGAAAACGGTGCTCCGAAACGCGAATGGCTCGATTTCCTCGTAACCGGCAAAGCCCGCTCTCTGGTTTTGGACGCCCTCAAGGAGCAGTCCAACGTAACCGGCAAGGACGGCGTCAGGATGCTTCAGGAAAAACTCGAAGAGAGGAGCATCGCCGCGCAGAGCCGCGTTCTCAAGAAGCTTATGGACTACTACGGAGCCTCCACGAAGGAAGACTTCTACTCCAAGATAGCAGTCGGCGTCATCGATCTGGGAGATATAGACAAGGCCCTCAAGACCAACGCCGAAAAGCGCTCCGTACAGATGTGGGGCGTCAAACTGCTCAGCCCTCTGCAGAACAAGGACAAAATAGATCGTAAGAAAGAATACATCCTGCAGGAGGACGTGAACGATGGCACCGTGTCATTCAAGATTGCGGACTGCTGCTCCCCTATTCCGGGCGACAACGTCGTGGGCTTCATCGACGACGACGGAATCGTGACAATCCACAAGAAAAGCTGCCAGACGGCCACGGACCTTGCCTCCAAGGAGGGCCACCGCATAGTTTCGGTCAAATGGAGCAAGCACTTCATAATGTCATTCCTGGCCCGCATCTCCATCAAGGGCATCGACAGGATAGGCATACTGGGCGAGATCTCCAAGGAAATCGCCTTCGTGCTGGGAATCAACATAAGAAAGATACTCATCGAGGCCCACGACGAGATATTCGAGGGCTACATAGACCTTTATGTCCACAACACCGACGACCTCGAAAGCCTCATCAAGGCCCTTCGCAAGGTCAAAGGCGTTGAAAGCGTAAAAAGGGCGGAAATAGTTTAAACAGATGAAGGACAGACTTTTTTCAATATTGTCGATTGCGGCCATCCTCGCCTGCTGCATTTTCAGCAGGTCCTGCGCCAAGACGAGCACTCCTCCGAGCGGAGGTCCGAAAGACACGATTCCGCCGGTGCTCCTCGGCGTGACACCTCCAGGCGGCACAACCCTCTTTCCGCGTACGGGCGGCACAATCCAACTGCTATTCAACGAATACACGGTGGTGAAAAACCAGGCCGACATAATTCTGTCGCCCCCGATGCGGAAGAAGCCGCAGACCAAGATCAAGGGCAAGAACATAGTCGTATCCCTGCAGGACACCCTGCTGGAAGACAGGACGTACACCATCGATTTCGGAGAGACTCTGGTTGACAACAACGAAGGCAACATAGCGCCGAAGCTGGTCTATGCCTTCTCCACCGGCTCCGAAATAGACTCGATGTATCTGACAGGCAGCATAACGGACAGCAAGACACTGAAGCCCGTGAAGAAGGCTCTCGTGGCAATCTACTCCGACCTGTCGGACTCGGCCTGCTTCCTTGCCACGCCGGACGCCGCCACAAAGAGCGACGACTGGGGATTCTTTGTAATCCGCAACATAAAGCCGCTGCCTTACCGCATCTACGCCTATTCCGACAACGACGGCGATTTCAAATACGACCCGAACACCGATGACGTAGCATTCTGCGATTCCGTCTTCACGCCTTCCGCGGTCGTTCGGGACAGCATCTTCGAGCTTGGCACCTTCCTTATGAAGGACACCTTGAAATGCAGAATGCGCAGCCCTATGGTAAATCTCCGGATGTTCAAGGAGCTCCAGACCGTGCAGTATCTGCAGAACTCTGGCAGGCGCACCGAAAAGAGCGGCTTTCTGAAATTCAGCGCCGCCGACGTGCAGATACGCAGCCTGGAATTTTTCGGCATCGATTCCAGCCAGATTATCCTGCAATACAATCAGACGCGCGACAGCATCGACTTCTGGATCGACAGCAAATACCGCCTGAGCGACAGTCTCCTGATAAAGGTGGACTATATGAAGACCGACTCCACGGGAGTGCTCGCGCCGGCCGTTGAAAATCTGGCCCTGGCCGTGAAGGAAGAAGAGACTCAGACGACGGCCTCTGGCGGCGGCAAGACCGGCAGGACCGGCAGGACCGGCGATGGAGACAAGCAGCAGCCTGACACAGTGTTCGTTCTCAATTCGATGGTGCAGAACGAAACCGTCGAAGCCGAAGGCGCCGTCATCGAATCACAGTGGCCCGTGGTGGAGCTCCGCCGCGACTCCATCCGCTTTACCGAAACCAATCCAAAAGGGAAAAAGGCGGCAAAGAACTTCTCCATCACGCGCGACAGCCTCAATGTCAGAAGATATATAATTCTGCCCGAGGACAACCTGCAGAAAGGCTGCGATTACGAAATATTTATGCCGCAAGGCACTATGACAGACCTCAATCGTCTGCCGAGCAAGGAGACGAGCATAAAGTTCCGCATACCGCAAGACGAAACGCTCAGCACGCTCACCCTTGAACTCCGCAACGTCGGGGGCAAGATCATAATAGAGCTCACCGACGAGCAGGACAAGACGCTGAGGACCTTCTATGCCGGAAGCGACTCCGACATCACAATTCCTTATCTGAAGGCCGGAAAATACAAAATCCGCATAACGCAGGACGCCAACGGCAACGGCTATCTCGACACCGGAAACTTCCTGGAAAAGCGTCAGCCCGAGCAGGTTGCCTTCTACGAGACCTCTCCCGGCAAACCGCTTCTCGAAGTGCTTGAATCCGTTGAACTTACTCAAGAAATAAACGTGGAGGCTCTGTTCAAATGAAAAAGGCCCTGTTTCTCATAGTTTCGCTCGCGTTCTCTCTTGCCGCGGCCGCCCAGGACTTCAACTTCATTCCTGAAATGCCCGACGATTTCGCGCAGCTCGACACCCTCCCGCGGCCGAAAAAGTTCAAAAGCCGCCATATGCTAGGCGTTGAATATTCCTATAATATAGCGAACATAAGCGCCAGCCCTTCCGTCGGAGAGGAGAGCGTGATGTGCCCTCTCAACTTCGGAGTCTTCTACACGTACTACCATCCTCTTTGGGACCAGATGAACATTTTCGGTCTGAAGACCGGCGTCAAATATGGCCAGGAAGGCTATCAGACCGAGCGAAGCGACTTCGGCGAGATATGCACTCTCGTGGAAGTGCCGCTCATTTCGCAGTTCAAGCTGGACTTTTCCATATGCCGCCTGCTGGTCAACGTCGGCACCTACTGGGGCTACAGGCTTTCGACCGACAAGGCCGGAGGCTTTGACAAATACGACCAGCGCAACGACTACGGAGTGGTGGCCGGAGCCGGCTTCGGCTTGGCTCTGGGCCGGCTGGAGTTCCATCTGGAGGGCAACTACAAGTTTTCATTCGCCAGTATGTACCACCCCAACAAGAACGGGGAGATGTACTGGATACTGGCCTATCCGCGCACGCTGATGATAAGCGCAGGGATATATTTCAATCTATGGTAAAGAAAATCAAATTCGACATTGCAGGGCGTCTGCCCCTGGGAGGGGACTCCCCCGTCGTCGTGCAGACTATGTGCAACACTTCGACCGACGACATCGAGGCGTCGGTGGCCCAGTGCAGGGCTATGCACGAGGCCGGGGCCGATATGATCCGTCTCACGACGCAAGGCCTGCGGCAGGTTGAATCTCTGGGCGTCATAAAAGAAAGGCTCCGCAGCGAAGGAATTTTGACTCCGCTTGTGGCTGACATTCATTTTCTGGCGGACGCCGCAATCGCGGCTGCCTCCGTCGCGGACAAGGTCCGCATCAATCCGGGCAATTTCGCGAAGGACCACGCCGTAGCCTCGGCCAAATTCGCCGAGTGTCTAGACGTTTGCAAGCGCCACGGAACAGCCATCCGCATAGGCCTCAACCACGGCTCGCTGGGCGAGCGCATAACCACTCGCTACGGCAACACCCCTCTCGCTATGAAGGAGGCCGTGATGGAGTGGCTGAGGATGTGCATAGGCCACGATTTCTACAATGTCGCCGTATCCCTCAAGGCCAGCAACACTCTTGTGATGGTGGAGGCATACAGGCTTCTCTACAAGGCTATGGCCGACGAACTGGGGATGATTTTCCCGCTCCACCTTGGCGTCACCGAGGCTGGCAACGGCGACGAGGGACGCATCAAGTCTGCCGTCGGCATAGGCGCGCTGCTGGGTGAAGGCATTGGCGACACGATAAGGGTGTCTCTCACCGAAAACCCTGTGAATGAGATACCTGCGGGGCGCGCGATAGTCTCTGCCGTTCGCGGCGGCTACTCTCCGTCTGGAGGCCGCACCTCGGTTGAGGCCTCAGATTGGGAAGATTTTATCATAAAGGCTTCCTGCCTCTGGGGTCCGTCTCTTCTCGACAAGACAATAGATGACTTTTCTTTGGAAGGCAGCACCATTGCGGGAAAGCCTGTTGACGCGGCCTCGGGCGAAAGATTCCGGGATATGCTTCTGCAAGCCTGCCGGCGCCGCTTCACGGCTCCCGAATATATCGCCTGCCCTGGATGCGGCCGCACCCTGTACGATCTGGAGGCCACATTCGAGGAGGTAAAGCGCCGCACCGCCCGCTTCGCGGGGGTAAAAATCGCCGTGATGGGTTGTGTCGTCAACGGACCGGGCGAGATGGCCGACGCCGACTTCGGCTATGTCGGCGAGGGCCGAGGACACGTGACTCTCTACAAAGGGCGCACGCCAGTCGAACGCTATATACCTCAAGATGAGGCAATTGACAAGCTTGTTGCACTAATTGAAAGCTGAATTCAATTTGCTAGCGCAACGCTAGCGGGTGTAAAGTTAAACATTTTTT
>R21__coassemble_747_pt1 | contig 25333 bp, 25 predicted proteins | sample R21__metabat2_high_PE_022 | metagenome-assembled genome bin R21
TCGAATCTGGAAATGCCCAATCCGGGCCTTGATTCCGCGCGGGAGCTTCTCGCCGATGAGAAATCCGGATAGATTTCGAACGGCTTGTCTCTCAGAGCGGCGATGCAGGCGTCGAGCAGCTCGTTGAAGTTGTGCGGCAGAATCTTCACCGCAAGGCCGACGGCGATGCCTTCGGTGCCCTGCGCCAGAAGCAGAGGGAACTTCATCGGCAGCACGACAGGTTCCATATTCGTGCCGTCGTAGGAAGGCACCCATTCGGTTATTTTCTTGTTGAATGCGACTTCAAGCGCGAATTTGCTCAGGCGGGCCTCTATGTATCGCGAGGCCGCGGCCGGGTCTCCTGTGAAGATGTTGCCCCAGTTGCCCTGGCAATCGACCAGATAGTCTTTCTGGCCGAGTCCCACGAGAGCGTCCTTGATGGAGGCATCGCCGTGGGGATGGTATTTCATCGTGTCGCCCACGATGCCGGCAACTTTGTGGTAGTGGCCGTCGTCAACCTTCTGCATTGCGTGCAGGATTCGGCGCTGCACAGGCTTGAGGCCGTCTTCTATGTGCGGGACGGCGCGGTCCAGAATGACATAAGACGCGTAATCGAGGAACCAGTCCTTGTACATACCCGAAAGTTTGTACTTGTTCTCGCCCTCGGAGACGAGCTTGTCAAATTTGTCAAGTTCGTTCTGGTCGATGTTGTCTTCGTCCAGCATATCGCCGGAGTCTTCAATCTCTTCCTCGGCGGCAATCTCTTCTTCGTCAAGAGGAGCATCCTCGTATCCTTCAATGTCGTCTTTAATCATATCTGTCGTCAGTCTTGAATGTATCCGAATTTTTTGAGCATCTTCTTGTCTTCTCTCCAGTCCGGCTCAACCTTCACGAAAAGCTGCAGGAACACCTTCTTCTGGAAAAAATCCTCCATCTCGATGCGGGCGGCGGTGCCCAGCTTCTTAAGCGCGCTGCCTCCCTTTCCGATGATGATGCCCTTCTGGGAGTTGCGCATAACGTTGATGACGGCGCCGATGTCGTAGCGCTCCTCGCCCTCCTTGAAAGATTCCACGACAACTTCGGTGCAGTACGGAATCTCCTTTTCGAACTGCTGCAGAATCTTCTCGCGGATTATCTCCGAGGCGAAGAATCTCATACTCTTGTCGGTGAACTGCTCCTTGTCGTACCACGGCGGGCATACAGGCAGTTTTTCCACTACACGGTCGAAAATGTTGTCCAGATTGAATTTTTCCTGAGCGGAGGCGGGGATTATTTCGGCATTCGGCACCAGAGACTTCCATTCCTCCATAAGGGAGAGGACCGTAGGTTGGTCGCTGATGTCTATCTTGTTGATTACTATTATGACAGGACATTCCAGCTTGCGGAGTTTCTCCACATATTCGGCGTTCTTGTCCTTCTTTTCCACAACGTCCGTGACGTAGAGAATTATGTCGGCGTCGCCTATTGCCACGTCCACGAAGTCGAGCATGCTCTGCTGCAGGGCGTAGCTGGGTTTGAGGATGCCCGGAGTGTCGGAATAGACTATCTGCCAGTCATCTCCGTTGACGATCCCCATTATGCGGTGGCGCGTAGTCTGCGCCTTGGCGGTGACAATCGAGAGATTTTCACCCACGAGGGCGTTCATCAGAGTCGATTTGCCGACGTTGGGGTTGCCGATTATGTTTACGAATCCGGCGCGGTGCGGCTGGGGAGTTTTGTTTTCCATTACTCGAACGATCCCATTTTAAGGATATTGACTTCTTTCTCGGTGAGGAACCGCCACTGGCCGCGGCGGATGTTCTTTTTTGTCAGGCCGGCGAAATAGACTCTGTCGAGTTTCTTGACGCGGTAGCCCAGACTTTCGAATATGCGGCGCACGATGCGGTTGCGGCCGCTGTGTATCTCGAGGCCCACTTGAGATTTGTCATCACCTACGTAGGAGAGTGAGTCTGCTGCGATAGGGCCGTCTTCGAGGACGATTCCTTCAAGAATCTTGTTGAAGTCCTCCCTTGCGAGGTTCTTGTCGAGGGTGGCGTGATATATTTTCTTCACCTGATGGGAAGGGTGGGTGAGCTTTTCTGTAAGGTCGCCGTCGTTGGTGAACATCAGCACGCCGGTGGTGGCCTTGTCGAGGCGCCCTACGGGGACAATCCTCTCGGGACATTTGCTTGGACTTATGAGTTCCATCACGGTGTGTTCTGCGTGCGGGTCGGAGAGGGTGGTGACGTAGTCTTTCGGCTTGTTCATCACGATATAGACCTTCTTCTCGCCGTGGATAGGTTCGTTGTTGAAGCGGATATCGTCCTTCTCGGGGTTGACTTTCGTTCCGAGTTCGGTGACTATCTTGCCGTTGACCTTCACTAGACCTGTCTGGATATAGGTGTCGGCCTCCCTGCGGGAGCATATGCCGCTATTGGCGATGAACTTGTTGAGGCGCACTTCGTCGCTTTTAGGCGCAGCTTTCTTGACTGCTTTTGGCGCATCCTTGACGAAGGTCCTTCTTGCCGGACGCTCTTCGCCCTCGGCCCTGCGATACGTTCTCCTTGCCGGACGCTCTTCGCCCTCGGCCCTGGCGAACGCCCTTCTTGCGGGCTTCTCGCCGTCACGGCCGGCGCTGCGGCCCGATGTTTTGCCGAATGCCCTGCCGACGGCCTTGGCCGTCTCCCTGCGGGTGCTTCTGCGCGACGCCTTTCCGTCCGCAGATTTTCTTGTATAGGTCTTCTTTTCCATAATTTTTCAACCTGCAAAAGTAATAAATCCTTTCGAATTTCGGGAACTTTATTTGGCTGTCGTTCCGGTGGCGCTTAAAGCTCTGTTAATCAGCGCATAATGAAAAGTGCTACCCCTCGTTTCAGGGGGTAGCACTTTGTGTAAAACGCTGCGTGTAAGATGTTTAGATGCCACCGTTGTTCCAGTCGGGCATCTCGAGTCTGAACTCTTCGGGGTGCTTGCGTGACCAGGAGTCGAACTGCTCGGGAGTGAGAATCTTGCGAAGGCTCTTCTCCTTCTTGCTCAGAATCTTTTCCATTTCTTCGTCAGAAAGTTGCTGCATTCCCGGAGGAGGACCCTGCGGGCGCTGACCGTTGCCGGGGCCCATACCGGGACCGCCCATACCGGGACCACCCTGCATTCCGCCGTCATTCTGCGGGTGCATAGAGTTTTCCTCCTGCTTGTAAACCTTGAGAACTTGTTTGTACTGCTTGTCGGTGAGAGAGAGTTCTTGCTTCATCCTGTCGGCTTTCATCTGTGCAGGATTAACTTTCTCGCGATTGGGCTCCCCGCCTTGCTGCTGCGGGCCGCCTTGCGGCCTCCCGCCCTGCGGTTGCGCCACTGCGCAGAACGCTACTGTGAGCATCGCTGCGATTGAGAGAATCTTTTTCATATATACCGGGTGTTTATAAGTTTTCCGAAGACTCCGGACTTTCAATTTGTATGCCACAGAGTAGCGACCTGTATATTGGCGTTATTCAGAGACCGATATGCCCGCCGGGACAGGCATTTCCCCTCATCACAGCCTGGCCCGGCGGGCATATCGGCGGCTGAATAACAGTAGGAGAGCTACCGGAGGGCCTCTATAGGGTCGAGGGAGGCGGCGCGGCGGGCGGGAATTACGCCGGAGAGGATGCTTACGGCAAGCCAGATAAGGACGGCGGCGGTGATCCAGCCCCAGAGGAGAGTGAAAGTGCCTTCCATAATAATGCCCACGAGATTGCCGCTCAATACCCCGAGAATGATGCCGGCACAGCCGCCTATCTGCCCTATGACGACAGCCTCGGACAGAAACTGCAGGCTGATCTGGGAGCGGCCGGCGCCTATCGCCTTGCGGATGCCTATTTCACGCGTGCGCTCCTTGACTGTCACAAGCATAATGTTCATAAGACCGACCGCCGAGCCGAGAAGAGTTATGAGCCCGATTATGAGCGCCGCCAGCGAAAGCTTGGTGCGGATTGACGACAGTTTGTCCTGAAGAGAGTCTGCGCGGGCGATGATAAAGTCCGCGTCGGCGCCGGGCGCCAGGCGCCGGATGGCGGAAAGCCGCGCACGGGCCGCCGCCAGAGCGTCGGAGGGCGCCACGCCCGGGGCCGGTATAAGCGTGATGCAGAAGTCCCCGTCTGCGCATATCGGAGTTATGATACTGTTGTCCAGTCCGTTGCCAAGCATCGAGCCCTGCCTTTCAATGACCCCCGTCACCTTGAAATGGCGTCCGCCGGCCAGGATTGTCTCGCCGACAGGCGAAGTGCCGTCAGAGGCTGAAAATAGTTTTTTGCGGACATTGTCGCCGATGACGGCGACGGCCGAGCGCGAGGCCGCCTCCGATGCGCTGAACATTCTCCCTTCGGCAACGGCCCCTTGCGCGAGCGTCAGATAGTTTTCGTCCGCCTCGACAAGCGTCACGAGCGGATCTGTCACGGCGGAGGCATATTTCGCCTGCAGCAGTGAGCCGCGTTCCAGACTCAGGCCGACCGCGGCGAACATCCCTTCAGGCGCGCTCTCTTTGAACAGGCGCGCCTGCCGCAGACTGATCGGGGCCCCGGCATCCTGTGAAGTGACTGTGAAGACGTCCGCTCCCATTTTGGAAAAACTGCCGGCAACCTTCTCCGTCATTATTGCCAGAGCGGTCTGTATGCTTACGAGCGACATTATGCCCACGGCGATTATAGCCACCGTGAGCCCTGTCCTTAACCTGTTGGTACCAAGAGATTTGAAAGCCGCATCCAGGCTTATGCGATAGTCGTTGAGTCTTTTCATATCCGCGCAAATATACCGCATATATTCCGAACGGATATGTTTGTAAAAGCAAAATTATCCGCCGAGGAGGGTGGCGAGCAGGAAGCCCAAGTAGTTGCCGACGGCGTAGCCGACGACGCCGATGGCAAGGCCGCCGGCAAGGACAGATCGGTTGCGCATAGCGGCGGCCATCATCGGCACGAAAGGAGGCGAGCAGATGTATGTCACCGAACTGATTGTCATCGTGTCGGCGTCGATGCGGAAAATCTTCGCAAGCAGAACCTGTATCAGAAGCGAACCGAAAATGACGAACGTAAGATAGAACAGAGTGCTGAGGCTGCTGCTGATTTCAAACTTGCTCAAATCTGCCATAGAAGCCACTACAATCGAGAAAATGTATATGAAATACATTCCGACCTCGTAGCCGTATTTGCGGGCCTTGATCTTCTTGTTGAAGGAAGCTGCGATGCCGAGGGTCGTGAGCATCAGAACCAGCACCGTCATAAACCACCCGTCTGAGCACAGCAGTCCGAGCCCTGCGGAAATGCCGATTATGACGGCATCCACCGCCAGCAGGAATCCCACGTCCTTGAGCCCTTTTTTCGTGAAGAGACCTTTGTATGGATTCTCCCCCGTCGTGTCCACTGCCCTCTGGAGAGCCTTTGCGTCTTCCTTGCTAAGGGCTTGAGTCTCATTTGGAAGCCATTTGCGGAAGAGCTTGATGCCGATGCTCAGCAGGAAAGTCAGATAGAGGAAGGAAATGATCATATCGTAGGAGTTCAGGAGTATGAAGGTCTCCTCGGGTACTCCCAGCATTGTCTTGAGCGCGGCAAGATTGATTGTGCCTCCGGTATAGACACCTGTCAGCATTCCGCCGATCTTTGCTCCGTCAGGTATGTCGCGGCCGAAAAGGAAGAAACCGATCACCACCGCCGCCACCACCGCGACCATTCCGGTAATGAGCGCCAGCAGCTGGCTGCGCGTCTCTGTGCGGCTGAAGGTGCAGGAAAAGAGCATCAGCGGAATAGCGAGAGGCACCATCGCACTGGTGAGAAGGTCCTGAAGCTGTGCCATTCCTTCCGGGTGGAACAGGTTGCCCACGATTATGCCCGCGATGTAGAGCAGGAGCACGGGCCCGATCTTGCCGAAAAACTTCACCCTCCGGCAGAGCCACAGCGCTCCGGCCGGAGCCAGAAGAAAGAATATGGCGAGCAGGACAATCATATCACTTCAACGGCGGAGGCCTGAAGCCAGCCCTGGCGGCCGTCTGCTATCTGGACTTTGGTCCACTCTCCGACATTGTCGAGGATTTCCACGGCTGTGCCTTCGTGAAGGACGAATATCGATTTGCCGTTTTCGGAAGGGGAACTCTTGACAGAGGATACCGGAACGGTTACGATGGCCCTGTCGGCGCTGGTGATGTCGCTACGGCCGGCAAGCGAGAAGCAGAAGGTCGCAACTGCCAGTACCGCGGCTACGCAGGTCGCTATGAATGAGACTTTTCTGGCTGCGAGAACCTCCGAACGGCGGAATACTACCGCAAGCGCGAGAGCTGCCGTCAGCAGGGCGAGCGTAACCCACGCCCAGCCGTCTGCCGACAGCGTGTGGCGGAGATTGCCTGTCCAGCTTGAGAGGAAGAACTCCGGCACGCTTTCGATTTTGTCGAGAGTAAGCTGCCGGGCGATAGCAAGGTTGTTGGCTGCGTCGCTGTGGCCCGGATCCATCTTGAGGGCTTTCTCAAAATATAGGATTGCGTGCGGCGTGTCGCCGTCCTTGAAGTATGCGCAGCCTGTGTTGTAGAATAGGTCGGCGCTCGTCATCCCGCTGTCGGCTATTGTCTTGTAGCAGGATATGGCGCTCTGCCACTGCTCCTGACCGAATGCCTCGTTGCCCTTGTTCCAGAGTTCTTCCAGATCGGCTGTCTCCTGGGCGTAAGCCGAAAGGCCGAGAAGAAGGAACAGCGCCGTGACGGCCATCTTGCGGGGGCCTGATTTTGTATTCTTGTTTTTCACCTGATTTTCGAGCTGAGAGATGATGCGTATTGCTTCATTGTATTCGTTTTCCATCTGAACCTGCTCGCTGTCTGGAGAGTAGCGGGCGAATTCGCATTTGTCCACAAGGGAGAGCAGATCGTCTATCGTGCTTTCGCTGACATTCTTCCCGGAGAGAGACTCCCTTATCGTGTCTTTGGAAAGTTCCGCCGCAGGAATGAAAAGCTTGAAGGAAACATAGGAAAGAAGCGCTTTGTGAAGTTCCTCGTAGTAGGCGCCGCTGAGATTCTTTTTCAGATAGTCCTCCGCCACTTTCAGACGGCCGCGGGCCATTTTGTTGGCGCGGCGGTTGCGGCTGCCGGCGACATCCGCGCGCCTTTCGCGGGCGAATCTGACAAGGAAATCAGCAAGGAAGAAGAGCGCGACGAGGACTGCCGCCAGAATATAGAACAAAGGGGAGCCCGCGAAGAAGCGGCCGCTCTCCTTGAGATTCGGATTTCCAAGGGAAATGTAACGGATGTCTTCAGCAAGGTTCCTGACTCCCTGACGGTTGACGCCGCTTGTTACGACTCCTCCGCCGTCGATTTCCTCACCCTTTTCGATATGGAACCCGATATCTCCGCTGGATACTGTTTCATAGCGTCCGGTCGCGATATTATAGTATGAGTACTGGATTGACGGGATTGTGAAATCTCCGTGGCTGCGCGGGATGAACGGGAATTCGAAGGTCTTCGATCCGGTGGTGCCGTCTGCTGACACCTTGTCGGTGGTCTTCATGTCATATACCTCGAAATCGGACGGGAATTCCACTTTCGGAGCCTCCAGCATCGCGATATTTCCCTTGCCGGAAATCGTTATGACAAGAGATGCGGCTTCATTGGATTTTATTCCGTCCTTGCTCGGCTTTGCCGTCATCGAGAACGAGCCCACGCCGCCGCCGAAGGAGGCCGGTGCGCCTGCAGGAAGGTCTTTGACGTGGATTGTGATGCTCTGCGTGGAGATGCGCTTGCGAATTGTCTGGTATGAATCGAAAAAATCGTCAAAAATCGAGCGCATACCGTTGTTGGAACCGCGTACGCGTATCTGGCAGACCATTTCGGCCGGGTCGATCGTCAGGTCTCCCGTCTGCTGCGGGGTCAGCATATATTGGCGCAGAAGCGCGCTGTTGTAAATCGTGCCGCCCACGTTTTCGCGGTTGAACTCGAGGTTTTGCACTGAAACTGTCTCCTTGCTCCAGAAGCCGTTGAAGGTAGGGAAGTGGATGTCCTCGAACGCCGTGATATCCACTTTCGTGTATATCTTGAGAGTGGCCATCACAGGCTCTCCCTTGACGACATTCGTCTTGCTTACAGTCATTTTCAGGAATATGTCGCTGCTAGGGACAGTTCCGGTCGTGGCGGCGTCATCGGAACTCCGGTCCGGGCTTTGCTGCTGGCCGGCGCTCTGCTGCTGACTGCTTCCCGACTGGGCCGCGGCGCTCTGCTGCTGCGACTGCACGACCTCTATCGTAAAATCTGCGGAAGAGCATTCCTGCTTTTCGATTTTCGCGGTGGCGCCGGGGAGGGAGAATGTTCCTTCGCCTTTAGGCTGAAGCAGATAAGTGACAGTCTCCTGATGCACTGAAGTGCGTTTGCCGTTGACGATGCTCGTGCTTGACATATAACCGGTCTGCGGCCCCCAGACTACGTCGAAATCGGAGGTTCCCGTCCAGTTGAAGTCTGACATCTTGCCGTCGGCGGTGAAAACCACGCGGAATGTCTCATCCATCGAGACAACTCTCGGTGCATCTACCGTCAATGTATTCTGTGCAGCGCGGAGAACAGCGCTGAAAAGCATTAAAAATGAGAGAAAACGTTTCATTACCAATTCTTTTCCTTCTGTTTTGACTGAAGCTTCAGGGCCTTTTCCTTCTTGACCTTGTCCTGTGTGTCCTTCTCCTGGGCCTGGATCGCCTGCAGCATCTGCTGGGCTGCCTGCGGGCTTATCTTGGGCTGTTGCCCGCCCTGAGGAGGCTGTTGATTCTGATTCTGGTCGTCGTTCTGGTCGTTGTTTTGGTTTTGGTTCTGGTCCTGATTATTGTCTTTGTTGTCTTTATTGTCGTCGTTGTTCTTGTTCTGATCGTCGTTCTTGTCTTGATCCTGATTCTGATCGTTGTTCTGATCCTGATTGTTCTGGTTTTGATCCTGATTCTGGTCTTGGTTCTGATCGTTGTCCTGATTCTGCTGGTTCTGCTGATTCTGCTGCTCGTTTTCCAGCATCTTCTTGGCGTAGGCCAGATTGGTCTTCGTATCCATATCGTCAGGATTGCGGCGCAGGGCGTTCTTGTAGGCGTCTATGGCGGCCTGCCAGTTTCTCTGCTGGAGGAAGGAGTTGCCCATATTGTGGTAGGTCTGAGCTCCGTATTTTGTAGGGGCAAGGGAATCCGCGGCACTCTTGAAATATTTGTCGGCTTCGGTGTAGTTCTCGAGGCGGTAGTAGGTGTTGCCCAGATTGTAGGCTGCAGCCGCGGAGAGACTGTCGGCCACAAGTGCTTTCTTGTAGTTTATTTCAGCCTCCTCGTAGTGCGACTTGCGGAAGTCGCGGTTGCCGCTGCGCACGCTCCGCCTCTCGCTCTGCGCAAGGCAGAGGGAGAATGCCCCCAGAATCAATATGGTTGTAAAAATCAATCTTTTCATAATCAGTCTTTAAAAAGCCTCTTTTTCGATTTTGTCGATGGCACTGCCGCCTCCAGGATGAGGAAGAAAAGCGCTATCGCGAAAAAGTACATAAACTGTTCGTCGAAATCCTCGAAGACGACGGACTGGAACTTCTCCTTGTCCATCTGACGGATGTCGTCGATTATAGGGTTGAGGCCGAATTCGCTGTTGCCGGCCCTTGCGTATTTGCCGCCGCCGATGCCGGCGATTTCCTGCAGGATGCCCTCGTCGAGCCGGCTTACGACAATCTCGCCGCTTGAGTCCTTCATCAGCTCTCCATTGAGCGGAATAGGTTTGCCTTGAGGCGAGCCGACGCCTATCGTGTAGATATGGATGCCTTCCTGGGCAATGCTCCTGGCGGCTTCTATCACGTCTCCTTCGTGGTCCTCGCCGTCAGTTATGAGGATTATGGCTCTCGAGCGTTCGCTCTGCGAGCTGAAACTGCGGGCCGCCGACATCAGCGCGTCGGCAAGCGCCGTGCCCTGGATAGGAACCGAGCCTGTGGTGATGCTGCTGAGGAAAATCTTGGCGGAGACGTAGTCTGCCGTGATAGGCAGCTGCACGAAAGACTCTCCGGCGAAGACTATCAGACCGATGCGGTCGCCTTGCAGTTTGTCCACGAGCCTTGAGATTGCGAGTTTCGAGCGCTCCAGGCGGTTGGGAGAGTAGTCCTCCGCCAACATCGAGTTGGAGACGTCGAGAGCTATCATCACCTCGATGCCCTGGCTTTCGTGCTCCTTCAGACGTGCGCCCATCTGCGGGCGGCTCAGGCCGATGACAAAGAAGAGCCAGGCTGCCGCCAGAAGGCTTATCTTGAGCCATCCCTTGCCTGTAGAGCAGGCAGGCATAAGCTGTTCCACGAGCTCCGGATCGCCAAGGCGGGCCATCCGGCGCCTGCGCCCCTTCAGATAGAGGGCGTAGAAGACGAAAAGCAGCGGAATTATGAGAAGTAAAAGGAGGTAATCTCCCTGTGCGATGTGTATCATATTACGGCAACCTCCTTATTGCAAATCTTAAGACAAGTTCGAGAAGAAGCGCCGCGAGAGCAATAAGGGCGAACTTCATAAACATTTCGCTGTAGACCGGGAAACTGTCCACGGAGGTGCGGGTCTTCTCCATTTCGTTGATTTCGGAGTAGATTTCCATCAGTTTCGTGTTGTCTGTGGCGCGGAAGTACTTGCCTCCGGTCTGGCGGGCAATATCCTGAAGCAGAGGCTCGTCGATTTCCACCTTTATGTTCTGGGTCTGCACTCCCCACGGAGTCATCACCGGATACGGAGCTTCTCCCATTGCGCCGACACCGATGGTGTAAACCCTTACGTCATAGGTCTTTGCGATTTCAGCGGCCGTTGCAGGAGCAATCTCTCCGCAGTTGTTCACGCCGTCTGTCAGCAGTATCACGACCTTGCTCTTGGCGTCGGAGTCCTTGAGCCTTGCCACTGCAGTCGCAAGACCGTTGCCGATGGCGGTGCCGTCGTCTATGAGACCTGTCTCGATCTCCTTCATAAGATTGATCAGGGTCACGCGGTCTGTCGTAAGCGGCGACTGGGTGTAGCTTTCGCCGGCGAAGACCACTATGCCGATGCGGTCGGAAGGTCTGCTGGCCACGAATTCAATTGCAATGTCCTTTGCGGCGCCGATGCGGTCGGGCTTGAAGTCCCGGGCGAGCATCGAAGTGGAGACGTCCATCGTAAGGACTATGTCGATGCCTTCGGTGTCTGTCTTTTCAAACTGCTCGGAGCTTCTCGGACGGGCTATCGCGAGTATTATTGCCGCTACGGCTATCATTCTGAGCGCGAACGGGATATGACGGGCGATACGCTTGGCCAGGCCGGCGCTGTTCTGCCACGGGGTGGCGGAGGAAACGCGAAGGTACGGCGCCTTGCCGCCGAGCTCCCTCCAGACGTAGAGGGCCGTGAGCGGCAGGATTATGAGTTCGAGCCAAAGCAGATTCGGATATTCAAAAAACACTTTCTATTCCTCCTCTTTTTCGTTTTCCATCTGTTGCATAAATGTCTCGTTGACAAAGCGTACGGCGGTCGGAATCGCATCTTCGTTCTCCTCGCTGGAGGCCGAGTGCTTTGCGAACTTGACGAAGTCGGCTGTTGTGAAGAGGTCCTTCACCTTGTCGAGCAGTGCGGGGTCTATCTCCTTGTCGGAGAGGTCGGCGAAAATCTCGGCGGAGGTCTCTTCGAGAGCCGCTATGTCGTAGCGGGCGGCCATATACTGGCGGAGAGTGTCGGTGACGGCGGTGTAGAACTGCTTCTGCTTGTCGCTTTGCCAGAGTTTCTGGGAGCGGATCTTTTCAAGAGCGCGCAGAGCCGTGATGTGCGGAGGATCCTGCACAATAGGGCGTCCGAAGAACGAACGGTTTTCCCGTCGGAGCTTTATCCAGCGTACGACCACATAGACGATGCCTGCCAAAACGAGCAGAAGGCCTATCCACGGCAGAAGTTCCTTGAATGTCACCGGATACTTGATCTGCCCCTTGATGTCCTTCGCTTCGAAATTTGAGGTGTCCACCGGAATTGTGGTGACCTCCATAATAGGGCCGTCGTAGAATATCGTGTCCACCTGCCCGCTTTCCCGCTGGATTGCCACTATCATCGGCGGCAGGAAGAAGCTTCCGCTGTCGAAGCAGGTGAGGACGGTGCTGCCCTTTATGTTCATCACGCCTTTTTTTACTGAAAGGGTGTCGAAGTGCAGCGGGGTGATGGTTTCCACGCCGGGAGCGGGCTCTTCTTCAGGCTTTTCCACATAGAATTCCTCGCCCTGTCTTATCTTGAGGTCGAGAATCCACTCTATCTGGTCTCCTATCAGTATGGTGTCGCGGCTAAGACGGGTTGCGGGCTGCTCTTCTTGCGCGAGGAGCTGCGCGAGGCTGCAGACCAGAGCTGCGACAAGTGCCATTGTCTTTTTCATTTCCTATGCTCTGCTTTTGAAGAAAGAGATAAGTTCTTTTACATAGTCCTGTTCGGTGCTGATGCTGACCGAGTCGATGCGGTATTTGCGAAGCAGTGAAACTGTCCGGGAGAGAGCCTTTTCATTCCACAGGCGGAAGTCTTTGCGGACCTTGGCCGAAGAGGTGTCCACCCAGAAGCCGCGGAGAGTCTCGGCGTCCTGCACTCTGACAAGCCCCACATCCGGAATCTCCCTTTCGCGAGGGTCGTAGATGTTGATGACGGAGAGGTCGTGGCGGCCGGCGGCAATCTTGAGGGCGCCTTCGAATCTCGGTTCGCCTTCGGCGGTGCAGTCCATCATATCGGAGAGCAGGAAGGCTGTGCAGCGCTTCTTGAGGGCGTTTGTAAGGTATTCGAGAGCCACTCCGATGTCGGTTCCCTTTTCCTCGGGCTCGAACTCGACCAGCTCGCGGATTATGCGAAGCAGGTGCGAGCGGCCTTTTTTCGGAGGGATGAACTTCTCCACCTTGCTGCTGAAGAAGAGGGCGCCGACCTTGTCGTTATTGATTGAGGCTGAGAAGGAGAGGACTGCCGCTATTTCGGAGAGAAGATCTCTCTTCGAACGGCATCTGGTGCCGAAAAAGCGCGAGCCGCTGACGTCGACCAGCAGCATCACCGTAAGTTCCCTCTCCTCTTCGAACACCTTGATGTACGGAGAGCGCAGGCGCGCCGTGACGTTCCAGTCCATACTGCGGACATCGTCGCCGTACTGGTATTCGCGGACCTCGCTGAAGGCCATACCGCGCCCCTTGAAGGCGGAGTGGTATTCGCCGGCGAAGATCTGGTGCGAGAGAGCCTTGGTGCGGATCTCGATCTTCCTTACCTTTTTTAACAAATCGTTTTCCATTATGGAACTTCAACTGCGTTGAGGATGTCTGTGATGATGTCTTCTGTCGTGATGTTTTCGGCTTCTGCCTCGTAGGTCAGGCCGATGCGGTGGCGCAGGACGTCGTAGCAGACGGCCCTGACGTCTTCAGGAATCACGTAACCGCGGCGGCGGATGAAGGCGTATGCCTTGGCTGCCATCGAGAGGGAGATGCTGGCGCGAGGAGAGCCTCCGAATGAGATCATATCCTTGAGCTTGGCAAGACCGTACTCTTCAGGCGTTCTTGTCGCGAAGACTATGTCGACGATGTATTTTTCAATCTTTTCGTCCATATATACGTCGCGGACCACGCTACGGGCGCGGATGATGTCTTCCGGCTTGAGGGAAGTGGTCGGCTGAGGGAACTCGCCGCTGTTGTTCATACGGATGATTCTCTTTTCTTCGTCCTTCTTCGGATATGTGACCTTCACCTTCAGCATAAAACGGTCAACCTGAGCCTCAGGGAGAGGGTAGGTGCCTTCCTGCTCGATAGGGTTCTGGGTTGCCAGCACGAGGAATGGCTGAGGAAGCTTGAATGTCTCTTCGCCGATGGTCACCTGACGCTCCTGCATAGCCTCGAGGAGGGCGGACTGCACTTTTGCGGGGCTTCGGTTTATTTCATCCGCGAGCACGAAGTTCGCGAACACGGGACCCTTCTTGATTGTGAACTCTTCGCTCTTCTGGCTGTAGATCATCGTGCCGACTACATCTGCAGGCAGAAGGTCAGGGGTGAACTGAATGCGGCTGAACTTTGCGTCTACGATTTTTGCCAGGGTGTTGATTGCAAGAGTCTTTGCAAGACCCGGCATACCTTCGAGGAGGATGTGTCCGTCTGCCAGCAGACCGATGAGAAGATTCTCGACGAGCTGCCTCTGGCCTACGATGACCTTGTTCATCTCCATCTGGATGATGTCCACGAACGCGCTTTCCTTTTCGATGCGGTCGTTGAGCTCTTTGATATTTACGCTATCCATAAATGATATTTAAAAGTTTTGTATTTTTGTATTTCAATTCAATTTCTGCAAGCAATGCGACTGTTCGTCTCTCTTTCATACAACGGAGCCCCTTTCTGCGGGTGGCAGTCGCAACCCGACGCTCCTTCGGTGCAGGAAGAGCTCGAAAGAGCCCTTTCAATTGCCTTCGGCGAGAAAATCTCCGTCGTCGGGGCGGGGAGGACCGATACGGGCGTCAACGCCTCGCTCTACTACGCCCATTTCGACATTTCCTCGGACTTTACGTCGGGAGCAAAAAGAATTTGCAGCAAAATAAATGCCATTCTGCCTCCGGAGATACGGGTTTTTGACCTTTTTTTCGTGCACGCGGACGCGCACGCGCGGTATGACGCCGTCAGCCGCACATACCGCTACTTTCTTCACACCGAAAAAGATCCGTTTGCGGTGCGCTCGCTTTACTTCAAGTATCGCCTCGACATAGAGGTGATGAACCGTGCCGCGGAATATCTGCTGGGTGAACACGACTTTTCCAGTTTTGAAAAGGTTGGCGGAGGCAACCTCACCTCAATCTGCACTGTAACGGAGGCCCGCTGGGAGGATCTCGGCGGAGGGAAATATGTCTTCACGATAACGGCAAACCGCTTTCTGCGCAATATGGTGCGCGCGGTTGTGGGCACGCTTCTTGAGGTCGGTGGCGGCAAGCGTTCGCCCGAGTGGGTGGCAGAGGTGCTTGAAAAGCGAGACAGAGGCAGCGCCGGACAGTCCGCCAAGGGAGAGGCGCTTTTTCTCGCGGACGTCAGATATCCTTACACTTTGAATAAAATAAACGATTGAAAATATGGAAGAAACATCATTCTCACTGATCAGTATGGCCGCAAAGGGCGGCTGGCTTATGATTGTACTGGCAATTCTCTCGCTCGCGGCAATCTACATTTTCGCAGAGAGACTCTATGCAATACGCAAAGCTCTAAAGGTTGACAAATCATTTATGAAAGACATAAAGGATTATATTTTCGCCGGCAAGGTGCGCAGCGCGAAGGCTCTCTGCAAGAGATCCGAAAGCGCGCTCTCGCGCGTCATAAGCCGCGGCGTGGACAAAATCGAAAAGCCGGCGGCGGAGATAGAGTCCGCTATGGAGAATGTCGCGACCCTCGAGGTGGCAAAGCTCGAGAAAGGCCTTCCGGCCCTTGCGACAATCGCCGGCGGCGCCCCTATGATCGGTTTCCTCGGCACGGTGACGGGTATGATCCGGGCATTCTTCAATATGGCCCAGGCAGGCAACAATATAGACATAACTCTTTTGTCATCAGGTATTTATGAGGCAATGATAACCACAGTGGGCGGCCTTATCGTGGGCATCCTCGCATACTTTGGATACAACTATCTGACATCCTGCGTCAACCGCGTGGTTGCCAAGATGGAGACCGCTTCGGTGCTCTTTCTTGACATAGTGCAGGCGGCAAAGGACAAAAGCGACGGGGAGTAGGCTATGAAGATAAAGAGAAGCACAAAGATAGACGCGGCTTTCTCGATGTCGTCTATGACTGACATCGTGTTCCTGCTGCTGATATTCTTTCTTGTAACGTCGACTCTGGTCAATCCGAACGCCCTGAAACTGCTGCTGCCGAAAAGCACCGGGCAGGTGGCGGCAAAGGCCACTGTGAGCGTATCGATAAAACACTATCCCCAGCAGGGGACAGTGTCTTATCATATAAACGGCAATGCCGTGCCTGTCGGATTCGACGAGATAGAGCCCGCTCTTGTAGGCCTGCTTGCCGACGAGGATGATCCTACTTTCTCAATTTACGCCGATGAGACCGTTCCGGTCAAAGAGGTGGTGGCTCTGATGAATATCGCCAAGCGGGAACACTACAAGGTGATTATGGCAACTTCGCCGGAGTAGGTCATCTGTTCAAATTAATATTGCAGTACTGTGACTATGCCGTCCATTGTGCTGAGCAGCAATTTGTTGCCAGGCAGAGGGACTATGTTGTTTATGAGGGCCACGCTCACTTTGTGAATCCATTTGACAGAGCCGTCGGCGGCACTCAGACAGTAGATGTTGCCCTTGTCGGTCGGCATAAAGACATTGTCACCCGCGCAGGCGCAAGGAGTAGGGCCGATCTCGTAGCCCATTCCCGGAATCTTCGCCTCCCAGATTGTCTGACACTCGTCTGCGGTCGTGGAGAAAGCGTGCATCTTGCCGAACATATTCTTTACGTAGATTTTGGAGCCGTCGGGAGAGAGGGCGATGCTTTCGCGTCCGCCGTCGCCTCTCCAGAGCTGCTTGCCTGTAGCGGCGTCGAGGGCGTATGTCTTGCGCTCAGGGGTGACGAAGAAGATGCGGCCGTTGGCCTTGACCGGATAAACGGCTGCAGGAGAGAGCATCCGTGAGCCTCCGACAGTCCATTTCCACTGGAGGGCGCCTGTCTTCGGGTCGAGGGAATAAAGGGTGTTGCCCCAATCACCGAATACCACCTGCTGCTTGTCTATGAATGGCTTGCACTCGACGAAGCCCTTGACGGCGTCGAACTGCCAGACGAGTTTGCCGTCCTTGACGCGGATGGCCCTGAAAATATGGTCTGAAGTGCCGCAGTAGGCTATGCCGTCCTGAATTACAGGCGTAGCCAGCACGCTCTTGCCGCACTTGAACTTCCACTGGAGCTTACCCTCCTTAAGGGAGAGACAGTAGATGTAGCCGTCGGAAGATCCGACCACGACCCTGCCTCCTTTTACGGCAGGTGTGGAGAATGTCTTGCCGCGGGTTGCGAAGCGCCAGATTTCCTCGCCCGTGGAGGCGTCAAGAGCCTTGATTATGCCCTGAGTGTTGTCGTAAAGGACATATTTGCCGGCCGGCACTGCGCCGCAACCTATGTCGCCTTCGTCCTGATGCTCCCAGACGGTCTTGACATTGGGATATTTCGCGTTTACGCTGAAACCTACGAACGGATAGTCTTTCGGCAGACCGAATTTGTTGTCAGCAAAGGCTTCGGTGTCAGGCTTGTAGAGAGGCTTGTCGCTGAGGGTTTGGGTGTACCACGGCTCCCTGTCGGAGACTTCGGCTTCGCCCTGCTTGTTGACTATGATGCGCTCGTGCACGGTTACCTTTCCGTCTGCTATGTCAACGATGTTGTAACCCACTTCCTTGCCCTTGTCCGGCGAGCGGCCGAGGATTCCCGGCACGCCTTCGTAGTTGAGGATGTTGTTGGTGTGCCAGTGGCCGCCTATGAGAAGCTGCACGTTGCACTGCTTGACGGCGTTCATCACCTGGAAGTAGTTGAGCATCGAGGTGTCCTGAGGGTAGTGGTTCACGAGAATGACAGGCTTCTCCGGAGGCGTAGCGCGGGCGATAGAGTCGAGCCAGACGAGGGTTTCGTGAGGCAGGAGGGCAGGGGCCATACGCATATTCGGACCGCAGTTGCAGCCGAGGAACTTTATGCCGCCCTTCTCGAATTCGAACCTTTCGTAGCCGAACACTTTGGCGAAGGTGTTGCATCCGCTCTCGGACCACTTCGCGTCGTGATTGCCGGCGACTATGTAATACGGCCTCTCGAGTTTGTCGATTATGCCTTTTGCCATTACAATCTCTTCGTCGTTTCCGAATTCGGTGATGTCTCCGCCGAATATGGTGAACTGTATGTCACTCTGGGAATTGATGTCGGAGATGCAGTTTTCGAGGTTGCCGATGCGCGGATTGCCGTGCGTCAGGTGCACGTCGGAGAGATAGGCGAACTTTATCGGAGAGGTCTGAGCTGAAAGTGTCAGCGCGAGGGCCGCAGCCGCCAGTGAAAGCAGTGTCTTTTTCATATACTCGGGATTTTGTCAGGTGAAATAATAGTGTCTGAGCCAATATTCGAAAAGAGGGTCCTGGATTTTCGGGGTGTCGTCAGAGTTGAAGGTGATGACTTCCTTCTTCTTGAGGGCATCCTTGATGCGGAAGACGTTGGCCGAGGAGTTCAGCTTGTAGGCGTCCATTATTTCGGCGCTGCTGAACTTCTTCACTCCGTCGAGTATGGCTTTCAGAAAACTTATCTGGTTTGAGGTAAGGTCCGTCATCGTGTGGCGGAAGTGCGGTTCGCTGCGGGAGATGATGCGATCTCTCGCCTGATTGACCACGTGGCGGTTGATGTAGCCGGCGGGCTGGGCGAAGCAGATTGCGCAGAGCTGGTCCACGATGCTTATCTTGTCGCCCGCGATGGCGCATATTTCAAGGGCTTCTTCGGCTTCGATGACTCTGCCGAAGCTGAGGAATGCGTCAATTATATACCTTACTATCAGGCGTCTGCTGACTGGACTCAGTTCTATGATTGTCGTCATCGAGGAGAAGAGTTTCCTCTCTTCGAAGATCAACTTCATAGCGTTGACCATAGAGCCTGTGAGGATATACCGCACGTTCTTGTGGCGGGACCATATTTTGCTGAGATCCTCGACTGCGGAGTCCTTGTCCTCGAAAAGGAGGGTGTTTTGGAACTCCTTTATATATACTATGATGGTCTTGCAGGATTCCTTGGCTATTATCTGCGGCAGGTCGAGAATCTTTTTTGCCGGAAGGTCAGTGGTGTCGATGTCGAAGGGTATCATCGCGCCGCGGTTGGCCTCGCGCGCGCATTCCGTCAGCTTTTCGCGAAGCAGCGCTATGAAGGCTTTGAAAGACCTGACATTGAAAAGATTGAGTTCGCAGACTATGTAATCGCGGTTTGACCGCGTCAGAATGTCCAGAGCTTCGCGCACCACAGTCTCTTTTCCGCTCCGTGGGGTGTCGTAGATTGCGGCGCCTTTTTCCTTGATGCGTATGGACCCTACGAGGGCGGACACTTCGGCACTTCTTCCCAAAATGCCTTCTCCGGAGGCAAGTCTCTCATATGCAAATGGATACTCTCTCAATGCCTGATCTTTTTAACAAATTTGTTACAAAATTAGGAATACTTTTTCTAAATACACAAAAAAAGTCGACCGGAGGCCGACTTTTTTTGAAAAACGTGTGAAAAATCAAAGTTCTTCGAAATTGACGTTTGAGAATGGAGCGCCGTCCTCATCGTCACGGCTGCCCTGGGGTGCAGTGAAATCTGAGACTGGGCATCTTTCCCTGATGTAGGCTACCACTTCCTGAAGGCCCTCGGCGAACTTCTCGAAGTCTTCCTTGTAGAGGAAGATCTTGTGCTTGTCATAGACATAGCGGCCGTCGCGCTCGATGCGGCGCTTGCTTTCGGTTATTGTGAGATAGTAATCGTTGCCTTTTGTGGCTTTCACGTCGAAGAAATAAGTTCTCTTTCCTGCTCTGACCGGTTTTGAATAAACGTCGTCTCCGCCGCGCTCTTGAGATACTGCGTTGTCGTAATCTTCGTAATACATATTGATTTTTTTAAAATTCTCTCACAAAGATAAATTATATTTTCAAATGAAAGGTTATCTTTGCAAAAGATTTGTAAAAAATTCTTGAGTTCATTATGATATCCAGAAGGCTTGTACGTATCAAGGCATTCAAATGCCTCTTCGCATACGAGGGCTCAGGCGCCGATAATCTGGCGGCTGCAGAGAAAGATCTTATACAATCCTGCGAGAAGGTGAGGGATCTGTATTATTTCCTGTTGAACATTGCGTCATCCATAGTGGAGGTAGCATCCGAAAGGATTGCCGTGGGCCTGCGCAAGTTCCATCCGACCGAGCAGGAGGCCAATCCGAATATGAAGTTCGTGCGCAACCGCTACGCCAAGATGCTTGAGGACGACCCCGAATTCGGCCGCTACTGCCAGAGGAAGGGCCTTGTATGGGGCGAGTACGACCCGTTTGTCAAAAGGGTGTACAACAGTATGATAACAAAGGACTACTATATAAATTACATGAACTCAGGCAAGGATTCCTTCGAAGAGGACTGCGACCTTGTCTCCTGCATCTTCCAGGACGAGTTCGAGGACAACGAAGAACTTCTCTCGATTCTCGAGGATCTTTCCCTCTACTGGATAGACGACGTCGCCTATGCTCTGAACGCGATAATAGCGGGCATCGAGGTTTCGAAGCGCAAGAAGACTGTCTTCCATCCGGCCGTGTTCCAGAAGGAAGACGACAAGGAGTTCGCCCTGCGCCTTCTTGACGAGGCGATAATCCACTACGACGAATACCGTGACTATGTGGCCTCCAAACTTTCCAACTGGAAAATCGAGCGTCTCGTGCCTGCGGACACGACTCTCATAGTCCTCGGCATAGCAGAAGCTTCGAATTTCCCTACTATCCCTGTGAAGGTCACCATAAACGAGTATGTGGAGATTTCAAAATACTACAGCACGCCTAACAGCCGCGTCTTCGTGAACGGAATGCTCGATATGGCCATTCAGGAAAAGCTTGCCAGCGGCGAGATAGTCAAGCGCGGCCGCGGCCTGCTCGATCATTGATACTTATAATAATAACATAAAACGATAGAATATGCAGATTTTAACATTTCTCCAGACCGCGGCAGGCGGTCAGCAGGGTGGCGGCTCAATGTCGTTCCTCATTATGATTGTCCTCATCTTTGTCATAATGTGGCTCTTTATGATCCGTCCTCAGCAGAAGAAGCAGAAAGAACTCAACAAATTCCGCGACGCCCTCAAGAAGGGTGACAAGGTCGTCACCGCCGGCGGTATCTACGGCACTGTGGCGGAAGTCAAGGAAGGCTCCGCACAGGTGCTTCTCGAGGTCGACAAGGATGTCAAGATAAAGGTTGACAAGGCTTCACTCGTCAAGGACTTCTCAGACGTCCAGCAGGCATAATGAAAGAAGGTACAGTCAAGGTTCGGCAGTATGCCCTGGCCTTGGTTGTCGCGTTCTTTGTCTGGCTGCTGCACAATCTTTCTCTCGACTATTCGTCGTATCTGCAGTACCGCGTCAGGCTGAGCACTGACATTGAAGGCTACCGGTCCACGGCTCTTTCCAACGAGGTTCTTCTCCTCAGAGGCAAGGGCTCGGGCTTTTATATCCTCAAGACGAAGGTCCGCAGGCACACCTTTTCCCGCATAGAACTGGCTGTCGGCCGCAAATATCTGACGCCGGTAAAGGGGGAGGAAGGCGTATTTATGCTGAAAGTGAGCGACGTGGCGGAGAAGATAAGGGAGTCCGTGGAGGATTTTGAGATAGACTTCATCGAGACGGAGACCCTCACTTTCACCCTCGAGCCGCAGGCTTTCAAGAAGGTGCCGGTCGTCCTTGCCTCGGATATCCACTGTGAGCCTCAGTATATGATAGTCGGCGACATAGAGCTGAATCCCGACTCCGTGACCGTGTCGGGCAATGCGAAGGAACTGGAGGGCATAAGCAAGGTAATGACCCGATCTGTGGCCCTCAGACACGTGGACAAGTCGGTCGAGGGTATAGTCGCGCTTGAGAAGATGGACGGTTTCGAGACGAACCTCAGCGATGTGCACTACTCTTTCGCCGTCACGCGTTATGTCGAGCGCACCGTCACCGTGCCGGTAACTGTGGAGAACACTCCAGCGGGCAGGAACCTTATGGTGCTTCCTTCCTCTGTCACAGTGACTTATCGCACTCCGGTGCGGGCCCGGCAGAAAGATTTCCACTTCGAGGTTGACTATCGTGACTATGTCCGCGCGGCGGGCTCAAAGTTAATACCCCGTATGGTGGGAGGAGGCAAGGAGATACTCTCGTATGAGATAGAACCGCGTATGGTAGAATGCATTTCCGTTGCAGACTGATATGAAGGGGACTGTCACACTTCTCGTAACAGGCGGCATAGGTTGCGGCAAAAGCAACATTGTCAAAGCTCTCGGTTCGCTGGGCCTTCCGTCATACGACTGCGACGCGGCCGCGAAGAGGCTCTACGACACCGACGCCCGTCTGCTCGCGCAGGTAGCCTCCGTGGCCGGAGGTGATGTGGTCCGAGGCGGCCGTCTCGACCGCAAGGCGCTTGCCGCGAAGATATTCGCCGACGCCTCGCTGCTCGCTCGCATAGAGGCTTTGGTGCACCCTGCCGTGATACGGGATTTTCTGCGGTGGAAAGAAGCCTGCAAGGCGCCGATATGTATAATAGAATCAGCTATATTGCTGGAAAACAGCTCTTTCGACTCGCTGTACGACTTTGTCCTCGCCGTCAGCGCGCCGCTTGAGATGCGCATAGAAAGAACTATGGCCCGCGACGGGGCCTCCCGCGAGGGCGTGCTCGAAAGAATGTCCCGCCAGTGGACAGACGCCGCCCGCGAGAGCCGCGCGGATTTTATAATTGTAACGGACGACAGGCATCCGATACTGCCTGAACTGATAAATATTGTTGAAAAAATAAAAAATGGAAAAGACAGATCTTAAGAAAATCCTCTCCATAGGTGGAGAACACGGTTTGTATCAATATGTTGCGCAGTCACGCAACGGTATGATAGCCCAGTCCCTCATTACCGGGCAGCGCAAGGCTTTCGGCCAGAATGCAAAAGTCAGCTCGCTTGCTGATATATCGATATACACAACTTCCGCCGAGGTGACTCTGCGCAAGGTTCTCGAGACAATGGCCGAGAAACTCTCCGGCAAGGCCGCCCTCTCTTCAAAGGCTGCGGAGAAAGAGATAAAGGCTTTCTTCGGCGAAGTCATTCCGGAGTATGACGCCGACCGCTTCTACTTCTCCCATATGAAGAAGGTCCTCGACTGGTACAACTGCCTCCAGCAGTATGGTAATCTCGAGTTCGCCGACGAAGAGGAAACCCCTGCAGAGCAGCAATAGTGAAAAAGGTACAGCTCATAACGATGGGCTGCTCCAAGAATCGCGTAGATTCGGAGCACCTTCTGCGGAGACTCCAGCGGCAGGGCTGCATCATTTCGCCCGAAGGCGAGGATTTGGTCACGGCCGGCGTGGATGAAGTGATAATCAACACCTGCGGTTTCATCAAGGATGCCAAGGAGGAGTCGATAGAGGCCATACTCGAGGCCGTCGAGGCCAAGAAACAGGGCTTTATCAAGAGCATCAGGGTCTTCGGATGCCTCTCCCAGCGCTACCGAGATGAACTCATCGAGGAGATTCCGGAAGTGGACCGCTTCGACGGCATACTGACCTTCGAAAACACGGACCGTCTTCTGACGACCCCGGGTCACTACGCCTATCTTAAGATTTCCGAGGGCTGCGACCGCCGCTGCTCCTATTGCGCAATCCCGCATATCAGAGGGCCGCACGTCTCCGTGCCTATGGAAAAACTGGTGGAGGAGGCGACCCTTCTTGCCGGGCAGGGCGTCAAGGAGCTGATAGTCATCGCGCAGGACACTACCTTCTACGGTCTGGACCTTTACGGCCGTCGCCGTCTGGGGGACCTTCTGGAGAAGCTTGCGCTCATTCCGGGCATAGAGTGGATAAGGCTGCACTACAGCTATCCGGACGGCTTTCCGGAGGACGTGCTGCACATAATGGCGGAAAATCCGAAGGTGTGCAAATATATAGACATTCCTCTGCAGCACTCAGCCGACAAGGTGCTCGAGGCTATGCGCCGCTCAGTTGACGGCCGGCAGACACGCGCTCTTGTGGAAAAGATGCGCAGGATTGTGCCGGGCGTCGTGCTTCGCACAACTATGATGGTGGGCCATCCTGGCGAGGGCGAGGCTGAATTCGAGGATCTTCTGAGCTTTGTGAAGGACTATCCTTTCGAACGCCTCGGCGCATTCACTTATTCGGAGGAGGACGGCACCTGGGGCGCCGAGCATCTGCGCGACGAGGTGCCGGAGGCTGTAAAGCAGGAACGGTACAACCGTCTGATGGAGCTTCAGAGCGGCATTTCTGAGAAGTTCAACGTAGCCCGCATAGGCTCCCGGGAAAGAGTCATCGTGGACAGTTTCACCGACGGGGTGCTTGTGGCGCGTTCGCAGAGCGAGTCGCCCGAAGTTGACGGCGAGATTCTCATCGGTGACGAGAAGTCTCTCGGAGGATTCGTACCTAGCTCTCTTATAGGTAGTTTTGCTAATGTACAGATAAAAAGTGCCGGCGAGTATGACCTGCTGGCTGAATTGATTTAGAATATGGAACTGTTAAGGGGAAAAGTAGCTCTTGTTACAGGCGCGGCACGCGGGATAGGCCGTCAGATTGCCATTAAATTCGCTTCCGAAGGGGCCGACGTGGCCTTTACCGTGAGGGCCATCAATGAAAACTCCGAGGCTACTCGCGCCGCCGTGGAGGCCTTTGGCGTAAAGGCGCTGCCTGTTGTCGCCGATTCGTCTGATTTTCAGCAGGCGCACGCTGCCGTAGCCAAGGTCGTGGAGGCCTTCGGCCGCATAGACATCCTGGTCAACAATGCAGGTATAACGAAAGACTCCCTGATGCTCAGAATGAAGGAGGAACAGTGGGACGACGTGCTGAATGTCAATCTTAAAGGCGCCTTTGCCTTCATTCACGCGGTGACTCCCGTAATGGCTTCGCAAAGAGGTGGTTCCATAATCAGCATAAGCTCGGTGGTGGGTCTTCACGGCAACGCCGGGCAATGCAGTTACTCGGCGTCGAAGGCTGGTCTTGTGGGCCTTTCGAAGAGTATCGCCAAAGAGTTGGGCGGCAGGGGAGTCCGCGCCAATGTCGTAGCGCCGGGCTTCATCCTGACCGATATGACGAGTCAGATGCCCGCAGACAAACTCAAGGAGTGGGAGGCTGGAATTCCGCTGCGACGCGGCGGGCAGCCCGAAGAAGTGGCTAAGGTCTGCTGCTTTCTCGCCTCAGACCTTGCCTCATATGTCACCGGAGAGGTCATCCGTGTGGACGGCGGTATGGGAATGTAGCCGCGGCTTAACCCTAAACCGTTGACCTACTTGCCTGAAGGCTGCTGAGGGGCCTGAGGGGCCTGAGGGGCCTGAGGAACCTTGGCGAACTTCTGGAATTCCTCGTCGGAGATCATCTTGACTGTGCCGTCAAATTTGGATCCGAGCTCGACGGCGAATTTTCCGGTGTGGATTTCTCCGGTAAAGTTGCCGCTTTTCTTGAGGGAAAGAGTGTCCTGCACGTAGCAGACACCTTCCTTGAAATTTCCCCAGATGTCCAGATTGGCGCATATGATTTCACCGCCCAGCAGAGCTGTCTCGCCGATGATTACACGGCCTTTAGAGACTATTTTGCCTGTAAAATTTCCGTCAAAACGCATATCGGCCGATGTCTCGATTTCACCTTTTATGATGTTCTTCCCTTTGGCTATGCGGCTTATTTCGTTTGGTTTTGATT
>R21__coassemble_845_pt1 | contig 23273 bp, 23 predicted proteins | sample R21__metabat2_high_PE_022 | metagenome-assembled genome bin R21
TGCAGGCGGAAGGTTTCAGCCCCTTTCCCGACCGCCAGAATGGCCAGCGGGGCAAACGGAAGGCCGAGTTCGCGCTGCACTTTCATCTTGTCGAAGGCGCAGATTATAATTGAAGAAAGGCCCATTTCGGTAGCTTTCAGCTGCATGCTCTGCAGGGCGATTCCAAGGTCGATGTCCACATAACGGGTCTCTTCCGCCTCGGCGCACACCACGATGAAGGCCTCCGGGTCGGTGCCGGGCAGCGGCAGATGAAGCTCCGGCAGCGCTCCGCCGAGCTTTAAGTTGCTTAGCACTATGTCCGCCTGCTCGCCCTTGACTATCAGGCGAAAGCGTAATACCTGCTGATTGCGGGCCGATGCCACCTTCGTGCATACGCCCGCAATGCGCTCTAGCTGAGGCATCTTGACAATATAATCCTTTTGGTAGCCGCGGCAGCTTCGCGTAGAAGAGAAAAGCGTGTCAAGCGACACCCCTGCCCTCCTTACCGCCGGCCTTGAGCCCGATTTAAATTCCTCGAACTTTTTTTCGAGATAATTGTCTGCCATAGAGTTTGTATTTCTTAGACTTTCTGATTCTGTTGTATATTCCGTAAGCGGCAAAAGCAGCGATGAAGACGCAGATCAGAATATAAGTGAAACTTGTGGCGTTGTCACCCTTCACTCTCGACCACATCGCGAGCATCTGTTCCGTGCGGTCGCCGCTGTCGTGCATCATCGCGCAGCGGTCGATGTCGGATTTGTCCGCATAGAAAACGGGATTCAGACACACCTCTGAAGCCTCCTCTCCGAAGAAATAACTGGCGTCGAGAGGCTCGAACGACTCCTCGTCCGTCATATATTCAAGGACTTCAGGAGAAGCAATGGCGCTCACATAGCCTATTTCATCCATATTCCTGATCGCGTTCTCAGGCATACACATATAGTTGATGAAGTAGCGCGCGGCCTTCACGTTTTTGGCATATTTCGGTATGACCCAGCCGTCGAACCAGACGTTGCTTCCCTCCAGCGGAATCACGTAATCCAGCGGAACGTCCACGTCGGCGGCCTCTTCGATCGCCCAGCTGGCGTCGCCGCTCCAGGTCAGATTGAGCCAGGCCTTCTCCTGAGTCATAGCCTCCTTTCCGAAGTCGGCCTCCCAGCCGGATATATGGTCTTTGACGCTTATAAGATAGTTCTCCACAAGGGCGATCGACTCATCCGTCGCATCACGCATTACATCTTCCATCGTGAGGGAGCCTTCTTGCAGTTCTTTCTGCTTGAGATAGACCAGAATCGGGCTGTAAACGTCGCGGAAGGCGTCTTTCACGAAAATTTTGCCTTTGAAACGGGGATTGGCAAGAGCATTCCAGGTCAGAACCTCTTCCCTCTCCACGTACCTTGTGTTGTACATATAGCCCGTGGTGCCCCACATATAGCCGACGGCGTAGTCGTTAGCGTTCTTGCCGCTGCCGTCTATATTGTCGAACATCGCCTTTATGTATGGAGAAACACAGCTGTCTATATAATTTGGAGTCTCGCCGAAGTCGTGGTCGATCGGAAGGAGCATATCGCTGCGGAGCATTCTCTCTATGATATAGTCCGATGGACATACAACGTCGAAGTCTTCGTGTCCCCTTTCGATTTTGGAGAGCATCACTTCGTTTATATCAAAGAGCTGATACACAATGGAAACGTCTTCCCCTGTCTGCTCCTTGTACCAGTCCTTGAACTCTTCGAGCAGATCCTCGTCTATGTAGTCGGCCCAGTTGTAGATCTTGAGCGTCGTGCTGCGGTCTCCAACGCAGGAGGAGAGCATTACAAGCGCGGCGGCCGTGCCCAGAATGCCGCGCAGCAGCTTTACGGTGCTAATCTTTTTCATTAGTTTTCTTAGCGTTTTTGGCCGATCTGACATTTATTATTATCAGAAGTATCAGCACTGTAAAGATAATGATTGTCATAAGCGGGCGAAGCTCCGGCGTCAGACCGCCTTTGCGCGCGTCCGCATAGATATAGGTCGAGAGCGTTTCGAGGCCCTGGTTGCCCTTCGTGAAGAGAGTCACGGCAAAGTCGTCGATAGACAGGGTGAAGGCCAGTATGAGGCCGGAAATCATTCCGGGACGGATGTCCGGAATGATGACCTTGCGCAGCGCCTGCCTAGGGGTCGCCCCCAGATCCAGCGCGGCCTCATAGACGTTCGGATTCATCTGTCTGAGCCTTGGCATCACACTGAGCACCACATAAGGCGTACAGAATGAGATATGTGCCAGAACCACAGTTACATAGCCTTGGGTAAGACCTATCGACACGAAGAGAATGAACAGGGAAATACCGGTGATGATGTCCGGGTTCATCATCGGGATGTCGTTGACAAAATTTATTGTCTGACGGCGCCATCCGCGAAGGTTGTGGATACCTATCGCCGCTATTGTTCCCAGAACGGTCGAGACAATCGCGGAAATGACCGCAATCGAAAGGGTGTTTATGATGGCTCTCACAAGAGAGTTGTTGATGCCTCCTGTGAAGAGCGAACGGTAAAGTTCCGTGGAGAATCCTGTCCAGTTACCCATAACCTTTGCCTCCGTGAACGAGAAAACGGCAATTATGACTATCGGAGCATAGAGGATTATGAGGAGAATCCAGATATATGCCTTGGCAATGAACTTCTTCATCATATGAGTCCTCCAGCTTCGGCTTCACCGGCCTCCTTCTGGTCTGTATAAAGCGTCGTGATGCCGATTATCACGAGCATTATCAGAGCGAGGGCCGCGCCGTAGTTCCACATTCCGTTGTTTATATTCTCCTGAATCGTCGTACCGAAGAGCTTCACCTTGTTCATAGTGAGAAGTTCGGCGATGGCGAAAGTGGAGATCGTAGGCATAAATACCATCAGGATTCCGCTGCTGATGCCGGGCTTTGAAAGAGGAATGGTCACTTTCGCCAGGACCTGCACAGGGCTCGCCCCCAGATCCTGCGCCGCCTCGATGTAGGAGCGGTCCATCTTCCTGAGCACATTGTAGATAGGGTAAATCATAAACGGCAGGAAGTTATACACCATACCGAAGATGAGGGCCCCCTCCCCGAGCGGCAGCCTTACGAAATCGAAAAGCGCTACGGTGGCAAGTGTCCTGACCAGCATATTTATCCACATCGGAAGGATGAAGAGCATCACGGTGATGCTCGACTTGTTGTACTTCGAGTTGCTCAGGATGTAGGCCGCAGGGTATCCCAGCAAAAGACACAGGACGGTCGTGATTATCGCTATCTCGATGGAATAGACAAATGTATTGATAGCCTCAGGCTGACCGGCGAACTTGGCGAAGTTTGCCAGCGTGAAGTGGCCGGCGCTGTCCATAAAGGCATACAGCACTATCAGCACCAGCGGGAGCACAACGAAAAGGGCCAGGAACACCTGATAAGGCAGAGCCCAGGCCGACCTTTTTACAGTCATTTTCATATCGCGGTGACGGTGATGTCCTGAGGTAATATCTTTATGCCGACAAGGTCCCACTTGTCCCAGATGTCGTTCGTGTCGACATAGAAGTTGTTGTCGTCTTCGTCGGTGACCGTAAGGTGGTAGTGGTTGCCTTTGTAGAGGATGAAGGAGACCTCTCCCCTCATCTGCCCTTCCTCCACGTCATCCATCAGGTCCACTTTGTCGAAAGGTATCTCGACCTTCACTTTTGTGCCCTCTTCGAGGCCTGTCTCGAGGCATTCGAACTCCGCACCGCAGAATTTGACGTGGCTGGAGTCTGTCATAATGCCTTCAAAAGTATTGCAGGTACGCTCCTTTTTCATCACCTGGATATCCATAGGACGGATGAGCATACCGATTGTGCTGCCAACTTCGAAGGCATTGTAGTCCTGAATCATAAGCTCGTTGCCGCTGTCAGTCTCCACGAACATCTCATAATGGACGCCCTTGAAGGTGCAGGACTTGACGGTGCCGGTGAACTGCGCGCTCTCGAGTTTGTTTACGATGTAGATATCTTCAGGACGCACCACTACATCCACCGGAACGTTCTCTCCGAAGCCCTCGTCCACACATTCGAAGCTGTGGCCTATAAATGATACCTTGCGATCCTCTATCATCGTGGCATCCAGAATGTTGCTCTCTCCGATGAAGTCGGCTACAAATGAATTTACAGGTTCGTTGTAGATATCCGTCGGAGTTCCTGTCTGCAGGATTTTGCCGCGGTTCATCACGACTATCGTGTCGCTCAGGGTGAGCGCCTCTTCCTGGTCGTGCGTCACGTATATGAAGGTGATGCCCATCTTGCGGTGGATCTCCTTGAGCTCTATCTGCATATCTTTCCTCATCTTGAGGTCGAGTGCGGCGAGCGGCTCGTCGAGCAGAAGGACCTTAGGGTAGTTCACCAGAGCGCGGGCGATGGCGACTCTCTGCTGCTGTCCGCCCGATAGGGTGCTGACATCGCGGTCTTCGTAGCCGGTCATACTCACCATCTTGAGCATCTTTCTGACTCTCTTGTGGATTTCCTTTTCGGGCAACTTCTTCAGCTTGAGGCCGAAAGCGATATTGTCAAAGACATCCAGCTGGGGAAAAAGAGCGTAGCGCTGGAAGACGGTATTGAGTTCTCGCCTGAAAGGTGGAACTTCGGAAATATCCTTGCCCTCCATCAGTATTTTGCCCTCCTCCACCTTGTAGAATCCGGCGATATGACGCAGAAGTGTCGTCTTGCCGCAGCCGGAAGGGCCCAGCAGTGTCACAAATTCACCTTTTTTTATCGAAAGGTTGATGTCGTCGAGCGCGACGGTACCGGAGAACGCCTTTGAAAGGTGTTCTATCTCGATGATAGCATCCTGGTTTGCCATTAATCGAAATATTTAAAACAATTTGAGATTGAGGAAATATGTAACTCCTACGGAGAAGTTGAAAAAGCTTTCGCCTGCCAAATATTCAGGATAGCCGCATCCGTTGAATGAGGCTGTCGCGTGAAGCCTCAGGTCGTTGCTGTGCTTGAGCGGATAGTACTGGAACACGCCTCCCGCGAAGAAGGAAGTGGTCTTCCCCTCTTCGGCCTTGAAATGGTCGAAGCCGGCTTTCGCCGTCACGTCAAACTTTTCGAACTCATATTTGAGGGACGCGACCACGGATGTGTTGAACTTTCCGTATCTGTTATAAAAATATGTGTCCAGCTGGGCGGTTGCATCTCCTGCATATCTCTGATAACCGGCTGCAAGCAGGAACCATTTGAGGTCTTTCTGGTTGAACCAGGTCAGGCCGGCAATCAGGGAGGAGTTTTCACCGATGTCGGAGTATCCGTTGAGATTGAGCGTTATTCCTTCTTGGAAAGGCCACCTGCCGGCCGCGCCTGAGGTTACCTGGAATGACATCTCGGCCGATTCGTCTTCAGCCCGCCAGCCGGCACGCGCTCCCCACTGATAGAGAGGCACGTCATTCCAGAAATGTGAACACATACTACCGTAGTTGTTGTAATCATATTCATCTTCCTCGAAGGTTCCGGTCTTGATGACTTCCTTGCCGACGTTGACAAAGAAACTGTTGAACTGAGCAGTAACGAATGCCCAGTTGACCCAGGTCAGTTCCTGTGGATTGAAGGATTCCGAATAAAGATACTTTGGCGATTCGTTCAGCCAAAGGTTGCAAATTGACAGCGAGAAGTGATCGCCCAGAGTACTGTCAAATAAAGTGTAAAGACCGCTAGTGCCAAATTCATAGCCACTTCCGCCGCTTTTCGTGGAAACGTACGGATTGAATTCAAGATGCGGGACTATCTGGAGTTCTCCGGACAACCCGTCGTCGCTAGCCTCCCGCGAATACGCGGGCAGGAAGCTCAGCAAAGCCGCAATTAATACAACTGTTTTCTTCATCTGTCCTCATAAATAAGATTTTGTGAAACTTAAATGCAAAGATACAAGACTTTGTCAATTATTTTCTATTTTTGTGACCTGTTTTTTTGAAAAAAATGATAACTGACATACTCTTACTTATAGCAGGTCTTCTGATGGTGGTCTTCGGCGCGGATTTTCTTGTCGACGGCGCCTCTGCCATCGCCCGCAAAGCCGGCATAAGCGAATTTGTCATAGGTCTGACAATCGTGGGTTTCGGAACTTCCTGCCCTGAGCTCGTGGTCAGCGTAACCGGCGCCCTCGAAGGCAACTCCGACGTTTCAATCGGCAATGTCGTGGGTTCCAACATTTTCAACTCGCTGCTCATACTCGGTCTGACCGCCGTCCTCGCCCCTATCGCGATAACTTCCGAAAACAAAAAAAGGGACATCCCCCTTACGATAGGCGTCACCCTGCTGCTTGCCCTGCTCGGGATGAAAAGCACTCTTTTCGGAGTTGGCACCGACAGTTTAAGCAGAGTGGAAGGCATTGTGTTTCTGCTTCTTTTCGCAGGTTACATATTCCTTTGCTTTAAGTTTGACGACGGCTCGGCGCAGCAGCCGTCAGATGACGGAAAAAAGCCTATGGGCATTCCTAAAGCCTTGATTGCCGTGGCGGGCGGTCTTGCCGGCCTTATTTTCGGCGGCGAATTCTTTGTGGACTCGGCCACGTCGCTTGCCCGCCGCATAGGCGTTTCCGACAAATTCATAGCCATAACGCTCCTTGCGGGAGGCACTTCCCTCCCCGAACTTGCCACCTGCGTAGTGGCGGCGGCAAAGAAAAAGGGCCAGCTGGCCCTCGGAAACATTCTGGGGTCCAACGTGTTCAACATTCTGCTGATTCTCGGCACCTCCGCCGTGATACACCCTCTGTCGCTGGCTTCGATGAATATGGTGGATATGGGCGTGCTTCTGCTCAGCGCCCTTCTGATCTTCACCGCCTGCTACACCGGGAAAAAGAATGTGCTGGACCGTTTTGACGGCGCAATCCTTCTGCTTTGCGAGGCCGCCTATATGGTCTGGCTTGTTCTCTCTATATAGGCCTGCATCAGATCTTTCATCTTCTGCTCGAGAAGATGCGTCTTCTCCTGCACGAAATCGGCAGAAAAGCCCTCTGCAGGCTGTTCTATGCGGAAAGGAGTGCCGATGAAGGCGTGGTTTTTCCGCCAGAACTTGAACGGGCCGTCGAGATATACCATAACTATGGGCACGCCTGCCATAACGGCAAGAGTCGTGACGCCGCTGTGGAACGGCAGCTGGCGGCGATGCTCTCCGTGACGGCCTTCAGGGAAGATTGCGACGTTCTCCTTCTGCACTCTGAGCGTGCTGATTGCGGTGTGCAGCCAGGAGATGTCCGGATGCTGACGGTCTATCGGGATGCAATATGTGTGGCGCAGGAAAAAGCCGAAGCCCTTCTGCTCGAAACGGTCCTTGGCGGCCAGATTATGGATGCGGTCGTGACTGAAAATGGTGTTTAGAACGACTCCGTCAAGATGCCCGGTGTGGTTGCAGACCAGTATTGAAGGCTCCTTGAGACGGTTTTTCTGCACCTCGGGGTCCAGATAATGCGCTTTGGGGCACAGGAGAGGACGTGCCAGAATGTATATCAGTTTGTTGAAGGCGTAGTCGCCCGCTGTTTTTAAAATTTTCATAAATTATAATCCAAAAGCCTGTCGGCAAGGGCGCAGCGCAAGCTCCGCTCGAGCCAATATGCAAATTTAACCTTTTTATGTTTCTTCTCAAATCCTTTTGCCTTGACATACAGGTCGCAGCCGTCGGAGATGTCGTGCCAGATGTCCACGAAGGCGTAGTCGAATGGCAGGGGGCCTGCCATATAATCAAAAGCGTCTGCGCAGACAATCTCGACGTCAGCCTTTCGCGGGAACTGAGGCAGGATGTATTTTCTGAAAAGATCGACCACAGCAGGATCGCGCTCCACCACGGTGACGCTCCTGACCGTCTCCTTTCTCAAGGCCATGAAGACGAAATATCCAAGGCCCAGACCGAATGTTACAACACGTCCGAAAGCCTCGTCCACAGCCCTTTGCGAAGTGACTATTTCGCTGGGCTTGATGCTCATCCACTCGCGGCCGTCCTCCTGCACGGACGGAAAGGTGAACTCCTCCTCGAAAAAGCCCACCCGAGGCACCTGGAGCATATCTTTCGTCAGGAGAAGGTCGTCGCAGATGAAGGCCTCGTAAGGGGCATATTTCTGATGTGTCAGCCTCCACCTTCCGAACGACTCCTCCGGGATTGAGATCTCCTTATAATATGGATTGTCGAGATACCCTGAAGGGTCGAGAAGAGATATGCCCCGGGCGAAAAAATTTTCGTCAATCAGGCGGTCCTCCTCCGAGTTTTCGCCATCCAGGCCGCAGAAGGCGGAAAAAAGTGCGCGGAAAGCCGCCTCGCGCTCCTCTTTCGAAAAGTCTTCAAGCGGGTCTCCAAGCATCTGAAGCATAAGGCCTTCCGTGATTGCCCGAGGCGTCTGGCAGATATAATCGCTCACAAGCCAGCCGGCGCGGTGATTCAATTCTCTAAACATATCCCAAAATTAGATTATTTGCCGTAATTTTGCAATATGAAAGAGAGTTACAGAATAGTAATAGCAGGGCTGCGGAACGCCGGAAAAAGCACGCTGGCCAATATTCTCTCCGGGCAGGAGATTTCGATAGTCTCCCCTGTCCCCGGTACAACCACTGACGCGGTTACAAGACGCGTCGAACTGCCCGGCATAGGCATCTGCACGATAGTCGCCACAGCCGGTCTGGACGCCGAAGGGCCCCTTGGGCGGCAGCGTGTCGCGGCCTCCTTTAGGGAGATAAAGTCGGCCGACGCCCTCATTACGGTCGGCCCCGTGCCGGAGGAGCACTCCGCCCTTTTTTCCGAGCTTGCCGGCAAGACAATCGCCCTCGAAGGGAAAGATTTTGACAAGAATCTGATTTTCAAAAAGATAAAGGCTATTTTAGACAAGAAGGCCACCCGCACAATTCTGCAGGGACTCCTCAAGGCGGGCGATACGGTACTTCTCGTCTGCCCGCAGGACAGCTCCGCCCCCGAGGGGCGCCTCATACTCCCGCAGGTGATGGCCATACGCGACATTCTGGACCACGACGCTACGGCTGTCGTGCTCAAGCCTGGACAGTTGAATGCCTACCTTGCGAGCCGCCCGGGCCCGTCGCTTGTCGTAACAGACAGCCAGGTGTTCAAGGAGGTGGCCGCCGCCGTCCCGGAAAGCATTCCGCTGACCTCCTTCAGTATGCTCCTGGCGCGCAGCAAAGGGCCGTTCGAAGCCTATGTAAAGGGCACCAAGGCCCTTGACTCCCTTAAAGACGGAGACCGCATCTTGATGCTTGAAGCCTGCGCCCACCACACCACTTGCGAGGACATAGGACGCGTCAAAATCCCCGCTCTGGTGCGCAGATTCAGCGGCAAGGCGGTCGAGTTCGACTTTGTCGGCGGCACCGGCGAAGCGCCCCTGCCGATCGGCAGTTACGCGCTCGTCATCCAGTGCGGCGGCTGCGTGGCAACTTCGGCACAGCTGCACGCCCGCGTCGCGGGAGCTCTGGCGGCCGGAGTGCCGATATGTAATTACGGAATGGCAATCGCCTATATGACAGGTATTTTCAATAGAGTATGCCCGAAAGAGTTCTTGACAAAAACTTTCTGACAAGCGCTCTCGAGGACAGAGATCCGGGGTTCTGCTGCGAACTGTATGCAGAGGCCGGCGAGTTGCGCGACCGCACGGTAGGCCCGAAGGTCTATCTGAGGGGGCTCATAGAGATATCCAACATCTGCCGCAAGAACTGCCTCTACTGCGGCATCCGCCGCGAAAACGGCGCGGCCTCGCGCTATACTCTCTCCGACGAAGAAATCCTTGCGGCAGCACGCTTTGCCTTCGAAAGCGGCTACGGGTCGCTATGCATTCAAAGCGGCGAATTGCAGGACAAATCATTCACAGGACGCATCACACGCCTTATAAAAGAGATAAAACGCTTATCCGACGGAGCGCTGGGCATCACCCTTTCCCTCGGAGAACAGCCCTTCGAAACGCTTCAGGAGTGGTTCGACGCCGGAGCGCACCGCTATCTTATCCGCATCGAAACGAGTAGTCCGCGGCTGTACGCGCTCTTGCACCCTCAGGACCCTCTGCATAGCTTTGAAACGCGTATGCAGACGCTTCGAGACCTGCGCCGGGGCGGTTGGCAGGTGGGAAGCGGCGTGATGATAGGGCTTCCCTTCCAGACCTGCGCGGACCTTGCGGATGACCTTCTATTTTTGAAGGATTTCGACATAGATATGGTCGGAATGGGGCCGTATATCCCCCACCCCGAAACTCCTCTTGGCAGATTATGTCTCAGCGGCGAGGCCCCTGTACCGTCTGAGGCTCAGCGACTTGAGATGTCCATCAAAATGGTGGCGCTTCTTCGTCTTCTTATGCCCGACATAAACATAGCCGCCACGACCGCCCTGGAGGTCCTGGACCCGCGCGGCCGCGAAAAAGCCGTCGCAGCCGGGGCCAACATCGTAATGCCGAACATCTCCCCCGCCCTTGTACGGCAAAAATACGACCTGTACGAGGGCAAAAAAAATCTCACCGAAAGCGCGGCTCTCGGTGAGATAGAAATCGGCTATAACGATTGGGGCGACTCCCCGCGGTTCAGATCTCGCGCTTCAAAGTCCCGAGATTGAGCAGGATATAGTATGTGAACATCACTGTCAGCCAAAGGCTGAGACTGCACTCCACAAATACCGCCGTCACCGCAACGAGAAGCACGCTTCCCACTATGAAAGCCTTCAGCTTCGGGGTGAACTGTTTCATCGAGAGCATAGGTATCTCGCTCACCAGCAGCAGGCTGAGCGCGACCGACAGAGCAGGGACAAACCACTCCGAGCCAATCAGATTGTGGGCAATCCCTTCCGATGCGGTGCCATATACGCAAAGCGGAATGACCAGAAGCGCGCAGGCGGGCGTCGGGAGTCCCAGAAAACTCTTGGTCTGCCGCTCGTCCAGATTGAACTTGGCAAGCCTCAGGGCCGAGAATGCCGCCAGAAGAAGCGCTGCGTAGCCAAGTTGCGGAAGCGCGTGCTCTCCGGCCTCGTAAACCGCCAGAAGCGACAGCGCCGGCGAAAGGCCGAAACTTATCAGATCCGCCAGGGAATCAAGCTCTTTGCCTATATCTGAATATGCCTTCAGAAGCCTTGCGCTAAAGCCGTCCAGGAAATCGAAACACCCCGAAATCAGGACGCACGCCAAGGTGACGTCCAACTGCCCGCGAAGGGCAAAAACGCAGCCTGTGCAGCCTGAAAGCAGGTTGCACAGGGCCAGAGTGTTGGGAATATGTTTTCTGATTGTCATCAGTTGATGCCCATCTTCTTGCGGATGTCCTTAGGAATGCCGTCCTTGTGGACCATTATGCTGATGGCTCTCATCATCACGTAGCTGCGTGACATATAGAGGTATCCGCCCATTTCCTCGTTGCGGCCGCTTCCCCAGGAGTTCTTGGTCTTGTAGAAGTAGTTGCCGTTTTGGTCCTTGAAAAGGCCGGTGATGTGCATAACGTGGTCATCCACAGTCTTGAAGTGTTCGAAATCGCTCTGACGGTTCTCCTGAGTCACGACTCTTTCCGGGAAAATCTTCTCGAGCTTTGCGGCCTCTGCGAGGTTTTCAGGTTCAGGGCAGATTGCAATACCGCGGTTGTGGTTGTACTCGCCGCTTGCAAGGTCGCCGTCCCAAGCTACTGTGTAGCCGTTTTTGAGAGCGTTGTCGATTATCGCAATGAAATCTTCGAGTGGAACGTTCTGCAGCTTCTGGTTGTCCCAGTTGTCAGGCACCTCGAGAGTCACCATCTCATAGAAAGGATGATGCGAGAGGCTTGTAATCTCTACATAGTCGTCGAGATTCGTAAGACCGATAGCCTCTGCAAAAGACTTTGCGGTGTAGGTCTTGCCGTTATACTCGAATGTCTCGGGAACCTCGCCCATATAGATGTCGAACAGGGACTTCATCAGCTTGTCATACTGAGGGCTCTGGTTCTTCATATTGATGGCCTCGGCTGCGAGGGCCTTCATATAGGTCGTCATCTCGCCGTGGTTGTGGGTCGGGCTGTCGTAGTTGATGCCGCAGTATGCGGATTCCGGCATTATGCCGTTCTTCTTGATCTCATTGATTGCCATATGGCAGATGGATCCAGGGTTGATGTTGCCCTTGCCGCGACGCAGATAGTTGTCGAAAAGACGTGTCTGATAGTTGTTGCGCACGACGAACATTTCGGAGAGGTCATATTCGCCCTTGCCCTGACGGATGAGTTCGGCCTCGAGGAAGGAAACGGTCGCGAAGCACCAGCAGGTGCCGGTCTTTGCCTGATTCTTGACCGGAGTTACCTTGATGTCATTTACAGGGGTGAACTTGTAGATCTTCTGTGTTTGAGCGCCTGCGCCCGCGCAAAGGACGAGGGCCAGTGCCAGCGTGAGGATTCTTTTCATAGTTTATTTGAGATTGAGTTTCTTCTTGATATCCTTAGGAATGGCGTCTTTGTGCACCATTATGTCCATTGTCTTGTATCTGAGGAAAGTCTCCGAGATGTACCAGATTCCCTTATATTTGCCGGTTTCGCCCCAGGAGTTCTTTATCATATAGTATTTTGTGCCGTTGCAATCCTTTGCGATTCCGAAAAGGTGCATTCCGTGGTCGTCTGTCGTGGTCTTGTTTTCATAGCCTTCCTGACGCAGCGCTGCATCCACCTTGAGTTCGGTGACAGGGCCGTTGAAGGTCTTGCGGCCGTTTGCCGCTGTGCCTACCCAGCGGGCCTGGTCGCTGCCCTCTGCTTCGATTGCTTCCATATCGGGAACGATTCCGATGCCGTCGCGGGTGAAGCCTGTCTCGCTTACGTCAGAAGCCCAAGCCACTGTGTAACCTGTCTCGATTGCGTTGTCGATGATTGCGACGAGGTCTTCAAGAGGCACGTTGTAGGCCTCTTCCCAACGCCAGTTGTCGGCAACCTCCACCGGATGCTTCTCATAGTAAGAGAGATGTGTCCAGGATGTGATGTCCACATAGTCGTCGAGATTGATAGGGAGAGATGCCAGATAGCTCTTCGGAGTGTATTCCTTTCCCTTGTAGGTAAAAGTCTCCGGAGCCTGGCCGAGATATGCCGAGAGGATGCCCTTCACTGCAGGAATCCAAGCTGTTGTAAGTTTCCTGTTAGGAACTTTTGAGATGGCGTTTACATATGCTTTCAGACCGCTTTCCATCTCGCCGTGGGCGTGCTTCTCGGTGCCGTAGTTAAGGCCCGGCATCATTTCTTCAGGCACGGCGCCGTATTTCTTCATTGTCACGAACACGTCGCCGAATGAGCTGCCCTGACCGAAATTGAGGGCGCCGTCAACTCTGACATATTTTACGGATTTGTCCACATATGCATTGTAAACGGTGAACATTTCTGCAAGGTCGAGGTCGTCGCCCTTGTATCCCTGACGGAGGATTTCAGACTCGATGAAGGAGGTTGCGGAGAAGCACCAGCAGGTGCCGCTGCTTGCCTGATTCTTGACTGAGGTGATAGGAAGCTGTTTGACCACTTCAAACTTGAAGCCGTCTTCCGGCTCTTTCGGTGCGTCTTTCGGCTGCGCTGAAGCACAGACACATACGAGTGCCGCAGCTGCAAGGATTAGAAGTTTTTTCATATTATCTTAATTTGATTGATTTTCCAGACATCAAATATAATGAAAAAAGCGGATTTCTCCGCTTTTTTCAATTTAAAATCAATTCTCCGCCCGAGAACGAAGCCGTAACTTTGCGATCCTTCGAGAGCGAGCCGTCCAGCAGCTTGCGCGCCAACTCGTCTATGAGTTCTCTCTGGAGCACCCTCTTTACCGGTCGGGCGCCATATGCAGGATCGTAACCCTTGTTGCTCATATAGTCTATGAATTCTTCTGTGAAAGAGATTGTTACGCCCATAGACTGCAACCTCTGCTTCAACTGTTCGATCTGCAGCAGCAGAATCTTTCTGATATCCTCTGGCGTAAGTTGCTGGAAAGTTATTATTTCGTCGATCCTGTTGATGAACTCCGGGCGGAAACTCTCCTTGACAAGCTCAGGCTTGAGGTTGGAAGTCATAATCAGAATTGTATTCTTGAAATCCACCGTCCTTCCCTTGTTGTCTGTCAAGCGGCCGTCGTCGAGCACTTGCAGCAGCACGTTGAATACGTCCGGATGAGCCTTCTCGATTTCGTCGAGCAGAATCACGGAATACGGCTTCCTGCGCACGGCTTCGGTAAGCTGACCCCCTTCGTCGTAGCCCACATATCCCGGAGGCGCTCCGACAAGACGGCTGACGGTGTGACGCTCCTGATATTCGCTCATATCGATTCGGGTTATCATATTCTCGTCGTTGAAAAGATACTCGGCCAGAGCCTTCGCCAGCTCCGTCTTTCCGACGCCTGTCGTGCCGAGGAACATAAAGCTTCCGATAGGACGCTTTTCGTTCTGAAGGCCCGCACGAGATCGCCTGACGGCATTGGACACGGCATTTATGGCCTCGTCCTGTCCTATCACTCTCTTGTGGAGAACTTCCTCTATATGAAGCAGTTTCTCCCGCTCGCTCTCGAGCATCCTGTTTACAGGGATGCCTGTCCACTTGGCGACCACCTCAGCAATATCTTCGTCCGTGACGGACTCGTTCATAAGAGGATTCTTGTTTTCAGCCTTCTGCCGTTCGAGCTCCTCGATTTGCTTTTTCGCCTGTTCTATCTTGCCGTAGCGCAGCTCCGCCACCTTGCCGTAGTCACCCCTTCTCTCGGCAGCCTCGGCCTCTCTCTTGTAATCTTCGATTGAAGCTCTGTTTTCCTGAATAGCCCTGAGCAGGCCTTTCTCGCTGTCCCACTGTCTGTTGAGTTCTTTCTGACGTTCGAGGGCTCCGGAGAGTTCATCCTCGATCGCCTTGAGTTTCGGGCTCTCGCCTTCCCTCTTGACGGCCTCTTTTTCGATTTCCAGCTGCTTTATGCGGCGGTTGAGTTCGTCTATGCATTCAGGCACGGAATTGAGCTCTAGGCGCAGCTTGGAGGCCGCCTCGTCCACAAGGTCGATTGCCTTGTCAGGCAGGAAACGGCTTGTGATGTAGCGGTGCGACAGCTCGACTGCGGCGATTATAGCGTCGTCTTCAATCCGGACCTTATGGTGGGTCTCATATTTTTCCTTCAGTCCGCGCAGTATCGAGATTGACTCGGACACAGTCGGTTCGTCCACCATAACCATCTGGAATCGCCTCTCGAGGGCCTTGTCTTCCTCAAAATACTTCTGATACTCGTCAAGAGTGGTGGAACCCACTGCCCTGAGCTCGCCGCGGGCCAGAGCCGGCTTCAGAATGTTCGCCGCATCCATAGCGCCGCCGCTGCGGCCTGCGCCCACCAGAGTGTGGATTTCGTCTATGAAGAGTATTATCTGCCCATCGCTTTCCGTGACCGCTTTCACGACCCCTTTGAGCCTTTCCTCAAATTCGCCCTGATATTTGGCACCAGCTATGAGGGCTCCCATATCGAGGGAGTATATCTCCTTCGATTTGAGGTTCTCCGGCACGTCGCCGTTCACTATCCGCTGCGCAATTCCTTCAGATATAGCAGTTTTGCCGACTCCCGGCTCTCCAACGAGTATAGGATTGTTCTTTGTGCGGCGGCTCAGTATCTGAAGCACTCGCCGCACTTCGTCGTCACGCCCGATGACGGGATCGAGCTTCCCACTTTTCGCCCTTTCATTGAGATTGATGGCGTATTTCCCCAATAATTCGAGATTTTCCTTGTTCATTTTTTCTCCTTTTCGCCCGCACTGTTCGGGCTGGAAAAGGAAAATCAACATATGAGCCAATGCCAAAAAACTGACAAAATGGCAGAAAAAAAGAGGCCGACCTTTCAGTCGACCTCCGTGATCTGGTTGGGATTCGAACCCAAGACCCACAGCTTAGAAGGCTGTTGCTCTATCCAGCTGAGCTACCAGACCAATCCCTCTAAATGAGGGTGCAAATGTATTAATTTTTTTGTTTATCGCCAACTTTCTTGCCTGCAATCTCAATCGCCGCTACAATGGCGACGCCTATCAGGCACCAGATCACAGCAGAACCTATCATAGGGTCGATGGCGGAGAGGCTTTCGGGAAGCGACGCGTCAAGCCCCTGAGAAGAGGCGATGGCCTCCTTGTTGGACCACGGCCACACTTTTATGAGGGAGCCCAGCACGAAGCCCAGAAGCACTAACATCGTCTGCTTCTCGTATTTGCCCAGCAGCCAGTGCAGGAACTTCGAGAAAGCGAGGATTCCTACGACGCAGCCGATGCCAAATACAAGCAAGACCGGTATGTCGAGCGACGAAATGGCGCTCATCACATAGTCATACTTACTGAGTATCACAAGGATGAAGCTGCCCGAAATGCCCGGCAGGATCATCGTGCAGATGGCGATTGCGCCGCACAGGAAGATGAACCACCAACTGTCCGGCGTTGTCGTGGGGGTCAGCGTGCAGACGGCAATGCCGAGCGCTATACCTATTATAGTAAATATAACCTCCTTTATCCCCCACCCCTTTATGTCGCGGAACATTATGGCGGAGGAAGCGATGATAAGGCCGAAGAAGAAAGCCCAGGTCTGTATCGGGTGATTGGTCAGGACATATTCCATCAGCTTGGCAAGAGAGAATATGCTGACCACCACGCCTATACACAAGGAAAGCAGAAAACCGCCGTGGATTTTCTGCCAGAATTCCTTGAATCTGCCTTTGAAAAGAGCTTTCCAGGTAGAGGCCACCATCAGGCTGTTGAGAGCCTCGATTATTTCGCCGTAAATGCCTGTTATGAGCGCTACGGTGCCCCCGGACACTCCGGGGACAACGTTGGCGGCGCCCATAAAGAAGCCCTTTAGGGCTACTGTGAGATTATTTCTTTTCATCGCCTGCTTCAATTGCAGCCTGGGCAGCAGCCAGTCTTGCGATTGGAACGCGGAACGGTGAGCAGGAAACGTAGTTCAGTCCGATGCTGTAGCAGAACTTCACTGATGCAGGATCTCCGCCGTGCTCGCCGCAGATACCGCACTTGAGTTCAGGACGGGTCTCGCGGCCCTTCCTTACGGAGTAGTTGAGAAGGTGTCCCACTGCCTTTACGTCGAGGGTCTTGAACGGATCGGCGTCGAGAATCTTGTTGCCGAGGTATTCGCCCATAAATGTGCTGACGTCATCGCGGCTGAAGCCGAATGTCATCTGAGTAAGGTCGTTGGTACCGTAGCTGAAGAACTCTGCAGTGCGCGCCATACGGTCTGAAGTGATGGCTGCGCGAGGGATCTCGATCATTGTACCGAACTTGTATGCGATGTGCTCGTTGAGTTTTGCTTCAACTTCTGCTTTGATCTTTTCGCAGATAGCCTTCTGGAAGCGGAGCTCGCGCTCTGAAATCGTTACAGGGATCATAATCTCAGGACGAGGGTCGAAGCCTTCCTTCTTGAGTTCGATGGCGGCTGTGAAGATTGCGCGGTACTGGGTCTCGGCGATCATAGGGTAGCTCACGTGCAGACGTACTCCGCGGTGACCCATCATAGGGTTGACCTCGTGGAGAGCTTCACCTCTCTTTTCGATTTCATTCTCGTCAATTCCGAGGTCCACTGCAAGTTCGTGGCGTTTTGCCTCGCCCTTCGGAACGAACTCGTGAAGAGGCGGGTCGAGCAGACGGAAGGTGACCGGCTTGCCGTTCATAACCTTCATAGTGCCCTTCACGGATGCCTTCATATATGGCTCGAGCTCTGCGAGAGCGGCGCGGCGCTCCTCGTCTGTCTTTGAAAGGATCATCTTGCGGAGCTTGCTCAGAGGAGTCTCGGAGTTCTTGCCGTAGAACATATGCTCGATACGGAACAGGCCGATGCCTTCTGCGCCGAAGCTAAGAGCCTTCGCGGTATCGTCAGGGTTATCTGCGTTAGTGAAGACGCCCATTGTGCGGAACTTGTCGGAGATGGCCATGAACTTCTGGAAGCGAGGGTTGTCGGAAGCGTCCATAGTGTCGATAGGAGTGTCATATACGGCACCCTTTGCAGCGTTGAGAGAGAAAATGTCGCCTTCGTGGTAAACCTTGTCGGAGCCCTTGAATGAAACTTCCTTCTTCTCGAGGTTGATCTTCATATCTTCGCAACCTACGATGCAGCACTTGCCCCAGCCGCGTGCCACGAGAGCGGCGTGTGAGGTCATACCGCCCTTCTGGGTGAGGATACCGGCAGCGGCGCGCATACCTTCCACATCTTCAGGAGAGGTCTCTTCGCGGACGAGGATGACCTGCTTCTTCTGAGCTGCTGCAGCCACTGCGTCAGCGTTAGTGAAGACGATCTTGCCGACTGCTCCGCCCGGAGATGCAGGAAGACCGTGAGCCACGACTTTCGCGTTCTTTTCTGATGCAGGGTCGAGGATCGGGTGCAGGATTTCGTCGAGCTGTGCAGGAGATACTCTCATCACGGCAGTCTTCTCGTCGATCATCTTTTCATCGAGCATATCCATAGCCATATTCAGAGCTGCGAGGCCTGTACGCTTGCCGATACGGCACTGGAGCATCCAGAGCTTGCCTTCCTGGATTGTGAACTCGATGTCCTGCATATCGTTGAAGTGCTTTTCAAGGTGCAGACGGATCTCGTCGAGCTCCTTGTAAACCTCAGGCATTGCGTCCTCGAGAGATGCGAGGTGCTTGTTCTGAGGGCTCTTTGTAGCGTTGTTCAGAGGATTAGGTGTGCGGATGCCGGCAACCACGTCCTCGCCCTGGGCGTTGATGAGCCACTCGCCGTAGAACTTGTTGTCGCCGTTTGCAGGGTTGCGGCTGAATGCCACGCCTGTTGCCGAGGTGTCGCCCATATTGCCGAATACCATTGACTGGACGTTCACTGCAGTGCCCCAGTCGTCAGGAATGCCTTCGATCTGGCGGTACTTGATTGCGCGCTTGCCGTTCCAGCTCTTGAACACGCCGCCGATTGAACCCCAGAGCTGAGCCTCTGCTGTATCAGGGAATTCTACGCCGAGAACTTCCTTGATGCGTACCTTGAAACGCTCTGCAAGGTCCTTGAGCTCTTCAGCTGTGATCTCGGTATCTGATTTGTAGCCTTTGGCTTCCTTGAGATCTTCCATCATCTTGTCGAGCTGCTGGCGGATAGCCTGGCCGTCTGCCGGCTCGATGCCTTCAGCCTTCTCCATAACTACGTCTGAGTACATCATAATCAGACGGCGGTATGCGTCATATACGAAACGAGGATTCTGAGTTTTCTCGATCATTCCCGGGATTGTAGCGGAGCAAAGGCCGATATTGAGGATTGTGTCCATCATACCCGGCATTGAGCTGCGGGCGCCGCTTCGGCAGCTTACGAGAAGAGGGTTCTTCGGATCGCCGAATTTCTTGCCCATTATCTTCTCGGTCTCGGCAAGGGCCGCCGCAACATCCTTCTTAAGTTCTTCGGTATAACCGCCGCCGAGTGCATAGTACTCTGTACAGCATTCAGTTGTGATTGTAAAACCTGCAGGGACAGGAATTCCGAGCAGACACATCTCGGCAAGGTTTGCACCTTTACCACCAAGGAGGTTTCTCATCTGGCCGTTACCTTCGGCGTTCTTTCCTCCAAAACGATAAACTCTTTTTGTCATAGAATAGTATTTATAGTTGTAAAAAAATATTAGTCACAAATTATCTTACAAAGATATGCATTTTTTCATAAATTTGCGACATGAATTTACTCGCAATGACAATTATCGTAGCAAAGGTGGCTTTCAGCTCACCCGCCCCGTCCTTCGAAGAGATCGACGCCAAGTTCGAATCCGAGTCCATAGAGTGGAACGCAATCGACAAGATCAACTGGGAATCACACACCTGGAAGCCTGACGTAAGCTTCAGGATAATGCACTCCGACACAGAAATTTACATCCAGTACAAAGTCAAGCAGGACTGCGTCAGGGCCGTCTATTCCTACGACACGGACTCCCGCCCTTATACAGATGACTGCGTCGAATTCTTCTGCATCCCTTCCGACACGGACCCTTCCTATTATAATTTGGAGCTCAACTGCATCGGCCGCGGCACTTTCCACTGGGGCCCGACACGCGCGGAGCGCCACCGCAACGACGGCATTATAGATATGGTACGCCGCCGCTCCTCCCTCGGCAGCTCTGCCGTCGAGATCGACCGCCCTACCGAATGGACGATGACCGTAGCCATCCCGAAAGAAGCCTTCAAGCAGGCGGACAAAGACCTCAAGGACTTCAGCGGCCGCACCGTCCGCGCCAATTTCTACAAATGCGGCGACAACACGAAGACCCCGCACTACCTCTCCTGGAACCCTATCGGCACCCCGAAACCTCAGTTTCACGCCCCTGATTACTTCGGAGAGTTGAAATTTGAGTAAATTTTTTCGAAAAAAGTTGCAGGTATAAAAATAATCAGTACCTTTGCAGTCCCAAAAATAAAGCAACCTCTTGCGAAAGCGATCAGAAGAAATCCGGCAACGTTGCGCTAAAAATTAAGTAAGTACTATGGATTTAATGAAAGTTGCCATCGACGCAATGGCACAGGAAAACAAGAATTTCCCGGAGTTCAAGGCCGGTGACACTATTACCGTCACCTACAAGATCAAAGAGGAAAACAAAGAGCGTCTCCAGAAATTCCGCGGCATCGTTATCCAGAAGCGCGGTGCAGGCATCAGCAAGACCTTCACAGTCCGCAAGATGTCAAACGGTGTAGGTGTAGAGCGTATCTTCCCTTTCCAGTCCCCGTTCATTGACTCAATCGAAGTCAACAAGATCGGTAAAGTACGTCGCGCACGTATCTTCTACCTCCGCGGCCTGACAGGTAAGAAAGCCCGCATCAAAGAGAAGAAATTCAGTGCAGCTTCTGCCGAATAAGCAGACTGCCCCCCTGGCTCCCTAGCTCAACTGAATAGAGCATCTGACTACGGATCAGAAGGTTATGGGTTTGAATCCCGTGGGAGTCACGAAAAACCGCAACAGAAGCAATTCTGTTGCGGTTTTTTCATTTTCTTTTCCTTAGAACGACGATTCCTCCGTAATAAAATTAAGATTTAGGGAGTTTCCTTATTTCTCTTGCCGATATCGGCAAAAAACGCTATCTTTGTCAAGAGATTTAAATCAATTTTGCCGATGGAGTACATATCAGTATCAAATTTCGCGGAGAAACAGGACATATCCGAAAGGACGGTGCGCAATTGGTGTGCGGCCGGAAAGATTGACGGCGCTTTTCTTGTCGGCAAGACCTGGAATATTCCTCAGGACGCATCAGTTCCTGTAAAGAAAAGTTCATCGGCCAAGGTATCTCCTCTTCTCAAAATGCTTCGTGAGCAGAAAGAGACGCGACTGGGCGGAGGAATTTACCACAAGACCCAGATCGATCTGACCTACAACTCAAACCATATCGAGGGCAGCCGGCTCACTCACGAGCAGACCCGCTACATCTTCGAGACAAATACGCTCGGCATTACAGACGAGGCTGTGGGTGTGGATGATATAGTTGAGACCGTCAACCATTTCCGTTGCATCGATTTCATCATCGATCACGCGCTTGACAAGCTGACCGAGCCGATGATAAAGGAGATTCACGGCATTCTGAAATCAGCCACTTCCGATTCACGCAAGGACTGGTTCCGTGTCGGCGATTACAAGAGGCTGCCCAATGAGGTCGGTGGAGAGCAGACTACTCCTCCGGAGGATGTCCATAAGGAAATCAAGCAGCTGCTGGCCGAATATAATGCAAAGAAAAGCAAGTCGCTGGACGACATCCTCGATTTTCATAAGCGATTTGAAGCAATTCATCCGTTCCAGGATGGCAACGGTCGCGTCGGCAGGCTGATTATGTTTAAGGAATGTCTGGCCAACGGCATAGTCCCCTTCATTATCACTGACGACCTGAAGTTGTTCTACTATCGCGGCCTGAAGAATTGGCCGGCAGTTCCTGGTTATCTCAGAGATACTTGTCTAACTGCGCAGGACAATTACTCCGCTGTGCTTGACTATTTCAGAATCAAGGTAACCCCGTGACATTATACAATTTATAATTCAAAAATCGGCCGTTTTTCGAACTGTTTCAAGAAAAATCACAAAATGTTTTGTGATGCTGTAGCCTTCCCTAATATTGAGCATCTCAGGACGCCATATCACTAAAATTTCTCGAATCTCATTGGTTCCTTTAATGTTTTTCATAATTTGCGAATTACTTATTAGATTTGTAACGAAAAACCACAGTAACATTAAAACTATATGGACTATTCAGTATTTAGATTTTACAAAGGCGAAGATACTTGCCCGTTTGACTCCGAGATAGAGTATATGTTATGGAGTGTTGAGCGCTCGGCGAGCAATAATATAGATAACATATACGAAGCACACCCCGACTGGTCGCACTCAAAAGCCCTTGCCGACCACGTTGCTGGGGTTATAGCAGGCCACGCTCCCTATGACCTAAAGGAAGCAATGGAACGATATTTTCGTGATGACGACACAGACAAAGACTATTTCTTTCCAACTTACGAGATATAACCTCCTAAATTTTGGGTATTTTTTAGTTCTTTGGCGGTAAATATATTTCAAGACCAGCTCCACTTTGATTGCAAAAAAAGCAAATTATATACGGGCCGACGCGCAGAAATCGGTTTTTTAATGTATATTTGTCTGACAAATATGAATATTTACTTTCCAAATCCATATGAACTATGCTGACTAGCAGAAAAATCTACATGGGCATCACAGGCGCAGCGCTCGTGGCCCTCGGCATCATTTGCATTGCCAAACCTATCGCTACCGTAATATCTCTGGCCTGGGTCATCGGTCTCGTAACCCTCGTCTCCGGTATCTCCACATTCCTGAACTGGATAAACCTCAGACGTGACTTTCCTCAGAGCGGAAGCATCCTGCTGTCTTCCATTATGCAGATTATCTTCGGCATCATCTTTATCAGGCACGACCTTGCGCTCGCAACGATCCTCCCGCTGTTATTCGCATTCTTCCTTATCATCGAGGGAATCAACCTGGCCATAAGGTCGTTCGATTATAAGAAGGTAGGCTTCAGCCTGTGGTGGGCAAACCTGCTTATGGGCGTTGCAGCCGCAGTTCTCGGCTTCCTGTCTCTCGGTACTCCTGTAGTTGCGGGCACCACACTGAGCTCTTTCATCGGAATCGGCTTCATCTTCGTCGGAGTGGTCTATTTCGTAGCCCTCTTTGCCGTAAACAGATTTGAGAAGAAATTCAATTAAGCGCCAGAACTTTTCGGCTATCGAAAGTTGACAGAACACTACGGTACCTTTGCAGAACATTGTTTTTGCAAAGGTATTTTTTTGTCTTTTTTTGGATTTAGTAAAAGGTCTTACTATCTTTGCGAAATATATATACAAAAAGTAAGACAAAATGAAAGACATTTTCCAGAAGA